>PPYE01643494.1_pt1 | contig 54056 bp, 49 predicted proteins | sample 1559881 | NCBI WGS metagenome assembly PPYE01 (sample SAMN08240022, study PRJNA423297) | Human gut metagenome, whole genome shotgun sequencing project.
CACCTAAGTCAGATAATCTGTCAAAAAGACGTATACATGACGCAGAAAATACCTGAAACATGCAGAATATCTGACTTAGGTGTGTAAAATGCCCGCATCTGAGCAGATTATCCGACTTAGGTGTGTTCCTTAGGTGCGGAATTTACCTATAGTTAAATCTTTTATATGACTCTATTCATTTTCTAGCATATTAGATGAAGTTTATGCATAGAGATGCATATCTGGTAGTGTGACCGTCTAGCTGCCTGCTATTTTGATTAAGAACATGTCGATTCTTCAGCAGAACATAAGAAAGCTGAGCTATTTTGTGCGCCAGGTCTAAAAGCCGACGCTAACACGCTGCAGAATCATAATCACCCGCATATGAACTGCCTCCCATTTCTTGGACACAAAAATGGGAGGCAGTTCACATTCGTCGGGCGCTTTTTTATGCCGTTTACGGAAGTACATTTGGAACGCGGCGTGTGTGCTGGTAAAATATTAAAAAGTTGATGAAGGAGGTACTATGTCACTGTATCGTCATCTACGTTCTAGTTTGGGTTCAGCCCAAAAAATTGCGCTTGCTGCCTGCACATTTGTAATGGCATTTGCGCTTCCAGTCATTGCATTAGCTGATGTTATTTCTACGCCAAGAATTGATAGGTCATCAAGTTTCCTGGTCATGGCTGCAATTTCTATTCTTGTAGCAGTAATTGGCGTCATCATGATCATAAGGCGACCCAGGTAAAACCTTGTCTACAACACAGCAGATTCTTCCCAAAAAAGAAGTCACTACATTTGCGTATGCACTTTGTCACTTTGTAGTTGACTTTGCTTGTGTTTCTTCGATGCTCTGTGCCGTAAGCCGAGTGTTGGGCGAGTCTGGCCAGGGTTCGATGGAAGTTGTTGCGCTAAGTATTTTACTGTATGACATAGTTGCCTTTACCCTGCAGCTCCCTATAGGCATTGCGCTGGATCAGCTGGATAAGAACTTCTATGCCGCCTTACTTTCGTATGCTTTAGTGGGCGCTGGAGTTATTCTTTCGCTGGTCCCTATAGCTCTTCTCGAGTGGCCTGCTATTCTTTTGCTTGCGATTGGAAACGCACTTTTCCATAGTGCAGGTGGCCTTTGCGTACTTAATATCTCGCAAAAACACGCGGGCCCATCGGGAATCTTTATTGCAACAGGCGCGGTAGGAGTATTTTTAGGCACGTTTAGCGCACAGTACGGAAGACTTCAAGTTGCGTTTTCGCTGCTTGTCTTGCTGTTCTTATGTGCAAGTATTACCCGTGTGGTGCAAAAGGTTAACAAGAAGTACTGGAATATACATAACGTTCCCTTTGCCATTCCTGAGTTTTCTTCTCGCACTTTGCTTGCAATCTTCTTGCTCTGCTTTGTGGTTGCGCTCAGAAGCTACACCGGCATAGTCATGGCGTTTCCTTGGAAGAGCGAAATGCTCCTGTTGGCTTTGAGCATTCTTGGTGTATTTGCAGGTAAAGCCCTTGGCGGAATGGTCGCCGATCGTATTGGTTTTAGAACTACAGCTATTTTCTCCCTCATTGCCGCAGCTACTTTATTTGTACCTTCATGGGAGATGCCTTTTATGGGCCTCCTAGCTGTGTTTTTCTTTAATTTTACAATGGCGATCACGCTGGCTTCTTTGGCTAACATTTTGCACGAAGCAAAGGGAACCGCATTTGGCCTGGCTAGCTTCTCTTTGGCAATAGGTGCTTTACCTGCGTTTTTGGAACTTCGCTTGGAGCATCCTTTGGTGCTTTCTGCTATGAGTCTGGTTTCGGCGCTTGCTTTGGGTGTCAGTCTGACTTTAGTCAAAGACACTGTGGCCACGGGACCATTTGGCCATGAGCGCATGCTCCAAGCAGCACAGGTTGCTGAGACTGCAGGGGAAGATGCTCTAACGGTAGGGCTATCCGAACCGGCCGAAGAACTTGCAACTGAAGATGGGCTTACAGGTGAAGTTAAACTCTCAGTTGAAGACTATCCTGCGGCTAAAGACAAACTTGACGCTGAAGACAAACAAGTAGAAGGCTAATGGCATGGACGACCGAATATTTTTATTGCCGTATTTGATAACCATTATTCCGATATTTGCGTTTTGTCTGATTCTGACTATTACTGTTGAGCTTATTGTCGCAAAATCGCTTGGCGTTAAAGACAATCACGCGCTGCTGATTGTTGTGGCTGCACAGGTGCTTACCAATCCAATCGCTGTTTTTATCACAAGTGTCCTTGTTAATGTGGTTGCTAACGACGCTCAATATTGGGCGTGCGTCATAGCGGTTGAGCTGGCCGTTATTGCTGTTGAAGGTCTCATTTACAAGGTAAAAAGAGTAAGCGACGCTCCATGGACACTTTCAATCTTGTCTAACCTTGCATCGGTGTCTGTGGGTATTCTCGTTCAAACACTTATATAAAAATTTAGCGAGAAACCCTTTGAATAGGAGGGGGTTTCTCGCCAAATCTGGGTGATTTATGAGATGAAGCCTTAATGGACAATTGCAATAAGAAGAGCTCCGACCATAAGACCAATGGATGTTCTTAATGCCGCTGATGCTTGCCTATGCAAGAGTTTTTGCGCACGAGTCGCGTGAGTAAGCTGGGATTTTGAAGTGTTAAGTGTATGCATTGGTCCTCCTTTCTTAGTTCTTGTCTAGTATATGTCCAAAAGTAAGCTTAGGTAAACTCTTTAGTATAAAAATGATACAAAAAACCACGCCGAGGGTGAGTCCAATCATTCCTCCAGAAGAGGCGTCTAAGTAATAACTACCTGTTATTCCAATCAAAACGCTAATCGTGGCAATAAGTGGAGAAATCCAGAGCATATGCCGCATCTGATTGGTAAGAAGCCTTGCGCAGGCACCCGGAACAATAAGCAGCGAGACTGACAAAATGACGCCAACTGCCTGGAGCGATATGACAATCGCGAGTGCTAGGGCAACAAGCAAAAATGAAGTGAGTGTTTTAGTAGAAAGGCCGATTGCTTGAACCTGCGTGGGATCAAATGAAAGCAAGGTCAAGTCCTTGTTTTTAAGGATGAGCAGGATTGCAATGGGCAGACCAATGCACAGTACCTGCAGCATATCAGGTGTGGTGACTCCCAGAAGGTTTCCAAACAGAATGTGGGACAAGTTAATTTGGCTTGGAACCTTTGATATGAGAACAGTTCCCAGCGCAAAAAACGTTGTAAATACGATACCGATAGCAGTATCAGGTCGCACAATTTGGCTCTTTTTGACTTGTCCGACCAACACCACGGTAATAAGGGCAAACACCAGCGCTCCCACCAGATAGGGAAGTCCCAGCAGGTGAGCGATAACTACGCCCGGGAGAATAGAGTGGGAGATAGCGTCGCCCATGAGCGACCATCCCATATGAGTAATCCAGCAGCTCAAAAGCCCGCAGACTATGGCGGTTGCAATTCCGGTGATGAGGGCTCGCTGCATGAATGCGTATTGGAGAATGTCTACCTCAGGCATGGAGCACCTCCTCAATGTGGGTATCTTCGGAAATACCAAGGTTCTGCAGGAGGGCGTCTCCAGAAAGAATTTCTTTTGAAGGACCCTGCGCGGTTATGGTTTTATTGATGACCAGGCAGAGCGGGAATTTTTGCTGGGCCAAATTGATGTCGTGAATTGAAACGAGCAATGTTTTGCCTTCTTTACTGAGGTTATTGAGCTGTTCGGTGATGATGGCCTCAGAGCGAGCGTCTACTCCCGCAAATGGTTCGTCGAGAAACACCAGCTCAGCAGCTTGCGCTATTCCGCGTGCCACAAAAACACGCTTTCTTTGTCCGCCCGAGAGCTGGGCAAGTGGACGATCTGCAAGGTCGGCCAAGTTAACGCGTTCAAGCGCTTGGGCAACCAGCTCTTTGTCCTGAGCGGAAGGTATGCGCATCCAGCCCTGATGAACATATCTTCCCTGCATAACAACGTCTTTTACGAGCAGCGGAAACGTCGCATCAATTGCCTCCGTTTGAGGGACGTAAGCGACTTTTCCCTGTTTGCGCGCCTGTGAAAGAGGTTGCTGACCCCAAGTAAGTGACCCCTCCCATGTGATGGTGTCCATCAGTGCTTTGAAGAGCGTAGATTTACCGGCACCATTGACGCCAACAAGTGCGCAAAGATCTCCTGTTGAAAGCGAAAAATTCACGTCATAAATGATGGGTTTCTCGCGGTCTTTTTTCTCGTACCAGGCACAAAGTTTTGAAACACAAAGATTCATCGAACAATTACCTTCCCATGAGACCAGATACGATTGCGTCTGCGTCGTGTTGCAGCAGGTCAAGATAGGTGGGCACGGGGCCGTCAGCTTCCGAGAGGGAGTCTACGTACAAAATGTTCTTCTCGTCAGTTTTGAGGACAGCGCCCGTTTCATCGGCTACCTGCTGCATTGCCTTGGGGCTTACCGTGGATTCGCAGAATACTGCGGGGATTTGCTGGGCTTTTACGGCTTCGACAACCTTGGCAATCTGCTGCGGAGTACCTTCATCAGCGGCGTTAACGGCCCAGAGGTAGAGCTCCTTCATGTTGGTGTCGCGGCACAGGTACGAAAACGCTCCCTCGCAGGTCACCAGCGTGCGCTGGCTCTCTGGCAGGGTGCTAAGCTCCTCAATCAGGTGAGAGGAGATGTTGTCGAGCTCCTTTTTGTATGCGTCGCCGTTGGCCTCGAAGTCCTTGGCGTGGTTAGGGACAAGGTTGCTGAGCGCGCGGACGATATTCTCGACATAAATCTTGCCGTTTGTGGGTGACATCCACGCATGCGGATTGGCCTGGCCTTGGTAGTCGCCCTCGGCGATGGGGATGGCGGTGATGCCTTCGCTGAGGTCAGCGCGCTGTGCTTGCGAGTCGGCAACAAAGCGTTCAAACCAGCGCTCAAGCCCCAGGCCGTTGTTGAGGATGAGCTGGGCCTTTTGCGCACGCTTGAGGTCGTCAGGCGTTGGCTCGTAGTCGTGGATCTCGGCGCCGGCCTTGGTGATGGATTCTACCTGGCAGAACTCTCCTGCAACGCGAGAAGCCATGTCTTGAATGACGGTAAAAGTGGTCAAGACAAGGGGAACCGACGAGTTTGGGTTTTGCGCGGTGCCTGCGCTGGTAGCGGAATCGCGTGGGCCACACGCGGCGAGAGAAGCGATGGCTGCCGCGGAGCTTGCACCGAGCAAGGCCAGCGCTGACCTGCGGGTTAGGAGAGGGTTGCGGGTAGCGTGCGGGTGTGGGTTTGCGACTGCCGGGTTATGCGTGCAGCAATGTTTCATAGTGACTTCCTTCAAAGAGATGAGAGCAGGTAGCTACGGGACTGAAAGCAAGAAACTGATAGCGTGAGGCCAAGAGTTAGGAGTTTGGAGCTACGAGCTCAACGGGTTTCTCGCCATATTGTATTCCTAAAAGTTAGCTATGTCTAACTTTTGAGATTTTTGAGGAAAGAAAAAGACTTCAGTTTGCAGACAAATGTCCAATAGGTTGAACGTGAAATTTAATGTGTCATTTATGTCACATTTTAAGCAAATTAGTTTCTTTTAACGTATTGACCATAGGATTTGTGGTTTAAAAATATTTTTTGTCTAGAAAATTATGTGAATATGGCTAGAATTTATTTGTTTTCCAATGGTTTGTGCTCGTGAAAAATAAGGAGAGAGAGCATGGCATTCGATTTTACAGGTAAGTTGGTTCTGGTTACAGGCGGAAGCGCTGGTATTGGCGCTGAGATCTCTAAGGGTATTGTTGCTGGAGGTGGACACGTAATCGTTTGCTCTCGTCACGAGGACACTGGTCGCAAGTTTGTCGAGGAGCTTGGCGAGGGTAACTTCTTCTACACAATGGACATTGCAGACGCAGAGGGCGTCAAGAAGACCGTTGCTCAGATTCTTGAGGAGTGCGGCGACGTCAACGTTCTTATCAACTGCGCTGGTCGCATTAGCTCCGTTCCTTTCACCGAGGTTGACGACAAAGAGTGGAACAACACCATCAACACCAACCTCACTGGTACCTACAACGTAACTCACGCTCTCTGGCAGCACTTTATTGACCGTGGCGGCGCTCGTATTGTTAACGTTTCTTCCGTTGCAGGTAAGATTGGCGGCGGCCTCCTTGGTACCGTTGCTTATGCATCTTCCAAGGCTGGTATGAACGGCTTTACCAAGGCTATCGCTAAAGAGGGCGGCAAGTACGGCATTTCTTGTAACGCAGTTTGCCCATCTTTCACCATTACAGATATGACCACTGCACTCTCCAACGATGAGGAGAAGTACAAGAAGGTCGTAGGCATCATTCCTCTTGGCCGTCCTGCACAGGCATCTGAGCCTGCACAGATGGTACTGTTCTTTGCTTCTGATGCTGCAAGCTTCGTCAACGGTGAGGTTGGCGACTGCGACGGCGGCATCGTAATGGACTAGGTGATTGTTGATGGCTACAAAAGAACCAATTTCTATTCAGCACCCATTTAAGGCACTGGGCCGTATTCCAGGTGCAAACATTCTGATTCCTCTGCTACTTGGTGTTTTCATGAACACGTTCTTCCCAGAGGTATTCCCAACGCTCGGTAGCTTTACCGCAGCAATGACCGTTAAGGGTACTGCTGCTCTGGTTGGCGCTTTCATGCTGTGCGTTGGCGCAACTATTTCGTTCAAGAGTGCACCAAAGGCCGCACTTCGCGGCGCAATCATCATCATTTCTAAGGTTGTATTCTGCGTTGCTCTTGGTCTTGCTGTTCTGTTCTTCCTGAACGACAACCTGCTTGGTCTTTCTTCTATGGTTATCCTTGCTGCTTGCTCTGGTGCAAACAACTCCATGTATGCAGGTCTAATGGCCGATTACGGTAACGAGTATGAGCAGGGTGCAGTTGCAATTACTACGCTGGTTGTTGGCCCTCCAGTTACCATGCTTGCTCTTGGTGCAACTGGTCAGTCGCCAATCAACTGGTCTTTGCTTGGCGCAGTTCTGCCAATTATTATTGGTATTCTGCTTGGCAACTTCTTCCCATCCATGAAGAAGATGCTCACAAGCGCTCTGCCAGCAATTATTGTCATGACCTTCTTTGCTATGGGAACCACTATGAAGTTTGATTCCCTCATCATGGCTGGTCCTGCAGGTATTCTGCTTGGCGTTATCTGCTCCGTTTGCGGTGGCTTTATCAACTACTTTGTTGATCGCGCAACTGGCGGAACTGGTATTGCTGGTGTTGCTATTTCTTCCTGCGCAGGTGCAAATGCACTTACACCTGCTGCTATGGCAGAGGCTAACCCAGCTCTGTATGGTGGCGCTGCTCTTGCAACAGCAAACGCACAGGTAGCAGCTGCAGTTATCGTTACTGCAATCCTGACTCCTTTGATCACTGGTTACGTCGCTGAGCACTTTGCTAAGAAAGACAATGCTTCCGAGGAAGTTGTTGAGGCTGCTTAATCGCCCTCAAAGTTTCAAGTTCAAAATCCCAGCACCTTCGGGTGCTGGGATTTTTTGTGGCTCGTGCAGCAGCACCAGCTCTTTGCAGAGATGCTCGAAGCATATCGATAAACGGCTGATAAGTGGGCAGCGGTTGGCTCAGATTCTTCGCGAACCACTCAAATTAGACTCCAAGCGGTAAAAAATCCGTTTAGTTGGGGTTTTCATTTTTCTGCATACAACGTTTGCCCAGATAAAAGTTTTTAGTGCGGTAAAAAATCGTCTTAGTTGGGGATAAATCGGCTAAATTTTAATTTTCATCCCCAACTAAACGGGTTTTTTACCTTTTTCGGCACATAATTTTGAGCTCAAAAATTACGTATTCATAGAAATGAATTTTATGACCTGATTATGCAAAAAGGGTCAGAACGGAAGGTTCTGACCCTTAACTTTGTGACTAAAAAGACTGCAGTTTGCTATTTTGTAAACGATCCTACTTAATCAGGACATTTCCCTCATAGCTGTCATGAACGTCCTGAGGAGTAACACCCATGTGCTTCTTATAAAGCCTGCTGAAGTAGAACGGATCATTGTAACCAACAGCCTCGGAGGTCTCGCGCACAGAAAGACCAGATTGAAGCAGCTGCTGAGCATGATCAAGACGCTTCGCAATAATGAATGTCATAGGGCGAACGCCAAATGTTTGGACAAAATTGTTGGAGAAACGCTGAGTACTCATTCCACAGCGTTTAGCCAGACCAGGAATGGTAATTGGATCTGCAAAGTGAAGCTCAATGTACGTGCGAGCCTCGGCCATGCTTTCCTGGACCTTTTGGCTGTTGGTGAGCAGGAACATTGATTTGATGAGCTCGGTTCCGTTGACAATCTGCGCAACACGGTTGTCCAGCGATGGGGTAGTGTTAAGTTTTTCCAGGTCAAGCGTCTTATCAAGAATACGATCGAATCCCTGAGGATCAAATGCGTACGCATTGAAGATTGGGCTGCTGGTATCTCCCTGAACGCCATCATAGTAGATGTTTACATGGTCAAACGAGCGTCCGTAGAGCGTACGATACGTTACGGTCTGACCTGCAGGAGCGTGGACAACTGTGGTTCCTTCACAGATGAATTCCTTGCCGCCAATAGTAATCTCAGCTGATCCAAATACAGGAATAATGAAAACAGAGTGAGCAAGCGAGAAAGTAACTTGGGAGTCAGCAATCTTCTGCTGGCGGTTGATTGAAAACACACTATACGTCTGCCGCGAATAGGTCTCTTTTAGCTCCTGCAGATTTGCCTGCATAGAATCTCCTCATTTCAAAAGCGCTCTAATGCGCCGAATATTAAAAATAACATGGAGAGTATTTTAGCCAGCAGAACTGCGATTGCAACCCCAAAATCAAATAAAATGCCATTTCAGGGGTTAAATTTTGATTAACGAGAAAGACAATTGCCTACGTAACTTTAAGAGAATGATTTGAAAAAGAACAATTTATGTATAAATTTTATCCATGCAAATCAAAGATATTCCATTTTGTTTAGTTGCTTTAAACTGCCGATAAATAGCGTTTTTTGATACCATAAATAAGTTATGCATAAATGGATACTTCAGGTTAACTTTAGATACTGCAGACTTCATTTAGATGCCGTAGCTTTCTTTTAGCCTGCCATGGATTCCATTGGTTTTTGCAGGTCTTAGGTTTTATTGGCTTCTGTAGAGTTTTCTCGTAGAAGGTTTGTATATGGAGCAGCTTGCACACGTTTTTTCACTTATCGTTCAGCCCGCATACGACTTGACCGGCAGTTGGTGGGCGGCAATCTTCCTTTTCACCCTTGCAACTAAAATCATCCTGATGCCTCTGGCGCTTTGGACGCAGCAAAATTCCATTGTTATGGTGCGCCTTATGCCCGAGACCTTCCGCTTGAAGACACGCTACTTCGGCGACAGAGAGACCATCGAGGAGCGCTCCAACGAGCTCAACAAAAAGGCAGGTTATCACCCGCTGCTGAGCCTTATCCCTCTGGCCATCCAGGTAGTTATTCTGTTTGGCCTGGTAGACGTTATTCATGGCATCACTGATTCTGGCGCACCTGGCACAGAGTTTTTGGGCATGACCCCAATCATCGACGGTGGTATCACCTGGATTATGCCACTGGCAGCAGCTTTGTCCTCGGTTGCTCTTGGCCTTGCTTCCAACAAGTTGAACCCACTTCAGCGCGAGCAGTCTCGTGCAGAGAAGAACACCACAAACGGTCTCTCTATTGCAATGTCACTTGTGCTTGCAGTCTACGTAGTCTGTGGCATGGCATTCTACTGGGTCTGTTCAAACCTTCTCTCAATCCTGGTCCAAATTGTCTGCAACATCATCATTGACCCTCGTAAGCAGGTTGATTACGACGATCTCAACGCTGCTCGTGACGAGTTTGAGGCAATGGACGCAGCAACCAAGTCCACTCACAAGTGGTTCCAGCGCGATCCTCATGCTGCTCGCGAAAAAGAGGACTACAAGCGCTTCTTTGACACCATCGGCAAGCACCTGGTTTTCTACTCCGAGTCAAGCGGCTTCTACAAATACTTCCAGGGCGCCATCGAGTGGCTGCTGGCAAACTCTGACATTCGTATCCACTATGTCACCTCTGACCCTAACGACCAGGTCTTTGAACTGGCAAAACAGCATCCTCGCCTGATTCCGTATTACTTGGGTCAGCGTCGCCTTATCACGCTCTTTATGAAGCTAGATGCCGACGTTGTGGTTACGTCCCTCGGCGACCTGGAGAGCTCCTACATGAAGCGCTCCTACGTGCGCAAAGATGCTGAGTACATGTACATGTGCCACCACATGACCTCCATGACGGTCACCTCAACGCGCAACGAGTACACCTACTACGACGACGTCCTTTGTGTTGGCCCTCACCAGCAGCACGATCTTGAGCTGGTCGAGAAGTACTACGGTACGCCATCCAAGAGAAAGCCAGCTATTGGCTACGATCTTCTCGACAGGTCAATCAAGAACTACCAGAAACAGAATCTGGGTCAGCGCAAACCTGGCGAGAAACCCCTGTTGCTGATTGGTCCTTCGTGGCAGTACGACAACTTGATGGACAGCTGCCTTGACGGCCTGCTTGAGCAGCTCATGGGCCGCGGCTGGCGTATTGTGGTTCGCCCACACCCAGAGTATTTGAAGCGTTATCCTGCCCGTATGGAGGAGATTCTTGCTCGCTACGCTGACGCGGACTCAGAGGAGCTCTCCTTTGAGACCGACTTCAGCTCCAATACTTCGGTTCTGTCGGCTGACCTGCTGTTTACTGACTGGTCGAGTGTTGCTGAGGAGTTCTCGTTTACCACGCTCAAACCGTCGGTCTTCATTGACACTGCAATGAAGGAGAACAACCCCGATTGGAGCAAGATTCATTCGGATCCATGCGACATTACACTCAGAAATGAGATTGGCCGCAGCTTTGATCCTAAGGACCTCTCGGGTCTTGGTGACGCGGTTGCGCAGATGCTGGAGGAAACCGATAGCTGGTCGCACAAGATTGAAGAGATTCGTAACAACATGATCTTTAACCTCGGTCACGGTGGAGAAGCCGCAGGTAAGTTCATCCTTGAGCGCGTTTTGGCGCACCAGGAAGAGGCCGCTGCTGAGGTTACAGACGACGCTACTACCAAGAAGAACGCTGCTGAGGACGCTGCTGACGACGCCGAGAAAAGCGACGCCGTCAGCTCCACTAAAGACGCCACAAAGACAACTGATGAGGACGGTGTTTCTCGTGACTAAAACAACAACTTCTACCATGAGAAACTCTTGCAGCGCCGCTGTTCAAAGCCACGCGTCCTTCCTTCATGGAGCGTTTTTTGTCGCAGTACTGACGTTTGCGTGGTGGGCACTTCTACCAGCAACAGCTCAGGCTTACGTTGACCCGTCAGTTATGACCTACACCATCCAGGCATTGGCAGCAGTTGTAGTTGCGCTCTCTGCGGTCCTTGGCGTTGCGTTTAGGCGTTCTCGTAAGGTGCTCTTCCGTCTGCTTAAGATTGATGAGAACGCCAATAAGATTGTCGAAGGCAAAGTTCACAAGATTGACGCCAAAGGTGCAGAAGCTGCAAATACTCAGATGAAAGAAATCCTTGCAGCAGAGGCCGTCCGTCTCAAGGAACAAAAAGAGGGAACCCTCAAACCTAAGGGTCGCATTGGTGTCGCATTTCTTGTCTCTTTCTTTACTGTCTTTACTATCTTGGTTGTAGCCCCACTTGAGCTGGTAGCAAGCAATGCGCGAGACCTTTCTTTCAACCTCAATGATGTTGCAGGTCCCGTTATTATTGCGGGCCTTATCATTACGATCATTCTTTCAGTGTTTCTATCGCTCCTGCGTAAGCGCGTGTTTAACGTTGCCATTGCGTTTATAGGAGCCATTGGTGTGGCGTCATACGTCCAGGCAGTATTCTTGAACGGTGGTATGCCACTTGCAGATGGTCACGAGGTTATTTGGTCAGACTTCACCAGTCAAATGATTGTCTCCGGTGTCATCTGGCTAGCTATCATTGCAGCTGCAGTGACCTTCTCGCTCCTAAAAGCACGTCAGCTTAGAACAGGTCTTCTAGTAACCGCAACCGCTCTTATCATTGTCCAGACAGTGGGCGTTGCAAGTCTCTGGGGTCCTGCAATCGCAGCGTCGATAGATGCTCATGCCGAAAACCAGCAGGTTATCGCAACGCGCGAGGGCCTCTACAACGTTTCCTCCAAGAAGAACGTCGTGGTCTTTGTCCTTGATACTACCGACACCGCCTTTGTTCAGAGACTCTACGATGAACGTCCAGAGACATTTGCCGGTTTAACAGGATTTACGTGGTATAGAAACTCTGTAGGTTCTATGATTCCTACTCGATATGGTGTACCATCGCTGCTTTTTGGAACACGTCCTCAGCCTGGCGAGAATTTCAACGAGTTTGTTTATAACTGGGCACAGAGTGATCAGTATCTCAGGGATATCCAGAATGCTGGATTTGAGGCTGGCCTGTACACCGACCAGCTCAATTACAACCGTTATAGAGGAACAGCTCAGAAATATTCCGTTAACTACCATCCACCTGTTGGTAGGGGACTTGATAATCAGCTGGATGTTTTTGGTGCACTGCGCATTCTCTATAAGACGGCGTTCTGCAGGGACATGCCTTGGGTGTTTAAGCCTCGATTCTGGTATTATACCGAGGATCTTAATATGCGCATGCGCAAGTCAGTCAACATGGACGAAGTTGATCTCTCTTCACAGCCATACACCGAGGACGATCTCAAGTATTATCAGGAGCTGCAGCACTACGGACTCTCGATTGACAATACTGGTCAGAACGGTTCATTCCGTTTCATTCATCTGTTTGGCTCGCATCCACCTTACACGCTTGATCGCAACGTTGAGCGCACTGAAGATTCAAGCAAGCAAAACGTTGACGAGCAAACCATCGCGGCTTACAGAATTGTTGAAGCCTACATCGCTGAGCTCAAGCGTTTGGGAGTGTATGAGAATACGTCTTTCATCATTACCGCTGACCATGGTGATTGGTACTTGACGGGCGGCGATATTCAGACACCTTCCGCTCCAGTAATCATGTACAAGCCTGCAGGTCAGACTGCTGAAGAGGCGGCTCAGCCTATGCAGATTTCTGACGCACCTGTCTGGCACTACGATATCTTGGCGCAGACGCTTAAGGACATGGGTGTTGATCAGCAGACACTATCCAACTACACCACACCTCTCGATGAGGTCCACGAGGGAGATGTTCGTCCTCGCTACTACATCGAGACTATTTCAAATGGCAAGCGAGACATCTTTGTTAGGGAGTTTGTCATCAACGGCAATGCTAATGACATGAAAGACTGGAGTCTTACGGGCAACGAATGGCCTGTTGAACCATGGCACGACTAAGTTAGGTGTCCGGCAACAGCCCACTGGCGAGAAACCCGGTGTACTTGGCGAGAAATCCGGTGTACTCGCCGTCGAGAAATCCAACTACAAGAAAAGCCGCGTCTACACGACGCGGCTTTTTGCTAACCAGTTATGCGAACTGTCCTGCGAAGGAAGCTTGTCCGTGAGCTGAGGTTATTCCGGCATAATCCATGCAGGTAGACCATCAGAGAAGATACGTGCGAGTGGGTACGCCTCGTCAATAGTCAGTGTTGCAACAACGCGATAAGGACCTTCTGCTGAGACGTCAAATACGAGCGCAAGGGGTTTCTCGCCATCGGTGGTGGGAAGTGCAAGGTAGAGGCAGTGCTTGGACGGATTATAGAGCTCAACGGCCATGCGCCATCCGCGCTTTGCAGCTCGCAAGGCGTTTTGTACCAGAGGCGAGTTGTCATCAAATCCACGCTCTGAATCAAAGAGAAGGGGTGTGGCAGCTGGGACGGGGAGCGAGAAGTCGGCGTCGGTATGCATGAGCTGCTGCTCGTTCTTTCTGTAGACGTACGCTGCGGAAAGGCAAGCCTGTGCCGCTTGTAACGAGGGTGCATCGCTCAGATAGGTGGTGCAAAGCGCGTTCCAGTCGGAGACAGGAGCCTCGTTCATAACCACGTCAACAGGGTTGATAGGTAGCTGCTTTGCTGCAGCAGGAAGCTTTTCCCATGAAGCAATGCCAGACTTTGGCAGTCCGTGAAGTACATCAACTGCCTGATCCTGCAGCTCATCTGCAGAAACGCTGAGCTTCAAGAGCGTCCAGGGACGCAGAGCACCGCGCTTAGATTTGCGAATAGTAGCAGTAATAACCTCGTCTGTCTGCGGCTTCTTGTAACGTGTGTTAAACGTGAACGTGCCGCCCTTAGAAATGAGTGCGCGAGAAGACTCGGCAAGTTTGAAGTCTTCTTCTAGCTGCTTGAGAACGTTGGCGTCGACGGGAGCCATCTGATACAAAATGCCGAGAAGCTCGTTGTTAACGTGGACGTCTTCCTCAAAATTGGCAGGGTATGTTGGGGCGGGGGCATGAGTCTCATGCTGATTGGTTGCCTGCGTAGAAGCCTGGGATTCAGAAATTGTAGTGCTAGAGACAGAACTTGTTGCATTCAGTGCCTGTTGCAATACTGAAGGAGCAGCTTCAAGCGTCTTCTCTTCATCGGAGCCGTCGTAGGGGTTATAGGTTACGGTAAGCGAGATGGTTGGCTCAGGCACTACAGGTTCGGGCACTGTCGGCTCAGCAGTTTTAGACTCTGGAGCTGGCGTTTCGGTCTCGTCAGGTTCTGGAGATGCGTCATCAGCGGTTCCAGCGGGCTCTGGAGTGACATCATCGGCAGATTCTTGCTGGAAGTCTTCTTCAGGCGCCCCAGCAGCAGATTCCTCTGCAACAGACAGCTCCTCTGAGCTCTCCGCGACAGGTAGCTCCTCTGGCTCCGTCGGTTCTTCTTGGGTAGGAAGTTCTTCCGCTTCAGGTTCCGCTTCAACTACCAGGTGCTTTGGCTTGAGAGCTCGAATGGACTTTGCTCCACGGCGGCGCTTCCAAGGCTTGCCGTTACTTTGCGACTCGACGTTTTTCTCGCCAGCTACAAGGGCAGCCTCAAAGGTGTCAAAAGTCAAAAGCGTTGCGTAGACGTAACCCTTTTTGAAGGCTGTAATCTTAATGAAGTCAGGACAAGCCTCCATAAGCGCGCGGATGTCGTCAAAGCCAAAATCCTGCGGTGCAAGGTCGTCTTCAATGAGTACGCCCTCAACGGTAGAGAGGGGAGTCTGCTTAGAGACGCCAATGGTAGCTTTGAGTAGTTTATACAGGTAGAGCGCGTGTTCTTGTTTTATAACAGCCATGATGCTCCTGAGATAGTAGTTAGTGGACTACATACTACTCGATTTTGAACAGACAAAGATACTGATTACGCACAGAAAGTCGCAATACGTAGCGAAAAAGCGAGAACTGGACTGATAGAATAAGGCTAGATTGAAGGGAGCTTACATGATTGGTCGTTTTATTAAGAGAGCTGCAGTTAGAGCTGCAGGTTTAGCAATTACTCAGTATGCCGCAAAGGCAGCACTTCAATCCGAGGCTGGAAGAAAGCTGCTTGCTACAACGGCTTCTAAGGCTGCTAACTTAGCAGGTAATATCGCAAAAGAGCAGCTTACAGCTGGGTTTAATGCTCATATTAGGCCAGCACTGCCAAACGGCGATGCTATTCAGTCATCAGTCGCTCGTGCTCAGTCTGCGCTTCGTTCGGCTCAGACTTCAGTTTTGGCTGCTCAGGCCCAGCTTCAGTCTAATCTAGAGAATCGTTTTTCTCGCCCAAAGAACAAGCTTTCAAAGCAGCTTGCAAGCACTGCAGAGTCGCTTGAAGAGATGGGGGAGACCCTGGCCGAGCACCAGGATGCTGCCGCAGATATCGCAGTTGCAGATGTTGTTGAGGAAATTGCTGCTCAAGATGGACAGGATTCTGACGCTTTGTTAGCCTCTACCAAAAAACGCAAGACGCTCAGAAACGTTGCAATTGCTGGTGGCGTTGTGGCTGGTGCTGCTCTTGGTTTGGCTGCATACGGTGCTTATTCCATTGCTCCTCGCAAGCAAAATGATCGCCTACTTCTGGAGCGCTGGCACGAGATTGCTCGTCATCGCTATGCTCACCGTGGCCTCTACAACAACGAGGCGGGCATTCCAGAGAACTCCCTGCTTGCTTTCCGTGCAGCTGTCGAGAAGGGCTTTGGCTCCGAAGTTGATGTTCACCTGACCGCAGACAATAAGCTGGTTGTTGTTCACGATTCAGCACTTGATCGCCTCTGTGGCGTACAGAAGATCGTTGAGGAGTCCACGCTGGAAGAGCTCCGTGGTCTTAGGCTTCTTGCTACCGACGAGCAGATTCCAACATTTGAGGAAGTTCTCGAGGTTTATGCATGGAGCGGCTCCGGTGAGCTGCCTGCACCTTTGATTATTGAGGCTAAGACGCGCAACAATAATGCTGAGCAGCTGACAGAAAAGATTATGCAGGCTCTTGATCTTCGCCCTGTTCGTGCCTGCATCGAGAGTTTTGATCCTCGCGTCTTGCAGTGGCTACGTCAGAACCGTCCTGAGATGCTTCGTGGCCAGCTCTCAGAGAATTTCCTGGTTGACCGTCAGACTAAGCACATGAACATTGCTACGCGAGCTGGTGCCACAGCTCTCTTTGGTAATTCTGTTGGTCGTCCAGACTTCATTTCATACAAGTTTGAAGATCGCAAGAACCCCTTTGTTAAGCTGGCTTGCAATACCATGGGCGCACACCTTATCACCTGGACCGTTAGGAGCGAGGAGGACATGATTGCCTCCGAGCTTGAAGGTGCACCTGTCATTTTTGAGGGATTTATCCCAACTCCCGCGTCGCTGATCAACTAGCTTTCCAATCGGTGAGAAGAACGTTTGGCTTAAACTACGGCCAAAATTTATAGGTTTATCTGGGACTCCACGGGTTTCTCGCCCGCGGAGTTTCTTGTGAAAAGTTCCTTAAGATTGTTGTATGAATATATGTACATATATCAATTTAAGGAGTAGACTAGGCATAACAACAACCCAAGGAGGAGCTATGAGCTCAAAGACAAAGGTGAAAATTGCTCGCATTGTCTGTTCTGCTGTTTTGCTAGGTATTGCTTACGCGGTTGAACACGCATTTGACCTGCAGCTCTGGCAGGCACTGTTGCTTTACCTGTTGCCTTACGCTGTTGCGGGATACGATGTTGTTCTAGAAGCATGGGAGAGCATCACTGAGGGCGAGTGCTTTAACGAAGACTTGCTCATGACCATTGCTACTGTTGGTGCCTTGCTCATTGGCTTTGTGCCTAACGGTTCTCCTATGTTTGATGAGGCCGTCTTTGTCATGCTGTTCTTCCAGGTAGGAGAGGTGTTTGAACACCTTGCTTCCGATAACAGCAAGAAGTCTATTGCCAAGCTTATGGATATCCGTCCTGACAGCGCAACGGTTGAACGTGACGGACAGCTGCTCACTATCTCTCCAGAAGAGATTAAGCTGGGAGAGATTATTGTGGTTAAACCCGGCGACCGTGTTCCTGTTGACGCAGAGATCGTCGAGGGTTCTACCAGTCTTGATACCGTTGCTCTTACTGGTGAGAGCGTGCCTCGTGACGCAACGGTGGGGGATAATATTATCTCGGGCTGCGTAAACCTTTCTGGTGTGGTACGTGCCCGCGTTACTCACCTCTTTGAAGACTCTACTGCTTCCCGCATCATTAAGCTGGTAGAGAGCTCAAACCAAAACAAGTCCAAGAGCGAGAAGTTTATTCGTCGTTTTTCTCGCGTGTATACTCCAGCAGTTGTTTACAGTGCCATTGCGCTGGCGTTTTTGCCACCACTGCTTTCGGGAGACTTTGTAGCTAACGCTTCTACCTGGGCTGTAAGGGCACTTACCTTCCTTATTGCATCTTGTCCGTGTGCGCTGGTAGTTTCCGTGCCACTGGCCTTCTTTGGCGGTATTGGCGCTGCTTCGAAGGAGGGCATCCTAATCAAGGGCTCTTCGTACATTGATATGCTTTCTACCCTTGATACCGTTGCATTTGACAAGACCGGTACGTTGACCGAGGGTGTCTTTGAGGTTCTGGCTGTTCATTCTCAGACCATTGGCGAGAAGGACCTTCTGCACCTAGCTTCTCACGTTGAGATGCACTCCACACACCCCATTGCTGCAGCTCTTCGCGCTGCTTATCCAAGCGAGGACGATGGCTGTGTTATTACGGACATCAAAGAAATTGCTGGTCAAGGCATTTGCGCTAACGTGAATGGTAAGAGCGTTGCTGTTGGCAACTGCGCACTTATGGAGAGCGTAGGAGCTTCTTGGAAAGCGTGCGAGAACCACGGAACCATCATTCACGTGGCTGTTGATGGGACCTACATGGGCCACATTGTTATTTCTGACCGCGAACGAGCTGATGCTCCAGCAGCAATCGCTTCCCTCAAAAACGTTGGCGTTTCTAGGGTTGTTATGCTCACGGGCGATAAACGCGACGTTGCAGAAGAGATTGCAGCTCAGATGGGCATTACTGAGGTTCGTGCTGAACTGCTTCCACAGGATAAGGTTTCTGCCGTTGAAGGCCTTCTCGCCCAAAAGACAGCTGGTAAGTCCCTTGCTTTTGTCGGTGACGGCATCAATGATGCACCCGTTCTTGCACGCGCTGATGTAGGCGTTGCTATGGGCGTTTTGGGATCTGATGCTGCTATTGAGGCCGCCGACGTAGTTCTTATGGACGACAAGCTTTCTAAGCTCTCAAAGGCCGTAAAGATTGCTCGTCATACCTTGGGTATTGCAAAGCAAAATATTGTGTTTGCTATTGGCGTTAAGGTTGCTGTTTTGATCCTTGCAGCCTTTGGTTTGGCTCCCATGTGGCTAGCGGTCTTTGGAGACATAGGCGTTATGGTGCTTGCGGTTCTTAATTCCACTAGAGCTTTGAATATAAAGTCGATCAAGTAAAGAAGCCAAGGTTGCTTACCTAAAAAAAGAGCGCTCACAAAGGAGCGCTCCTACAAAGGTTGTTTTCACAAACGGTTGTTTCTACACATAGCCAATTACAAATTACTGAGCCTTCTTACGAAGTCTACGAGCACGGTTTGCAAGATTGCGGACCGTGCTTTCCATTCCATGAGGAACGTAGGTTAGTGACTCTAAATCTTCTGGAAGGTAGTCAACAAGACTGACAGGCTCTGTGGGTGTGAAATCTGCTGGTACAGGACCTGGAGCAATCAGGTAGGCATGAACCTTAGCGCCTTGAGCACCAAGTTTTTGTTCGTACTCACTAGGAACATCATGAGGAAAATCTGTCTGTGCATCTCGCGTTTTCCAAATAAAGTTGTAACCAGCAACTTCAACTTGCTCAAGAGAAAAATCAAAAAGTGGCTGGCTGTCCGTTTTAAGACGAACAACGCCTTCTTTAGTTAAAACATTTCTGTACTGCATAAGACGCTCAGCATCGGTGAGGCGCATCTTTGCTTGTCTGATTCGAGGAAATGGTGCAGGGAAATTGAGGTAAATAACAGAGACCTCTTCTGGCGAGAAGTACTCATCAATCTTCATACCAGTACCAGGAACTACGATGGCATTAGGTATTCCTGCTTCATAAATTGTTTTAGCAGCATATGAAATACAGATAGGTTCTGTATCAATGGCTACAAAAAGCACGTTAGGATTTGCCTTAGCTTGAGCAGCAGTAAAAGATCCCTTGCCGCAGCCAAGGTCTACACGGACCTCAGAGAAGGGGACATGCCCCTCAGCAGTAATTGGCGCACACGCAGAAGCCCACGTACCTCTCAAAGCCTCTGGATGAGGCTCAATAACGCTGGAATACGCCTCTAAGCGCTCTTCCAGAACAAAGTTTTTAGGCAAACGTGCATGTAGTGCGCGCAAAGCAACTCCTCAAAAGCAGGCAAAATCAGCGTTTCTTTACAGAAGCTGATCAAGCGTTTCTCCGTACGAAGGTAGGAATTCTGTCATAAAATCGCGCACTTCTGGAAGAGAATCTGCTAAATCTTCAACAACTCCACGAGTTGAGGCTTCAGCGGTAATAAATTCTGAGTTTCCAGACTGAGCCTCCTTAATACACTTAATGAGTGCTGCAATCTTATCTGCAGCTTTAATAAGCTTTCTAAGATAAGCTTCACTCTCTGAAGCCTCAGCGCTGTGAGTGAGCACCTGAGCATAGGCATCTTGCAGGTCTTCTGGCAGTGTGGAGAGAATGGTTTTCTCGGCACGTGCCTCTACCTGATGATACGCATCTCTAATCTCTGAATTAGCATACTTTACAGGCGTGGGCATGTCTCCGGTGATAATCTCTGATGCATCGTGATACATACCAATAAGAGCTGCACGATCTGCGTCAAGATTTCTGTGATAGCGCACATTTGCAATAGTTGCTAAGCAGTGAGAAATAACGGCCACGTCAAGGGCGTGTTCAGCAAGGCTTTCTGATCGAGAATTGCGCATAAGCGACCAGCGCTCAATGTAGCGCATGCGAGAGATAAGTGCAAAAAAGCTGGACTGCGACGAAGAATTCTGAGACATTGCCCCTCCTTAATTTGTTTTCTCAACCTTACCACGGATACCGGACAAAAACTGTTTTGACACAACTATGCAATGTAGTCATAGCAAATATGAAGTAATCAAATACTTTAGATGTTTATATGAAATTATTGATATCTGAACATCCGTTCATGGGTATTTTTGCCCCGCTTACCGGCAACCGTGGCTAACTTATTCCAAAGGAGTTAACCCGGGCTTACTATGCAAGTAAACCTCGTCCGTTTAAAAGAAGTGAGCGGACAACAAAGGAAGGATGGGAAACATGAGTAAGTATGCTTTTGTAGGCGGCAAGCTCGTTGACGGTACTGGCGCTGCACCAGTTGAGGACTCCCTTGTCCTTATCGATGAAGACAAGATTACCTATGCTGGTCCTCGTAAAGAGGTCCCAGAGGGATATGAGGTACGTGACGCATCTGGCCATACCGTAATGCCTGGTCTTGTTGATACACACCTGCACTTCTCCGGCAATCTGACCGACAACGATAACGACTGGGTTATCGAGTCCGTTGCTCAGAAGCAGGCATGCGCAGTCAAGCAGGCTTATGACGCTCTTACCCACGGCCTTACCACTGTCGTTGAGATTGGTCGCAATGGTATTGCTATCCGCGACCTCGTTAACATGGGCATTATGCAGGGTCCTCGTATCTTTGCTACCGGCCTTGGCCTTTGCCGCGTTGCTGGTCACGGTGACTCTCACCACCTGCCACTGCAGATTTCCAAGGACGGACACCCTTGGGGCGACCAGGTAGACGGTCCATGGGAGCTTCGTAAGGCAATCCGCCGTCGTCTTCGTGAAGAGCCTGACGGCATCAAGATCTGGGCAACCGGTGGCGGCATTTGGCGCTGGGACTCCGACCGTCTGCAGCTCTTCTGCACCGAGGAGATCAAGGCAATTGCTGACGAGTGCGCACTGGTAGGCATCCCTCTGTATGCTCACTCTTACAACAACTTTGACGCTGCATATGACTGCGTCCGCTTTGGCTGCAAGCAGCTCATTCACGGCTTTGAGCTTGACGAGCGCACTATGAAGCTTATGGCTGAGCAGGGAACATACTTCACCCCAACCATCGGCTTCCTGCCAACTTGGTACGGAACTTATCCACCAGACTGGACTCCAGAGCTTGACGCATTCCCAGGCGAGACTGTTGTCGAGAAGGGCCTTGCACGCACCTACGCTAACCTGCGTAAGGCTTATGACATGGGTATCACCATTACCATCGGCTCTGACTCCTTCAGCTTTGTCACTCCTTACGGCTACGTCACCATCGATGAGATGTATGACTTTGTCGAGAAGGTTGGCATCTCCATCCTTGATACTGTTGCAGCTGCTACTTACAACGGCGCAAAGATGCTGGGCAAGGAGAACGAGTTTGGTGCTGTCAAGGAAGGCCTCTCTGCTGATATCCTCGTAGTCAAGGGTGACGTTGCTAACAACATCCGCGACCTCACGCCTGAGAACATGGACGTCATCATGAAGGAAGGCAAGATTATTGATCGCGGTAGCTTCTAAGCTTCCAGCTCGATAATTTGTAACGCGAAGGTTGGGCCCTGACTCACTTAAGCGTCAGGGCCCACTTTTACCGGTAAGAAGTTTATTCTTTGATATAAAAGTTTGACATTTGATAGGAGCTCACTATGTCTGAACCAAAGCAGGTGAAAATTGTGCTGCTTACCGGCTATTTAGGCGCAGGTAAGACCACTATTTTGAACCACATTCTCTCTAACACTGAAGGTATTCACGCAGCAGTTATTGTCAACGACATTGGCGAGATTAACGTTGATGCTGGTCTTATTAAAGACGGCGGCTACGCTAAAGAAGGCGACGTTATTCCTCTAACTAACGGTTGCCTCTGCTGCACCCTTTCTAATGACTTGGCACTTCAGTTGGGTGATTTGGCCGATACCGAGGAGTTTGACTACATCATTATTGAGGCTTCGGGCATCTGCGAGCCAATCCCCATTACCTATAACATTTCTGCATTCTGCAATCAGAGCCAGCATGCAACTAATCACTCTCACCTCAACCTTGATAACATCGTCGCAGTTGTTGACTGTGCTCGCATGTTTGAGGAGTTCCACAACGGCGCCGATCTTCTCGACCCAGATATTGAAGAGGACGACATCGAGAACCTGCTTATTCAGCAGATTGAGTTCTGCTCTACGCTGGTGCTCAACAAGACCGATCTGGTTACTCCAGAGCAGCTTCACGAGCTCAAGGCGCTTGTTCGCGGCCTGCAGAAAGACGCCGTTATTGTTGAGGCGGTCAACGGTGACATTCCAATGAGCGAGCTTATCAATACGGGCCGTTTTGACTTTGACAAAGCCTACGCCTCTGCTGCCTGGATGGATGCAATGGAGCACCCTGAGGAGCACGAAGACCCAGAGGTTTTGGAGTACGAGATTACTACCTTTGTGTATCGCCGCCGTCAGCCATTTGACCTGGATAAACTCAACCAGTTTGTGGCTAGCTGGCCAAAGAATATCATCCGCGTCAAGGGTAGCATCTGGATTTCGCAAGACCCCGAGATGAGCTACGTATTTGAGCAGGCCGGCAAGCAGGTCCAGTTCTACGAGAATGGCATGTTCTACGCTTCGCTGCCAGAGGATGAGCGAGAAACCCTTCTTGACGAGAAACCCGAGCTACGCGCAGAATGGGATGATGAACTGGGCGATCGTCAAACAAAGCTGTGCTTCATTGGCCGTCATATGAATCATGAGGAAATTGAAGCCGGTCTGGATGCATGCCTTACTGAGTATGTTCCTGACGAGTTTGATTACTAGCGTTTTCAGCGCCAAGAGCTCCGGCGCTTGAGACGAGGGACCCAGTTTATCCGGGTCCCTTTTTTAGGTTAGAGGTGCCTAATGACCAAGAATGAGCAGCTTAAAGACTGGATTCAGTCGTCAGATAACATTGTTTTCTTTGGTGGCGCCGGCGTGTCAACAGAAAGCGGTATTCCAGATTTTAGGGGTACTAACGGTCTGTATCGCCAGGGCGGTATCAAAGTAGAAAACATGACCATTGGCCTGGGCCAAGACGGCTATGACATGGGAAAAGAAGCCTACGACCTGGGAAATGGCGTTACGGTTGACCCCGATAACGAGGAGTCTTTTGCCTACAGTAGGGCGCCAGACTTTACGCTTGAAGAGATCTTCTCGCTTGATGTGTTTTTAGATTACCCCGCAGCGTATTACACGTATTTTAGAAACTCTCATCATTTGGGGGAGGCTCAGCCAAACATTGCTCACAAGTGGCTGGCAGACTTGGAAGCTGCGGGAAAGTTGCGCGCGGTGGTGACGCAAAACATTGACGGACTACATCAAGCTGCTGGTAGCAAGCGTGTGTTTGAGCTCCACGGCAACGAGACGCGTTTTTATTGTCCCGAGTGCGGCCACACCTACACGCTTGATCAGATTGAAGAGCAGTCGTCTGTGGTGCCGCTCTGTCAATGCGGCGCAGTTATTAGGCCTGATATCGTCTTTTACGGAGAGGGCCTTGATATGGACACGGTTTATGGCGCCTTGAACGCCATCTCGCAAGCGGAGGTTCTTGTGGTTGCAGGAAGTTCGCTGGTAGTGCAGCCTGCCGCCGGTCTTCTCGACTACTACGAGGGCAACAAAATGGCCATCATCAACGACCAACCTACGCCGTACGATGGTCGCGCCAATCTGGTGATCAGAGACAGAATAGGAGCCGTCATAGAACAGCTCCTGTAGAAAAACGCCTACCCGCGAAAGTGCAGGTAGGCGTTATCATTTCAATCAATGGCGAGAAACCCGACGCGCGAGAAAGTCGCGCAGTGAAAGCTCGCATAAGGCGCGATGAGCGAGAAACCCGAGAACCCCTTGAATTAGTTGGCTTCCTCGGCGAGCGTCTGAAGCGTTGCCATGAGAGATGGAACAACCTGCTTCTTACGGCTGACAACACCTGGAAGAACAGCAATGTTGCCATCAACCTTTACGTTAAAGGCGCGCTCGATGACATTGGCAGCATTTGCGCCGTAGAAGAGCATCTCGGTGACCTGGCTCTTAACGTCGGTGAACATGTAGAAGACCATTGGAAGCTCTTCGGACTTAGCGGCAGTCTCCAAGAATGGTCCAACAAGTTCCTCTGCAGCTTTGCGGCTGGACTCGGTCATGAAGGAGCCCTGGCCAACGCCAAACTTTACGCCGCCTCGGCTGAATACCTTGTAGTCGCCATGGAAGACTTCCTCTGCTGTACGACCAGTGAGGTCAGCACCAGCGTCAAACATCTGCTCAGAGTAAGTGTCAATGTCTTCTCCGCAAATCTCTGCAAGCTTCTTACCAGCAACAATATCGCGCTCGGTGCAGGTAGGGGAGCGGAATGCAAGGGTGTCGGAAAGAATTGCAGAGAGCATGAGGCCAGCAATATTCTTAGGAATCTCGATGCCGTACTCGTGGTAGAGGCCATAGATGATGGTGCAGGTGCAGCCAACAGGGACGTTTCTAAAGGTAATTGGGTTGGAAGTCTCAATGGAGCCGATGCGGTGGTGGTCAACAATCTCCATAATCTCTGCCTGCTCAAGACCATCAACTGCCTGAGTGCGCTCGTTGTGGTCAACAAGAATGACGTGCTTCTTGCGAGGATTCAAAAGACCAGGACCGCTGATAAGACCAGCTAAAGTTCCGTTCTCGTTGATAACAGGGAAGAAGCGGTGCCTTGAGTTGGTCATTTCCTTACGAGCATCATCAATTGCGGTGTTGACGCTGAACTTAAGGATGTCGTCAGTGAGCATCTTCTCACGTACAGGCATAGACATGATAAGCAGGCGAGCTACCTCAAAGGTATCGCGAGGAGTGCTGATAATAGCGCAATCACGCTTTTTAGCCAGGTCAATGACGTCCTGAGCAATTGGAGCATCGCAAGAGACAATAAGGCAAGAAGCACCGTGCTCAACTGCGATAGTCTGGTTCTCATGGTTGCCAGCAACAACAATGATATCGCCAGCATCAACAATCTCTGAAAGAGCGGAAGCGCTGGTACCAACGCGAATATTGCCCTGCTTAACAACGCCCTGAGGATCACCAAGAACTATGGTGCCACCAAGCGTAGAAACAATATTTGCATAGCTTGTCTTAGCCTTAGAGAGCAGGTTTGGCTCGGAAAGACTCATGTTTGCATTTGCAATATCTTTAACGGCAATCAGGCCAGTAAGCTCTTCTTCCTCATCAGTAACGCAAAGTGTATCAAGCTTGACGTCCTGCATAAGCTGCCAAGCAGCATAGAGGCTCATTCCAGCATCAACTTTTGGCTGAGCCTGAATCTCTGCATCTTTGATCTGAGGAGTAACCGTAGTAATAAGCTGTGGCTCTTCGAAGCCAAAGTGATTTAGGACAAACGCAGTCTCACGGTTGAGTGAGCCAGCGCGACGAGCTTCATAGATAGGGTTATCAATCTGATTTTTGAGATACGCATAAGAAATTGCAGCACAAATGCTGTCTGTATCTGGGTTCAAATGGCCAATGATATTTACTTTACGAATTGCTTCTGCCATCTTCGCCTCCCTGGTAATGTCGATGATGTAACTTTCTAATTAGAACACACTTTAGTAAGCACATTTTGTTTCTTTTTTAATACCACCCTGTAGTGTACCCCTCTCTCTTTTTACTTAGAACAGAAAATCGCAGAAAAACAGCGGGCGTACCTGTGAATCTGGTAAATGTGTATAGGACAAATGACAATTCAAAAGTTGAAGGAAATTAGTACAATGAAATAGTTAACAAATCGATTGAATTGGAATACCTAGTGAGTTCTCCTACGCGTTTTTCTGCTAAAAAAAGAAACGCTCGTCATATGGTTAAAGCGGCGCACGTCCCTGAGCCTTCATCTGAGGCAAGGGAAGTTGCACCTGTAGAAGCACCTCAGGCTTCCGTAGAGAAGGTTGATACTACGGCAAGTCCAGCAGCTGCTCTTCAGACTGCATCTGAGCAGCTTTCATCTGCTTTTGCGTCGTTTGCGCAGCGTAAGCCTGCAGAAGTGTCTGCTGCACAGCCTGCAGAAAAGTCTGCTATACAGCTCGCAGAAAAACTTGCAGAAAACATGCGGTCTAAAATTGCGCCAGAGAAAAAGAAGCGCCAGAAGACGCCTCTATCTGCACGCAAAAGCATTCGTGTGGAGAAGCGTCCTCGCAATCAAGCAGATCCGGAACCAGAGCAGCGTCATTCTCGCCCGGTGAGTGCGGGCAGAAGAAAGCTTGAGCTGGTAAGTGTCGTTGCAATTTTGGCGCTTGCGGTGCTCTCGATTGTTCTGGTTAACCGACCAAGTCAAAAAACGCTGGTATTCGGCGACAATCAGGTGACGTATACCGGCACTACCATTCAGGGAAAGATGAATGGTCAAGGCAAGATGACTTTTGAGAATGGCGATACCTACGAGGGAGAATTTGTCGACGGGTATTTCCAAGGTACGGGAACGTACACCTCAGTAGATGGCTGGACGTACGAAGGTCAGTTTGTAAAAGGCCAGGCAGACGGCCAGGGAAAGCTCACTACGCAAGACAGCATTGTGTACGAAGGAACTTTTAAGCAAGGGATTTATCAAAGTGCGAATTAAATGGTTTTCGCTTGTACGTATAACAGGACTTGTTTTAGTCCTCATATATCACTTTTTTAAGAGCGCGCTTCCAGGCGGCTTCATTGGTGTCGACGTATTCTTTACGTTCTCGGGCTATCTCATCACAGCTCTTTTGATTGATGAGTTTGCTCGCTTCAGATCTATTGACGTCATTGGGTTCCTGCGCAGGCGTTTCTACAGAATTGTGCCGCCACTTGTGTTTATGGTACTTGTATGCACGCCTTTTCTTCTGCTTGTACGTACCGAGTTCATTTCCGGTATTAAGTATCAGATTGCTGCAGCTCTTGGCTTTGTAACTAACTACTTTGAGATTGTTCTGGGCAACAGCTACGAGAATCAATTTGCTCCTCACGTGTATCTGCATACCTGGAGTCTTGCCGTTGAGATGCATTTTTATGTACTCTGGGGTCTGTGCGCCTGGCTGCTTGCTTGCATGAGCAAAACAATTAGAAGCTATAAGGTAAAGATTGCTGGAGCTTCCCTGGTGCTGTTGGTCGCTACTTACTTGGCGATGGCCACCGGCGCCCAAAACTCCACGAATCTTTCTATCCAGTATTTCTCGACGCAAACGCACGTGTTCCCCTTCTTTATCGGTGCGCTTTTATCGTGTGTTGCAGGAATTGCCCAGACAGGCGAGCTCTTTGACCAGCTTGAGCAGAAGCTTTCTACTCAGCTGACGCTCGTGGGCCTTGTGGCAAGCTGCGGTGTTCTTGTCTTCCTGAGCGTCTTCATGCACTTCGAGGACCTCTTTACGTACACCTTTGGTTTCCTTTTTGCCTCGCTCGCAGCAGCCGCAATGATTTTCTTTGCTCGCATGTTGCATCAAAAAACCGAGGGTATCAACGAGCCTGGCATCGTTTCTTTTGTGGCAGATACCAGCTACGGCGTGTATCTGTTCCACTGGCCTTTGTACATTATTTTTGCCGAGAAGGTCGATCCAGTCCTGGCTGCACTCCTAACCCTGGTGCTTTCGTTTGTATTTGCAAGTTGCTCGTTCTATGTGCTTGAGCCAGCGTTGGCAGGGAAGTCTCCAGAGATTTTCTCGCGCATCAAGCTTGATGGTCAGAAGGTTTTGCGAGGTACCGGCCTTGCGCTTATTCCTTTTGCTGCGGCCGTCGCCTTTATTGCGCTAACCGCTCCAAAGCTCAGCGATTTCCAGAACGATCTGCTGCTCAACGCTTCGTTGCAGGAGCAGAGTGCCATGACCATGACCCGCAAGCACGCGGACACCTCGCAGGCAAGTAATTACAACGTTGTTGAAGGCGTCACGTATATCGGCGATTCTGTTTCGCTTCGTGCCCGCTCTTACCTTCAGGATGCTCTGCCCGACGCTCAAATTGACGCTTCGGTTAGTAGAAACGTGGCAATGGGCGTAGATTTGCTGCAGTCTGCAATCGACAACAATACGCTCTACCAGGACGTTGTTGTAGCCTTGGGTACCAATCCTGTTGGTGGTTCCGATGCAGTCGACAAGATTGTAGACATGCTGCCGCGCGGCCATCGCTTGATCTTTGTGACCCCATACGACGGCAGAAACTCTGATCCAAATGCTGGTGCAAATGCTATTCGCGCGCACGAGCTTGAGCTCGCTCAACAGTACGACTTCATTACCATTGCGGATTGGGCTCAGGTTGCTCAGGATAATCCTGACATTTGGACAGGTACTGACTACGTTCATTTTGGCTCTGACTCAGATTCCATTAATCGTGGTGGCACCTTGTATGCGCAAATGGTCAAAGACGCCGTAGAAAAAGCCAATCAGGGCCACGTTAAACCATAAAAGCCCAGGCCACGCTACAAAAGGCTACGTAAAACCGCAAAAGGCCACGTCAACCACAGTTTATTGCCATTCTTCCAGCTCGTTTGTGACGTGCAGTTGAATGGCAATTTGCATTTCGAGTGTGCTAGATGGCTTGGAAATCTGGTAATCCTCGCGACAAACCGTCTGAAGACGGCAATTTAGTGCAAGTTATGATCGCAATTTATGGCTTAATTCATTTTCATGTATATATAAGGTTCGATATACGTAATGATGAATAACAATAGATAAATAGTTTAACTACCACTATTTTCAAGCCTTCAACAACACACCTATGTCAGATAATCTGCTTAATCCGGGGCGAAAAACACACCTAAGTCAAATAATCTGCAAGATATAGAGGTTTTGAGTGCAATGTATACGCCTTTTGAGCAGATTATCTGACATAGGTGTGTTTTCGCGTTTTGCAACCGCACCCGCGAGCCTCGCATCCCGTACCGCACACCCACACGTCCGCTCCCACGCGCCTCGCATCCCGCACCTGCACGCCTCGCGACGCACCTGCGCGCCCCTTTCCTGCTTCTTCTGCGGTGGAGTCCTTTCAATATTTCATTAGAATGGATATGTGAATATTTCATCTGACAGCCCCTTAAGGAGGAGCACATGGCAGAGTTTGTCTATCAGATGTACAAGGCTCGCAAAGCTGTCGGCGAGAAGGTCATCCTTGATGACGTCACCGTCGGTGTGTACCCTGGCGCAAAAATCGGCGTCGTGGGTCCAAACGGCATGGGAAAGTCTACGCTGCTCAAGGTTATCGCCGGCATGGAAGACGTCTCTAACGGTGAGGCTAAGCTCACCCCAGGTTACACCGTTGGCCTGCTCCAGCAGGAGCCGCCGCTGGATGAGACCAAAACGGTCAAGGAGAACATCGAGCTTGCCTTCGGTGACCTGCTTGCCAAGATTGCACGCTTCAACGAGATTGGCGTTGAGATGGGCAACCCTGACGCCGATTTTGACGCGCTCATGGCAGAGATGGGCCAGCTCCAGACCGAGATCGACGCAGCTAACGGCTGGGATCTGGACAGCCAGCTCTCTCAGGCAATGGACGCGCTGCAGTGCCCAGACCCAGATTCTCCCGTCACCCACCTTTCGGGTGGCGAGAAACGCCGTGTAGCCTTGTGTCGTCTGCTTCTTGAGGCGCCTGACCTGCTGCTTCTTGACGAGCCTACCAACCACCTTGACGCTGAGTCGGTGCTCTGGCTTGAGAAGTTCCTGCACGATTACCCTGGTGCTGTCATGGCCGTCACGCACGACCGCTACTTCCTTGACGACGTTGCCGAGTGGATCTGCGAGGTTGACCGCGGACAGCTCTATCCTTACGAGGGCAACTACTCAACTTACCTGGAGAACAAGGCAGCTCGCCTTGAGGCTCAAAACCAGCAGGACGCCAAACGTGCAAAGAAAATGCGCGCTGAGCTGGAGTGGGTTCGTTCGTCTCCTAAGGCTCGCCAGGCAAAGAACCGCGCGCGTCTTGATTGCTATGAGCAGATGGAAGCAGAAGCTCGTGCATCCAAGAAGCTCGACTTCACCGAGATTCAGATTCCTGTGGGTCCGCGTCTGGGCCAGAAGGTCCTGGAGGCCGATCACATCCACAAGGCCTTTGGAGACCGCGTTCTTATCGACGACCTCTTGTTTAGCCTGCCAAGAAACGGTATTGTTGGCGTGATTGGCCCCAACGGCGTTGGTAAATCCACGCTGTTCAAGGCTATTGTTGGCCAGGAGGAGCTCACTTCCGGCACGCTTGAGATCGGCGAGACCGTCCAGATTTCTTACGTTGACCAGCTGAGGCAGGGGATCGATCCGGACAAGACTATCTGGGAGGTTGTCTCCGACGGAAACGACTTCATCAAGGTGGGAGACACGGAGATTCCAAGCCGTGCCTATGTGGCTAGCTTCGGCTTCAAAGGACCTGACCAGCAGAAACGTGCTGGCGTCCTTTCTGGTGGCGAGAGGAACCGTCTAAACCTTGCTCTTACGCTTAAGCAGGGTGGAAACCTCCTGCTTCTGGACGAGCCTACCAACGACCTCGATATTGAGACGCTGGAAAGCCTTGAGGATGCACTTGAGCGCTTCCCAGGATGCTCGGTGGTAACCAGCCACGACCGTTGGTTCTTGGACCGCATTGCTACGCACATCCTTGCGTGGGAGGGCGACGACGAGAACCCAGGTAAATGGTTCTGGTTTGAGGGTAACTTTGAGGCTTATCAGGCCAATCGTATTGAGCGACTTGGTCAGGAGGCTGCTCGTCCTCATCGCATCCATCGCAAACTGACGCGCGACTAGCGCATAGGCAGCGCAAGCGCAGCGTACGCAAATAGAAGATAAAAATTGTAACTATTTTTATCATTAAGATTTTGTGCAACCTGTTTAAGAGACTAACAACTGGGTATCAAAAATGAGAAGTCAAAGGGCTTCTCATTTTTTGTGGAAAAGAAATGTTATGAGGAAAGAGAAGAACATGGCACTTGATTCAAGCGTTGGCAACATTCTTAACCAGCAGATTAACAAAGAGTTCTATTCCGCTTATCTGTATCTAACCTTTGCAGACTTTTATGAGGAGCAGGGCCTTAAGGGCTTTGCAAACTGGTATGTTATCCAGTCTCAGGAGGAGCTTGCTCACGCACGTATTCTCCGCCGTTACCTGCTTGATAACGATTGGACTCCAACCATGGAGGCAATTGCAAAGCCTGACCTTACCTTTACCAAGGTAGTTGAGCCAATTAAGGCAGCATACGAGCATGAGCAGTTCATTACTGCAAGCATTAATGAGTGCTATGCCGTTGCTCAGAAGGCAAATGATTTCCGTACTATGCAACTGCTTGACTGGTACGTTAAAGAGCAGGGCGAGGAAGAGGCAAATGCTTCCGACCTTCTCAAGGCAGTCGAGCTCTTTGGTGGAGATCCAAAGAACCTGTATGACCTCGACCGCGAGAACGCTGCTCGCGTCTTTGTCGCTCCAACTATGCCAATGTAAGTAGCGGCTTAAGCGCGACTCGTTTGCGGTAGCGGCTTAAGCGCGACTCGCACGCGGGTGTACGATCCGCACGCGGCTGCGCGGCAGCTTGCGCGCAGCCGCTTAGACGCTACAGTGGAGTTTCGATAGCCTCTGATTTGTTCGAAGAGGAACCTGAAAGCTCAGCAAAGATGGCACCGCCTATGATGCAGGCGGTGCCTATTATTTTGAGAAGACCAAAAGGCTCGCCAAGGATAAGTGCCGAGAAAATAACTGCAGAGAGTGGCTCAAGGTAGCCAAAGACTGCCACGCGCTGAACTGGAATCTTGGTAAGTTGTGGGAAATACAAAAATGATCCAAGGCCTGTGTTAAAGAGGCCGATGGTCAAAACGGCAAGCCAATTTACCGACGCTGGGTCTGCAGGCAGCTCAATGCCATGGAATACAACAGTAACCAGAGCAACAATGGCACAGCCAATGCCCAGCTGAATGCTGGTACCTTCAATACCAGAAACATCTTTGAGCTGCCTGTTACAAATAACCATAACGGCATAGAGAACAGCAGAGAGAGCGCCTAGAAGAAGACCAACTGGCGAGAGGTTCAGTCCAACTCCATAACCAATAATAAGCGCAGCTCCAATAACAACTACAAGGAAGCCAAATACCTTTTTAGCAGTGAGTTTCTCGCCAAATAAAAGGGGAGAGAGTGCCATTACAATGACGGGGCCACAATAGTACTCAAGTGTTGCAATACCAACTCCTACCAGGCGATACGCCTCAAAAAGGAAGGTCCATTGAAGACCCAGGGCAATGCCTGATCCAATGAGTGCCTGAAAGTCCTTAGGGTAGTTTTGGATGGTAAAAGCTTCTTTTTGCACAAGTTTAACCACAAGCAAAAAGAGCGTGCCCAAAAGCATACGGAAGAAGACAATTTGGTAGCTAGGAAGATTGATAAAGCTTGCAACGATTCCGTTAGAACCGCAGATGATAAGCGCAATTAGGTAGAGCACGGTAGGTTTAAATGTGGCGTCTCTCATCGGCTACTCGCAAATTTCTGTATCCACGGACTGTGGAATTCTGTCGTTACAAATTACCTGGTAGAACAGCTTTTCTTGCTCGCGCTGGTCTGTAGTCTGGCCAAGCATCCACATAGTTTTTGCAACCAGGGCTTCGGTAGTCATATCGTCTCCAGAGAGAACGCCGGGCATATCTTGATAGGTTCTACCAACTTCATATACACCCAGGTCAAGACCCTCTTCAGGAACTTGTGTGGTAATAACTACGGTGCGACCAGACGCAATCCAATCGGTGATAGCTTCCTCAAAAGAGCCGTCGTATGAGGGGATGCCACCAATACCAAAGGTTTCAAGCACAATGGCGTCGTAGTCATTCTTCAGAAGGTAGAAGATAGATGGATTAAGCTCGGGGGTCAGTTTAAGCACAATGACACGCGTATTGAGCGTTTCATAGGTTGTAAGACCGCCATCTACCTGCTCTTCATTTGGCGCACTACGAATAATTTTGTTGCCACGGATGTGAGCAAGCGGTGGATAATTCATGCTCGTAAATGCATTGAAGCTCAGTGTGCGCTGTTTATGAGCGCGGGTGCCGGCAATAACCTCGTTGCCAAAAACCACCACAACTCCGGCGCTTCTGTCGTCGAGCGCGTAGAGAACGGAGTGGTAGAGGTTGAGTTTGGCGTCGGTAAACGGATTTGCCATTGGCTGTTGAGAGCCTGTGAGCACAATGGGTTTCTCGCTATTTTGAATAAGATAGGAGAGGGCGGCAGCGGTATATGCCATGGTATCGGTGCCGTGAAGGATAATAAAGCCGTCGTAGGCATCATACGACTCAATAATGGCGTCTCTGATTTGGAGCCAGTCTTGAGGACGCATATTGGTGCTGTCGATATTCATGACTTGTTTGAAATCAAATTCACAGAGGTCATGAACAAGAGGGACGTTGGCTAAAAGCTCTTCTCCTGAAAGTGAGGGAGCCAAGCCCGATTCAGTGGAAACAGAAGCAATAGTTCCTCCTGTTGCCATCAGTAAAAGTTTCTTCACACGTCCCCCATGAACTCCAATTGTGCAGACTTTACAGAAAATCAGTCTGTATAGCGCTTTATTGTAACGGGATAGATGCTTTTCAAGGCGAGAAAAGCAAAGTCGGTGTATTCTTTTTTTCGGTAAACGAATCTTTTAGCAAGGATTGTTGATGGCAGAGAATAACCTCTTTGGTTTTGGTAAGAAAAAGCGTCCAGCTCAAGTTCCACCTACTGTCTCTCGTAATGGGGAATCTTCTACTTCTCCACGTGAGGTACGAGGTCGTCACGCAGCTGTTGGAAGCCGTGCACAGGCGCAGCGTAGGATGACGCAAGATCGCCCAACTAATCCTGTTAACCATGCCCGAGCAGATGCCGCCCGTGCACGTGGTCGAGCAAGAACTGCTTACGGCAATCACTATGGCACGCTCAACCCCAGAGATGAAGCTCAGGCAGCATATGCGGCCAGAAGGCGTCGTTCTTCTCGCATGAAGCTGGGCCGTGTGGCACTGGCGGTGCTGCTTGCAGCTATTATTCTGTGGGTTGTATTTACGCTGGTAAGCTCATGCAGTCCAGGAGGCGCCTTTGCTCACGCTCAGGCGCTTGATCCTACCGTTACGCTGACTGGCTCTGTTAAGGTCGGATAGCCTTTTGAGCTGCGGCAGCTCCTGCGGACGCGCCTAGCGCCTGCGGACACACCTAGCGCCTGCGGGCGTGGAAGCTCCTGCGGACACGACTAGCGGCTGCGGGCGTGGCAGCTCTACTTTGGACTCTTACTTGTAGAGACGCGTGAGAAGTCCAAATTCAAATCAACTGAACCGGTAATACCGTCAACTTGTCCTGTTGAAGTGTATTGCCATATCAAAAAGTTAAAGTTTACGTCTGGCTGATCAACGTATTGTGCCAGCCAAATAGGCTCGTCAAGCGAGACCAGGTCAAAGCGATTTAGATCAACTTTGTTACCATACACAATAACGCGGTATCCCGCTTCTTGAATGGTGGTGCAAAACGCGCGCGCAATAGCGTTAGTTTCTGCGGGGGAAAGGTTGTCGGCGCGTCCGCTGTAATCGGGGGAAGGCTCCAGGTCAAACGCAACGGGAAGATTGAGCTTTGTAACTCCTGCTTCTTTTAGTTGCTGCAGGACAAAAGCGGCCTCTTCACGAGCTTCTTCCACGTTAATAGCCTGCGAGAAGAAGTACACACCCACATCAAGGCCAGCGCTTTGCGCGCCCTTAAGGTTGGTTTCAAACAGCTCATCTGCGCGAATGCCACCTTCAGTGGAGCCTCGGTAACCAATGCGAAGCATGGCAAACTGAATGTTATCGGCAGCAACGGCCTCCCAGTCAATAAACCCCTGGTGAGAAGAGACATCAACGCCCGTGCGTGTGAGTTCTTCTCCATCCACCACATAATGCGCGCGACCCGTTGCATCGTAGATAAGGTTTTCCCATTCATACGGGACTTCGTTTTTGATAATCAGGTTGTTGTCAAAAGACAGGGAAAAAAGTCCCTGGCACGATTGCAATAATGCCAGCACAAACACAATAGCCAGTGCAATGAGACCCCATTTGACAACAGGATTGTTCTGGGAATTTTTCTCAAGTGTATGCATCGCCCGCTGCTTACGTTTTGAAGCGTTTGCAGAAGCAGGTGCGTGTTTAGTTTTAGAACGAGTCGTAGAGTTTCTCGTCTTCTTGCTTTTATGTGAGCTGTTAAAAATCACTGGTGAAAGAATTGTCCTTGTTCAAAAATTGGCTCGCAGCATACGTTAATGCCCAACTTGTGATAAATGGACTCGTCGTCGCTTGGAATAATTGACGAGAAGTACGCGTCACATCCGTGGAGTAGTTGCGTGGCATCAACGGCTTTTCCAGCCAACGGATTGGTAATTGAGCTGATAGAGAGCGCAATGAGCATCTCGTCAGCGCAAAGGCTGGTACGAGCTAGTTTAAAGTTGTTCTCTTTTAGTGCGCAAATGGGCCTTAAGACCTCGTCCGAGACAATAAACGTCTTCTTCTCAATGCCAACGACGTATTTGAGGGCATTGAGCAAAAGCGACGCAGGTGCACCTAAAAGCTCTGAAGTTTTGCCGGTAATAATGGCGCCGTCAGGCATAACCATGGCGCCCGCAAGCTTTCCTGTTTCTTCTGCTTTGTGCAGACATGCAGCATGAGCTGGCGAGAAGTTCTGGTCAACGTTAACGTCTTTCATCAAGAGATTAATCTTTGTGAGTTCACGCTCACCCATGCCCGTACGCTCGAGTTTCTCGGCAGCCCTAAACCACCTGCGTACAATCTCTGCCTTGGAAGCTTCCTGGCAAACCTCATCATCAATAATGCAGTTGCCAACCATATTGACACCCATATCGGTTGGAGACTGATACGGGCTGGTACCTGCGATTTTTTCCATCATGGCCTTGAGCACAGGAAAAGCCTCAACGTCGCGGTTGTAGTTAACGGTAACCTTGCCGTGAGCCTCAAGGTGATATGGATCGATGATGTTGTTGTCGCCCAAGTCTGCTGTAGCTGCCTCGTAGGCAACGTTTACGGGGTGCTTGAGCGGAAGGTTCCAAACAGGGAACGTCTCAAACTTTGCATAACCTGCGCGGACTCCACGGGCGTTCTCGTTGTAGAGCTGCGAGAGGCAGACAGCAAGCTTGCCTGAGCCAGGACCAGGCGCGGTAACAACTACTAGAGGATGCGTGGTCTTTACGTACTCGTTTTTACCGTAGCCCTCCGCCGAGACAATCAGGTCAATATTGGAGGGGTAGCCCTCAATGGGGTAGTGGCGGTATACAGCAATACCCATGTTTTCTAGGCGCGCGCGATAGGCCTTTGCCTTTGGCTGGCCAGAGTACTGCGTAATGACAACACCGCCAATAGCAAGGCCGCGAGCACGGAAGATATCCATAAGCCTCAGCACGTCGTCGGCATAGGTAACGCCAATATCGCTTCTACGCTTACCGTTTTCAATGTCGTTTGCGTTGATGGCAAAAACCACTTCTGCCTCGTGAGCAAGCTGCTGAAGCATCTGAGCTTTTGCATCTGGAGCAAATCCAGGGAGGATGCGAGAAGCGTGGTTGTCGTCGAGCAGTTTACCGCCAAACTCAAGGTAGAGCTTGCCGCCAAATTCACTGATACGCTGGTGGATTCGATCCGCCTGCATAGTGATGTACTTCTCGTTATCAAAGCCGATACGCATGCGTCCTCCTGCCAAGATTTACTGTAGAAATTGTATCATCAAGCGCAGACTTCCTATACGCTATAAGCTATACAGAAAACAAATAAACAACCAAGGAGTTGTGTATGGATAGCAAGTTTTCACAAACACCTTCTCGTGGCGAGAAGTTCAAAGAGCTGGCACTGAGTGCCTTGCGTGCATTTGGTTATGGTTGTCTTACAGCAGCTGGAATGAGTGCTGTTATCTTTGCATTTGCGTACTTTACCAGTGGTATGGATATGTTTACGGGCATCGACTGGGTGCGCCGTGTTATGTACGTCATTTCTTCTTTGGGAATTATTGCTTGCGGCGTTGGCCTGCTCTTTAGCGGAAAAGAGTACGAGGACCGTCAGATGGGCTTTACGCGCGATATTGATGACCCCATCAGCCTTAAAGAAGGAAAGCTTGATCCTCGTATTTCAAAAATCGAGACCAATCACCTTTCGTGGCAAGCCGCAATCCTTTATGCCTCAATTGGTATGTTTGTAGTTACCACTATCTTTGACGAGGTTATGAGCCATACCTTCTTGATGTAGGTATTCTCGCTAGTACAGAGGCAGCTCGCCCGTTAACGGATCAATATCTTCTGCGGCCAGTGGCTCAAACGCCAGACAGGTAAATGTTGGTTCTCCATGGAACTCGGTAAAGCCCGCGTCCCTAATAAGGGCCACGACAAAACCACGAGCTTTTCCCTCGACAGCAAGCTCAAGCAACGCTTCTTCAGAATCAACGTAGACACATACTTTTGCAACGCCAGCATCAAACCAGTTAGTGATTGCAGAGGTATCTTCGTCAGCATGGTCTAAATAGACCCAATTCTGATCATCAGTGACACGAACCTGATCAAGTCGACGCTCTTTTGCAAGTGCCATTAGTGTGGCTTCAACACATGCATGGCTAGCCTGAGCAGCGATCTTTCCTTTACGCATCTTGAGATCGCGACGAATGACAATCATTTGTTTTGATTTATACGAAGAACTTGGCATGAAAAACCTTTCTAGAAACTGAGTGCTAAGTGTACCATTCACGGCTTTCCGATTTTTGTCGCAAGAAAATCCCGAGGCATCAAAAAGGCTCTCTAAAACCAAGAGCGGCGAGAAGAACGTTGAATATTCAGCTTGTTACATCAATAAGTTAAATAACGGCATCTGTGTGGAAAGTTGATTCTTGTCCATGCTGCTAAGGTTGACTGAGGAGGTGTCTATGAGAGAGTTGGTTATTTTTGTCATGTATATCTGGGCTTCAATATCGGATATGCGAAATCGCACTATTCCAAATAGAATCCCTCTTTTGCTCGCTTTTTTATGGCCTATTTGGCTTGTGGCAAATGAAAAGCACACTGAGTTACTGATGAATGCATTATGGAGTGAGCTCTTTGTTATATGTGTACTGATTGCAGTAGGTATAGTTACAAAATTTATAGGTCATATGTCTTCTCTGGGAGGGGGAGATATTAAACTTATTCTCTCAACATGCCTTTATCTTGAAATAAAAGAGACATTTGTCTTTTTATTTTTAGCAAATATTTTAGGTGTTATGTTTTCTTTTCTGTTCTTTATTTGGCGTAAATTTTTAAAGAGAGAAAATAGAAATAAAGAAGAAAATACCAGTTCAGATAGTATATTTATGTATACATTTCCTTTTGCACCATTTCTTGGATTTGGTGTGGCACTTGCGCTACTTTTACGCTAAAATCGGGAAGTGTTATATAAATTTAAAAATTCTTCTAATTCCCGAATATATAAAAAGTTTTTTCTGCTATCAATAGTTTACACGTTGCGTTGAGAGATTGAGTTCCCCCAACACTCAATTTCATCGCTAAATGGCCCCGACCATTTAGTTTTCTCGATTTGCGAGGCAACGTATGCCATGGAGGCAGGACGACTATTAACGTGGTCGCACACATGTCGCCCTGCCTCATGGCAATCCCTTTAGAGCTATATGCTCTATCTTTGATATACCCATTATTTCAAGTATTTAAAAGTAAAAATACAGCTACTAAGCTATTTTCCTGCGGTTTTATACGTGTCAGAAACCAGCTGCATGGATCATCCAAAATCTTAAAAGCCAGATGGCGTAGAGGCTCTTTGTTATTGCATAAAATCGCTGATACATTATTTTGCATAGTTCAATTGATTTTTGCATATCTTTTGTATAGCCAATTAATTCCAAGCGGCAGGGCCACTTATGATTTCTTTACGTAACAGGTATGCAATTTTCTTCAAATTTCCGCTTGTAAAACAACATAACAAATTGTATCTGAAGATATTTTAGTGTAGTATGATACGGTAACAACACGGGACTATGCATAAAACATACGCATGTTTTTAAGGCATCGTTTGAGCAGATGGGGCTGTGAGATGGCTAAGGCAGGTGTTACCAAAAAGACCGACCCAGGTTTGGGTAGGACAGTAGCAAGGTTGTTACAAGAAAGTGGCAAGCGCCAGGTAGACCTGTGCGAATTCTCACATTGGTCACGTGCGTATGTCTCTTATATTTGCACCGAGCGCCGTAAGTGGCCTTCATTTGATAAAGCAAAGGTTATCGCTGACTTCTTCTCCTTAAGTCTTGATCAACTTTGGGTTGAGCATCTTAAAGATCTTGTTGATGCTGGCGTGGAGCTTACAGAGACGCAGAAGAAGAATTTAGCTGAGGGTGTTAATCTTCCAAATCCTACTGTTATGCATGACGGAAATGACAATAGAGAATACCTCCAACCTGTTGCTTCCTCGGGGAACGGCTCAGATTACACGCTCCCGGAAATTCTTGGCATCGAATAAGTATTTTTGACTATTTTTATTGTTTACAATGCCATACTTGCTGTATACGCGTATGATTCAGCGTTGTTCAGATTGCATGGGGCTATCTGAAGAGTAGGAGATGTGCAAGATGGCTGGACTACACTGTTCAGACTGCGCTTTTAGCTCGTTTAAATTTAACGAGGACGCCCAGATGTATCAGGCGTACTGCTCGCGCGGCTATTTGCTGGCTGATCCACATATCCATGAGCTTTTTGCCATGCACTTTGCTAAGTCTCCAGAGGATTTTGTTCCCGTTAAAGATCCGTTCAATCGCGAGTATCTGAGGAAGTCATATATCTGCGGAGAATTTATTAAGCGCAAGGACAATTTGGGTTAACGGTATGTCTTAAAACCCTGTTATGTAACATAGCAGGGTTTTATTATGCTTCTGACGTGTTTCTCGTTTAATCAATATCAAAGAATTAAGTAAATATCACAAAAGTTGTTATGTAACGCTTATAGATTTCTGCATAATTAGTTAACTTTCTGTTATATGTTGCCCTTAAAACAAGGTAGTATTGATTTGGGGGAATCTCCTTATTACAAGGGGATTTAAAACATTTATAAAGGAGCGGCAGCAATGTCGAGGCGACCACAAACAGAAAGTTGTGACACGCGTCACAGACTTCTTAAATCCGCAGAGCAAGAGTTTGCTTTACAGGGATACGATAAAGCTTCACTCAGACAGATTTGTGCACATGCAGGCGTTACCACGGGCGCTCTGTATTTCTTCTTCGATAACAAAGAGGACCTTTTTAAGAATGTTTTGACCCCTGTCACTGAAGGCGCAATTCAGATTCTTGAAGACTACAAAGATCATCTGCTGGTCTCTGAGGAAAGAGATCTTGAAGACACTCCTTTGGGTAATAAAGAAACGCTCGAGAAATTCTTAGACCTTCTGTACGGCAATAGGTACGTGGTGCAGATTCTTGTGAATAACCGAGAAAACCCGCATGTTGTCCATTTCTTTGAAGAATTGACTGAGGTTATCTCTGCAACCATCAGAGCCATTCTTTATCCTAACGTTGCGCAGGTTAAACCCTATGATGAGTTTATTATTACCTGGCTTGCTCAAACTGAAATGACCACCATTGTCAACATTCTTAAAAATGATGAGACTCGTGAAGAGGCTGACGGTCACATAAATTCAGCAGTAATGTTTACGCAAGGTGGCATTAAAGCCTTAGTTGAAGAACATTAGATGCTCATCTGTGCATAAAAATTGACAATATCTACTTATTTCCGTTATCCTCTTATAAGGTATAAATCACCCAAAGGAGACCTTTATGAAGTTTAATAAGCTCGGCCTCGTAGCAGCCTCCGCCTCCGCAGTTTTTGCTCTTGCGGGCTGCAATCTTATTCCAAATCTTGCTGATCCAGGAACCACTACTGGCGGTGGTCAGCAGCAGCAACAGCAGCAGACTGCACCTGATGCAAATACCGCAACCAAGCCTTCAGATACTCGTGCTGGTGACTCTGACTCTCAGCAGCTCTATCAAACTCTGATGGACAAGCACAACACTTCAGAGCAGGTTACCAACGTTCAGAAGTACGTTGATGATATTAAGAAGACTGGCGATAAGACTGAGGTTCTTATTGACACCGATAAGATTACCGTTACCGTTACCGGCATTGGTGTTGACTTTGAGAACTCCAACGGCTATCTGGTTGAGGTTGTTAACAAGACCGATACCAACATCTTCATTCAGACCACCGACACCGCTATTGGCAAGGATGAGCTGAGCTTGTTTGTTAACGCAGCTCCTAACGCAACTACCAAGGGCTTTGCATTCTTTGACCCAGGTGTAAAGATGGACGCATCCGCAACTGTTCGTGGTACCATCCTTGCTCTTTATGGTTCTGACTACAGCATGGATTCCTTCAACGTTATGTTCTAAGTTCACTTAGTTCGTTGACTGCAAAGGCTCAGCTTTTAGCTGAGCCTTTTTTGTTAGCGAGAAACCCCGTCAAAAGCAGCTAAATGAGTTAGTGTTGAGGTTATTAGAATCCGTTAGACTATAGAGTTGTTAGCTATTAGAAAAGCATGTATGCACTGCATATAAGGAGCTACGATGCTAGATTTAGATAAAAACACAGACGGGTCATATAACGACCTTATCTTTTTAAAGCCTCTTTTTCACAATAAGATTTGGGGCGGAAGAAGACTTGCTGAAGAGTATGGCTATGATATCCCCGAAGGCTCAGTAGGAGAGTGCTGGGCGATCAGTGCACATCCTAGCGGAGACTGTGAAGTTGCCTCTGGTACATATGCTGGCAAAACTCTTTCGGAGCTTTGGTCAACGCATCGAGAGCTTTTTGGTAATGCAGGAGGAGACCGTTTTCCGCTTCTTATTAAAATTCTTGATGCAAAAGATGATCTCTCTGTTCAGGTTCATCCAGATGATATGTACGCAGCAGAACACGAGAATGGTTCTCTGGGAAAGTCTGAGTGCTGGTATATTCTTGATGCAAAAGAGAATGGCGATATTGTTGTAGGACAAAATGCCTCCTCAAAAGAAGAGTTTGCAGCCATGGTTGAGCAGGGAAAGTGGACTGAACTGCTCAATTACGTTCCTATCAAGGCTGGAGATTTCTTTAGGATTGATCCTGGAACCGTTCACGCCATTAGAACGGGCACGCTTATTCTTGAAACTCAGCAGAGCTCCGATGTTACGTATCGCGTCTACGACTATGACCGTTTAGGTGATGACGGTAAACCTCGTGACTTGCATCTAGCACAGAGTCTTGAAGTCATCGATTATGCACAGGAAGCTCCAACATCTGGAGAAATCACAGCTCCAGAAATTGACGGCAAAACTGAGCTTATGAGTTGCAAGTATTTCTCGGTAGAAAAATATGAGATTCATGAGTCAAAAACTATTGCTCAGCCATGGCCGTTTATGTGCGTAAGTGTCATTGAGGGAGAAGGTACGGTTTGCGCTGACGGCGGCAACGGAGTAGAGCATAGGATTTGCAAGGGCTCACATTTTATTGCACCCGCATCTTCTGGTAGCCTGCGCTTTACGGGCACTATGACATTGATTACCTCTCATCTTCCTCACACAAAGTAGGATGATACATAAGTCGAATGCAGCTTAATTTGTAACATTTGACTCGTTTCAAGTAGAATATAAAAAGTTGGGACTCCCATACGCTTATAGGAGGAACGTATGAACAAAGAGATGATTACTCGTCGCGCTTTTGCGGGATTGGCTGCAGGTGGTGCTGCTAGCACGCTTGCCGCTTGTAATAGTGATGCCCTTCAGGCAATTTTGAATCCTGATTCCGTTCTTGGTGGAGCTGGTCAAGATCCTCAGAATGGCGATCAGGGCGGTACTGGCGATGCGACTTCTCAGTCAAATCTGGTTAAGCTTGAGGAGACTCCAGATAATCCAACACTAACCGGAGATCTTTCCAAGATTGTTACTGGTGTTTGGTGTGTTGACAATGGTGTTGGAACTAAGGGTGGATCAAAGGAAGGCAAAACCTTTGACCATGGCGGCATGCTTAATCAGGGCTATAACGATGGAACCGTTCTTTACTATTCTTTCAAAGAAGACGGTACTTTCTTCATGCACAATTTTAAAGGCGTGAAGAATGACGGTAAGTGGGAAGCAAAAGGAACTGTTGCCATTCAGTGTACGTATGATGATGGTGATAGTGTGCCAATGCTTTTTGATAAGGACGATAACAACTATCTGAAGTACAGTGATGCCAAAAGTGAGATTACGTTTAATTTCAAAAAGCTTTCAGATAATCCTGACGATACTTCACAGATTGCTTATATTGATGGTCAGGTAGTCAATTTTGCTGCCACCATTCCAGGTACGTACTATCTCTTCGGTCTGCACTATGCAGATGGCTCTAAAGAAGATTTAACTAGTGAACAGATTGAGTCTATGAATAAGGGTTCGGGTGCAGCGTATACCTTCTCTGCTCATAAGGAAGGAAATGCTGCACTGTTCTATCCAGACGGTAGTGTTGCCCCTATTCAGATTGTTGCAGAGGAGCCTTCGGCAGATGGTCTTTCTTTCCCTATTCTTGCTCAGGGCTTTTCAAAAGACGGACAGATAGCTAAGTCTGTTCTGTACACTACTGCGGAGGATAAGAAACTCCTTAGCATTGATACCCCTGGATATACTCTCAAGTTTGCCCTCATTAATCACCGCGAGGATAATTGGGCTAAATATGAGTATCCACCAAAGGCTGAGTTCCCTTGGCAGCCAGATGGTAAGGGCGGCTATACGCTGGTAACACCTACTTCTTCTGGTTCTGGAAATGGCGGCAGCTCATCTGGAAATGGCGGCAGCTCATCTGGAAATGGTGGCGGCGGCAAGGGTGGTACTGGTAAGAAATAACCGCAACCTTTTCTAACATCTTTTACTAACAAAAAAGCAGGCATATGGTATGCCTGCTTTTTTCTTGCCAAACTTTTACGCGTGTAAAAGAACGGTGATGTAAAGCTTAGAGTTGAAACTTACGCAGCGTGTGCGCCGCCCTCAATCTCGCCAGTGCAGTGTGGGCAGCGAGTTGCACCTTCTTTAACCTCTTCAAGGCAGTGTGGGCAGTGTGGAGCTGCGACTTCTTCAACAGCCTCCTCTTCGTCCTTCTTAAGCTTGGAAGCCTTCATGAACTTGTTGAGGGCCTTAACCATGCAGAAGACAATAAATGCAATGATCAGGAAGTTGATGATTGCGCTGATGAATGCACCAAAGTCAATACCATTCTGGGTACCAGGGACTGGAATGGAAAGACCAGAAACCTCGGTGCCGCCACCAGAGACAAGCTTAATAAATGGGTTAATGATGTCATTGACAAGGGAGGTAACAATAGCGGTAAATGCGCCGCCAATGATGATACCAATAGCCATGTCCATAACATTGCCCTGCTGGATAAACTCTTTGAACTCCTCAAAAAACTTTTTCATTTCATCCCTTTCGTTTAGTTGGTAGAGGATAGATATTTCCACTCGTGTCTATGGCTTGTGCTTATGAACTGGTTAGACCATAGATGTGAGAGTATTTGTCAGTCAGATACTTGGTGTAGTAGTGAACGTCAAAAGGCTCACCGCATGCGCCCATGATGAGCTCCTTGGAGTCCTTTGCGCGACCCCAGGTCCAAATACGGCTACCCAGCCACTCTCTAATAGGAGCAAGGTCTCCAGATGCGCAGACGGCATCAAAGTCCATACCCTCAGCAATCATGGCGTGTTTGTACTGCGCGCCATACGCACTACCAAGTGCATAGGTTGGGAAGTAGCCAAACTCACCCCATGACCAGTGGACATCCTGAAGAGCGCCCTCGGTGTTGTTTGGAACCGTGACGCCCAGGTACTGCTTGTACTTCTCGGCCCAAAGAGCTGGAACATCCTTTGCGGTAATTTCGCCAGACAAAAGTGCCTGCTCCATCTCATAACGGATGAGGATGTGCAGCGGATACGTGAGCTCGTCTGCCTCGGTGCGGATGAGGCTTGGCTGTACTTTGTTAGCTGCCGAGAAGAGCTGGAAGGCAGTAACGCGATTCAGCTGGCCTGGGAAGTGTTTGCGCATAAGCTGAATAAGAGGTTCAGCAAATGCCTCAGAAAGGCCAACGTAGTTCTCAAAGAATCTGGACTGAGACTCGTGCATGCCCATAGAAGTACCGGTGCTCAGAGAGGTAAAACGATACTCCCAGTTAATGCCCTGCTCGTAGAGGGCGTGACCGTTCTCATGCAGCATGGAATAGACGTTGGAGAGCACGTTATTCTCGTAAGCGTGGCTGGCAACCATGACAAAGCCAATACCAGGGCCACCAGTGTAAGGATGCTCAGTTTTGCCAAGCCAGTAAGCGTCCTCGTCAAGGCCCTGGAGTTTTACCAGGTCTTTTGCAAGATCCCACTGACGATTGACGTCAAACTTACCCTCAAGAGGCTTGGTGCTTGGCTGACGCTTAGAAGCCATGCAATCGGCAACCAGAGGAACTACCACTTCTTTAACGTTATTAAAGAAGGTGTTATAGAACTCTCTGTTGGTACCGTGCTCAAAATCGCTCAGCAAGAGGTCATAGGGATCTTTGGAAGCATCTCGGGCCTGACACATCTCTTTGCGGAGCTCAATCAGGCCGTCCAGTTTTGGTGCAAAGAGTGACCAGTCATCGCTGTTCTTTGCCTGTTCCCAAACCTCGTTGGCCTCTGTGGTAAGACGAACAAAGTTGCTCTGAAGCTCAACAGGTACATCTACCAGCTGGCTTCTGTCACGGCGCAGAATTTTGACCTGTGCACGATGAGTCTCATCAAGCAGAGCGCGGTTCTCGTGAAGTCTATCAAGCAGTGCACCAACAGCAGGATCACAGAGGGTCTCTTGGACCTGCTCGCCTAGGATCGCCAGGGCTTCTCCACGCTCCTCAGCAGCCTTTTTTGGATCAATGCATGGGCCAAAAGAGCCAATCTCGTTAGCTGCGTAGTTGAGAGCAAAGAGCTTCTTCTCAAGTTCATCAAGTTTAGCGATATCATCGCGGGGATTTGAAAGCGCTGCGTTCAATTCAACAGTGTTATGTGCGCTGTCCATAAAAATCCTCTCTACAAAATTTAGGAGCGACCAGTATGTTTGCCGGTTATATGTAACCGTTTAGCAATTGCGTCATATTTTACCCTGTTATTTATTGATATTTGAGCGATACTAAAAAGACTACGTCCTAAAACAATAAGTACATCTTTTCGGCACAATTTTGCCCAAAGATGGCTTGTAAGGAGTAAGAGTTCTATGGATGACAGCAGAATCTCGTTTGATCAGTGGGGTGATCTGTATGCAGATCGCGTTCAAACCATGCGAAAGAGCGAAGTGCGAGATTTGTTTGCGGCCCTGTCTCGTCCAGGTGTCATTGCGCTGTCTGGTGGTCTGCCGGACATTTCTTCGCTGCCGCTTGATCAGGTTGCAGAGTGCGCTCGACGCTGCGTTGCTGTTGAGGGACTTAGGTCTCTTCAGTACGGCAACTCTGATGGCCGTATTGAGTGCAGAAGGACCATCTGCAAGATTTTAGCTGCTCAGGGCGTCGAGGCTGATCCTGACGAGATGATTTTGACTTCTGGTTCTCAGCAGGCGCTTGATTTCTTGGGCCGTGTCTTTCTTAACTCAGGGGACGATATTATCTGTGAGGGTCCAAGCTATCTTGGTGCGTTCCAGGCATTTTCCGCGTATGAGCCTACTGTTCACACCATTGATATGGATGAAGAAGGCATTAGGACAGATCTTCTCGAGGCAAAGCTTAAAGAGCTTGCAAGCCAAGGTAGAAAGCCTAAGTTCATCTACGTTATTCCTAACTTTAACAATCCTGCCGGCATCACCATGTCTATGTCAAGGCGTCTGCGCCTTCTTGAGCTGGCTCGCCAGTACAACATCCCTGTTGTTGAGGATGACCCGTATGGTCTTATCCGCTTTGAGGGAGAAGATCTAACACGCCTTAAGACGCTTGATCCAAGTGTCATTTATCTGGGAACTACCTCAAAGATTTTTGCCCCTGGACTGCGCTTAGCTTGGATGGTTGCACCTCGTCATTTCCTTGAGCGCATCAACCTTGCTAAGTCTGGCTCTGATCTGTGTACCAGCCCCTTTAACATGATTCTTGCTGAGCACTACTTCAATGAGGTTGATTGGCAGGCAGCGCTTGAGGTGTCTAAGTCTCGCTATAAAGAGAGAAAAGATGCCATGCTCGCAGCGCTTGCAGAGTTCTTCCCCAAAGACGTTACCTGGACTAAGCCAGAGGGTGGTTTGTTCCTGTGGGTAACCTTCCCGCCATACCTCAATACTGAGCAGTTACTTCCTCGTGCAATTGAAGAGGGAGTTGCCTTTGTACCAGGTGTTTATTGCTATCCTGACCAGCGTATTAGTTCAAGTATGCGTCTGTGCTACTCATTTGAGACGCCAGAGCGCATCCACGAGGCAATCCGCAGGCTGTCTTTATGCGTCCAAGATCGCATGGCGCTGTATCGCGCATTCCTAGAGGCGGGCGCTCTACCTGAGTCTTCTCATTCTGAATCTCAATCCTCTGCAAGGGAGTGTTAAGTATGGCTACAAAAGTTGCTGTCATTATGGGTGGAGCCTCATTTGAGAGGAACTTCTCGCTCAAAAGTGGAGCTCTTGTCTCTGAGGCTTTGGAGAAGCGTGGTTATGAGGTATTACCACTTGATGCTGACGCACACCTGGTAGACACCCTCCGTGCCGAGAAACCCGATGTTGCCTTTGTATGCCTTCATGGTGCAGGCGGAGAAGATGGTGCAGTACCTGCGCTTTTGGAGTTTCTCAAGATTCCGTATGTGGGCTCAAGGCCTGCATCTTGTAGGGCAGCCTGGAACAAAGCTGACATGCCGTTTATTGTGCGCCAGGCCTGGTCAAAGGAGGAGTCTGAGGTCATCTGGCCTCCTCAGATTGTGTTGACTGCCAGCGCATTTAAAGACCTTGGCGCAGCTGCCGCCCTTGACCTGGTTCCCGAGCGCCTTGGTGGCGGCGTTGGCTTCCCTCTAGCAGTCAAGCCCGTTCACGGCGGCTCTGCTATGGGCCTTTCTAAGGTTGACAGCGCTGACCAGCTTGGACCAGCACTTCTCGGCGCACTTGGTTTTGACGACTCTGTCATTATCCAGCAGTGGGTTGATGGCGTTGAAGTAAGCGTTACCGTGCTTTCTGACGCAGATGGCGAGAAAACCCTGCCACCAGTAGAGATTTCAGTGACCAAGGGTATTTACGACACGGATGCTCGTCTTGATCCAGAGCGTATTCAGCACTTCTGCCCCGTTCGTCCTGAGTCTTTGGCAGCACTTGGCGCAGATCCAGCTGAGGCTCGTGAGGCTCTTGAGCGCGCAGCTCTTGAGGTGTACACCGCTTATGGCTGCAGAGATCTTGCTCGTATTGATTTTATTTGGGATGGACATCACGTTTTGGTCATGGGTCTGAAGACATTCCCAGGACTCACTGAGACCTCCCTTGTTCCAATGGCTATTGAGGCTGCAGGATACGCTGTTGAAGACGTTCTTGCGCAGCTTGTTGAGGGTGCGCTTAAGCGCGGCAACTAGGGGGTTTTATGGAATACGTATTGGGCATTGATGTTGGTGGCACCACCATCAAGCTGGGACTCTTCTCTGCAGAGGGAGAGCTGCTTTCTGAGCAGAAGGTCAAGACGCCCGCACTTGATAACGAGGATGGTTATCAGACGGTAACCGATGCTATTAAGCTGATTGTTCATGGCCAAAAAGCAAGCCGCAACGATGTTATTGCGTGTGGTTTGGATATTCCAGGTCCTGTTGCAGATGATGGAACCGTTGGTCTTCTCGCCAATGTAGATATTGATCCTGAGGGATTGGTGCAGGCAATCAATATGTGCCTGCCAAACGCAACCATTGCGTTTGTCAACGATGCTAACGCCGCTGCTCTGGGCGAAGCGTGGGCTGGCGTTGCCGTGGGTGTGCCGTCGTTTGTGCTGATTGCGCTGGGTACCGGTGTTGGTGCAGGTGTTGTTGTAGACGGCAAGCTTGCTGCGGGCGCTTTTGGCGCGGGCGGCGAGATTGGTCACATCATTGTTGAGCCAGAAGAGACGTTGACCTGCGGCTGTGGTCGTCACGGTTGCCTGGAGCAGTACGCTTCTGCCAAGGGAGTTGTCCGTCTGTACCTGGAGGAATGCGCTTCTCGAGGCGTTGTTCCTGTGACCATTGAGCACGAGACCGATACGGTGTCCGTGTTTAGAGCTCACGCTCAGGGTGACGAATGCGCAACCCTTGCTATCCATAAGATGTGTCACTACCTGGGCCTTGCTATGGCGCAGGTGTCGTGCGTGGTTGATCCTGCCATGTTCTTGATTGGCGGCGGTGTTGCGGGCTCGTTTGCAACGTTTGCTACCGAGCTTCGCGAGTGTTTTGAGCAGTACGCTTTGCCGGTAAGCAAGGGCGCTCGTATTGAGGCCGCTAGCTTGGGCAATCAGGCTGCAATGTATGGTTGCGCATACGAGGCGCTGCGCCTGAGGCAAGAGCGTTTTGGCCAGGAGAACGCAGAGTAGGAGTAGGTTTCTGGTGCACGTTCTTCTCGCCCAGAAAAGTGTAGGTACGTTTGAGTACCTGGCGAGAAAAACATCAGTGTTTTTGACACATACGCCGCGCTAAATGAAAGTGCGTTCAATAACATATTTTTCCGGTTACAATTTATGTAAAAACGTAGTTATCGAAGCTGCTCAGTGCTAACATTGAGCAGCTTTTTTGGTTGTGTTTGGAACAATTCCGAGCACTAGGATGAAAGGGGAGTGCTGTGGCTGACGAGTCAAAGTATGACATCGTTGCTGCTACTGGTTGCCCAACCGGTATTGCGCACACCTTTATGGCTAAGGAGGCCCTGGAGAAGGCCGCCGCAGCTAAAGGTCTTACCATTAAGGTTGAGACGCACGGCCAGGTCGGTGTAGAGAACGAGCTCACCGCAGCTGAAATTAGGAACGCCAAGGCAGTAGTTGTTGCTGCCGATAAGGACGTTCAGGCTGAGCGTTTTGCCGGAAAACCAATGGTAAATGTTGGTGTTACTGCCGCTATTAAGGACGCTGAGGGTCTTATCGACCGCGCTCTTGTTGCTCAGCCTGAGGGCGAGCTTGCAGAGGCAGATGACGCTCCAGTCTCAAGCACCATTGAGAAGGAGTCTGTAGGCCACATCATCTACAAGCACCTCATGAACGGCGTCAGCCACATGCTGGTCTTTGTTGTTGCTGGTGGTGTTCTAACTGCAGTTTCATTCCTCTGGGGTATCACTTCCTTCAGCTCCACCGCACCTGACTACAACAGCTTTGCTGCCATGCTCAAGATTATCGGCGGCATTGCAATGGGCCTCATGGTCCCAGTTCTTTCTGCTTACATTGCAGAGTCTATCGGCAAGCGTCCTGCTCTGGTTCCTGGTTTTGTTGCAGGTATGATTGCTATCCAGGGTCTTCCAATCAACCCTACCACTGGCATGATTGATGCAGGTGGCGCTGGTGTTGGCTTTGGCTTCCTGGGCGGCATTGTCGGTGGTTTCCTTGCAGGTTATGTCATCGTTGGTCTTGAGAAGCTCCTTGCTGGTCTTCCAAAGAACCTTGACGGCCTGAAGGCAATCTTCCTGTATCCTCTGCTTTCCACCACCATTGTTGGCCTGGTTATGCTGGGCATTTCTGGTCCTATGGCAGCAATCAACACCGGTATGATGAACTTCCTGCGCGGCCTGTCTGCTTCTGGTCCAATTGTTCTTGGTCTTGCAATTGGTTGCATGTGCGCATTTGACATGGGCGGCCCAGTCAATAAGGCAGCTTACGTTACCGGTACTGCACTTCTGACCGAGGCTCTCAATGCTGGCATTGGTACCCCAACCTATGAGTTTGGTACCAACTTCATGGCTGCAGTTTCTGCTGCTTGTATTGTTCCTCCACTGATCACCACCTTTGCTGTTGTCGTTGGTAAGAAGTACTTCACCAAGTCCGACTTCAATGCTGGCCTGGTCAACTTCATTCTTGGCTGCACCCACATTACCGAGGGCGCAATTCCATTCATGACCAAGAACATTTGGCCTGTCATGCCTATCATGATGATCGGTTCTTCCATCGGCTCCATCCTGACCCTGCTCTTTGGTGTTCACGATCCAGCACCTCACGGCGGCTTCCTGGTTCTTCCAGTTGTTGATGGCGGCCTCAAGTGGGTTCTTGCTATTCTTATTGGCGCTGTTGTTGGCGGCATTCTCTTTGTTGCTTTCAAGGCATACGAGTACCGCAAGAACGGCAACAAGCTGGTCGAGGACTAAGCTTTACGCTTAGCACACACTCGGTACCGTTTGAGTTTTGCCCAGAATTTACGTACAGTTTGGGTGCAGACTCAGATAATCGAAGTAAAATATGGACTCGGCGATTACGTCGGGTCCATATTTGTTTCAGGGGGAGCTTTGATGATTTATACACTTACCACTAACCCCGCTATCGACATGAACGTCAACTCGGGAGTTCCTTCATATACGCACGTCAACCGCACAACCGATGCCGTTTACACGCCAAACGGCAAGGGCCTCAACGTCTCGTTTACGCTTGCTCACTATGGCGTCGAGTCCACTATCCTGGGCTTTTTTGGTGGCTTCTCGGGCAACTACATTGTTGAAGAGGCATCCAAGGTTTGCCCGGTCAAGCCCGTGTGGATTGACGGCATCACCCGCGTAAACATCTTTGTCACTACTCCAGAGGGCGAGCTCAAGTTCCCTAATGCGGGTGCCCTCGTTGTTCGCTCCAAGCAGGACGAGATGCTTGAGCTGCTGCGCAATGCTCCCGACCTGGACGTGCTGGTGGTTTCTGGTTCGCTTTCTCCTGAGATGGATCCAACTTTCTACGACGAGCTCTTTGACCTTTGCCATGAGCGTGGCGCTGAGCTGGTGCTGGACATCTCTCATAAACACCTCGCAGAACTTGTCGAGAAAAAACCACTGCTCATTAAGCCAAACGACGAAGAAGTGGCAGAGATTTTTGGTGTCGACGTCCATAACGAGGCCGACGTTCTTCTCGCCCTCCACAAGATTCACGAGCGTGGCGCAAAGAACATCCTACTCACGCTGGGTGGCGAGGGCGCGTATTTCTTCAACGGCGAGCACGTCTGGCATGCAAATGCCGCGCAGGTAGAGGTGCTTTCGACGGCATGCGCGGGCGATTCTACGCTTGCGAGCTTCATGTCTATTTGGCTTGAGGATCCGTCGGCTGTCGAGAAGGCTCTGACGCGCGCGATGGCTACCGGCGGAAACGTTGCGATGAGCGCTGGTTTGGGCGACTTTGCCCTGGTCGAGAAGATCGCGGAGTCCATCCACGTTGAGCTGGTGGAGTAGGAGCGAGAGCGTCGCGCGGAGGTGCGCGGACGTGCGCGGGGTGCGCGGCGGCTCCGGAGGTGCGCGGGGTGCGCACGGAGGCGTGCGGAGGCAGCGAGTCGACGGGTTTCTCGGCGTATGGCGTGCACAAGTCTCCATATCTGCAAAATAAGTCTTTTCTCGCTTCTTGATTTCGTGTAACGTATAAGGGCTAATGTGATAATTAGGTTTTCGAACCTCTAAAGAAGGAGAGTGCAATGTCCGGACACTCTAAGTGGGCTACAACCAAGCACAAGAAAGCAGCTATCGACGCTAAGCGTTCCTCGCTGTTCTCTAAGCTTTCCCGCAACATTACTGTTGCAGCAAAGATGGGTGGCGACCCAAATCCGGACAACAACGCTAGCTTGTCTGCCGCTGTTGCCCGTGCACGCATGGTTTCCATGCCTAACGCAAAGATTCAGGCCGCTATCGATAAGGCATTTGGCGCTGGCGCTGATGCTGCCGTTTACGAGGAGATCGTTTACGAGGGATACGGTCCTGCAGGCGTCGCAGTTTACGTTGACTGCCTGACCGACAACAAGAACCGTACCGCAGCAGATGTTCGTTCCGCATTTACCCATTCTGGCGGCAACCTTGGTACCGCAGGTTCCGTTGCGTTCCAGTTTGAGCGCAAGGGCTCCATCGCAGTTGACAAGGTTATTGTCTCCGAGGAGAAGAAGGTTGCTGACCGCGAGAACGCTGTCGACGAGGACGAGTTCATGATGGCAGTTGCCGAGGCGGGCGGAAACGATTACGAGGACGCTGGCGATCAGTGGATTGTTTGGACTGCATACGACAAGATGCAGGATGTCCAGAAGGGCCTCGAGGCTCAGGGCATTGAGGTTAAGGGTTCCGAGCTTACTATGGTTCCAACCACCCCAACTGACGTCTCTGTTTCTGATGCAAAGAAGGTTCAGCGTCTTATCGATAAGCTTGACGAGCTCGATGACGTTCAGAACGTCTACAGCACCATGAACATCACCGACGAGATTGCTGCTGCTCTCGAGGAGGAGTAAGCTCTCTGGTCCGCGCCTCGCGCGCCACGAGCGCGACGCCCGGTGCGCGAAGAGCGCGACGCCCGGTGTGCGACAGGCGCGACAAAACTACACTTCAAAGCCCCGCTTGCTAGCGGGGCTTTTTGTTTGGGTGACGATAAAGCTGTCAGAACACATCTGTGTCGGATAATCTGCACGTTTTTAGAAGGTCGACCACAGCAAAGTAAGATAATCTGTATATACAGAGCCAAAAACATAACTTACAGCCCTAAAAAACACAGTAAATGATGATAATCTGCGCAAAATGAGACTTTTGAAGTTACGTCTCAAAAAGTGGTGTAAGGCTATTTCCTTACTACCTTCTAGCCTACATTATGCCACCTCTTTACAAGCGTT
>PPYE01627047.1_pt1 | contig 54050 bp, 42 predicted proteins | sample 1559881 | NCBI WGS metagenome assembly PPYE01 (sample SAMN08240022, study PRJNA423297) | Human gut metagenome, whole genome shotgun sequencing project.
ACTATTAGTAGTTAAAAAATTTTTTAAATTTTTTATAAAATAAATATAAAATTCAAAAATATGATATAATAATTATGATGAAAAAATTTTTTATGAAAGGAAAATTAATGAGACTTAGAAAAAAATGGTGGGCAGTCCCGGAAATGAAAGAAAATGCTCAGGTAATATTTAATGCAGAAAGTTTAAAAGGAAAATGGAATGAAGAATTTAAAAATACAAATCCTATTAATCTTGAACTTGGTTGTGGAAAAGGAAAATTTATAAGTGAAATTGCTGATGTAAATAAAAATATTAATTACTGTATATTGGACTTGGACACAAATGCTATTGTATATGCAACAAGAAAAATTAGGGATTTAGAATTATTAAATGTTCGTGCAATTCCCACAAATATAGAAAAAATAGATGAAATTTTTAGCGAAAATTCCATATCCAGAATTTACATAAATTTCTGTAACCCTTGGCCAAAGAAAAGACATCATAAAAGGAGACTCACTCATCCTAACTTTTTAGCAAAATACAATAAACTACTTATAGAAGAAGGAGAAATACATTTCAAAACAGATGACGACGATCTTTTCAAAGCAAGTTTAGAATACTTTAACGAAAATGGTTTTGAAGTAATACTAATAACTTATGACTTAGCAAACTTTGACTATCCACAAAATATAGAAACAGAATATGAAAACAAATTCAAATCATTAGGAATAAAAATAAAATTCTTAATTGCTAAGAAGAAATAAGAACGTCATCTTTAGAATGTCTCCCGACGCATCATATATAGTATGGTTGAACAATGTGAAACTAAGTCAATCTAATCCTAACTTTGTTTACTTGTAAACAATAGTAAATTTGAGAGAATAATTGTGTAATAGTGAAATAATTCACGTCTTTTTACTATTCAAAGAATATCTCCCCCTACGTCATCTCGAGTGTAGTCGAGAGATCTCATAAAGCTTTATTTAGAATGAAATTTCCTTGGTCTATGTAAATAAAAAGTATTTTAATAACAATAGATAACATTTAAATTTTATTAATTTTAAACAAGAACATCAAAAAAGACAGCAATTTAAACTAATTGTTGTCTTTTTAATTTATAAATATTTCAATTATAAAACTTTTAGCTTTTCAATTAAATCTTCAAAACTTCCTTTTTCACAATTTACTTTACATTCAGGATAAGTATAAAGATAATCCGTTACTAAATAACAATTCATCCCTGCACTACTCGCAGCAAATATATCTTGTCTTTCATCATTTCCAATCATCAAACAGTCTTTCGGTTCAACATCCAATTTTTCACATAAATCTAAATAATACTTTGGATTTGGCTTTGAAAAAGAACTATTACTATAATGAGTAACATAATCGAAGTCATCAATATCTAGTCCTATCCATTTCAATCTAACTAATGCATCTATAGGAAAAACCGGATTAGTAGCAAGAACAACTTTTCTTCCATTCTTCTTTGCAAGTTCAACGGCAACTTTTGCCAAACTATTTTCAGTTGAACACTTTTTTAACTTAGTAAAAAACTCATTTGCATAAAACTTTTTCAATACTTCTTTAACATCAGATAAATCAATATTTACAATACTCTTAAACTTATCCCAAAAGGCCTCTTCATTAGTTCTCTTTCCATCATTTTTAATTATTTCATGAGTTGCAGTCCAAATAGTTTCAACAAGCTTCTTACTATCAATATTATAAACAGAAAATACTTTTGACAATTCCGCAAAATAAATATCAACAAATAATTTCTCATCTAAAGGAAGCAAAGTTCCATCCAAATCAAAAAATATAGCTTTCATTTTTCCTCCAAATATATTACTAATTACATCAAAAATTATATAAAAAGTAATATTAATTCAAAATTTAAAGTCTTTTAAAGAATAAATATATTATAACCTATTTTTTCACAAATTAGCAAATGAATAAAATAAATTTATTAAACATTAAAAATTTTCCCAAAATAATGTTTATTAATAATTAATTTATATTTTCCCTTCCCTTGATATTAACATTACATTATGTTTCCATCTATACAAAAAGTTCGGTGTTAATGAAATTTATCAAATATATTTATTTACATTAATGGAATAATTACCGTTAAAATGAATGCTAAAAGAATACTTGCAACACAAAATATAATAAGCTTATTAATTTGACTTTTCGTATTGAATCCAAAGTTGTCATATCCCTTCGCTCCGGCAGTTTCAGGGTAAATCTTTGCAGGCAACTTTAACTTTGTAAGCATAAGATAATCAAAAAATATGATATCAAATAATTTATATCCTTCAGTGATAATGAAAAATCTGATGAATGCACCAAAAAAAGACATATCAGTTTTTACCGTATCAACCATAGCCCATATAAAAACCGCTATTACTCCAACAAATCCGACTATCATAATACATACACCAATTATATTCACCCAAGAAGCTCTGTCCGGTATCTTCTCCATCATTTCCTTTATATCATCAGGTGCACCAAAATGTTTAGAGCCGAACTTCGGAATCACAATAATAAAGTCCATCATCATAAATATAGCTAATAAACACACCAGTCCCAACATAATAAGCGTCTTAATCATCTAAATTATTTCTCCTATAGTTTAATTTTATTCTTACAAAAATATTTTCAGTTTATATGCATATTCTTTCGGATACTCGTGCAAAAATTGTCCGTGTCACATACTTTCAAAAACTTCTGTTGAAATTTTAGGCAGATATCCTTTCAATTTCTTTTCACCCTTAGCTGAAATAGATTCTTCACTTCCACGTCAAAACAAGACCGGGTTAGAAAATTTTCTTAAATTATCCATAGTTTTTTGAATTATGGTAAAAAAATTTTTTCCTATATCCCCTTATCTAATCAATCCTTAAAGTGGAATAATTTAAAAATTCTTTTAGTTTCTTTTTGAACAGTTTATCTTTCAGAAGCACTTCAAGCAATGTCGCAATTTACATTACAGTATGTTTCTATTTAAACTAACTAATGTATTTAAAGAATTATTAAAGAAAGAAATTACATTACATCCTTTTGTAAAATAATGGATTCATAATTTTTCAATTTACATCCAATAATATTTGCGCTTTATATTACTATTATATTTTTTAAAAAACTATCAATAATATTTAATCTTGTTCTAATCATAAAAGTATATCTTTTCTATGATCTTATTGATTCAGTTTAAAACAAACTATTCATTATATACTGCCAAATAATTTAATATATAAGTACAATGATTTTAGCTAAAATTAAAGCCACTAAAAATAAAACAGGAATAAAAATAATTCTCTTTTTAATTATATCTAAAACACTAGGTATATATTCACTATCCTCTATACCTTTGATTTTTAAATTTTTGCTGTTCTTAGTCCATAAAATATCCATAACCGCTCCATCAAAGATATTCCAAGATTGAAGAAAAATATTTAATTGAATAAATGCCTGTTTAAAATCATTGATTTTATTCCACAATCCAACAATTAGTATCAAACTTCCAAACATTAAAATAATAAATAAAGAATAAAATATAACCTTATTTCTTTTAACTGTTTTATAATCTGTATAACCAAATTCAACAACCTTATCTATAACGGATTTAGGATAAAAATATACAATATTAATCGCATTACCTCTATATGACAAAGCTACTAATAATGTGAATAATAAGCAATATAAAACTACTTGTAAAAATAAAATATCCATTTTAATATAGCCCCTCCTATATATGTTAAACTACTTAGTGCAATCGGAAAATATAGTTGCTCCTATAGTACACCCTGCTCTAATTCCAAACTTAATTTATTTAACCTTTAATAAATGACTCTTTTATTTCAGACAACTTTTTTAGCTTTTTTTCAAATACCGCTTCATTCATCCCATTTTTAATTGCAATCTCATAATAATCATTGAATTCAGGATGATTATTTTCTTTTACAACTGCTAAAAGTTCTGCAAAATATCCCCAAGCATTATTGAAACTTTTTGTTGAACTATAATCTTCTCTTTTTGGCATCCACTGTAGCTTTACAAAGAATTTATTCAGTATCCTACTCCAAGTTTCTACATCATTATCATAACAAAAAAACTTTGTCTCAAACAGACTGCCAAAACGCCTGTCCCAAAATTTTACATTGTCAGGCAAATACCATATATCACGGCATATCAATTCCTTTATTATTCTTTCAAGTATTTCAGCAGGAAAACCACCTACACAATCATAACTTCCAGCAACTGAAGTATGTGTAGCTTCCTCTTTAAGTTCTTCATAAGCTGTACTGCTATCAAGTAATAATAAAGCAATTTTAGCCCTATGTCCAAATGTTTTTCCCGCACTTAGTATTTTGTACTTATTAAATTCGTTCATAAGACAGACCTCCTAAAACTTTATAATAATGTTGTATCAAACAATACAAAGGAAACATTTATTATAATTAGTTTTGTAGTTTTTTATATTATAGCATAATTGCTAATCAAAATACAGAAATAACTCTATTAGAATTTGTAATATTATAATAACTTTTTCAACACTCTAAATCAAGACTTTAATCGCCGTCTCAATGTAAAAAGTTTTACTACCCTACGAAATTATAGTATATTGCTATTTGAATCTATAAAGGAAAATTAAATGGAGGAACTCTTCTTTTATTTACATTACAGTATGTTTCTATTTAAACCCTTTATGAAAAAGGTTTCACTTGGGCACAAGATAAATTTACATTACAGTATGTTTCTATTTAAACTATTTAAACAAAGACTTTGAAAAGTCTGTAATTGTATTTACATTACAGTATGTTTCTATTTAAACTTACAAACTTATACTAAAAAATATAGTTTTGAAACATTTACATTACAGTATGTTTCTATTTAAACAGAATGAATGAGATTCAAAGAATAAGAAGTAAATTATTTACATTACAGTATGTTTCTATTTAAACTTAATGAAAATAATAAAATTTTAAAAATGATTTTATTTACATTACAGTATGTTTCTATTTAAACGCCGTCTGCTTCTATAACTTGAATATCTTTGACAATATTTACATTACAGTATGTTTCTATTTAAACGGATTTGATTTAAGAACTGATCTAACAAGACCTGATATTTACATTACAGTATGTTTCTATTTAAACTAAAAGAACTTGAAAACTTAACACCAAATAATAATAAATTTACATTACACCCTTGTGTCAAGTATTGGATACATATTTTTTCAAATTTCCAATCAACTTTTTTACTCTATTTTAACTTTAAAATTGGATTTTTCAAGAGCTTGTTTATTAGGTCTGCATATACTACTTGGTCAACTACTTCCGATATAGTTGTGATTCTTTGCCCTGCATCTTTGGAAGATGCTCCACAGTGGTATATCCTTTGCTTATCCGTATTCCAATCTATGATAATATACCTGTCATGGAACTCTCCACCGGATTTTTGAAACTTTATCTTTCTAAACGGATATTCTTTGCAAAAATCTTGGTATTCAAGGGTATGAAGTCCTTTACCAACATTGTCGCTAAATATAGTGATTTCTACCGATGAGGGTATATCTTTCAGCAGTACCAGTGTCTTAACTCCGATATAGTTATCTACAATATAAATGCTCTTTTTTGCTATGCTGTAAATGTCCTTATAAGCAAGGTTCGCTTCAATCGGCTCTCCATTTAAAAGCAAAAATCCATATTTTAGCTGAGGATTGCTAAGGTCAAGAATTAACTCTGACAGTTCGGATTTATGCACAACACTACCTAAATTGTCCACCAATCCTGCCACCTTATCTTCCACATTCATTAAATCCCGTCTTAAATCCTGCATTTCTACGACATTACTTGTTATCTGCATGGAAAGCTGTAAAAATTCTCTTTGTCCAATCAAGCCTTGGTTTTCCACAATATAGTCTTTCATCTGCTTAAAAGTACGTATTAAGGCTTTACTCTGCTTGACAGCAAGCTCTCCTTTAAGAACCGTCATCAGCATGTAGATTCCGGCTTCACTAAAAACATAAGGTAAGTATCTTCTTCCTCCTGAACCTGTTTCCGATTTTGAGGTCGAAATTTTCGACCTCAAATTTTCCCATTCCTCTTTTGTAAGTTGAAACCTGAAATCATCGTCAAATTTCTCAATGTTATTTTTGACCTGCTCATTAAATCTTTTTGTTTCATACCCATAAATCTCTGCCAGTTCAAAGTCAAGCATTACTTTCTGTCCCCTTATGATATAAATTTTTTCTGCAAGGGATTCCTGATTTACAAGCATAATTTCGTCTTTTTTATCCATCTTTTCCATTCCCTTTCTCAAATTTCCAAATAATCTCCACCTTGTCTTTATCATAAACATAAATCCTGTCTATGACTTCGTTGATCCAGTCTAAAACAAGCTCTCCTTTTGCAACCGCTTCTCTTAGCTTATCAACATTAAGGTTATGTCCTGAAGATGTATTTTCTTTTATCTTGTCCGTAATGATGGTTATTTCCTGTTCTGTATTTTTAAGTTTTCTGCTTAAATCTTCTTTCTTTGATAAATATGCTTCCTTATCTATTTCGTCCTGTTTATGCTTTTCATAAAGCTGCATTTTGGAAACCTGAATCTTTTGCTTTTCCGCTTCCAGTCTTTTCTTCCTGTCAAGCAGGCTTTCACAAATGCTTTCCATAACTTTATGCTCAATCTTTCTTGTCTGTTCTTTTTCAAGAAAGCTCTCTGTATAAAATTTAATCTCTTCTGAAACAATATCTTCCAGTGTTTCTGCTTTTATCTTCCCTTTCATGCAGCCACAGTCTTTTACTTTGTACCGATAGGGACAGCAATATCCATCTGTTTTTCCATAATTAACCGTATAAGTCATTTTATGATAGCACTTACCACAATAGACTTTGTCTTGAAGAATATGAAAATGCTTCCGCTCCCTGCTGATATGTTTTGTATTGCTGTTTAGCATATCCTGCACTTTGTCAAAATCCTCTTTGGATATAATAGCTTCGTGCATATCTTCTCTAATTATCCAGTCTTTGCTATCAACCCATTTTCTATTATCAGAACCAACTTCCTGTACCCTTGTCTTTCCACCAACAACAGCTCCTGTATAAACTCTTTGTGTTAAAACATATCTAATAATCTGTCCTGTCCATACTCCACTTCCTCTTTTAAGCCCTATATGTTTTGCCGGCGTCAGAACACCTCTATGATTAAAATCTTTAGAAATGGAAAGCATACTTTCACCACTAAGGTATCTTTCAAAGACTTCTTCAATGATGTTTCTCACTCTATCATCGACAAGTAGCTGATGATGGTCTTTTTCATCTTTTACATATCCATACGGTGCTTTTGAACCGAAATAATACCCTCTATCCTGTCTTACTCTTACTGATGAACTGATTTTTTGTGAAATGTCCTTGGAATAGTAGTCATAGACAAGATTCTTAAAAGGAATTTCTAAACTGCTGATTCCATTCTCATTGTTATTACTGTCATAATTGTCATTCACAGAGATGAAACGAACCTGCATAAAAGGGAATATCTGCTCAATATATGCTCCGGATTCAATATAATCTCTTGCAAATCGTGATAAATCCTTTACAAGAATAGTTCTTATCTCATTTTTCTTCACAAGACCTATCATCTTTTGAAATGCAGGACGATTAAAATTTGTTCCGGTATAGCCATCATCAATATGTTCTCTTATCTTCACTCCAGTAAATTCTTCTCTTGAACTGATATAGTCTTTTAAGATTTCTCTTTGGGAAGTAATGCTGTTACTTTCGTCTTTTAAGTCGTCATCTTCTAAGGAAAGTCTTAAATAAAAATCTACTGTATTCATATCAGCTCCTCCTTGTCTTTCTACCGAGTTTTTCAGTAATCACAGGAGTTTCTTCAAAATTAAATTTGATTTCTATTGTGTTATCTTTCCCTATAAAGATCTTATCAATGATGCTATCTACAAAGTCTTTATCCCATTTCTTTGTTTTACCTTTAAAAAGTGCTGTAAGGTACTTATGCCTTTCTTCAAGTTCAAATACTTCTTTTTCAAAGATAGCAACTTGTCTTTCTTTTAGACTTTCGAGTTCTGCTTTCTTTTTACCCAGAAGTCCTTTTTCCCTTTCAAAATCTTCTTTCCTCCACTTGCCCAAAACATATTTTTCATAATACTCACTTTGAAGTCTGCTAAAGCCTAAAATTTTTCTTTCAATTTCAGTTATTTCTTTTTCCTTTTTCTTATCCATCTCTATTTTAAGATTGTCATAAGCATTCAGATAAGCCTTATAACTTTTACTGTTATTTAAAAGAATAGTATCAAAGGCTGCTTTAACGGTTTTTACAAGAGTAGCTTCTGTAATAGATGTTCCGCATTTTTCTGTTGTAAATTCTCTGAACCGATTACAGTTAAAATAAAATACAGTTTTCTTACCGCTTTTTTGCCTGTGTACGCTCATTTTTCTCTTACAAATCCCACAATAGAGTTTTCCTCTAAATACTGTATCATCATTAGCATTCTTATTTTCTTTTCTGCTATTTTTAATGGAATTAGATTTTGAGGAAATTTTCTCCTGTACCTTTTCAAATGTATCAAGCGAGATAATTGCTTCATGGGCATCTTCTGTTATTGTCCAATGTTCTTCGTCAAGCCTTTCTCTCTTTTTGCCTTCAAATAAATGCTTTTGATTTCTGCCTTGAATGAGTGTTCCTGTATATACACGATTTTTAAGCACTTGTAATATTGTTGTTGGAATCCAAGCTCTTATAAGTTCATTTTCATCAGCTTTAGCTTTTCCAAACTTCCTATAATCAGTTGCTATATATACTTTCTTTTCAAGCAGTAACTTTGAAATATCAAGTGTACTAAATCCCTTCAAATACGCATCAAAGATTTCTTTTACGATGGAAGCTGTATTTTCATCAATATATAACCGTCTTACTCCATCTTCATCTTTTCTTGCTGTATAGCCATAAGGAGCTGCACCACAAATAAATCCACCTTGCTTAATTCTAATCTGATGGGATGTTGATATTTTCTTTGAAATGTCTTTTGCATAAGTTTCATTTACAACATTCTTCAAGATTACCTCAAGAGATTTATTGGGATCTTCCATGTGAAAGGTATCCAGATTGTCATTAACCGCAATAAATCTTACTCCAAGAAACGGAAATATCTTTTCAATGAAGTTTCCAAGCTCCGTATAATTTCTTCCGAAGCGGGATAGATCTTTTACAATAATGCAGTTGACTTTTCCCGTCCTTACTTCTCCCATAAGTTTTTCAAAGTCAGGTCTTTCAAATTCTGTCCCTGTCTTTGCGATGTCTTTATATATTCCAACCAAATTATGCCCGTCATTTTTCTTTATATAACTTTCACAAAGAGCAATTTGATTTTCAATGGAATCACTCGGTTTTTCTTTTTTATCTCTTGATATTCTTGTGTAAATCGCTGTTTGAAAACTGTTTCCGCTTTCTTTGCTTAATGAAGCTTCTTCTGCCCTTTCCCGTCTGTTCGCTGTCCTTGCCATCTACACCACCTCCTTCATCAGCTCGGAGGATTGTTTTGTGTAGTCGCTTAACTTATCCAGTATGTCTGTGGTTTCATTATAGTTAAAATGGATTTCTACCCTTTTTTCTTCCAAAACATAGATTTTATCTACAAGTCTTACAAGAAGTCCTCTTTCTAAGGTGCTTATATTCCTGTACTTTTTAATATCTGACAGGAAGTTTTTGTTTCCCAAACTCTTTTGATAGAGTCTTGAGATTTCTTTATTCTGCTTTTCTAAAATCAGTTCGCTTTCTACGATACGGTTTGTATAAAACTCTCTCATATCGTAAAATTCTTCTTCAGAAATGATTCCTTCTTTTAAGTCCTGATACAGAGCTGATTTTAAAAGTTCAAACTTTGCCTTGCTTTTCTTGGTATATTCCTGTCTTTTATCTATTTTCTGAAAAAGCTCATAAGATACTTCCATTTCTCTTATCTCTTCTGAAATGCTTTCATACTTCCCAAGAGAGTTGATATAATGGCGAATCATCTCAAGTACGCTTAGCTTTAATTCTTCCTGTTTGATTGAATGCCTGCTGCACTCTTTTCCTTTGTTGTACTGGGAGCAGATATAGTAAATAGTGGGAGTTTTCCCTCTCTTATCGACTTTCTTTGTCATTTGAGCATTACAGTCCTTGCAAAATAAAAGCCCTGAAAACAAATCCGCTTTCTCTCCGACATTTTTTGCCTTTATATCACATTTCAAAAGCTTTTGGACAATTTCAAAGTCATAAATATCAATAATAGCTTCATGATTGTCCTCGATTTCAATCCAATCGCTTCTATCCTTGGAAACCACCTTATCCAGCTTATAGTTTATCTTTTCCCGCTTTCCCTGTTGCAGTGTTCCGATATAGACCTCGTTGGTTAAAATACGATTAACTGCCGGCGTATCCCATTTGGTAACAGCCTTTGTGCTAAAGCCTGTCTTATATCGGATACCCTTTGCTTTTTTATGCTCCATCGGGGATAATATTCCGTTATCATTTAAATGTTTGGCAATAGAGTAGGAGCTGTACCCCTCAAGCTTCATTGAGAAGATTTCCCGCACCACATATTCTGCTTCTTTATCAATTACTATTTTGTGCTTATCTTCCTTATCTTTTTCATAGCCGTAAGGAGCATAGTTTGATATAAACTGTCCCTGTTTTCTCTTTACCTTGCAGACACTTCTGACCTTTGCGGAAGTATCCCTACAATAATTGTCATTGATGAAGCTTTTAAACGGAATGACCAAGTTCTTTTCCGTTTCACTGGCTGTATAGCTGTCATAATTATCATTTAGGGCAATAAATCTTATATCAAGAGAGGGAAACACTCTTTGCAGGTATCTTCCGCTATCAATATAATCTCTGCCAAATCTGGATAAGTCTTTTACAACAATGCAGTTAATTCTCCCTGTGATGACATCTTCCATCATTTTCTTAAATGCCGGTCTTTCAAAGTTTATCCCTGAATATCCGTCATCGACATATTCTTCTATCAGCTCCATATCCTCATTTTTATCAATGAAATCATTAATCTGAAGTCTTTGGTTGGAAATGCTGTTGCTTTCCACCTTAAAGCCTTTATCATATTTTTCATCATCTTGTGATAATCTAAGATACATGGCAACTTTGAGAACATCTGTATCTAAATTGTTTTTAGACATAACAAAACCTCCAAACTTTCATATTCTTTTTTAAGGAGAAATATGATAACTTGGAGTCTTTCAGCTCTTATGAAGTTGTATCCCTATTTGATTCGTATTATACCATAGATTTGTAAAAAAGTCTGCCCCTTTTATCATATTTTAATCAAGAAGCATTGCTTTCTTTTTTAGGTAAGACAAAAAGCAATCCTCCAAACTTCTTCCATTCTCTGCATAGCTACATTTAACAATGACATTTCCGACTTTCATAAAGTACATGGAAAGCGGCTCTGCATTTTTCTTATCTTTTATATCTTCAATATCAGGGACAATTTTCCTGTCTATCTCTTCCGCTGACATGTTTTTATATATTGCTAATTCTTCTGCATTCATTAGAAAACTCCTTTCCCTGTTGTTTTCTTTTTTAAGTTTTTTGACATTGGTAGGTGTCTTGGCTGACAACATAGGAATCTCACCTCCGCCCCTTATTCAAGACGAGCCGGCATAAACTGTTGAAGTATCATTATCACTGCCTGTATCAACGAACAGACTGCCACATCTGTTTTTATGTAATCTTATTTGTCGCTCGCTTCCTTGTTTCCTTGATTTTCTCAGTATTCATTGAACCAAAATATTTTTTAGCAGAAAGGTCTTGGCGTAAGTCATAATTCTCCACAAGCAGATAAAGTCCTACCTTGGTCTATTCAGTTGTCAAAGAACAAAATATTTGAAAGGGATTTTTCTTTCTATTTTCCAATTTGCCATAGCAACCTATCTCTTATAAAAGAAAGTAAAAGAGGTCAAACTCCCCTTCACTTTATATAAGGAAAATTTGACCCCTTTGGTTACCGAATTTCTAAATTTCTTCGATAAATTTTTTCAGCTTCTCTAAGATTTTGTTTCTTTTCTTAATCAAAGCCGGGTGTGTGATACTCTTTAACTTTGCTACCAAACGGACTGGTTCATCATGAAAATACAAACGCTCTATGATGTCCTTTTCTTCTGCGTTAAGCCTTGATATAGCGTTTCTGACTGCTTCAATCATCATCTGTGTTTCCACAATCTTTTCTACATCAACGCCTTCATCAACAATGTTTTCATAGAAATGTCCATCATGGTCTAATGATGAAAAAAAGAGCAAGTGGTTTTTCCTGTCCACCTGCTCCAAATATTTTTCATGCTCTTTCTCACGCCAGTAGACCTTATATATCTCCTCACTGACTTTCACCTTTTGCCCATTGACATAAAGGTAATATTCTTTTTTCATTTCAAGTCCTCCATTCTTTTTCTGTCTGCTTGTTTTCAGGCAAAAAAAGGAGGACTCCTGCACTTAAGCATAAGAAGTCCTCTAAAATGGGTAAGTATTGCCGAATTATTTAAATAAATTCTTAGACAATACGAAAAAAGGTGATTCCATCATTAAAGCTCTCATTATTATTTCATTGAACATTGTTATCCTCCTGATACATTTACTTTTCTCATTTCATCTGCTCTTTCCCTCAATTTTTATATTTCATTTGAATTTAATCTTAATTTTTTTCTTACATCTATTGCAAAAGGTATTGTTATAATTGTGGTTATTAAATCAGCAACAGCTTGAGAATATATCACACCATTTAATCCAAAAATTTTAGGCAAAAGCAGAATGATCGGTAAAAATATAATTCCTTGTCTGCAAATGCTTAAAAATCCTCCAGCTAAGGCTTTTCCCATTGATAAATATAATGTGGAATATGTGAATTGAAATCCAAATGTAATAAACATAATGACTCCTGCTCTTAAAGCAGGAACTGCTATTTTCAAAACACTTTCACCAGTTCCAAAGATAGATAATATATTTGGTGCAAATATATAAAGTAAAATTGTCCATACTAAACAAAATAGATTTATATATTTTATACAGCACCTTATTGCTTCATTTAATCTTTTGTAGTTCTTCGCACCGTAATTAAAGCCGGCTAATGGCTGTAATCCTTTCATATATCCAAAAACAACATTCGTTCCCAAAGTTACAATTCTAAGTACGATCCCCATTGCAGCAATCGCATCTTCCCCATATAAAGATGCCGAAGATGATATTTTACTCATAGATATACTTGAAAAAATCTGGAGCAAAAACATTGAAATACCAACTTTCAATATTTCTTTATAAGCATTAATGGTTGGCTTAAAATTAGAAATTTTAAGTTTTATATAACTTTTCTCGCTTTTAAAATAAATGATATAAATAAACAGGGTTATGACTTGAGATATAAGAGTTGCAATGGCTGCTCCATTTACTCCCAAATTTAATCCATATATAAATATAGGATCTAAAACCATATTCAAAGCCGAACCAATAATCATTGCTTTTAAAGAAACTTTAGCTGCCCCTTGTGCTACCGCCAGATTGCCTGCCGTTACATTAGCAGTGCTGACCATTGTACTTATAATGAATATGATGGCATATTTTTTAGCAATTTCTATTATAGAAGGGATTGCTCCCATAAATTTCAAAACATCAGTCAGCAGAAACAGCAGTGTCATGCCGGTAATCGCTCCGATGATAACACTTGTAAACATTGCTACAGTAGCAACTATATCTGCTTCCTTCTTCTTTTCTCCACCTAATAATCGTGATATATAAGAACCTGCCCCTGCACCAAAAGTTAACCCAATCCCTGAAAAAATAAGAGAAATCGGAAAAGCTACCGATACGGCTGCTACTGAATGTTTCCCCAGTCCTGATACAAAGTAAGTATCCACAACATTATATAATGCCATTATCAGCATACTTACAACCATTGGCATTCCAAGTTTAAACAAAGCTTTCGCAACATTTTCCTCACTCATAATCTTTATTTTGCTGCTATTCATTTTCCTGCTCCTTACATTATTTGTTTTTTGCCTGTTCTTGCTCTTTAATCATTTGGTAATAATGACCTTTTTTCTTTATCAATTCATCATGTTTTCCTATTTCTTCTATTTTTCCGTTATTCATTAAAATAATCTGGTCTGCATTTTTTATTGTATGAAGCCTGTGAGCAATAGTGAAAACCGTCTTTCCTTTTATCAAATGGTCAAATGCTTTATTAATCTTAATTTCATTATCTGCATCTAAAGATGCTGTAAATTCATCCAATAACAATATTGGAGCATTTTTTAAAATTGCTCTGGCAATACAAATTCTCTGCTTTTCTCCACCTGAAAGTGATGTGCCGCCTTCTGAAACTTTTGTATTATATCCATCAGGTAAAGAAATAATGAACTCATGGCAACAGGCAATTTTTGAAGCTTCAACAACTTCCTCAAAAGTTGCATTTGGATTGCCTATGGAGATATTATTTAAAATAGTATCTGATAACAAAATATTATCCTGAAATACTACGCTTACTGAATTTAATAAAAAATCCGGATTTAAATTTTTAATATTTTCTCCTCCAATGGTAATTTCCCCATCTGTTATATCCCAAAACCTTGTGATTAAATTCATTATGGTACTTTTCCCAGAACCAGATTCTCCTATCAGTGCGTTTATACTTCTTTCTTCTGCTACAAAACTAATGTCGTGCAGAACTTCTTTATTCTTTTCATAGGAAAATGAAACATTCTCAAATCTGACTGTATAGTTTTTTAAAGTATTTTTCTTATTGTCAAAATCATATTCTTCGCAGTACATAGCTCTATTTAAATTGTCAGAAGCTATTTTTAAGTTTTTAAGCATGATATAATATCTCTCAAATGAAATTAAAATTCCGGAAACGGCAATTCCCATAATAAAAAACGCAATCAAAGACTCAGCTTTTAAATCTCCACCCATGAGCAAATAGCTTCCGCTTAATAGTGATATTGGCACAATAAAATTTATCAAACTTCCATATAATGCCATTGGAATAGCCATTTTCACTTCTGTTTGAATACCATTTTTTCTGACTGCTTCCATATTGCTTTTTAATCTGGTAAAATTTGATACCTGCATACCATAGGCTCTAAAAACCTTTATGCCATTTATATATTCCAAAACATTAGAAACCATAGTTTCATTTAGTTTTCGTTTCTGATTTTCAAGTTTTTTAGATAATCTCTCGCCCCAATGCAATATCGGTATTGATATGATGATTACTATGCACTCAGCGAAAGCAAGTCTAAAGTCAATAAAAAAGGTTCCGACTATAAGCATCAAACAGGTAGTTATTGTTTTTATAAAAAATGGCAATGCGTGTGAAAGTAATCCTTCAAAACTACTTAAATCATTTGTTAATGTGTTTATTAAATATCCTTTACTGTTTTTGCTAAAATGACCTAAACTTAATTTTCTAAAATGATTTGCTAAGTCAGTACGTAAAACCCCGGTTGTTAAAAAAGATTGCTCAAAAGACAAAAGATAGCTTTTCCTATATATTAAAATCCTTAACATAACGCCTATAAAGCATATCAATGTGTACTTGGAAATATAAGTGATATCTAATGTTCCATGAAAAATATCTATTATGGTCAGGTATAAAACGAAATATGTAACCATACTCCCTAATGAATCCAAGCACATAAGGAAAATAGGATAATACAGTCTATTTTTATTCTTACCTATCAGGTTATTTATGCCCTTTAACATTTTTCCCTCCTACTCCACATAATTTTTCATATAACTTGCCCACATTTTAGAATAGTATCCATTTATTTCTAAAAGTCTTTTATGTGTACCTTGTTCAACTATTTCCCCTTTTTCAAACACTATGATTTTATTGGCATCACATATTGTATGAAGCCTGTGAGCAATCATAATTACTGTTTTATCTTTTAATAAATTTTTCAATGCCGTCTGAATCTTGTGTTCATTTTCAATATCCGAATATGATGTCGCTTCATCAAAAATAACAATCGGAGCATTTTTCAGAATTGCTCTCGCTATACTGAGTCTTTGTTTTTGTCCACCTGAAAGTTTAAATCCTTCCTCTCCGATTTTGGTATCATATCCTTTGGGAAGTGTAGTAATAAAATCATGAATTTGTGCATATTTTGCTGCTTCTTTTACACTTTCTTCATCCGCCTCACTGCCCATTCTAATATTTTCAAACAAGGTATCTTCCATTAAAAATGTGTCCTGAAATACAAACGAAACCGCAGAAGTAAGAGTTTCCTCACTTAGTTCGTTTATAGGAATTCCTCCGATACAAATTTCACCTTTATCAACATTCCAATATCTCCCTATTAAGGACGCTGCTGTTGTTTTTCCTGCTCCAGAAGCTCCAACAAATGCAGTAAATGACTTAGGTTCAATCTTCATAGAGATGTTTTTTAACACAACATTCTCATCATCATATCCGAAACTGACATCATTAAATTGAATATCTAAATTTTTAGACTTCAGTTGTTCTTTTCCTACCACTTCAACCGGTATTCCAAAAAGTTTTTTTATATTGACTAATCCACTGTTTAACTCAATTCTTCCCATCGCAATATTAAATAGGTTAAAAAATGTCCTGTAAAAACACATCGTTAGTAACATAAATATCAATAAATGTTCTGTAGAAATCAACCCATTTACATACAAAAAACCGCCTATTGGCAATGTGAATAATATGCCTGAATCCAAAATTACTATCGTTATGGCAAGTGGATAACAAGAACACTTTGCCATTTCAACTAAACATTCCGTATAATTTTTTGATGCAGCACTTAACTTTGCAAATTTTTCTACGGTTAATCCAAACATCTTTATAATCGGCATACAGTTAATATACTCATTTATAGAACTTAACAGCTCAGAAAAAGTATCTGTATATTTTTTAGTCAGATTAGGATACTTTTTCATCATCATTGTTGGTAGAAGCACGCCAACAACGACAGGCAGAAGCATTGTTAATGCCATAAATACATTGATATAAAACATTATTAACATTGATATTATAGGGATAACTACTGCCTGCGTAATTTCTATTAAATTGTGTGCTATAAACCCTTCTAATTTTTCAATATCATCAAATAATGCCGCTTTTAATTCTCCGGATGTTTTGTTATTAAAAAATCCCAAACTCACTTTTGATAAATATTCAAGGGCTTCCATCTTCAAACGGTGTATAATATTGTATGCGGCAACATGGGTGAATATCATAGTAATCGACATCAATATATTTTGCAGGATTGTTGAAAATATCATAACTAAAGCCCATGGCAACACAGACTTAAAATCAATTTGGTTGTTGATTAAAGCTGCAATCATTTTATATAAAACAACATACGGCACAAATGATAACAAGCCGCAAATCGAACCTAAAAATATTCCAATCGCTATTTTGAATTTTTCATAGCTAAGCAGCGAAAATACATTCAACTTCTTATTACTAAAATTTTCCATGTAAAATCACCTTCTTTAAATTATATTATTTATAGGCTATGTCAAAATAAGAATTAAGTCAATAATTGACTATTTTAGAACATACTAATATAGTTATCCTTAAAATCCTTTTATTTAAGCGGTTATAAGAGATTTTATCAGACAAAAATTAAAATATTGTGATATAAATTTAGTTGATTATGATATAAACTTGTGCTAAAATGATGTTTAATACGAGGAGGTGATACTTTGAACCGTACGGTTATTGAATATTATAAAAATTTACCTGAAAGTTTACATTTCTATAAAATTGAGGAAGAATCTGATTCAGAAAATGATTTTTATCGTATGAGTTCAGAATATGGGAATGGAACTTTGCAGATAATGAATTTTCATGGTCAGTTTTTAATTATAATCGCAAGCTTTATCCCTAAAAGTAATTTTGAAAAAGTGGCTGAAATTAAGGAGGAATATTTTGAGATTAGTCAGTTTGAAACTGATTCAAGTTCATTTAAAGTTGGCGGCAGAAAGGTAAAGCAGGTTGACAAAGGAATCTGCTGTTACGCAAATACCCGAAAAAGTGCTTATGCTTTCTGCGAAGCTAATAAGCCTACCTGTTTCACTAAAGTTATCATAACAAAAAAATATTTCGATTCATTTTTAGAGGGATATTTTGGAAATACTTATGAATCATATAAAAGTGCTTTGGATTTTTTAATTGAAAAGCCTAATTCACCGGAATTAAACTTTGTTTTTCAACAAATCAAAGACTGTCCGGCTATAGGAAATACCAGAAAATTATATATGGAAAGTAAGGTTATCGAAATTTTATCTCTAATAATTAATACTGCCCAAAAAGAAGAAAATCGTCCATATATCTCTGTAAAGTTGGATAGAAAAGATAAGCGTTCTCTAAACAAGGTCATTACATTTATGAAAAACAATTTATCCGCTTATCCTTCCATAAAAGAATTGTCAAAAATGGCAAACATGAGTTGCTCCCGTTTTCAGATGGCATTTCGTCAGGTTTATGGAACAACCGTTTATGAATACTTAAAAGTAATGCGAATGAATTATGCTCTTTTGCTATTGCAAGATACAGACGATAAAATTTATCATATTGCTCTAAAGGTTGGATATAAAAATGCGGGACACTTTGCAAAGATTTTCAAATCAACTTTTAAAATGAGTCCTATGGAATATCGTAATATTCATCATATCTAAAAGTTTTATATCGTAATATTTTTTATATCTATCACGATATTTTAACTTATTTCAAAATAATATTATGTAAAATCTCTATTTCTTGTGATTTAATAAGCGTTTAAGGGTGTTTTAAAATTGAAATTTGTAACCTTGTTTATAAACTAAATAATGTGTAAAATGTGAGTTAGTTATATTTGTCTAACTCACATTTTTTGGTTAAGGGAGGTTTTATTTTGAGATTAATGAGTAAATTTTTTAGGTTAATACTTATATTATTCATGATAAGCCTGTTATCCTTTTTCCTTTCAAATATATCTTCCATTGATTCAGCCGAAACTATTGCTCACCATTTATATGGCAACCCAAGTTCGGAACAAATTGAGAAAGTTAGAATCGAAAAAGGCTTGGATAAACCTATATTTGTTCAATATACAAATTGGTTAAAAATGGCTGTAACGGGTAATTTGGGTACTTCGTATCAAACATCTAATCCTGTGGTAACTGACATTAAAGAAAAATTTTGGGCAACCATTACCCTTGTTATTGCTGCACTATTTTTTATTGTGCTTTTCACTATTCCTTTAAGTTTAGTTTCTGCTTATAAAAAAGGGGAATTTGTTGATAAACTTATACAAAATATAACGATTTTAGGTATATCCATCCCTTCTTTTTGGCTTGGTTATCTATTACTTTCATTGTTTGCAATTACTATACCTATTTTTAGAGTAGTAGAGTATGGAAATTTCAGGAGCTTAATATTGCCATCTATAACCCTTGCAATCCCTGTAATTTCATCATCTACCAAACTATTAAGAACTATACTGCTTGAAAACATGGAACAGGAATATGTGATATATGCAAAATCCAGAGGTTTATCTAATAAGAGGATTTTATGTAATCATATCTTAAAAAATTCACTTCCTCCAATGATTACTCTATTCTTCCAAAACATCGGTATGATGATCGCCGGAAGCGTAATTGTTGAAAGTGTTTTTTCATGGCCGGGACTTGGCTCATATTTTATGTCATCAATTATAAATAGAGATACCCCGGCAATTACAGGGTGTATGTTGATGCTTGGAATAATATTTGTCATATCTAATTCTATTGCAGAAAACATAAATCACTTATTGAGTCCCCATATTTTTAAAGGAGAGGAATTCAATGGATAAGAAAATATTTCATAATAGACAAGCTGTTTTCAGCTTATTATTGGTAATATTGGTTATTACAGTTGCTTTATTCGCACCTTTTATAGCACCTAACAGCCCTTATACTGTCAACATTAGCGAAAAGTTTTTACCTGCTTCGAGTACATATCCTCTTGGAACGGATCAACTGGGGCGTTGTGTATTTTCAAGATTGGTTTATGGTGCAAGATATTCATTAAGCATTGCATTTCCGACTTTACTTATACTTGCTTTTATAAGCACCATTGTAGGAACTGTCAGTGCTTGGTTTGAAGGTGTTTTAGATAAAATAATTTTAATAGTATGTGATATCTTTATGGCATTTCCACCAATAGTTATAGTCCTTGCCCTATTAGGAATAATCGGGCAGGGAGCTGTCAACTTAATAATATCCATCGTATTTTCTATGTGGATTTGGTTTGTGAAAGTAATACGCAGCTATGTATTAATAGAAAAGAGAAAAAATTACATAATTGCAGCTACGATTTCAGGCTGCAATTCTTTTGAAATTATATTTAAACATATATTTCCTAATATTGCCCCACTAATCATTGTATATTTCAGCACCGGTATTGCAGCTATTATATTGATGATTTCCGGATACTCTTTTTTGGGTATCGGACTTGCCGATAACACTCCTGAATGGGGTGTAATGCTGTCAAATTCAAAGCAATATTTATATTCTAATCCAATGCTAATCATGTATCCCGGTCTGTGTATTTTGCTTACTTCAGCAGGATTTAATATATTGGGAGAAGCATTAAGGGATGTACTTTCACCAAAGGAGTATTAGGTATGAATCCATTATTGGAAATAAAAAACTTAAAAATCATTCACCGAAAGTATAAAAAAACTCTCATTGATAATATAAATTTTGGACTTAATGATAGTGAGATCTTAGGTATTATTGGTGAAAGCGGTAGTGGTAAAACCTTAACATGCCGCTCTGTATTAAATTTATTAGACAGAAAAGCATTTGATGTAAGCGGCGAAATTCTGTTTGAAAACCAAAATCTGCTATCTCTTTCTGATAAATCATTAAATGCCGTTAGAGGGAAAAAAATAGCATTAATAATGCAAAATCCTATGAATGCTTTTGATCCCATGAGTAAAATAGGTAAACAAATACTTGAAACATTAAAATTACACCAAAATGCTTCAAAAAAACACCTTATGGCAAGTATAGAGGAAAATTTAACTAAATTTGGACTATCAGAACCAGAGCGTATCCTTAATAGTTTTCCATCACAACTAAGCGGCGGCATGTTGCAAAGATTAATGGTTATATTAGCTCTAATGCTATCACCTGAGATAATCATAGCAGATGAAACAACAACGGCACTTGACATTAAAACACAATCCATTGTTTTAGAGCAATTTATCAAAATAAAAGAATCTGGAATTTCACTCATTGTAGTTACTCATGATTTTAGAGTTATAGCAAAATTAGCTGACAATGTGATTGTAATGAAAGATGGAATTATTATTGAAAAAGGAACTGTATTTGAAATTTTTAATTCTCCAAAGACTGATTACACTAAAAGTTTACTACAAGCCAGTATTTTAAAGGGAGGAGGAATATAGAATGATTGTTGTAGAACATTTGAGTAGAAAATATCCTTGTTTGGGAGCAAATAAGAAAGATTTCATATCAGTAAATGATGTTTCATTTTCACTATTACCTAATACTTCTTATGCTTTGGTGGGTGAAAGTGGCAGTGGCAAAAGTACATTATCAATGATGTTATCTGCCATAATTCCTCCCAGTAACGGAACTATTCATTTTAACAATAAAAATATCTGGTCAATGACTAAAGAAGAAATTCTTATAATGAGAAAAAATGTTCAATTAGTCCTTCAGGATAGCTCAGGAGCTTTAGATCCAAGAAAAACTATTATTGACAGCCTATATGAGCCGTTACATAAGTTATGTAATTTAACAAAAAGCGAAATATATTCAACGATTATATCCACACTTGTTAAAATGGAGCTTCCCGAATCAGTTTTATCAAAATATCCTCATGAATTATCAGGTGGGCAGCAAAGTCGAGTCTGTATAGCAAGAGCTATATGTGTTGAACCCAAGTATATTATATTTGATGAATCTGTAAGCGGATTAGATGCAACTGTAAGAAAGAAAATATTAGATCTTCTGATAGAAATACGAAAACAAAGGAAAATTACTTACTTATTCATTACTCATGATATAGATGTTGCTCTATATATGGCAAGCCACATATTTGTTATGAAAGGAGGAAAAATAATAGAAGAAATATCCAATGCCACTTCATATGATTCATTTCATGGAGAATACTCAAGGGAATTAATTGCCTCACTTCCCCCTGATACTCCCTATGGCAGATGAACTTACAAAAAACATCAGTTTCAGTAGTAAGCAAGTAATTACAAACAACTAAAGAAAGGACGTGTATTTATGAAAACCACAAAAAAACTATTGGGAGTATTACTCTCTTTCATTATGCTCTTGTCAATAACAACCGGGTGCAGCTCACAAAACACAGTTGGAAATTCAAAAAAAGTAAAAGAATTAACTTTTTGTGAAAGTTGGAATTTTGATGGTGGATTTTCTGTTTTTCAAGAACCTCTGATGGCAAACGGAACATTTGGGTTGCTTTATTATATCCCAAACTTCTATGAAACTCTCATCAATTATGAAAACGGAAACTTTGTTCCCGGTCTTGCAGAAAAATGGGATGTAGGCAAAGATAATATGACTTATACCTTTAAATTAAAAAAGGATATTAAGTTCTCTGATGGCGAGGAATTAACTGCTGAAGTAGTGAAAAAAAATTTCGAGAATGTCGGAAAAAATTTAGAAACATATAACGGAGCTTTTGGTCTAACAAGTACATTAATAGAAAAAATCACTGTTGTTGATAAATATACTGTCTCTGTTAAACTGTCATCTCCTTACTATGGTGCTCTCAATGATTTTACTCTCCCTCTGCCTATGGGAATTATGTCGCCAAACGCCTTTAATGCAGATGGTACATTATCAGAAAAAGTAAAAAACGCCACAATGGGAACCGGTCCATACATGTATAATGGTCAAAAGGACAATGATACCTACACCTTTGTAAAAAATCCGAATTACAACCGTAAAAATGTTGATGTAGAATCATTTAAAATCAAAATCATTCCTGATAATGATTCCAAATTACTGGCACTTCGCAACAAAGAAGTTGACTTGATTTTAGGTACGAATAATCTAAGTTATGATTCCTATAATTCTTTACAAAAAGACAAGTCCTTTGCCGGCAAAACATCAGATACTGTAATTCAAACAAGATATATCGGTATTAATACTGACACATCTCCTTTTGATGATGTTTCTGTCAGAAAAGCAATAAATTACGCAATAGATACAAAATCTCTAAGAAAAAATATTCTGGGAGATATTGAGAAAGAAGCTCCTTCAATCTTGGATAAAAATTTACCATATTGCAATGTGGACACTGAATCTTATTCTTATTCAGAACAAACAGCTAAAGATTTGCTTGAAAAAGCTGGTTGGAAAGACCAAGATGGTGATGGTATTCGTGAAAAGGATGGCACAAAACTCTCTGTAAATATTTCTTGCTCAAGTGATCAGGCAATGCTCAAAGATATATCAGAAGCCGTTGCCAGCGACCTAAAAAAAGTTGGATTTGAAGTGAAAACATCAAGCTCCGAAACAATGAATCACTATAAAAACATCTCTGAAGGCAAGTATCAACTGGCTATCGGAATAACATACAACATACCAATGGATCCATATAAACTGGTTTCATCATTTTCAAAAAATCCGGTAATGGATAATATGACATCAAAAGCATTAACCAGTATGAAAAACTCTGATGAGCTAATCAGAAGCTTAAATACTATGACCGATAAAAAAGAAATTCAGAATGTGTATAATACAATTATAAATGGATTACATGACGATGCAGCATTAGTCCCTATATCAAGAACGGTTGGTATGACCGTCTATAATGCGGATAAAATCACAGACTACAAGTTCCACTACCAGCCTGACTATTTAGATGTTTCCAACATCAGAACAAAGTAGATTGAATACTTGCTTAACACTTGCTACAAATCATTCTTTTGTAGCAAGCACAGTAAGTGTACGGACACTTACGGAAAAATTGATGAAGCAGCCCTTCGGGATCTGCTTCTTTTTTTATCAATTTTTAGCTTGTTAGGGAGACCCTAAGACCCCGAAATTCATATACAGGAGGAACTATCTATGGCAAATAGGATACGAAATGAACGACTTGAAATTAAATTGACCAAAGAAGAAAAGGCTCTTTTTGAAGAGAAACGAAAACTTGCGAAGTGCAGAAATATGAGCCATTTTATCCGCAAATGCGTTTTAGAAAAGGAAATATATCAAGTAGATTTAGAACCTTTCAGAGATTTACAAGGCTTGCTTTCCAATGCTACAAACAACATCAATCAGATTGCAAAGAGAATAAATTCGACAGGTATAATCTACAAAGAGGACATCAGCGATATAAAGAAAGAGATTGAACACTTCTCAAAAGAGCTATGGCAAATTCATTCCCTGCTCCTTAACAAGACTTCAGGAGGTGATTAGTTTTTATGGCTATTACAAAAATACACCCTATAAAATCAACCCTTAATCTTGCCATTGACTACATCGTAAATGGAGAAAAAACAGATGAACAAATCTTGGTAAGTACACATAAATGTCATCAAGAAACTGCTCATACACAATTTTTAAGAACACGAAATGATACAGGAACAAAAGGAACTGTTCTTGCAAGACATCTTATTCAATCCTTTTTACCGGGAGAAACTACGCCTAAAATGGCACATCAAATCGGTCTTGAACTGTGTAAAAAGATATTAAAGGATGAGTACGAATATGTCTTATCTACCCACATAGATAAAGGTCATATCCATAACCATATAATCTTCAATAACGTAAATATGGTAACAGGTAAGTGCTATCAATCCAATAAGAAAAGCTATCATAAGATCCGTTACCAGAGTGATAAGCTATGCAAAGAAAACAACCTTTCCGTCATTGATGAACACTACGAAAGCTTTAAGAAAAAATATAGGACGAGCGGAAAGTCTTGGTATGAAAATGAACAGGCAAAGAGAGGTACTTCTTGGAAAAGTAGACTTCAATTTGACATTGATCGCATGATAAAACAGTCTAAGGATTGGGACGAATTTCTAAAGAAAATGACTAAACTTGGCTATGAAATTAAGTATGGCAAACATATCGCTTTTAAGCCGAAAGATAAGCCCAGATTTACAAGAGCTAAGACGATTGGCGAAGATTATACGGAGGAACGATTAAAAGAACGAATAGCTGAAAGAGAGTTTATTAAGACGCCTACCGTTAAAAAACGCATTGGAAATGTTATTGATATGAATACCAATGTGAAGGTAAAGGAAAGCAAAGGCTATGAATACTGGGCGACGAAACATAATCTGAATACAATGGCAGAATCCGTTATCTTTATCAGAGAACATGGCATAAAATCTGTTCAGCAACTTGATGAATTTATCAAGAAAAGTGCTGATGAAAGACAAAATTTACAGGATAAAATCAAGGCGATTGATAAGGAAATGGAACAGTTATCCACTACGATGGAGCAAGTTCATACTGTCAAAAAATATCGTGCCTATTACAAGGAATATAAGGCGAATCCGTCTGATAGGGCATTTTTCGAGGAATATAAAGCTCAGATTACCCTCTATGAAAATGCTCTTTCTGAACTTAAAAAGACTTATTCCAAACTCCCAAATTCAAAGGATATTTTAGATAAACTTGATAAATTACAAGAAAAAAAGAATACCCTAATGCAAGAGTATTCTTCTACAAAATCGACTATGGACGAGCTTTATCAGATACGAAAGAACTATGGAATTTATATGGGTAAGGAGATGGAGAGATAATCTTTATCTCCTTTTTTTGAGCAACAAAAAAGAGCCGGTGCAGCCCTAAAGACCACACCGACAAACATTTATCTCTCCGTTTCTCTTGGTTTTTCTTTACTCTCTTTCGGTTTTTGCTTATCTTCTGCCTGATATTCTTTGATAGCACCAATTATGGATTTTTTATCGTTTTCTTTCCCTTTTTCAGAGCCGGTTAAGGTATTTAACTTGGCTTTCATTTTTTCAATATCTACTCTAATCTGTCCTGCCTGTTCCCAAGAATCTGCATAAAATAAGTCTTTTTCTCTTTCTTCTATCTCACTTTTCAGTTTAGCAATCTCTTGACTCTTATCCTGTCCTTTCATCTGTTCTTTCGCCTTTAAGAGCTTTGAGGAGAATATCCTTACATTGCCATGCTCCTTGCCGTTATCATCAATAGAGGTTCTAAGCTGTCCGAATAGCTTTACAAAATCTCCCTGTTTAAAGGCCTTTGGAACATCACTCTTTTCGCCGTAGGCGGAGCAATTATGATACACCTTATTACCATCATCATCTTTGGAAACTACGGAGAAATTTGCCACCTTAAAGGCTTCTCCGTTCTTATTTTCCCTTTCAACTACATCGACCTCTCCAACAATATTTCCGACAATATTTACAAGGTCATCTTTTTCCCCCTGAACATAGGGAAGGTCTTTTATCTGCCCCTGTTCCCTTAAATCTTCAATCATATAGTCAAAATCTTCATGAAGCAGATTGATGGTATCATTTGCCATATAAGCTTCATAAAGCTTATCCAAGGCACTCTCATCATTGATGCCTTTTTCCATACTGATAACCGCCTTCACAAAATCTTTGTGGTTATCCTTTGCCATATCTTCAATCCTATCCCTTATTGTTTTGTAATCCATGTTTTTATATCTCCTTTCATGGTAAAAGGGAGCTGTTCGCTCCCTTATCTTGCATATTCCTGTTCTTTTGTAGTTTGTTTCTCTTCCGTTTTGCTTTCACTTTGATAAGCTCTGATCTGTCCTAAAATAGACGGTTTATCTTCCGCTCTTTGAGAAGTTTCCTCTTTTGTATGAAGATTATCTTCCACATCATAGGTTGATTCAAAGTAATCACTGTCCCTGAAATCATTGTCATATCTGTCGATGATACCGTCATTATCGAGGTCTTTTGCAAGCGGATCGTAGAAATTTCCCTCATCATCAATGTCAAGTCCCGTTGCTGCCCTTAAATCTTCCGAGTCCACATAGACTAAATCTTCAAAAGAGGATAGCTCTATCTCATTTTTCATATTCTTTAGAGCTTCATTCTCTCCTTTGTTCTCATAATCAAAGCTCTCTGTTTTGATTGGAGTATCATCAATGTACTGTGTCCATGTGTAATCCTCTAAATTCAGTTCGTACTGAATCCCATGTCTTTCATCCGGTGTATTCGTATACGCAATACCTATGTGCTTTAAGTCAGGGTATAGTGTGTCAAATTCATCGTAGCTGTGGTTTTCTTCGTACTCTCTGTTACAGAAGTCAATAATCGCTCTTTTTACATCTTCTACAAGGGGATTATCATTTCTCTTTTCTTCCACTTCTCCCATATCAAGCAGTTTATTCAGTTCCGAAAGTCTTAATACCTTAGTTTTCAGCTCATCAGCCTTTTCAAACGGCTTTTTAAGTTCTTCTTTGGCATTTTCCAGCTGTTCTTTGGTGCTTATGAGCTTTTCTTCAAGTCTATTTAATTTCTCAGGCATTTTCTCAAGAGCGTTATCCAGTCTTGTAATATTACCATCCGCACTTGTACCAAGCTCTCCGGAATGCTTTGCAGCACCGTTTAAGCTGAAGTTATGCTCATTGGTAAAGAAGTTATAGCTGACCTCTAAATCCATATTTCGGTACTGACCGATGACTTTGCTTTCATTGATTTTTACTTTAGAAATGGCTTCAAGGAGCTTTTCTCCGGCTATCTTTTTATCTGAAATTTTCTCGCCATTTATCATGATGGAAGTAAACTTTTCCTCTCCTTCCGCTTTCGGCTCAACCTCTGATATGTCCTTCTTTACAGCCTCAATCAGCTTTTCCGTCCTTGCAATTTCTTCCGGATAAGTTTTAGCCACCTTATCTTCTAATCTGTAACGGTTGGACTTGAAGTTTGCTTCCAGCATTTTAAGTTTTGTAACCTCATTGTCCAAATCCATTTTTTCTTTGATTTTCGGATCCCCTGTTGCAAGAGCTTTTATCTCTGCATAGTTTAAACTGCTTTCGTCCACATCTTCAGCAACCCTGACAGGTGTCTTACTGGTCATAATCTGAGATATGAACTTCTGCTTATTTTCTATGGTCTGCCAAAGATAAGCATCAAAGGTATTTTCCGTTACATAACGATAGATATTTACCTCTTTATTTTCATTTCCCTGTCTTACAATTCTTCCTGCTCTCTGTTCAAGATCCGCAGGACGCCAAGGCACATCAAGGTCATGGAGTGCAATCAGCTTATTCTGCACATTTGTACCGGCTCCCATCTTCTGAGTAGAACCGAGTAATATTCTTACATCTCCCTTACGCACCTTTGCAAATAGCTCGTCCTTTTGCTTATCTGAACCTGCTTCATGGATAAAGGCAATTTCTTCTTTTGGAATACCTAAATTTACAAGTTTTTCTCGAATATCATCATAGATATTAAACTCTCCATCGCCTTTCGGTGTGGACATATCGGAAAATAGAAGCTGTGTGGACTTATTTTCTTTGGTCTTATCCCAAATACTAAAAACATTTTTCACGCAAACATTCACCTTGCTGTCAGGATTATCAGGAAGTAGGGGATTGATCAGTCTTTGGTCAAGGGCAAGTTTCTTGCCGTCATTGGTGATGTTTAACATATTATCTTCATCAGGCTCAACCACTCTATTTCTAACCTTATCCGCTCTTTCAGATAATCCTTTTAGGATTTCTTTTTGTTCCTCACTCGGCAAAGTTTTAATCACTTCATAGTGTGCTTCAGGTGTTGGAAGATTCAGCATGTCCGATGTTTGAATGTCAGCCACTTCCTTAAACATTGACATTAGTTCAGGCAGATTGTAGAACTTGGAAAATCTTGTCTTCACTCGGTATCCCGTTCCTTCAGGAGCAAGTTCAAAGGCGGACTGAGTTTCTCCGAAAGTGGAAGCCCAAGCATCAAAATGCTCCAAGTGATTTTTCTTTAAGTCTTCATACTGAAGATAACGCTGCATGGTATAAAGCTCGGTCATAGAGTTTGATACAGGTGTTCCTGTGGCAAAGACAATACCTTTCCCGTTTGTCATCTCATCCATATATCTACACTTCATAAACATATCAGAGGACTTAAAGGCTTCCGATTGCCCGATTCCTGCAACATTACGCATTTTTGTATGAAGATACAAATTCTTAAATCCATGTGCTTCATCTACAAAGAGCTTATCAACACCCAGTTCCTCGAAAGTAATGACATCGTCTTTCTTAAAATCATCATTTAATTTCTCAAGCCTTGCTTCCAGTTTTTTCTTAGTCTTTTCAAGCTGTTTTACTGTAAAGTTCTGATTTCTATCATGCTTGTATTCCTCAATATAATTTATGATTTCATCAATCTGATCCTGAATATGTTTCTCCTGATATTCCTTTGACATCGGGATTTTTTCAAACTGCGTATGCCCGATCACAACCGCATCATATTCGCCGGTAGCAATCTTTCCGATAAACCTCTTTCTGTTTCTTGGCTCAAAGTCTTTTTTGTCTGCCACCATAATGTTAGCCGATGGATAAAGCTGCATAAACTCTCTGCCTATCTGTCCTGTCAGGTGATTTGGGACAACAAACAAGGACTTACTGCACATTCCAAGCCTTTTACTTTCCATTGCAGAAGCCACCATTTCAAAGGTCTTTCCACTGCCTACTACATGGGCAAGCAAGGTATTTCCTCCATATAGACTTCTTGCTATGGCATTTCTTTGATGAGGTCTAAGCTCTATTTCAGTATTCATTCCTTCAAAAGAGAGATTACTTCCGTCATATTCTCTGTTACGGATTGAATTAAAACGCTCATTATACAATTTTACAAGTCTGTTTCTTCTTTCCTGATCGCTAAATATCCAGTTTTTAAATTCTTCTTTTAGGAGTTCCTGTTTCTGTCCTGCAAGAAGCGTTTCTTTTTTATTTAGTACAGAACTTTTTGAGCCGTCAGGATTTTCAATCTGGTCAAATACCTTTGTTTCTTTAAGATTTAGGGCATCCTCAATCAGCTTATAGGCACTTACTCTACTTGTACCATAGGTCATTTCAGCAAGGTCATTTCCTCTGTCTTTGCTTTTTCCCTCTATATTCCATTCACTTGTAAGATTTGAGAATTTGACCTTAATATCCCATTTAGCGTAACCCGGAGTTTTTAAGATTTCAAAGATGAATTTCTCTATATCCTTAATCGGTATCCAAGTTGCACCAAGACGAACACTAATCTCACTTGCTTCAAGCTCTTTTGGTAATACTTTGGTAAGTTCTGCCTTTTGGTATTCCAATCGGTTCATCTCATAGCTTATCAGCTCTTTTTCTTTGCCATCTTCCGCATATCCAAGATGGGGTAGCTCTCTTTCCGTCTGCCTTAACTTTGCAAGGTAACTATCTACGATGGCAATCTTATCTCTGATATTTCCTGATAAATATTCATCTTTTGTTACATAGCCATACTTATAGGAATTGCTGCCATTTGCACAGGCGAAAGGTAAATCTCCATCTTCCAAGTTAAAGGATAGAGGTTTGTAAAAGTTTTGTTCTTCTCTGATGTTTAGGTAGATTTCTCCTCTTAATTCTTCTATCAAAGTCGGTCTGTCTTTTCCTGTCAGGCTTTCCATATAATCAAAGTCCACATAACCCTTTTCGGACATAGATAACACAAGAGCTTCTAAAGAAGTATCTACATGGTCGATTGTCTTTGCCTTTGTGATTGTCCTCTTGGAGAATATATCCCCCTTTTCCTTAAAGTTTTCTTCTTCATCAAGGATTTCAATGGACGATACCAAAGGGAAGTTACTATCTTCTTTTAAGACTCTGGTATTGGAAAAGTTATTTACAAAGCCATGTTTCTTTGAAAAACCGTCATAGACTTCATTCAGCTTTTCCTGTGATTTTTTCACTTCATTGTCGGAAAAATCTTCTTTTTGTTTGTAAATGACATCTTTAAGGGCAGTATTCAGCTCAAGATAATCCTTAATCTTTTCCTTGTTTTTATCCGTTACTTCTTTCTTTACGAAAAGTGAGTTTTCCCTGTAATAAACTTCGTCATCAATAATGGTATATGAAAAGTTTTTGACATCATCTGTTGCAGGGATAGATGTGATTTCATCATCTAAAAGCTCGATTTCTTCATAGGTTGCTCCTTTGGATATTTCTTCACTTACCCTTGCAAGCAGCTCTTTTAAGTCGACATTTTCTTTTGGCAAACAAGCAAGAGTATTTCCAAATCTGCCTGACACTTCTTCCATAGAACCAAGCACCATCTGAGGATTTTCCACAAAATATTTATTGTATGTCATTCCCTTTTCATCTTCAGATAGATGTATCCAGTTCTCATCACGCTCTCTGATACTGTCCCTTTTCTTTAAAAAGATAATGTCTGATGTTACTTCTGTTCCGGCAACACCCTTAAAGGTATCGTTTGGAAGTCTGATTGCTCCTAAAAACTCCGCTCTTGCTGCAAGGTAACGTCTGACGCTTTCATCCTTTTTATCCATCGTCCCTGAAGATGTTATAAAAGCGATAACACCGCCATTTCTGACTTTATCGATGGATTTCGCAAAGAAATAATCATGGATCAGGAAATTATTTTTGTTATACTCCCTGTCATTTACCCTATATTCTCCAAAAGGTACATTACCGATAACTGCATCAAAGAAGTTATTGGAAAAGGAAGTTTCTTCCAGTCCTTTAATCTGTATATCACTTTCCGGATATAGAAGTTTTCCAATGCGACCGCTTAAGGAGTCAAGCTCTACACCATAAAATTTACTGCTACTCATTTCATCCGGTAAACTTCCGATAAAGTTTCCGATGCCCATTGACGGTTCTAAAATATTGCCATTCTTAAACCCCATTCCTGAGAGGGTAGAGTAGATACTGTCAATGACTGTCTTAGGCGTATAAAAAGCTGTTAAAGTTGATTCCTTAGCAGCTTCGTATTCTGATGGCGATAGATTTTCTTTTAAGAATGCTCTTGCTTCTTTCCACTGACCTTCTCTGCTTTCGTCAAAGACTTCGGAAAGTCCGCCCCATCCTACATATTTTGCCAAAGCTTCCTGAGCGGTACTGTCAAGCTCTCTTTGTCCGCTTTCAATGCGGTTAAGCATAGAGATTGCTTCAAGGTTATTGTTTAATCTCTCACTTGGAGATAACTTTTCAGGGAGCGTTTCTTCTGTAATTTTAAAGTTATGAGCTTCTATTTTAGGTTTTTCTGCCTTTTCATCAATGTCTTGAATTGTATCTTTCGGTTTCTTGTATGTCAGATTTTCAAATATTCTCTCAAGGTCGCTTTCCAGACGATAAGGAATGACATCGGAGCCTGTTATCATACCGCCAAGATATTCGGTATTATCCTTAACCGTTACGGTCTTTAGGTTATTTCCCATATTGTCAAAGCGTGTGATGGTACAGCCCTTATCCTTGTATTTAACTTCATCACCAACAATAAAACTTGGTCTTTCAAGGCTTATCTTTCTTAACAGCTCCTCATTATCCATAAACGGTACGATTGCGATTTGCCTATTTCCATCTCTTGCCGGATACAGCCATACCTCCGGTTTTCCATTTACCTTATTTTTTTCAATATCCCTTGCAATATATGCTTCATGGTCAAAATATACAGTATCGCCTTGTTTCACTGCAAATTTATCCGCAAGACTTTCCTCTTTTTCATTCAGCTCTACTTCTTCCTTTTGCTGAACATAGTCAAATAGGGTAGATTGAACAGGACTTTTCTCAAGTGCTTCTTCCATTTCTTCAAAGTTTTCATAAGTTTTATACTCGGCTGTATCTATTCTTAAATGTTCTTTTAGTTCATACGCTGTATAGCCGTAGCTGTCTATCAGTTCATCAACCTTTTTGCTATCTTCATAGCTTTCTCCATAAAACAGCTTGTACTTTACACCGCCAAGAGCCACGCTATTTTTCGCTTCGGATAAATTGATATGAGCTACATCAGACTTATCTGCCAAAATAAACTCTGTACCGACCTTAATGGCAATTTTTTCATCAGGGAAAGTCCCTTTGTTATCGGTATCCTCTATGCTAACACCTGACAATTTGTTCCTATCGTTAATAATACTCTCTGCTTCTTCTAAGGAAATTCCCATTTCATCACTAAGATAAAAGATGTCCTGTTCCTTTTGCTTATCTTTTGAGGAAAGCTGTCCGTTAAATACTCGGTCAATTTCTTCCTCGCTCATCTGTTTTACAAGCTCTGTATCTTTAATCTCTTGAAAAGTCTTTGGAAAATCCTCTAAAATAAGTCTTTGTGCGTTTAATTCCTTTAGCTCCTCAAGGTTAAAATATCCCCATTCAGGCTCAATTCCGACTACAAGCCCAAAGGCTTCTCCGCTTTCTCTGTCGTACTCTGTCATATACCAAGTCCAGTTACTTCTAAACGGAATAATATATGCTGCATGAACTTCCTTATCCGCCAACTCCACATCTTCCTGTGTATAAATCTCCGGTACTCTTTCAAGCATTTCCTTTGTCATCAGATTTTCAGGTTCATCTTTGGAATAATATTGTGATTTTTGTGGTTCTTTTGATTCTTCTCTCTCTGCCTTACTTTCTATTTTCTTTTCTTCATAAAGATTTTTAGAAAGCAGTTCATCAATATGCTTTGCTACGCTTGACCAAGTAAGAAACACATCATTACAATCATTCTTTTCCAGTTTTATTCCTTTGGCATCGTGCCATTCTCCACTACCTGTCAAACCTGATACCGCATGGCTTCTTCCTCCTGTTCCGTATTCATCTTTTAAGAAGTCGGCTTTTTCCTGTAAAGTGTGGTTTTCTTTGAAAAACTTTGTAATTCGCTCTTTTCCTCTATCGATTCCGCTTCCCCTTGAAAGAGTAGCAAGGACTTCATCTTCCGTAATAAATGCTTTTACTTTCGGAAGTTCGGTCAGATTGGTACTGTATTCTTTTCTTGACAGTTCAAGCTCCTGTAGCTTCTGATAAAGGCTGTCCACCTTATGATAGTGAAACCTTAGTACATCTCTATCTTCTCTATATGCTTCTAAAAATCGTCCATACTCTTTGATAACATCTACAAGGTATTCAGGATTTTTCAGTGCCTCGGATAATCGTTTTGTTTCATCCGGAAAGCCACCGCTTATTTTTAGAAGTTCAAAATATCCTTGCTCTTTTCCTTCTTCGCTTAAATCGTGTGTTAGATACCATAGGGATTCTGAAATTCTGTCCCTTTCATAATCCAAGGCTTCTGAAATCTCCACATTGGTAGCAAACTCTCCGTTTTCCAAAAGTTCAGCAATTCTGTTGGCAGCATCACTCCAACTTAAAACCTGCGTATCATCTTCTCTTGCCGATGTTCCGGAAGCAAAATGAATCCCCTTATCCGAATACCAAGCGGATATTTTCTTTTCTTCCAGTTCAAAACCATTCCCACCTTGAAAAGTGTTTTTAAGATATTCTCCCAATTCTTCATTGCTTTTTCCTTTGGAAAACTCGGCAATAACAGGAAGTCTGCCACCATCGTGATTTCCTCCGTTAATAAGGACAGTGTCTATCTCTTTCTGAGCAAGAGGGATGCTAAGCCTTATCTGTCCGTAAGAGTTTTCAGGCAAAGAGAAAGAAGCCTTGTCAGCTTCTCTTATCTCTACTTCAGTATTTTCTTTTAGATTTCCACGATTTCCTTGATGGTCATTTCCTTCAGTGCTGAAACCATCGCTTTGTACTGCGGATCGTTCTCGCTCTCTATCTTCCAAGCCTTCATCAGTTTCGGCTTCTCTGTTCTCATAAATGCTATCGCCTGTTTCTGAATGTCCATCAGGTGTTCTGTCAGCTTCTTCTCCTTGTATAGATCCACTAACATCTCGAAGTGGTTCTGTTCCTCGCTCTGTGAAAGGTAATCTAACCTCATCACTGCGTAGGTTGGATTCGGAAATTCCCTGATGAATTCCGTCTGTTCCTCCAAGTGGTTCAATGTTTTCTCCCTGATTTTGACTGCTATCTCGTCCGTACTCTCCATTTCTGAAAACTCGCTCGGTTTCACTAATTCTTTCCTGATCATCTCGTCGAAGTACATTGTTTTCTCCTTCCTCAATTTCTTCTCTAATCTTATTATATCCTGCTTCTCTGCTTCTTAAAACTCCTTTTTGAAGTTCCATCTCTTTGCTCTTTTGAATAGTTATCTCTATGATATTTCCACTTATATCCGATACAGTTTCACCAAGGCTCATAAGGGATATGCTGTCAAGCATTGCAAAATTTTTCTTTAATAGCTCCTTATCCATAGGATAATCTAACTTAAACCTTGAAGCTACCGCATAGCTAATAGAGTCCCTTACGAATTTAACAAAAGCTATTCTATCTTCATCAGATATTCTAAGCTCATTCATCAGGGTATCTATCTTTTCATCACCATAAAGCCTGCTTAAAGAAAAGATGTTTTCTAATATACTTTCACTTTCGTCATAACCCTCACTTGTTATCATTTCCTTTAAGACATCGTTGTGTGTTTCCCTATCAAATCTCCAAAGATTGACCTCATTGACATCTCTGTTTCTTGAAACGGTCTGGCTTACATCAAAGATATAGCCCACTCTTTTTCTTATACCGAAATATTCTAAAATTGGAATACCTTTTTGTCCTCGTACAACGGTTCGGTTAAAGCGTTCCCTCCAGTAGTCAAAATTGGCACAGGCTGTTGCTTCCGGATTTTTATCATAGATACTTAGCTGACTTCTAAAGTCATACCTTTGATTGTTTCCGACAACCTTTAGGAGCTTAAGATACTCTGCTTCGCTACGCAGAATATCCTGTTTTACAAGCTCCAAAATGTTATGAAAATCATTGATTCGCATTTTTACCTCCTTTTTCTAATTCCCCCGATTTCGGGGGATTTAATTTCCTATTCATTTTTCCTATTCATTCTTCTGGTGTTCCTCTACCGTATGTTTTATCTGTTCCTCAATCTTTTCTAAAAATTCTTTTTTGGAAGATTTGCCCTGTGCTATTTCAGACAATTCCATTTCCCACTGTGCCGTCATTTCTGCCGATTTAAAGTTATCTGCAACAATCTCTATCAGGCTTTTTCCTTTCGGTGTTGCAATCAGATTCTTCTTATCTCGTTCAATAAATTCTTTGTAAATCAGATTTTCAATAATGCCTGCTCTTGTTGCCGGTGTTCCAAGTCCTTCTCTTTCCACTTCAACACCTTTTTCCAGTGCATCACTACCTGCAAGCTCCATAGCCTTTAGGAGTGTATCCTCTGTAAAGTGTTTAGGAGGTTGACTGTACTTTTCTTTAATCTCTTTCTCCTTTATTTCAAGGACATCTCCCACATTTACCTCCGGCAAAACAGATTCTTCATTCTTCTTAGATTTGTATTCTTTAAGGTATTTTTTAAAGCCCTCCTCTTTAATTACATTGCCGGTACTTGTAAATTCAAAACCGTCAAATTCAGCTACAATTTTAGTAGTATTTTGGGTGAGTGAATAGCCTACACTTGCATGAAACTTATTAGAAATCAGTCGATATACTTTTGCTTCACTTTCAGGAAGTTTGGATATATCTTCACTGAGCGATGATACGGTCGGGATAACCGCATGATGATCCGTAACTTTTTTAGAATTGAATACTATCTTGATACGCTCTGTATCAAAGTCATTTTTCCCTAAAATGTTGTTGACTGTGCTTGTAATCATATCTTCGGTTAAATATCTGCTGTCCGTTCTTGGATAAGTAATCAGCTTCTTCTCGTATAAACTCTGTGCGTAATCAAGGGTTTGTTTTGCACTGTATCCGAAATACTTATTGCACTCTCTTTGCAAGGTTGTAAGGTCAAAGGGCAGATCAGGCTTTATAATTTTCTCTTTCTGAATGACATCCGCAATTTCTATCCTGCCTTCGATTAAGTTTTTAAGCTGTTCTGCCACTTCCAAGCTGTTAATTCGTTCTGTCGAAAGAGTAAAGCCGTCAAGTTCAAGTTCTACCGTATAGTATTTTTCTTTCTTAAAATTTGCTATCTCGTCATCTCTTTTAACAATCATGGAAAGGGTAGGTGTCTGAACTCTCCCAACACTGTAATTTTGCTTATACAGGCAAGAGTATAGCCTGCTGATATTCATTCCTACAAGCCAGTCGGCAACCGCTCTTGCCTGTGCCGATTCAAAAAGATTGTCATAGTCTTTTCCGTCTTTTAGCTTATCAAAGCCGTCTTTAATTGCAGAATCTTCCATTGATGAAATCCAAAGACGTTTCATCTTCTTTTTACAGCTTGCCTGAAGATATACAAGTCTAAAGATAGCTTCTCCCTCTCGTCCTGCATCACAGGCATTGATAACTGTATCAATCTCCTTATCATTCATCAGCTTTTTAAGGGTGTTAAACTGCTTTTTTGTCGCCTTTGCCACTTCGTACTGATACTCGCTTGGAATAATCGGCAAGTCATCAATCTTCCATTTTGCATACTTTTCATCGTAAGCATTGGGATTTGCCATTTGAATTAAATGCCCGACACACCAGCTTACTTTGTATCCGTTACCCCCATAGTATCCGTCTTTTTTATTCTTTGCTCCAATCACTTTGGCAATGGATAGGGCAACACTCGGTTTTTCTGCTATCACAAGTTCCATATCGTTTTTTCTCCTTGTTTTCAGTAAAATGGGGCGAAAGTTGTAGTTCTCTCGCCCTGTGTTATGTTATGAATATTATATGTTTTTCGTGAAGAATTATTCTTCTAATTCATCTTCACTGTCATCTGTTTCTGTTTCATTTTCCATTTCTTCATTGCCTTCTCCTTCCGAAAAGAAATCATCATCTTCCTCTAAGGATTCCAGCTCCTTATCTTCTTTCTTCTTTGCTACCTTAAAATAATAGCCTGCTCCCAACGCCCCCAAAGTTACAAGAGCAAGCAGGATATATGTTCCGGTGCTGCTTTTTTCTTCCTTTTTTTCAGACTTTGCTTCTTCCGTTTTCTCTTGTTTTACAGGTTCTTCCTTAACTACTTCTTTCGGTTTTTCCTTTGCTTCAACCATATTTAGTAAATCATCTTCGGAAACTTCGGTAAGGAGCATTACATTTTCTCCCTGTTCATCGTGATTGATGATTAAGTGAAAGGTCTTACCGTTCTTCGTCTTAAAGGTAATAAACTGTCTGGCATCGGCAGAATATTTGTCTGTTTCTTTATTGTCCTTATCACTGTTATGATGAATCGGATAATCTTTGTTTGCATTATCCTTGTTTTCCGTAACGGAAGCCCTTGCTTTTGAGGGAGCGGAAGCCACTCCCTTATTTGTATTTACCTTTTCACCGTTTGAAGCCGCATTATTTTGTTTTAAGTTCTCAGGTTCTTTCGCATTTAACTTATTGGGATAGCGGACTTCTTTTTCTTCTTCCTTTTTAATAACTGTAATTTCCGGTTTTTTCGGTTCTTCTTTTAGTGTTTCCTGTGCTGCTTCTTTTTCATCAACCTGTGCATAGGCTACCGATGGGTAAGCTGCCATAATGACCATAACTGCAAGAAGTAACGCTGTCATTAACCTTGTAAATACCTTATTTTTCATAACTGTTCCCATGATTTTTCTCCTTTTTCATTTCTGTTTGTTCTTTTTTAACCTTTGCCATTAAATCTGTAATTGTGATGTTGTTCTTCCTGCAAATGGCAACAATCTCCTCATTTTCAAGTTCTTCTTCACGAATCAATAAAGGCTCCAATTCTTCATCAATCAGAGCCTTCTTATCCCTTAACTTCTTTATCTTGTTTTTTACTGCTGTAAGTTCTTTTTTCACATTTTACCGTCCTTTCATCGTTTAACGAACTCTACCGAATCCATAGAAATGTTCTCTCCAGTAAGGTGTATTGATACTGACAAAGCGAATCGGATCTCCTGCGTGTATCATCATTCCGTTCCCTGCGTAAATGCCGACGTGAGATATTGGACTTCCACTGTTATAGGTGTTTTTGAAAAAGATTATATCTCCCGCCTTTGCTTCCGATGGTGATACGGGATTGCAGTAAGTTTTGTAAATTCCCCAAGCGGTCGTTCGTGGCATATTTTTTACTCCCGAATGGGTAAAGCTCCAACACACAAAGGACGAACAGTCGAAGTTATTCGGCCCGTTCGCCCCAAATACATATCTCTTTCCGATATGCTTTTCCGCTTCGTTAAACAATGCCTTCACCGTTACATCATCAAAGGCAATTCCCGGATTTGAAAAGTCGGGATTCTCTACAATCTCCGATAAATTTCCGTTTCCGCTTCCAAAGACAGTTTCCATATTTCCTTTAGATGCAAGCAGTGCTTCATAGTGAAGAACATTATCGGGATACTCTGCAAAGATTTCTCTTACAACACTGTCCATTTCTCTTTTCTTCAGCGTTACTATGAGCTTCTTATACTCATAGGCTTCTTCATGGCTTTCGGTATGCTCATTGCCATCTTCATCGGTATATGTTTCCGTAACTGTCCTGTATCTGATTTCAATTTTTTCCCGATAAGATAAATCATACATCTTTGTAAAAAGGTCATTGATGATGCTTTGAACTTCCTTTGAATCCTTAATTTCTCCACATCTTGAAGTGATGTAGGATAAAAGTTCATGGGTATTGTGTCCGATTTCTCCCTCTTTTTCTATGATGTATTCATCATAGCCGGGATAATTTCCCTCTACGGAATCTATCTCGTCCTGTAGTCCTTCCTCCAATCCCGAAAACTGCTGATTGATTTCATTTAGCACAGTTTGGTTGGAAAGATAGGTTGTGGTTAATACTCCGCTTGTAGAGTTTATCATTCCGGTCATAGATGTGCCTGCAAAGTTGGTAAAGAAAGTCAGTAAAATAATAAGACCTATGACAATCATCATAAGTCCCTTTGCTTTTCGTACAATCATTTCCTTTGAACTCTTTAAGGTGTTAATAACTCCTTCCTTAATCCTGTCCCTAAGCCTTGATTTATTCTGCTTTCTTATAGTATCTTTCATTTGCTTACGCTTTTGAAATCTCTTAAAGGTATCAGCTTTCTTGTACTCATCCGTTTTCTTTAATTCCTCTTTGGCTTCCCGAAACTCCAGCTTTGATTTACGCTTTCGTATCTTGTAATCTTTTTTGCTGAGATCATAGCTTTTCTTAGTCTTTTTCTTATTGGCATAATTTTTTATCCCATGAAGTAATTTTGAGTTTACATCTGCAATCTTTTCTCCTGTTTCCACACCCTGATTTTCATCACTGCCATGGGAAAGATAATCCCTTACCGTTTCACTTCCTTTTGCAAGTCCTGATAGAGCAGACACCTTTGCGACCTTATTTTTCAGGGCTTTTTTTTGCTCTTTGGAAAGCCTGTTCTTTTTTTCTTTGTCATAGACAGTTTCTTTACCGGTATTTTTGCTTTCAGCCTTGTCTTTAGCATTTTCTTCTTTTAAAGTGCTTTCCTTACTTCTTGTATAGAGCTTATCTGAATAGTTTTTCTTCTTATACTTTTCCTTTTGAGCTTTATGCTTTTTTGAGAATTTTTCTGTCATATCCTCTTTTATATGAAGATTATCTTCCACATCATAAGTTGACTCAAAATAGTCGCTGTCCCTAAAGTCATTGTCATATCTGTCGATGATACCGTCATTATCAAGGTCTTTGCCTAAAGGATCGTAGATTCGTCCGTCTTTCACATCGGTATTATAGTCTGACTTTATTTCGGCATTTCCTTTGTTGTCATTTACTTGATTGTTATTTATCTTAACAGATTTTCTATGCCTTGCATTTTTCTTGGAACTTCCCTGAGTAAGCTCATTCTTAGAAATTCTCTTGCTTATCTTTTCGTGTATCTTGTCCTGAAATCTGTCTTTGTCATGAATAATCTTCCCTCTGTAATCATCGCCATGCTTTAGCTTACTACTTTCGTCAATATCAAAACTATCTTTCCCTAAAAGTTTTGCTTCTTCCTTTATTTTTTGTCTTTCGGCAAAGTCTTTTTTCATCTTTTTACTCATAAGCCTACCTCACTTCTTCGGGTTTTGTCGTCATCTTCTTATATAAAATGGTGTCTTTTGGGAACTTGTCGATAAATGGAACTATGGTATTTCCAAAGAACAGCAGTCCCTCGCCCTCATTCGAGTTGGTAACATATTTAAGCTGTGGTTTGGAGATTTTAAGCTTTCTTGCAAGTATTTCTCTATCGCCGGATGCCTGATTAAGCATTAGTACAAAGTCAGTATTATCAAAGATATTTTCTATCTCCTTACTCATCAGTAGGTCTTTGACATTTTGCGTAATGCCTGTCGGAATCCCTCCCCATTTCCTGAAACGCTTCCATATCTCTACTGAGTAGGAGGCGGTTTGCTCATCTTTTAACAGCAGATGGAACTCGTCTATATAGTATCTTGTCGCCTTATTCCCTCTATTTTGAGATACCTTATTCCAAACCTGATCCTGAATGACTAACATTCCGATTTTTTTAAGCTGACTGCCCAGTTCCTTGATGTCAAAACAAAGGAGCTGCTTATTCAAGTCCACATTTGACCTGTGATTAAAGACATTTAAACTTCCCGATACATATATCTCCATCTCTGTTGCCAGTTTTTTTCCGACCTTTTCTTCCTGATTTTTTAACATATCGTATAAATCCTGAAGTATCGGCATATTCTCTTTTATCGGATTATCAAAATACTTCTCATAAATCTTAGGCAAACACCTGTCTATGACCGACTTTTCTTCTGCTGTCAGTCCGCTTCCTCCAACGACAAGTTCAAGCATGCTCATGATGAAGTTTGCCTTGTCTTTTAACGGTGCATCTCCGTCGCCATAGTTCATATTGATGTCAAGAGGATTGAGGTAATCCTTTGACTTACTGCTGACCTTAATGACTTCTCCGTTAAACTGACGCACAAGGTTGCCATATTCGCCCTCCGGATCGCAGATGATGACATCATCGTCCGTTACCAAAATCGCATTTGCCATTTCACGCTTTGCCGAGAATGACTTACCACTGCCCGGAGTTCCTAAGATTAGACCGTTGGGATTTTTGAGTTTCTTTCGATCTGCCATAATCAGATTGTGGCTTAGTGCATTCAGTCCGTAGTAAAGACTATTACTTGAATTGATGAAAAGCTCCTCTGTGGTAAACGGTATAAAGACGGCTGTTGATGAGGAAGTTAGTCCTCTGTTAATCTCAAGCTTATTTACTCCAAGAGGAAGTACGCTGACAAGTCCTTGCTCCTGTGCATGATCAAGTCTTTTTAATTTGCAGTTATGCTTATTGGCAATGGAGCTTATCTGTGCAATAGAGTTTTCAAGTTTTTGTATTGTCCTTGCAAAATTCATAAAGACAATGGTTACAACAAACATACGCTCATCTCTTGTCTGCAAGTCTTTTAAAAGGCTTTTTACATCTTCCCCATAGGTGATTAAGTCTGACGGTAAGATGTCCATATCATAACCCGATCTTACCGCCTTCTTATTTTCCTCAATTCGCATCTTATCAATATCGGTATTTTTCCTTTTTACCATCTTAATGGCTTCGCTCTGTTCTATCGCCCTGATATGAAACGAGATATTGATGTTATCATCAATGTCTAAAAACTCTGAAAGCATACGGTCTGAAAGCTCACTTGCAAGGATTTGAAAATGGCTTGTTGCTCCGATGAATTTACCGAACTTAAAATATCTGCTTGGTGTAAAGTTAAACTCATCAGGTGTAATATATGTCTTTGTACTTTCTTTTCTTTGCAAGTCATTATATGAAAAGTAAAATGTCTTACTTGGATTTAATATATCGTGAAGAATCTTTAACCTTTCTTCGCCGGTAAGGCTTTCCGCCCTTACTCCAATATTTTTAAGATTGGATAAGATGTCTATCTCCAGTCTTTCAAGTTTTGAGATTGCCTGCTCCATATTGTCCGCCTCTACCGTAAATGTTACATACTTTGATTTTTTCAGCCCGTTATTTCCCTTTACAATCTGATTTTTTAGCATCTCTCTAAACTCTAATCGTATATCGTCAAAGCCGTCCTTTTTATCCGGTATTTGTATTGCCGATTGCATTTCTTCATTTCTTCCAAGCTGATTGATATATGAAAGCTCGATACTTACACTCGGATCAAAGGAGTTTAGAAAGTTTGCAAACTGGTTAAAAATCAAGTCCCTATCTTCATCTAAGGCAAGCTGGTAGTTAATGTCCTCAAAGACGATACTTTTATTAAAGTGCCTTTCATCTGTTTGGCATATACCGCTTTTTACCATTCTAAGATAGGGAATAGTATCTTCTACGGTATGGCGTTTCGGCTCTTTCTTTAAGATTAAATCAAAGACTGATGTTTTCCTATTTCCATTGTTTGTCTTGTCTTTTTTCATCTTTACTTTATCTTGTTTTAATTCCTGTTTCCCCCTTTTTAGTGCCTTTTTGTTTCTTTCTAACTTTATCTGCTGAATTTTTCTTTTGCTGTTCAAGGTAAACCTCCTTTCTCACACGCTTCATCGGTTGGTAAAACTTGTGCAAATAGATATACTTAAAATATTTTTCAAAAGGCAGTCCGTCTTTTTCAAAAAGAGTAGCAAAAAATATGGGCAGCGTTGATACGATAAGAAGTATGACCGCTATATCATTTGGCAGATATTTCCTTGTAAAGATATATACGGGGATTCCTATCAGTCCTGCAATGCTGAATCCTATAAGCTGTCTTTTGGTAAGATTAAAAGCAACTTTTGTTTTAACTTTATTTAAATCTTTTGGAATGGGTACATACGCCATAAGCTACCTCCCATCTTCCTTTATTCTCAAAAGTTCCTCTATATGTCCATATACGCTTGAAACTTCGTCCCTTACTTCTTCGATTTCTCTTTCCATCTCATTATTTTTCTCACTTTGAAACATCAAAATGGAATTGCTGTCCCTTTTGACAGTATCAATCTTTTTCTCCAGTTTGCTTAGTTTTCTCCTGTTTAGTGCAGTAAAAGCTACTGCAAATCCTGCAAGGAAAACTTCCACAGATAAAAAGAGTCTTTCTTTATTTTCTGTTGTTTTCATCTTATCCTCCTTAATGCGAGTTCATCACGCTTTTTGCAAGTGTTCCGCTCTTTAACATCATCAGTCCCAGTAATACGGCATATCCGAGTACCATAAATATGCTCGTGTGTATGTCCGTAAAGTTTATCGTTTTAACCAATACTGCATAAATTCCAAGACAAACCATTAGAATCAATCCCTGAAGCCCTAAAGCAAACAGTCCTTTGATGTAGTTTGTTCCTATCTGCCCCCATTCTTTGTTTCCCATCGTCGCAAAAGGAATGGCTGAAACAGATGAGTACACATAGATTTCAAACATTCTTCCATAAACTACAAGCATAATCACGATGGATATTGCCTGTATTGCAACTTTTACAAGTGAGATTTCAAACAGAATCATTAAAAGCTCACCCAGTCCTTTATCTTTTAGGGCATCTACCATCTGAACAATCTGATCTCCGGAAACGGTGGCAGAGGTGTTGATTACCCCCGCCGCCTTGTTTACCATACTTTGTGCAACATCAAAAACCGCCATTGAAAACTCAAAGGCATGAGATACTAACCATACAGCAATCCACATCTTGATGATGTATTTGAAAAACTCAAAGGTGTCCGTATCGTGCATATTGTTCTTTTGCATGACCATATTGATAAGCTCGATACAAAGGACTGCCGTTATTATTAGCCCTGCTATGGGAATAATAACGGAGTCATTAATATTTTTAATAAAGCTGAATACTTCTCCGTTCCACCCCATAGGTGTCTTTCCTACATCTGCTGCAACGCTGTTTACCTGATTGTTTATGTCAAGAAACATGGACTCTAAGTTTGCCTTGATACCTCCGAGCAGAAGTTCTCTGAAAAATTCTTCTATCTTATCGAAAATACCAAACATAGATTTCTCCTTACTTCAAAAGATTTGCAAGTAGCGGAATAAGCTTTAAGCCGATAAGGACAATACCTCCTCCAGCCATAAGCTGCTTTATACCCTGTGATTTTGCTCCGGGATTGTCATTACCGTACCCTTCCATCAGGTTGATAACTCCCCATGCACCAAGTCCTGCACCTACCGCCATAACTAATATTTTTAATACATCTACCGCCTGTGTAAAAAATTCCATTTTATTCTTCCTCCCTATTTTCTTTCTTCTCAATTTTGTTGTATGACTTTACTACAAAGTTTTTGTAAGTCTTACCGTCTTTTTCACGCTCTTTGAAATATCCAAAGATATGAATGAGATCGCCTTTTTCAAAGCCTTTTGCTGTTTCTGCCTTCTCGCCATAGGCTGCACAGTTGATATATTCCTTGCCTTTCCCGTACTTTTTTACAAGAGTAAAGTTTGTAACTTCTACTGTTTCCTCATCTTTTTCAAAACTTGAGAACGTAGGCTCTGCAACCAAGTTGGCATTGATGTTAATCATTTCCTGCTTCATGTTTTTTATTTCTCCTTTTTCTTTTCAATAAAAAAAACGACTGAAAGTTTTATTTTCCAATCGCTTCATAACGCTACTGTTAAGTTTTCTTATGTTTTATTAAGTGGGATTTCTTATCCTTATCATCTTTCCTCCTGCTTTTTACATGAAAAAAGCAGCAAATCTATTTTTAGACTTACTGCTTATCATCACTGTTATTTACTTGTTTTTCTTCTTTTATCTTTTCTATCTTCTTCGTGTCTACAAAGTGAGTAGCATACCATTTTTCAATATCTTCAGAACCACTTTTGCTAAACCGTAGTTTAATAACCGGCTTTTTCCCTTGCCCGTTCTTTTTCTTAACCGCCCATTTCTTATATACACAAAACGACGGTTTTAGATTTCCTTTCTTTGCATATACCCTCATTTCATGCAGTATTGTAGACAATTTTTTAAGATTGACCTTGCATACTTTTTCCAAATACAAAACTTTTCCATTTCTCCAAAGTTCATAGTCGGTCTTTGAAAGTATTTCCAAATCCATAAGCACATCTACTGCTGTTGCATATCCTTTTCTTTTTAATTGGTGATACATAGATGAATGAACTTTTCCTATCAGTTCTTTATCGTTCAATAATGTTTCCTCCTTGTGTATTTCTCTTTGATTATTATACCAAATGCAAATAATATCTAACAGCTATAACTTCATAATAACCGTATTCTTATTTAGTTTAGCCTTGCCCCTTCTTTTCATATAGCTTTCTATATCAAACAGGTTCTTTTTATCATAATCCTCAAGTAGCTTATAGTTCTTGTGCTTTGTAATATCAAATTTATCCGATAGGAAAGGGCGAACACCACGAAGTTGAAAGATACATTTACTGCCGTCCATTACTGTTATTTCGTCCTGACTCATCAGCTCTTTCCCCGTCTTTTGATAATTTAATCCGAAACTCTTTTGATTGCTCCTTGTTTCAGAAGTATTATATAGGTCTATGGTTTCTTTACCAAGCGTTTCTGATAGCTCTTTTAGAGTTGTTTTCTCTTTTCCGCCTAAAAATAGGGTACTATCACAATTACCTACAATTGTATCGGCGTTATCCTTGTAGATTGCCTTTAGCTGAGATTGTGCTTGAAGTATTATACTTGCTGAAATCTCTCTACTTCTGATGGTTGCAATCAGCTTCTCAAACTTTGGAATTAAGCCGATATTTGCAAATTCGTCAAGCAGGCATCGAACATGGACAGGAAGCCTGCCACCATATACATCATCCGCTTTATCACATAAAAGATTAAATAACTGCGAGTACATAATGGACACTACAAAGTTAAAAGTATCATCGGTATCGGATATAATAACAAAGAGGGCAGTCTTTCTATCACCAAGAGTATCCAGTTCCAATTCATCTTCTTGCATCAAGTCCCTAAGTTCCTGAATGTCAAATGGAGCAAGCCTTGCACCGCAGCTTATAAGGATAGATTTCGCAGTTTTTCCCGCAGCCAATTTGTATTTCTTATATTGTTTCACCGCAAAATGTGTAGGCTCTTTCTTTTCTAATGCTTCAAAGAGTCTGTCTATCGGATTCATATAGGTTTCATCATCTTCTCTGACTTCTGAAGCGTCTATCATATCAAGGAGAGTAGCGAAGTTCTTTTCTTCATATCCGTTATCTTCAAGCATTTTGCCACACTCAAGGACTATCGTTCCTTTTGGGAAGATTTGTCAAGGACATAAACAAAATTTTTTTGATAAATTTATATCTTCTCTGTTTCTCTCTTGATTAGCTTTAGTATTTTATCCTTGTATGTTTCCCCTGTACCTTGCTTGAAATGTAAGTTTACGGTGTATTTTGTTTTTCCAATATCCATTATTAACTGTTTATGTTGTGGTTCTTTTATTACTCTTTTTTCTTCTTCCATGTGTCCTCCTTTCCGTTTTTAAGCAAAGAAAAAACAGCAAACCTTTTTGATTTACTGCTTTCGTGTTAGCTTTTATTGAATTGTTAGTTTAGCAAGCTAAAAATATCCTACTTGCAATACTCTTTTATTTTATCGGCATATTCAGTCAAAAGATTCTTTGAATAAATTTTTTCATTTCTTGAATTTCTGACTTCTTTCCAAAGAATAGAAGCTACTTTTAATTTGTTTGAGTAGTTGCAACTATTTTCGTCTGCACAGAAATCCTTTAAAAATTGATTCCATTGACAAACCGAATTATCATACTTTTCATAATCTGATTTCCCATAATAAACTTTTAGCATATCTTGAATTGTAAAACTCAAATCATTTTCTCTTTTTACTTTTCTCCAAACTGTTGCCATATCAGCAGTAAATTTAAATGGTGAGATACCTGTTAAAACAGTGAAATATTCTCTGAACTTTGCATTAAAAGAAAAACCACATTCAAGTAATGGTGTATCTAAAGTAATATTTTCCACTTGCTTCTTTTCATTTTTTATTGATGATTTTTTAATCAAATTGCCCTTAAAGTATTGCTCAATAATATAATTGAGTTCCTGTTTTGTGCCTCTATATTCTAATCCTAATGACTTGCATATCTGTGAAAGTTCTTCACGATACCAATAGTATTTAGTAAATTCATCAAACGATGTAATTTTGTCAAACTCAGGTCTACTTTCCATCAATATTTTATCTCCTCAAAACCAATTTACTTTTTCATCTCTAAATAATGGTGTTTCACTCTCTTTGTAAGGATTGTAGTTGTTACAATTACAACCAAACTCTTTCAACGCTTTTATCTTATTATCGGCTGTCCAAACAATCAAAGAGATACCGTCAAATTCTTCAACTTTCCCCTCATTCATTTTATTTTTGAAGTGCCATTCTACAATAGTTTGATTATCCTTATATAGGTCTAACTCGTTCCATTTTACCTGTGTTAGTTGCTTTGAATGTTCCTGTAACTGTTCAATACAAGTCTTAACTTTTTCAGCCTGTTCTACTTCCTCTCGTATCTCTAATATTTGATTGTATAGGCTATTTTTCTCTTTCTTCACATTGGCAACTTCCGATTTCCATTTGGATATATTTAAGGTCTTGCTTTCTCCTAAATGTTCTTTCAGATATTTCTTGGCACTTTCAAACAAAATAAGTTCTGTGGTATGTTCATTGTAGAAAGTATCTTGTTTGTTTTTCTTTAGCTTAGTATAGGCTTTGTAGGTATCTTTATGCTTCAAATATTTCTCGGCTTGGTCAATAAGCTGTACTTTACCATCTATTTTCTTTTCAGTATCTTTAATGGCTCTTGTGGTCTTGTAATTCTTATCTCTTAAAGTAACTATACTTTCTTTCAGTTCAGATAAGGAAATAATGTTTTTCTCTTTTAAGAATTGATAGCTTTCGATGTATTTTTCTAAATCTGTATTATGGTTATCTGCATTTTTACGGATAAGATTTTTAAAAACGGATAGCAAATTTTCTTTGGATGGGAGGGTAGATTTGAGATTATCAGTTTCTGCCTTTTCTTCTTTTCCTATTCCTCTTATCCAATTTAGTAAGGCTTTTATTCTTCTTGCAATCTCTTTTAATATCTTATTCTGATGTTTGATTTCTCGGTTGATATTTCCCCTGTCGGTAGTTATGCCTTTCTTTTCCATTTGGGTGGCTGATACGCCTAAATGAATGGTCGGTATTTGTTCTATGCCCTGTCTTTCATAGGAACGGTGATCCACTTTTTCCTGTATGCTATTTTCTTCAAGATATTTATTTGTAATATCTGCCCATGCTTTTCGCCAATGCTCTGCTTTGTCTTGTTCGTTCCAGTCCACTGTATTGATTTTTCTTGTTTTGTAGTTGCCATTTTTAAGTTTTACTTTCTCTCCGTTTTCATCAAGGATATATTCCTTTTTTGATTTTGTTCCCCATGTTGTATCTTCGTTTAGCGGTCGCATAGTTAATAGAATATGTGCATGTGGGTTTCCGTCATTTTTATCATGTAGGGCAATGTCGGCACACATACCAACTTTCACAAAATTTTCTTTTACATACTCTCTTACAAGCTCAATCTGTTTTTCCCTGTCTAATTCTTTGGGTAAGGCAACTTCAATTTCTCTTGCAAGCTGTGAGTTTTTACTCTTTTCGATTTTCTCTACGCTATTCCATAATGTTCCTCTGTCTAAAAATTCCTGTGGTGCATTTTGAGGCAATAGGATTTCTGTATGGGCTATTCCGCCTTTTCTTGTAAAGTCGTGGACTATGCCGTCATATTCGTTTTTTATCTTTTCGCCACTTCGATAGGCGGAAGCTGCTACTGCACTTTTGCCTTTACCTCTTGAGATAATCTTTATGCAAAGATGATATATAGCCATAAGAAAAAACCTCCTCTCTTTTTGATGTGGGCAAGGTGGCGATGATAAAGACTTACTAAAAAAATCGGATTGTTTTTATCCGATTTCTTTTGGTAAGTACACAAGGGGTAGGAAATTTATTTCCGTAGGGGAGTGTAGCTCCCCTGTATCAGCGTTAGCTGATATGCTCTCTGTTCTTTCGTTCTTCCTGTTTCTGCTGACTGATGAGTTTTTTTCTTTTGTTTTGTAACTGCTTAATTTCTTCTTCTGCCATTAAGATTTTTTCATCTATGTTTTTCATTTTCTTTGTCCTTTCTTTTTAATTATGAGCAACAAAAAAGAGATAACATTTCTGCTATCTCAACAATAAACTTCTGTCTGTACTACATAAAAATATGCTTTTAGGTTTTATATGTTTTGTAAATTAAATATCCATTTAAGCCATGAATAAACTGAACTGGAACGTCTAACTATCTGCCCCTCATTACACACATTATTTTCTCTCATAATATTTTGAATTTCTTCTTTTGTAGGTAACTCTCCACTATTATAAACTTTCATAAATAGCCTATTAAATATTTCATGTTCTAAAATCAAACTGACCAATTTTAATTGGCGTTCTTTATATCTAAGTTTTACTGTATCTTTTCCTAATTTGGATAATGAAACTTTTTTTACTATCTTTTCTTCGTCTTCAACATCTTTCTTTTCAAACAATCCAAGATACTTACCAGCATTGTAATAATAATCTGACTGTCTTAAATCAAATTCCATAGTTTCAGCAATTTCTTCTGTGGTTTTATTTTCTTCAAATAAAATCTCCATTAGTGATATAATTCTTTCAAAAGAATTAGCCTGTATAAAAGGAATATTAGTGTTATTTTGATTATCATCATAAATAACTTTTACATCCGAATACACATCATAAAGTTCATTTAAAGCAATGTCTGTATCTTGTAAAGAATAATTTTTAGATTTAACTAATCTTATTGATGAATAGTTGTCTTTATCTTCAAACACATATTCAAATAGTCTATATATCTGATTTGAATAAATAGAAAAAACGAGTCTAATAGGCTTGACAACTTTACTTGCCCACAATCTATACGGATAATAAAGCTGTCTGATGTGAAAATCCGGATGAACAACATTTTTTGCTTCTAAAATAACAACGGAATTATTATTTTCCATTCCTCCATCAATTTCACATTGTGCATTTTTTACGTCAACTTTAAAAGAACTCCCTCTATGTCTATCTACACGAAAACTGAAAATTCCTGTTCCCATTCTTCCATTAAATGTGGCAACATTATCATCTTCATCTAAAAAATCATCTAATATTTTTGAAAGCATTAAAACATTAATCGCATTCGCCTCCGATGATATATTACCAATATCAATAGTTTCATATTCTGGAATTTCAACTTTTTGCATTTCTGTTATATGTTCCCCTAATTCAGGAATTGGTTCATACAACTTAAAATCACTTAAAACATATCCGTTTCTACTAATTGGCAAAATATTAATATTGTGCTTTTTGAAAATACTGGGCAAATTTTCAGAACTGTCCCACTTCGCCATTAATCGTGGTTCCTTAAATTCTTTTATTTGATTGGCAGTAATGAAAAACGCACCCTCGCTCTGAATTTTATTGAGAATATCATATTTTTCAAAAAGTTTACTCCAAGCTTCATTCACATTCATTTTAATCATAATTCCTTACTAATACTTCATTTATTTCTCCACGTTTATTACCATTACTATTTATTGAACGCTTTGCTTTTACAGTAATAATTTCATAATCTTTATACAATTCTCTAATGAAAGGGTGATCTGAATTTGATAATAAAAATTTTACTCCTTTAGAGTTTAATTTATCGCACTCTTCTTTAAGTTCAATTTGTTGTTTCGTATCAAATCCATTTTCTGTATAACCTGTAAAAGAAGATGAGGATGAAATCGGCATGTATGGTGGATCAAAATATACAAATGCACCTTTCCTTAAATTTTTTAAGGAGTTTTTATAATCTCCATTCATTATCTTTATATTGTTTTCATTAAAATACTTCGACATAGCTAATACAACGGGCATATTAACTATATTAGGATTTTTGTATTTACCATAAGGAGAATTAAATTGACCTGCTTGGTTTACTCTAAATAAACCATTGTAACACGTTTTGTTCAAATAAATAATTCTTGCAGCTTTCTCAATGTCATTTATTTCCCCATATTTTTCATTTCTGTCTAATGCCCTAACTTCATAAAAATATTCCTCTGAATTAAGTCGCTCATGATTTTCTAAAGCTAAAATTAATTCATTAGGTTTCTCTTTAATTACTTTATAAATATTTATAAGCTCACTATTAAAATCATTTATAATTGCCTTTTTAGGCTGAATATCAAATATGACCGCTCCTCCACCTACAAAAGGCTCAACATAAGTAGAAAATGTCTTTGGAATAAGCGGAACTATATCACTTAATAATTGTCTTTTGCCACCAACCCACTTTACTACAGGAGAAAGAACAATATTCTTTTTTCTTGAATTTTTAGTCATAGTCCTATCCTCCTTATCTTTTATCACTTGCACAGAACTGAAATACATCATTGGGGGTACATTCTAAAGCTTCGCATATACGGCTAATATTCGCCATTGAAACATATTTATTGTTACCCATATTAGCAACACAATTCTCTGAAATGTTTGCTATCTCAATCAAGTCTTTTTTCTTCATTTTTTTATCTTCTAAAATCTTCCAAAGCGGTTGATAAGATACATTCATTTTATACCTCCAAATATAATTTATTATAACAAAAAACTTGCAAAATCGCAAGTTTTAAGTATATCTCAAATGATTACTTCCATAAAAATTATATACATTATTCTTCACTCTGTGGTACTTGACAGTTGCCTATAAAGTTAAAGTAAACATCAACTTGTTGTTTTCTGTATTTGCCTTTTCTTCCTCCTGTAGATTCATGGACTACAACTTTTTCAATGTATTCATTTATCATAGTTACTGTAAGTTTTTCAATATTGGTATATTTTTCTATCATTTTTAGGAATTTATCGGTGTCAACTTTTCTTTGATGATAGCTTTCAATTTCTTGTTCAAAATACTGTATTTGTTTTTCTAAGTCTTGTTGCTCTGTATCATAGGTATTAAATAATCTATCAAAGTGTTTTACAGGAATTTTTCCAAGTGCGTGGTCTTCGTATAGTTTTGTAATAAGGGTGGTTAGTTCTGTATTTCTTGATGACAGTTTTTCTAACTTCTCTTTATCTCCTTGATACTTTTCTTCTCTTTTTTCATCGGATAATTTGTTCATCACTTTTAGGAATTCTTGCTTTTCTTCTTTGGCAAAGTCTGTGATTTCTTTGATTGATTTTAGGAGAATTTCATTTACTGTTTTTACTTTGATGTAGTGCATACTGCAAGTGCCTTTTCTGTGTCTGTAATGTTGACATACAAAAGAGTAATCACTATCGTATTTCTTTTCTTTATGTTCTGCCGGCTCTCTGTAGCTTAATTTACCTCCACAATCTGAACAGATTAAAAGCCCTGTAAATGGGTGTGAGGTTGTCCCGTACTTCGGACTTCTTCTTACTGTTTTTCTTAGCCTTTGGGCGTTATTCCATGTTTCTTCATCAATGATGGCTTCATGGGTATTTTTGAAGATAATGAGTTCATCTTCTTTTGCCTTTCTTCGTTTCTTGGTTTTGTAATCAAGGCATATTGTTTTACCAAGTACAGTGTGTCCCATGTATTCTCTTTTTTCTAAGATATAGCCTACTGTGGTCGGTGTCCAAAAATATGGGTCTTCTATTCCTCTTTTCTTTGAGCTATGATTATTTTCGGGGTGATGTATCTCTGCATAAGCTGATGGAATAAGGACTTTATCTTTGGTTAGTATATCTGCTATCTGTGTTACTCCATATCCCTCTATTACAAGATTATAAATGCGTTTTACGACCTTTGCACTCTCTTTATCGACAAGTAGCTCCTGTTTGTTCTTTGGGTTTCTAAAATAGCCGTATGGAACGCTTGGCGATACTCTTTTGCCCTCTTCCATTCTTGCTCTGAATATAGATTGTATTTTTCTTGAGGTATCTCTTGCATACCATTCATTCATAATGTTTAGAAATGGGGTAAAGTCGCTTTCTGCTTGTTTTTCACTGTCTATTCCGTTATTGATGGCGATAAACCTTACTCCCTTTTCTTTGAAAAGTATTTCGGTGTAAAAACCTACTTTGAGGTAGTCTCTGCCAAACCTACTCATATCTTTTACTATCACAGTAGATACTTTGTTTTCTTCTACTGCTTTTATCATTTTTTGAA
>PPYE01661712.1_pt1 | contig 54050 bp, 50 predicted proteins | sample 1559881 | NCBI WGS metagenome assembly PPYE01 (sample SAMN08240022, study PRJNA423297) | Human gut metagenome, whole genome shotgun sequencing project.
CAGCTGATCTTTTCCAAGAAGTTCCAGATAATCTTTTGCGATCGCTTTTTCCACCGCCAATTCATCCTCCTCTTCCTGCCGCTCCAGCTGCAGATACAGGCACTCGGAAAGACCGCCGGCACAGACACCTGCCGGCTCCAAAGTCTTCATAATATCCAGACATTCCCCGACTTCTGCCTGGCTGACATTCAGATAAACAGCTGTATCCCTGACAGAATCGGTAAAATATCCGCTTTTATCCAGTGATTCCGCAATATATTTAAAGATTTCCATCTGACGGGGACTGTAGGGCCCGCCCAGAAGCTGAAGCATCAGGCTGTCCGCCAGCGTCTCTTCCTCCCGTTTTCCCATATTGGAAATCTCACTTTCATCAATATCTTCTCTGTCACGTTCATAATACACCCGGTTTTGTTCATCCAGTTCAGACAGCCATTCCAGTTTCTTTAACCGGTCCTGCTCCTTATTTTCCGGCTCTCCGCCCTCTAATTCCACCACCGGATTTTCCAGTGAAAACGCATTCATATAGTCCGTCAGTTCCTGAGCGCTCATCTGCAGAAGATTCAGCTGCCGGATCGTATCCTGAGAGACTTTCTGCGCCTGTTCTGTTTTTAATTCAGTTCCCATGGCCCTCTCCTTTGTACATTTTTTACCGCGCCTTTTTCTGGTATCCGGCGCAGATATTATTCTTTCTTGATCTTATCACGTTTTCTTCATTTGTACAATCTGCCACAGAAATAAACCGAAAAACCCGGCCGACACAGCAGTTTTTTCATTTATCCGGCTGCGTCTCCGGACATTTGGCCCCATCCGCACATTCAGCCTCATATTCCAGCGCCCACTTTTCCAGCGCTTCCAAAAAAAACATAAAAATCTGGTTGTTGTCAAAGGAAAACTTTCAGACATACAGAAAATAACAGAAGCCATGGCAGGACAAAATGCCGTTATCTGGTGCGCCGGCATTCCAATGAAGAAAAAATATCCGGTAATGGAATCGCCGGAAGGGCACTCTGTCCTGCTGCAGGCTATGGAAAAATTTCATGCCGCCTGTTCGGCGGCATTCTTTTACAATAAGTTGACAGCAAGTCCCGTCATCAGGGAAAATATCATAACAAAAAGCAGGTAGCACAGAAAGTGCTTCATTCCCAGCACAATCTTTAATGCTCCCAGGTTTGTAATCTTTGTGGACGGACCGGTAATCATGAACGCAGCCGCACTCCCCATGCTCATACCGTCCTGAAGCCAGGCCTGCAGAAGAGGAATCGTCCCGCCGCCGCAGGCATAGAGCGGAACGCCGATGGTGGCTGCCATCAATACGCCGAAGGCTTCGTTTCCGCCGAAAAATCTTGTCATCAGATCCTGAGGCACATAGCGCTGGAACAGTGCGGAAAGAAAGATTCCAAGGAGAAAGTACGGGCCTGTCACCTTAATATTCCGTCCTATATTCTTGACCGAGCCGTGCTGTAGACAATAAGCTGCGGATTTAACAGGATGGAACACATCATAAAGGATGCCAGCCACTCATCCCGCATGCCGCTTCGGGAAAACGAAGCCGCCAGCGGGATGGTCCCGTACATGCACAGAGGCGAGGCGATCCCTAAAAGACTGGCGGGAACGATTCCTAAAAGCCCCATCCGGCTGGCGCTCATTTTCTTTAATACACCGTGGATCCGGTCTTTCAGGAACACCGACACGCAGGATCCCAGAATAATGCCGAATACCCAGTACCAGAAAATCTGCCGCAGCTGTACATCAAAATAGTACCAGATGTAGACAAACTCCCGGTGAAGAACGTCCAGTATCTCATTCATCGGTATTCACCAGCCGGTAATAACGGCTTCCCAGTCCGATTTCATCGCCATGTTCCAGCACATGAACGCCATTCCGCGATTCCATACGCTCAATAAGAGCGGCAGTATCGTCTCCGGAAGCATAAACCAGATCCACGCATGCCTGATCCAGTGCCACGGGATCTGCAGACGCCAGGATTCCCATGTCATGCATATCCGGAATGGCTCCGCCGAATCCGGCCATGGCATGACCTTTAAAATGGGACAGAACCAGATATCCGTCATATTCCGGGAAATGCGCACCTACCAGGTTCTCTGTCAGCTGGGTACCGCCTTCCACAGGCAGGCTGACGGAACCATTTTCATCCATCACTACAAAATCCGCAATATCCGTAAATCCGTGATCTTCTGCTACCTGATAATGCATGGCTGTGCCGGCCCGCTGGCCGCCGTAAGCCGTATTGTTCTCCACAATGGTACCGTTTACCTGATGAACCAGATCCGCGATCAGAGTCGGATCCAGATAATTGCTGGCAGGCGGTTCTCCGGTTGAAAGCTTTACCGCTATGTTCTCTCCCGTCAGACCATCTCCCAGTGCGTCATACATGGCTACCATAGCCTCCGGGCTGATCTCCGAAGTAAAATACACCACGGAATCCGAGCTGGGATCCTCATGCTCCAGGGAGGAAAGAGCGATCTCTTCTCCGCCGTTGGTCACAATAACGTCCCCGCCGTCCGTTCCGGTATCCTGGTCTCCTTCCGTCTCTCCGGATCCTGTCTCGGTGGAGTCTTCCTTGGCTGTTTCCGTCCCTTCCGGCGCTGCTTCTTCTGTTTCCCCGCTTTCCGTCAAAGAATCGTCCGAAAGCGTGTCCGCCTGTGCCGCTGCAGTCTGCCCGGCCGTTTCAGATGCACCGCTTCCGCACCCGCTTACTGCTGCCGAAAGCAGTGCGATTCCCAGTAATGTAGAAACCATTTTCCTTTTCATCATGCAATCCCTCCTGCATCCTGTGCTTCTCAAAGTTCCTTCATCCGCCGCCGTCAATCGTGACATCTTATTTCTCTGAACCCTATTTTAAGACAGAACTTTGGAAAAGTACAATGCCAAATAAACAGTGCAGTATAACTGCGGCACATACCTTCTATCATTTCCCCGGAATCTTATTCACCAAACAGCCATCCCATCACCGAATCGTCCCGGCTGAACAGCCGGGCTCCGCCGCCGTGCTGGTTTGATACGCCGCCCTCGGCAAAGTAGGAAGCAGGCTTCACATCAAGAACCGCCAGCTGGTCGATCTCTTCTTCTGAAAGCCCCTTTTCTTCATACCGGTTCCGGATTTCCTCGTAAGCCTGTATAAAAGGCTCCGAACCATAATATTCATCGGACTCCCCGATTACAAAGTAAACCGGTGTCCTGGCATCGGTCACAGCCTGATAGCCGCCGTCCCACCGGGAACTGCACATCAGAGCCGCCGTATAAAGCTTTGGCCGCTTATCCAGCACCAGGGACAGCGTTTCCCCGCCGCCGGAATACCCGTTGATGTAAACCCGGTTCGGGTCGATGTTGTACTGGTTCAGATAATATTCCGTCAGAGCGATGGTCTTGTCCGCCGAAGTCTCTCCCCAGTCTTCCAGCTGCGGCGCAAGAATGATCATCTCATCATTGTAATCCATAGCTGCAAAGGCAAAGTCCTCCGTCCGGATATTTTCCCCCGCCCCCTGGAAATAAAGTCCCTGGTAACCGGGAAGTGTAAGATAAAGACTGTAGGGCCTGCTTCCGTCATAACTGTCCGGAATATAGGCACAGTAATGGATCTCGCCAAGATCCGGAACATGCAGTACATTATCCACTGTAAAATTCCGGTACTGTTCCGTTCCTGCCGTCTCTTCCCAGTTTTCCGTCCCGGACCTCTGCTGCTCTTCTGCCCGGGATGCATTCTCCGTCCCGGACTCCTCCGCTCCGTCTGTATGAACCGCACGCTCCTCTCCGGCCGCCTCCGATTCTTCTGCCCGGACTGCATCCTCCGTCCCTGGTTCCGCATTTACGGATACCGTCTGTTCTGCGGCCTCCGGCGCCGGATTCCCGGCGCTGCAGCCTGCCAGCATAAGGAGAATGCCCAATGTCAGCACTGCTCTTGTCATACGCCGCCTTCTTTCTTCAGTCTGCTTCTCACACCGCAGATTCTGTTATTCCTTTTCTCAAAACCTATTCTGCCGGTTTTTCCGTGGGAAGAGACGCATATTCCTCATCGGAAATCCGGTCAAACCATTCCAGGCCCGTCAGTTCCGGATTGGTATTGATTGCAATGTGGGCAAAACTTGTGTCTGCGCTTCCTCCGTGCCAGTGTTTCTCACCAGGCGGGCACAGCGCCACATCACCAGGATACAGCACTTCCACAGGCTGTCCCTCGATCTGATGATAGCCGATGCCGTCTGTGGCAATAAGGATCTGTCCTCCTTCATGGGTATGCCAGTTGTTAATTACGCCTGGATCAAATACCACATAGTGGAGACCCGGCGCATCAGCCACGTTGTCATCTCCGATGATATTGGAAACGTATGCAGGGCCGCTGAAAGTATCCGATTCCATGGCCTCCTTGGCCCGCTGGAACATAAACCCGTTATCCAGGCTTACCTGGGGTGTATAATCTGCCACTTCCAGATTTTCGTATTCTTCATCCGTCACCGGCGCTTCCTCGGGAACATCACCCTCCGGCGTATAATGGGAATCATAGATTACCATCTGGGAAAACCAGCTGTCCGGAGCCGCTCCGTGCCAATGTCTTACCCCCTCGGGGCATTCCACCACATCACCCTTCCGGATAATCTGGGCAGGCTTTCCTTCCTCCTGATAGTATCCCACGCCGCCGGTTCCCACCAGGATCATCCCGCCGTGGGAATGCCAGTAACTTCTGGCCCCCGGCTCAAAAGTAACGTTATTAGTCTGGGGGAAATTATATTCCTCATCATTCATGATCATGGGAATCAGGTAAGCCGTACCGGTAAAAGCTCCGGACACCTTTTCTCCCACCGGAAAGGTCAGCTCTTCCATGGATGTGATCTTTGCCGCCTCAACAGCCGCAGCGGCAGATTCTGTTTCCTGAGGCCGGGAAGTTTCCTGGCTCTGGGCCTGGGTGGTCTGCTGTGCCTGGTTTTTGCCGGCACAGGCGGAAAGTGAAACTGCAAGCATTGCTGCAAGTACTAAGATTTTTTTCTTTCTCATTGTCTTATATCCACTCCTTTTTCTGATTCTGCTTTCATGCTTCTGCACAAAAGGCTGGCCTTTTTATACGTTTCTTACCATCCCGGCCAGGTTTTCCACCACAGCCGGATCCCGGTGATCGAAGAAACAGCTCTTTCTTGTATCCAGGGCTGCGATGGTTTCCATATCCTCTTCACTTAAGGTAAAATCAAATACCTGGAAATTTTCTTCCATCCGCTCCCGCTTTGTGCTCTTTGGTATGCATACCACGCCTCTTTGCAGCAGCCAGCGAAGCACCACCTGGGCAATGGTTTTTCCATACTTTTCTCCGATGCCCCGGAGCGTCTCATTGTGAAACAGATCGTTTTTTCCTTCCGCAAAAGGCGCCCATCCTTCCATGACTACACCTTTGGACTCCATATATTTCTGTGACTCCTTCTGCTGGAAAAATACATTGGCTTCCACCTGGTTTACGGCCGGCGCCACTTTATTAAACGCAATCAGATCCGCCAGACGGTCCAGAGACTTCTGAAATGCCTTCTTTGCCCCTTCATAGCTGGTATCTGATATCCACAGCTTCGTAGTGATAAACAAATCCTCTCTCGCCACGCCGCAGCTTTTTATGGCTTTTCCCACAGCTTCCTCATTTCCATAAGAAGCTGCCGTATCGATCAGACGATAACCCACATCAATGGCATCCCGCACCGCCTGCTCACATTGTGCGGCATCCCTGATCTGAAACACGCCGAATCCCAGCTTCGGCATCTTTATTCCATTATTCAGTCTTACATATTCCATGATATTGTTTCCTCCTGTACATTTTTATTCAATAACAACAAATAACTGCCTCTGCCGCAATTAAATTACATGCACTCCATCAGAATCTCATAAATCTCATCCCGGCTCAGCTGCCTGGGATTACATTGGATCACATTGCAGGTATTTGCCACCTGACGCAAAAGTTCCGGCGTAATCTCCACTTTCGACTTCAGCTCACCAAGCTTTAACGGCAGTCCGCATTCCTGGATAAAATCCCGCAGAGCATCGATTCCCATCTGGGCGCTGTCCACATTGAATACCACCTTGGCAAACCGGGTAAATTTCTCTTCTGCATCCTTCACAATATGGCGGTAATATACCGGATGGATCACCGCCAGTCCCTGACCATGGTTGCAGTCCGTGTAGGCGCCTAACTGATGTTCAATCTGATGGGCCTGGAAATCAGTTGTCCTTCCCACTTTCAGGATTCCGTTCTCTGCCATGGCAGAATCCCACATCAGATTTCCTCTGGCCTGCATATCATTGATATCTTTCATCAGGCGGCGCATATTTGCCACAGTGTTTCTCATAATGGCCAGCGCTGTATCGTCCGATACATTGTCCTGATCAGAATTTCCAAAATAAGTCTCCATGGCATGACTTAAAGTATCAAAAGCTCCGGAGATCACCTGCATCTGCGGCACCGATCGGGTATATTCCGGGTCAAGGATGGCAAAACGGGGAGCTGCAGCGGCCATGCCGGTCTTGATTTTCTTCTCCCCATTGGTGATTACAGCGCCGCCGTTCATCTCAGCGCCCGTTCCCGATGCAGTCACTACCGCACCCATGGGAATCACTGCGGTGGGGAACCGATGCTTTTCCATCTCCATCTCCCAAAGATCCTCATCGGTCTTTGCCTGTGCCGCCACGATCTTGCAGCAGTCGATCACAGAACCTCCGCCTACCGCCAGAATAAAATCGATGTGATTTTCTTTTGCCAGTTCTGCCCCTTCCTGTATCTTTTCGTAGGTAGGATTGGACATAATGCCTGAAAAGTCAAATACCTTTTTCCCGGCTCCTTCCAGAATAGATTTTATTTCATCGTAAATCCCGTTCTTTTTTACGGAACCGCCGCCGTAAGCCAGCAGCACGTTGGTACCGTACTGAAATACTGCCGAAGCCAGATGCTCTTTCGCTGCACCTGCCCCGAAATATACTTTGGTAGGATATTCATAAACAAACTTCTGCATGATTGCTTCTCCTTTCATTGATTTGGAATTTCTTAACTGTTGTCTTTATTATAAATCCTTGATTTTCACGGAAGAACGTCTGAAAAAGTTTCTCTCTATATACTTAAAGGTTTCATCCGATTTGCTTTCTGTGAAAGTCTGCCGCCGTCACATGACTGCGAAGTTTCCGGAATGTGGCCCAGTACATTCCCAGGGAAATCGGAAGCATAATCAGTTCTGTTACCAGCTGAGTCCAGATCATACCGTAAAGGCCGAAAATCTGATTCAGCAGGATCAAAAGAGGGATATTCACAAGTCCCTGCCGGCTGAATGTTAATGCCGCCGACTGCGTTCCTTTTCCCATGGCCTGCAGCGTATAACTGATAAGGAAATTAATCGAGGTCAGCGGCACGGCCAGGCAGGCGATCCGCAGAAAAACGGCTCCCAGCGCGGCAGTCTGCTCCTCACGGATAAACAGCACCAGAATCTCCGGCGCAAATACCGCAAAGCAGGCCACAAAACAGGCCGACATCACCGCCGCCGTCTTCCAGGAAAACACGGAAATCTTCCGCATTCTCTTATAATTTCCAGATGCGTAATTATACCCTACTAACGGCATAAATCCCTGACACAGGCCCATGGATACATTTAAGGGAAGCTGGTCGATCTTTTTAACGATACCAGCGATACCGCAGCCACCATATACGGATCGCCGATCTGACCGATAAAAAAAGTGTCCGCAAGATTATAGATCATGGTCACCACCTGGCTGATGATTGTAGGAACAGCCAGCGTGGCCACAGCCCTGGGCACGGGTACGGACTCAAACAGTTCTTTTTCTGTATACTTTGTCATAATGAATTTCTGCCTTCTTTCTAAACCCGGCAAAGCTCGCCGCCTCGGTTTTTCCGGGTATTCTGCAATGGAAAAAGCGGCCCGCCGGACCGCTTTTTCCTGCGCCGGCTTACTTCTGTTCGTCTACCGGCGGCACCATTTCCGCATATCTTTTTAACATTTCCGGAGTACTGGTGTAATACCGCTTATCCTTGTTCAAAGCCGCGATTTCCACCATTTCCTCCCTGGTCAGTTCAAAATCAAAAAGGTCAAAATTGGCACGGATATGCTCCGGATTCTTGGAACCGGGGATCACCACATTTCCGTCCTGGAGATGCCAGCGCAGAATGATCTGGGCGCTGCTCTTTCCATACTTTCTTCCCAACTTGGCAAATAACGGCTCTTCAAGGAGCGTCTTGTCCCCATGTCCCAGAGGATACCAGGCCTGGATCACCATGCCCTGAGAAGTCAAAAACTCCTTCATTTCCTTTTCCTGGGAGTATGGATGAATCTCCGTCTGCAGGATAGCCGGCTTTACCTCACAGAGAGCCAAAATTTCCTGGATCTGTGCCTTTGTAAAATTCGACAGTCCGATGGCACGCACTTTGCCTTCCTTATAGGCCTTCTCCATCAGACGATACCCGGCCGTATAATTTCCCGCCGGCTGATGGATCAGCAGAAGGTCGATATAATCGGTATCCAGTCTCTGAAGGGTCTTCTCCACCGCATCCTCCTGCTCATAAAAGGAAGGCCACAGCTTGGTCTCCAGAAAGATCTCCTTCCGGTCCAGGCCCGATTTCTTCATAGCCCGTCCCACCGCTTTTTCATTTACATAGGCATTGGCCGTATCAATCAGGCGGTATCCGTCCTTTAATGCGCTTAATACGGAAGCTTCCGCATCATCCGGGCTTAAAAGAAAGGTTCCGATTCCAGCCATGGGCATGGAAACACCGTTGTTTAACTGAATATACATCTGTTCACTCATATTCTATCTTCCCTTCCTTGATGAATCATTCTGCTTTTATTATAATTTCTTTACCATGAAACAGAAGATATGAATCTGTTTCATACTAAAGCTGACTTGTTACTGCACGTTTTCCTGAATCCAGTTTTCCACATGCTCTGCAATAACATCGTTATTCAGATCCTGGAACATAAAGTGATCGTTTCCGGTGATGCCCTCCTCCGGAAGGTCGATTACGGAACAGTTTCCGCCTGCAGCCGTATAGGCCTCCTCAAAGTCATAGCAGGTCTGGCGCATTCCCTGCCATGCTGCCGTTGCCTGAATTGCAGGATCGCCGTTATCAATGTAATCGCCGAAATACATGGTGATCGGAATGTTCTTCTCCAAAAGCGCATTATAATCATCCGAATCCGCTGCCGGCGCTCCGCCGGGCTCGATGGCCACGATGGCTGCAATGTGGTCCGTATACTGCGCCGCAGTCCAGCCGGGACCGCCGCCCTGAGAGTGGGTTACCAGAATCGAGTCCTTGCCTGTCATCTCATAAACCTCATCAATGGTTGCTGCCACGGCTCTTGCCACCGTCTCATTGTCGAAATCCGCGCCCATATCGGAAGTCATTCCCGTATCCGGCGTCATCTGACGGAAAAACTGATCTACAGACTCATCATCATTTGGGAACTGCGAGCCTTCATTGGGTACCGATTTTCCATTTTCCCAGCGGCCGATACGGAACTGGGTATACCATCTCTGATCCAGAGTCTTGGTGCTGATGTCGCCGCTGACAGAGGTAGCGCCTGCCTCGCCTCTTCTGGGCTCGTCAATCAGGAATACGCTGTGTCCCATCCGCAGGAACATATCAGACCATCCTTCTCTTCCGTCCGGTGTGGTCATCCAGCCCATACGGGACTGTCCGTAGCCGTGAAGGAATACCATGGGAAGCCCCGTCTCGTCCTCCGGAATCTGATAAAGCACATTGGCATGATCCACATGGGAAGTCTGGCCTGCGCCGGTCTCCTCCCAGTGATCCTCAGGATTAAAGGTTCCTTCCGAAGTCACAGTAATGCCGCCGGAAGAAAAGATTCCCTGATCGGCGATCACCAGAGGACCGTCTCCCTGTGCCTCATCGGAAGCGCTGTCTGTTTCTTCTCCTTCTGCACTCTCTGCATCTTCCGCCTGAGCACTCTCCGCTTCTGTACTCTCTGCTTCCGTGGTCTCTGCCTCTGTGCTTTCCGCCGTTGTCCCCTCAGTCGGGGCGGAAGCGCCGTTGGAACATCCGGTAGCCATCATTACGCCTGCCGTTAAGACGGCAGCCAGTCTCATCAAGTTTCTCTTTCTCATTCAATATCCTCCTTATTCTGCCTGCTTTCCTGATTTTCCCTTTCAGAAACATTCCAGCAGGATCTTTTCCATCTCTTCGTGTTCCATAGCCCGGTAGCTTCCGGCTGTGGCACAGCAGTCTTCTGCAATCTTTTTCAACATCGCCGGATCGTTAATTCCCAGCTCCCTTAAGGTAGCCGGCAGGCCGAACTCCCGGATAAAAGCAGTCATGGCATCGACTCCGGCAGCTGCCATCTCTTCAAGTGTCCGTTCTCTCCGGGGTATCTCCCACACCTCCGCCGCAAAACGCGCAAATTTTGCCGGATGATTTTTTACAATGTTGCGGTAATAAACCGGCCGCAGCACAGCTGCTCCCAACCCGTGGCTGCATCCGGTACAGGATTCCAGCTGCCGTTCCATCTGGCGGCAGATAAAATCTCCCCGTTTCCCGGCTTTTATGATCCGGTTCTTTGCCATGGCTGCAGCCCAGAGCAGATTGCTCCTGGCCTCATAATCTTTTGGGTCCCTTCCGGCAATCCGCAGATTCCGGATCAGACTCCGCATGAGAGCCTCAGAAATATCATCGGATACATTATCTTCATCCGGCTGGCTGAAATAAATTTCCATTACATGGGACAGCGCAGCGATTCCGCCGGACAGCATCTGCTGTCTTGACTCACTGAAAGTATACACCGGGTCGATCAAAGCAAAACCGGGACTGCATTTTTCGTAATCCTGCCCGGTCTTTACATTCTGCCCTTCATTGGTCAGAACCGATACGCCGTTGCATTCGCTTCCGCTTCCTCCTGTTGTGACAATGACACCCAGCGGAAGGGGCGCAAAATCGATGATTCCGCTCCGCTCCCAGAAGTCTTTCCATATATCGCCTTCATAGACCGTCCCTAACGCCACTGCCTTGCAGCAATCCATGACGGAACCGCCGCCTGCACCCAGAATGATCTCCGCTTTATTTTCTCTGGCGATCCGGATTCCCTCCAGTACTTTTTCATAAGTGGGATTGTGCATAATTCCGGGGAACTCTACGATATTTTTTCCCTCCCGCTGCAGGATAGAAAGAATTTCATCATAAATTCCGTTTCTCTTAATGGATCCGCAGCCATAGGCAAACATAACCGTGCTGTATCCTTTCAGCAGACTGGCAAGGTACTCCTTTACGCAGCCCTTTCCGAAATAAACCCGCGTCCTGTTTTCAAAAATAAAATTTTTCATTTTGCTTTCTGCACTCACCTCCCGCCGCTTTTCCTGCTGTCTTTATTATAAAAAAAACAGGACTTCCGCAGAAGTCCCGATTTGTTTCATGGTTTATACCTTTGGGTTTTTACACTATAAGTCCTGCCGCCGATTAGGCGGCATGTATTCAGGGATGCCAAATGCGCCGCCAGACTTTTATGGGATGGCGGCCCATGATGGTTTACTTTTTGAATGCCTTTAAAAACTGTCTGACCAGATCAGAAGGTTCCTGAGAATAGAGGATGCCGAAGGGAATGGCATAATCCCAGTCCACCGGAATAAATTTCAGAAGAGGATGTACATCTTTCCAGTTCTCCACCACCATCAGCACATCATTTCCATTCTCACAGCGGTTAAATACATCCACACTGTAAATATCAAAATCCACCACATGAATCTGCGGATGGTTTTTCCAGATATCATCCCGCAGCTCATCCACATAGTTGCTCCAGCCCCGGTGCATCATAAGGAAATTTTCTCCGTGGAGATCCTGCATAGTAAGCTTATCCTTCTTGGCCAGACGGTGTCCGGCCGCCACCGCACAGCAGATCGGCTGCCGGGAAAGTTCCAGTCCGGCACACTGGCGCAGCTTCAGCATGGTATCATCAAAAATACCTGCCACCACATCAATATTGCTGCCCAGATTTTTCAAAATCTCCCTGGCATTCTCCTGGCTGTTGATAAAAGGAATCAGCTGGAGTTTTAGATCCGGCACCCGCTCCTGAACCTGATTCCAGGCCGCCACCAGAGGCTGTGCCGGTGTCATGGGCGATGTACCGATACGGATCACCCGGTCTTTTTCCTGCATAGCCTTTTTGGCTCTCTCCACGGATTCCTTACAGTACTGAATGATGTATTTGGAATCCTTATAAAGAGACTTTCCCGCCTCCGTCAGAGTAAGTCCCCGGTGCGTCCGGACAAAAAGCTGAAGTCCCAGGCTGCCTTCCAGCAGATTGATCTGCTTTGTGACGGCAGGCGCACTGATATAAAGAGCCTCTGCCGCTTTATTAAAGCTGCCCAGATCCGCAACCGTAAGAAAGGTTTCCAATTGTGTGTTGTACATAAAAAACCTCCTCTGCCAGTCAAAAAAGCCAGCCCACGCTCTTCCCCTTGTCTTTTTCTGCTTTTCATACTTCTGCCTGGATGACTCTGACCCATACTGTATTCTGGAAAGACCAGAATCCGTTCTGACCCCAACATCATTATAATGGGTTAAAATAAATTTCGCCAGCAGAAATTGCCGAGAATTTACTTCCTTTCTCCCCCTTCCGCCCAGTTGTCCCGTTCTCTGGCATTCATGATAAATTTAATAAACTGTTCCACCGTCTGAGTGAAAAACTGGTTCTTTTTCCATACCAGGACCGCTCCCGCAGTCAATCTGGGTTCCAGAGGGACAAACACCAGATTCTGGTAACGTGTATCAAGCTCCATACAAAGGGCTGCCCCGTTCATGCTCTCCACAAGGGCCGAAGCATTATATAGAAGGTTAAAAGTGGAGGCAATATCCAGCCGCTCATAACAGTCCCCAAACCAGTTGGCCAGTTCGTTGCGGACGGAATCCCTCTTTGCAAGAAGAACAGGAACCCCCAGCAGATCCTCCGGACGGATTTCCTTCTTTTGAGCCAGAGGCGAATCCCTGCGTACCAGAACACCCCATTTCAGTTTTTCCGGGATCCGGACGAACTGGTATTTTCCCACCTCCACCGGTTCCGTAAGAAGCCCGATATCCGTCAGCCCTTTTTCAATCCGGTCTTTAATATGATCCGCCGTGTTGCTGTAAATGTCATAACTTACCCCGGGATGGAGCCGCCGGAATTCCGTCATCAGTTCTGCCAGAAGGTGTATGCTCTTTGTCTCTCCGCTTCCAATGGAAATCGTTCCGCTTAGTTCCCCCTGCCCCTGTACCAGCTCCCGCCTGGTCTTATCTGCCAGATCCACCATCTCCTGTGCCCGACGTTTTAAGAGGAGTCCTTCCTCCGTCAGGGTAATATTATGTTTTCCCCTTTTAAAAAGCCGGACTCCCAGTTCCTCCTCCAGCTGGCTTAACTGCCGGGAGAGAGTCGGCTGGGTAATATGAAGAAGATTGGCCGCCCTTGTAATGTTTTCTTCCCGCACAACCATCAGATAATATTCCAGAACGCGAAGCTCCATGTATCTACCTCCTTCCGCGAAACCCCTTCATGACGCCTGTCCGAAGCAGCAAAAGGCAGCTATCGATTTTCTGCGGCCTTATTGACACAGTTAATGGCATTCAGGCTTCTGGGATAACCAATATAAGGCAGGCACTGGGACACAACCTTGATCAGGAACTCTTTGTCATTTCCCAGATTCATGTTCCCGCCTGCGTGAGCCGTCAGCTGGGGCTCACATCCTCCCTGGGCCGCCAGAAAACAGAAGGTAATCATCTCTCGCTGCGCCAGATTAAGGCCGGTTCTGGTATAATAATCACCAAAGCAGTTGGCCGCCAGCCAGCGGTTAATATGCCCGTTCTTCCAGGCATCTTTCATGCCTTCGCCGAAAATATCCACCTGGGCCTGCGCTCCCTTTTCCAGGCGGTTTTCCATGGTTGTGGTGGCCTGTCCTTCCAGAGGCAGCTTAATCCCTCTCGCTTCCAGGATCTCATTTACCGCATTCAGGAAGGGGCGCACCCTGCCGATGCCAAGATAATCCACTGCCTGATATACCACTTCCTTGACCATTACCGGCGTAAGGCCCGCATCCAGCGCCCGGGCAAGCTCCAGCTTAAACTCATCCAGCCCCTGGCAGCCTAAAAGTGCTGCTAAGACCGCCATATGGCGGGTTACATCATCCAGCTGCTGGCCCTCCTCATTTACCACTTCATGAAAAGCAAACTGTTCCAGACGCTCTGCAAACTCCGGATCTGTTTCATACAAATTTTTCATAAGAAAGCCCTCCTTTACTAGATAAATTGTAATTCCCGCTTATTTATCTGTCCAATACCTGTTTTTCATTTTATATAATGCCTTTCAGGCATTGTTTCCGGCAATTATTCCTGATGATAATAGCTGAAAAAGTCTGCGATCTTTGTCACGGATTCCCTCAGCACCTCAATTCTCGGCAGATAAACCACCCGGAAATGATCCGGCTCCTGCCAGTTAAATCCGCCGCCGTGAATCAGAAGGATCTTCTTATCCCGCAGAAGGTCCAGAGCAAACTTTTCATCATCAGTAATATTGAACTTTTTCACATCGATTTTCGGGAAGATATAAAATGCCGCTTTGGGTTTTACGGCAGTGATTCCGGGAATGTCGGTCAGGGCCCGGTAAATGTACTCTCTCTGCTCATAAATCCGGCCGCCCGGCACCAGGTAGCTGTTGACGCTCTGATGGCCTCCCAGGGCCGTCTGGACGATGGACTGGGCCGGCACATTGGAACAGAGACGCATATTGGAAAGCATCTTGACCCCTTCCATATAGTCTTTTGCAATCTTTTTATTTCCGCTGAAGATCATCCAGCCGATGCGGAATCCTGCAATCATATGGGACTTTGACAGGCCGCTGTAGGTGACGCAGAAAAGGTCCGGCGCCAGGGATGCAATGGACACATGCTCTTCCCCGTCCATAACCAGGCGGTCATAGATCTCATCTGAAAAAATGATCAGCTGATGTTCCCTGGCAATCTCCACAATCTGCTGCAGAAGCTCCCTGGGATACAGTGCACCGGTGGGATTATTGGGATTAATGATAACAATTCCCTTCGTCCTGTCTGTAATCTTCCTCCGGATATCATCCAGATCCGGGTACCAGTCTGCCTGCTCATCGCAGATATAATGAACCGCCTTTCCTCCCGCCAGCGTGGCACAGGCTGTCCACAAAGGATAATCCGGCGCCGGTATCAGGATTTCATCGCCGTCATCCAACAAAGCCGACATGCATAAATTAATCAGCTCGCTGACGCCGTTTCCCGTGTAAATATCATCCATAGTCACATTGGGGATCTTTTTCAGCTGTGCATACTGCATGATAGCTTTTCTGGCTGAAAAAAGGCCCTGGGCCGGCGAATACCCCTCACATTCCGTCAGCTGCCGCCGCATATCGTAAATCACTTCGTCCGGCGTATGGAATCCAAAAGGAGCCGGATTTCCGATGTTCAATTTCAAGATCTGCGTTCCGGCTTCCTCCATCCGTTCTGCCTCATCTACCACCGGTCCTCTCACATCGTATAATACATTGTTCAATTTTGAAGATTTTTTGAAGGTTCTCATTTCGCTTCCTCCCAGATTCTTTTTTTCTTCGTCCATTCCTTTCAGCCAGTTCTCTTCCACCTCTAACGTCTCCGCCAGAAAATGGAGAATATCCGCCCGCGGAACCGTTTTTCCGCTTACATACTGGCTTACATGGCTTTTCCCAAGCTTCACGCCTTTTCCGGCAGCCGCCCGGCAAAGGTCCACTTGCTTAAGCCCCCGTCGGTCCATGGCCAGCTTCAGCCGGTCTGCAAAGGTCTCCCTGCCCATCTCGTTTCCTCCAGAATGTTCAATTTTATTCTTTTAGTTCAATTTATTGTATTATACTATACCACGCACGCAGAAAAAGTTCAATATAAAGCAGCTTTTTTCGGAAAAATATCAATATTTTTTCTCATCCTGCCATATCCGGAACCTTCATCAGTTTATACACTATTAACCAATGCAATTTTTATTTTAGAGATTGAACATAATTTTGTCACATCTCCCATGTATGATTATAACCATCAAGGATGACTTCCTTGTTTACATACACTTTTCATAACTTCCTCTTTCGGCAGCCAGCTGGCTGCTTTTTTATTTCACAGAGGACTTCATCCCCTGTGAAATAAAAAAACGCTCCGTTATGGATGCGCAGGGCCTGCCCCAGCGAAGCGAGGGCACTCCGCGTTTAAGGAAAATGGTTGCTGGTGCAGCCGCGCTCCGACGCAAGTGTGCGCTGGAGCGCACACTTTTTGTAACGCGTCCAATCCACACATTGACAGTTTCTTCCACTCCCACTAAAATAGAGAAAGAACCCAATACAGAAAGGCAGTGATTTACAAATGAAATACGATTTTACTACAATTATGGACCGGCTGGGAAAGGATGCCATCGCAGTGGATTCCCCTGCTTCTGCCGCCGGCGGCCAGGAGGGCTTCTTTGCCGGGGCAAAGATCCGCGACGGATTCTCCATTATTCCCATGTGGGTGGCTGACATGAACTTTCCGGCTCTCCCCGCCATCCCTCAGGCAATTATCCAGCGGGCAAACCATCCGGCATACGGATATTTTAATCCCTCGAAAGCCTACTTCGATTCCATTATCCGCTGGCATGAAGAAAGCTACGGCACCGCCGGTCTTACGCCGGAATGCATCGGCTACGAAAACGGCGTTTTAGGCGGAGTGGTAAGCGCTCTCCGTATCTTATGCCAGCCGGGAGATTCCATTATCATCCAGTCTCCCACCTACATCGGCTTCTCCCACTCGGTAGAGGACAACGGCTGGAACCTTGTCTTGAATCCTCTGATTCAGGACGAAGAAGGCGCATGGCGCATCGACTATAAGGATCTGGAAGAAAAGGTGGCAAAACAGAATATCCATACCGCCATCTTCTGCTCTCCCCACAATCCCGCCGGCCGTGTATGGGAACGCTGGGAAGTGGAAAAGCTGATGGAAATTTATAAAAAATACAACGTATATGTGATTTCCGATGAAATCTGGGCCGATCTGACCATGCCCGGCATCCGCCACACTCCCACCCAGATGGTATCCGAGGATGCCCGCATGCGCACCGTAGCCCTCTATGCGCCTTCCAAGACCTTTAATCTGGCCGGATTGATCGGTTCCTACCACGTAATCTACAATCCTTATCTCCGCGACCGGATTACAAAGGCAGGAAAGGCCACCCACTATAATTCCATGAATGTCCTTTCCATGCACGCCCTCATTGCCGCCTACAGTCCCGAAGGCCAGGAATGGGTGAAAGAGCTTCGCCAGGTGTTAAATAAAAACCTGGAATATGCCGTTTCCTTCATCCACACGCATTTTAAAGGCGTCAATGTGACAAAACCGCAAGGCACTTACATGCTGTTTTTAGACTGCACCGACTGGTGCGCACAGCACAATACCGATATCGAATCCCTGCAGAAAGCCGGCATCGAAGTCGGCGTGATCTGGCAGGACGGCCGGCCCTTCCATGGAGACTGCCATATCCGCATGAACCTTGCCCTTCCCCACAGCCTTGTGACGGAAGCATTTGACCGGCTGGAAAAATACGTTTTCGTGTAAAAGTGAAATCAAATAATAAAACTGAGCAAGAATGATGAAAACCCGCAGCCAAAAATCTGCTATCCTGTTTCCGGAAAGGAGGAGATCATGGAAAAGAATTCCGAAGAAAGCATTGAGAGGGTCCTTTCCTGCATCGAAGAAAATCTTTTTCGGAAGCCGGATCTTAACATGGCGGCCCATGCGGCCCATTACTCCAGATATCACCTTCACCGTATGTTCACCCGGATGACCGGCATGCCTCTGTACAGCTATATGGAACGCCGCCGGCTTACGGAAGCCGCAAAGCTTCTGGTATATTCCCAAAAGCCTTTTCATGACCATGATCCAGACTTCCATCACCACTCTCCTTCAGGAAAAAACAGAACCCTTTATCCAGGGACGCATTTTCGGCTTGATGGGTTCCATGTATGCCGGTTTCCTTCCCCTGGGAATGGCCATATTCGGTCCTCTGTCCGACCGTGTTTCCCTGAACGGCCTGATATTTCTCTCCGGCGCAGCTTACGCTGCACTGTCTGCAGCCGTCCGAAAGTGGATGAAATAAAAAATGGGATCCTCTGAAAACCTTCAGACAGACCCCAAACCCCAAAAACCGGGTGCAGGAAAATCCTGCACCCGGCAAATTATAAACATATTAAATTCGGATGGACATTCTCTCCGGAAATCAGTCTAACTGAGGACCAGCAGCTACCAGAGCCTTGCCAGCCTCATTGCCCTCATACTTGGAGAAGTTCTTGATGAATCTCTGTGCCAGATCCTTCGCCTTGGTCTCCCACTCGGAAGCGTCTGCGTAGGTGTCACGAGGATCCAGAATATTGGTATCAACGCCCGGAAGCTCGGTGGGAACTTCGATGTTGAAGTAAGGAATCTTCTTGGTGGGCGCCTTCAGGATGTCGCCGTTTAAGATAGCGTCAATGATACCTCTGGTATCCTTGATGGAGATACGCTTGCCGCTGCCGTTCCAGCCGGTGTTAACCAGGTAAGCCTTGGCACCGCTCTGCTCCATTCTCTTAACCAGCTCTTCTGCATACTTGGTAGGATGCAGCTCCAGGAATGCCTGGCCGAAGCAAGCGGAGAAGGTAGGAGTCGGCTCGGTGATGCCGCGCTCGGTTCCTGCTAACTTTGCGGTAAATCCGGACAGGAAGTAGTACTGGGTCTGCTCCGGAGTCAGGATGGATACCGGCGGAAGTACGCCGAATGCATCTGCAGACAGGAAGATTACTTCCTTTGCAGCCGGTGCAGAGGATACCGGACGAACGATGTTCTGAATGTGGTCGATAGGATAAGATACGCGGGTATTCTCCGTTACGCTCTTATCGGTGAAATCGATCTTTCCGTCAGCGTCTACCGTTACGTTCTCTAACAGAGCGTTTCTCTTAATCGCATTGTAGATATCCGGCTCAGACTCCTTGTCCAGGTCGATAACCTTCGCATAGCAGCCGCCCTCAAAGTTAAATACGCCGTTGTCATCCCAGCCGTGCTCGTCATCGCCGATCAGCAGACGCTTCGGGTCGGTAGACAGGGTGGTCTTTCCGGTTCCGGAAAGTCCGAAGAAGATAGCGGTATTCTCGCCGTTCATATCGGTGTTTGCGGAGCAGTGCATGGAAGCAATGCCCTTTAACGGCAGATAGTAGTTCATCATGGAGAACATACCCTTCTTCATCTCGCCGCCGTACCATGTATTTAAGATAACCTGCTCACGGCTGGTGATGTTAAATACAACTGCGGTCTCGGAATTCAGGCCTAATTCCTTGTAGTTCTCTACCTTAGCCTTGGAAGCATTGTAAACAACGAAATCCGGCTCGAAGTCCTTTAACTCTTCCTCGGTAGGTCTGATGAACATGTTGGTTACGAAATGAGCCTGCCATGCTACTTCCATAATAAAACGGATTGCCATGCGGGTGTCCTTGTTTGCGCCGCAGAAAGCATCCACTACGTAAAGCTTCTTATTGGATAACTCTTTGATTGCAAGATCCTTTACTACGTTCCAGGTCTCCTGAGAAGCCGGATGGTTGTCGTTCTTATATTCATCGGAAGTCCACCATACCGTATCCTTGGAATTCTCGTCCATAACAATGAACTTGTCCTTGGGAGAACGGCCAGTGTACACACCTGTCATAACATTCACTGCGCCCAGCTCGCTGACCTGGCCCTTTTCATAGCCTTCCAGTCCCGGCTTGGTCTCTTCTTCAAATAACAATTCATAAGAAGGATTGTGTACGATTTCTAAGGTTCCCGTAATGCCATACTTGCTTAAATTAATTTCTGCCATCTTACATTTAACCTCTTTTCCTTGATTTTTGAAGGTTGCGTCCCGACCTTCCTACCATAATTATACATAATAAATCCATTAAATCAACAAAATCCTTTTCGTTTTTCTAAAAATTTTATGAATTGCTGTCCTTACCGGTTGTATTCAGAACTTTTTGTGAATGGCGTTACTGACTGCGCCGGATTTCATAGCGAAGATAGTCCAGATACTGAATTTTCTTTTCCCGAAAATGAATTTCATCCAGAATTCCCTCCCGCTTTTTCTGAAGCATCTGCATCTTTCTGTCATTGGCGCCTGCGCCTTCCAGGACCAGCGTCATATAGGTTTCAATCTCCTCTCTGTCAAATCCGATATCATGGAGAGTCATGATAAGGCTCAACCGCTCCAGATCCTGGTCATCATACTGCCAGGCGCCCATCACCTTTTTTACCGCATCGCATCCGCCCCAGCTTTCATATTCTTTCAGAGCTTTTTCGGGAATCTGATACTGTCTGCTTACCTCGTCAATGGTCACTTCTCTCACCTGCCTTTGCTGTTCTTATCTTATTGTAACTGCAGGTTTCCGGTAAGTCTAATACCTGTATCATATGCTGATAAATGCTTTTTTGGCATTTCTTACTGTGGTGCGGGCAGCTCCTGAGTCTACCGTGCCGGCCGCCGCAGCTCCCAGAAAGCCACCGCACTGGCCGCCGCCACGTTAAGAGAGTCCACACCGCCTGCCATGGGAATGCGCACAGTATAATCACAGTCTGCGATAGTTTCCGATGCCAGTCCGTCTCCTTCCGTCCCCAGCACTACCGCCAGCTTTTCCGCTTTCTTTAATTCCAAAGCGTCAATTCCTATGGAGTCATCGCACAAGGCCATGGCCGCCGTCTGAAATCCCATTTTCTTTAAAACATCCATGCCTTTTCCCGGCCACGATTCCTCATCCTCGTCAAAAAAAGTCCAGGGGACCTGAAAAACCGTTCCCATACTTACCCTGGCCGCTCTTCGGTAAAGCGGATCGCTGCAGCCAGGCGTCAGCAGCACCGCATCCATCCCCAGGGCAGCTGCAGAGCGGAAAATAGAACCTATATTGGCAGGATTCATCACATTTTCCAGAACGGCCACCCGTTCAGCACCCCGGCAGAGCATTTCTGCTTTCGGCAAAGGACACCTCCGCATGGCGCAGAGGATCCCCCGGGTAAGCGGGAAACCGGTAAGCTTCGTCAGGACGTCAAATTCCGCTGTATATACCGGAATATTCCCGCACCGGCCGATCACATCCGCCGCCTCTCCTTCCACATGCTTTGTCTCCACCAGAAAAGACAGGGGCTCGTATCCGGCATTCAGCGCCCGCTCAATCACCTTCGGGCTTTCTGCAATAAATATCCCTTCCTCCGGCTCATAGTAATGAAGAAGCTGCCGCTCTGAAAGACGGGCATAAATATCCAGTTCCGGAGATGAAAAATCCGTAATCAACGTTATATCTGCCATTCACTCATTCCTTTTTTAATTTCTCGTCGGCGCACAAATGCATCGCCGTACTGATTTTATCACAGGCCGTCCGGCATAGCAAGTTGTAAGGACGGCACAGATCCGCTATAATATCTGTAACCGTTCACACAGCACGGGCGCATGAAGGCATGCCGCGGCGTCGGCGCCAGCCTGTCTCAGGAAGAGATCAATCAATGGGAAGCCGAACATCGAAAACTCCTTGCTTCCATCGCTCCGGAAGAATTTACGGTGCGGCATTATGCAGCTATGCTGGAACTGACACTGCGCTGACTGTGACTATGTCACGGAAAACTTCTCTCTGTTCTGGTAAGATAAGGCCATAACAAATAAAAAAACAACAGGAGGAATGAATATGTCAGTTTATCATATTACACAGAATAATTTTCAGGAAGAAGTGATCCGCAGCAGCAAACCGGTTCTTTTGGATTTCTGGGCTCCCTGGTGCGGCCCCTGCCGGATGGTAGGCCCCATTCTGGATCAGATCGCCGAGGAGCGCCCGGACATTAAGGTGTGCAAGATCAATGTAGATGAAGAACCCGAACTGGCCGGTTCTTTCCAGGTTATGAGTATTCCCACCCTGGTAGTTATGCAGGACGGCAAAGTGGCAAACCGCTCCATGGGTGCCCAGCCGAAAGCACGCATTCTCTCCATGCTGAACTAAGTGTTCTGCCTGAAAAGGCAGAGCTTCCCGCCATCTGAGAAAAGGAGGACAAACCAAATCATGAAAGTGGTTATCATCGGAGGTGTGGCCGGCGGCGCTACTGCCGCCGCCAGAATACGAAGACTGGACGAATCTGCCGAGATTCATGTTTTTGAACGGTCCGGTTACGTTTCTTACGCAAACTGCGGGCTTCCCTATTATATCGGCGGGGTCATCACAGACCCGGAAGAGCTTACGCTGCAGACACCGGAAAGCTTCTGGAAACGGTTCCGTATCCATATGCATGTCTGCCATGAGGTGACCACCATCCATCCGGAAAGAAAATCTGTGACCGTAAAAAATCTGGAAACCGGAGAAAGCTTTGAAGAATCTTATGACAAACTTCTTCTCTCTCCCGGAGCAAAACCCATCGTGCCTGATTTTCACGGACCAAAACCGGGTGCCGTATTCACCCTGCGCACAGTGGAAGATACCTTTCGGATCCGTTCCTTTGCCGAAGAAAAACGCCCCCGGTCCGCTGTACTGGCCGGCGGCGGCTTTATCAGCCTGGAACTGGCAGAAAATCTCCGCAGGATGGGCATGGAAGTAACGATCGTCCAGAAGCTGGATCATCTTTTGAACCCTCTGGATTATGATATGGCTTCTTTTCTTCACGGAAAAATGCGGAGTATGGGTGTCCGCCTGATCCTGGAAAGAGCCGTGACCGGTCTTTCTGCGGAAAATGACAGCATTAAAGTAGAAGTAGAAGATCATGCCCCCCTTACGGCAGATATGGTAATTCTGGCCATCGGCGTACGGCCGGATACCAGTCTGGCAAAAGATGCCGGCCTGGCCTTAGGCGCGGGAGGCAGTATTATTGTGAACAGCCGCATGGAAACTTCCATTCCGGATATCTATGCAGCGGGCGATGCCGTGCAGATCCGTCACCGGGTCACCGGAAAGGATACCAGGATCGCACTGGCCGGTCCTGCCAATAAGCAGGGAAGGATTGCGGCTGACAATATCTGCGGCGGCGACAGCCATTATGAAGGAGCCCAGGGTACTTCTATCATTAAAATCTTTGATATGACTTTTGCCGTGACCGGACTGAATGAGCAGGCGGCACAGGCTGCGAAAATCTCCTATGACAAAGTGTATCTTTCTCCATCCAGCCATGCCTCCTATTACCCGGGGGCCAGAACCATGACTATGAAGGTTCTCTTTGAAAAAGGGTCCCTGAAACTTTTAGGCGCTCAGATCGCAGGCTTTGACGGCGTGGATAAACGGATCGATGTGCTGGCCGCTGCCATCTATGCCGGCCTTTCCGCCTCCGCCTTAAAAGATCTGGATCTGGCCTATGCCCCTCCGTACGCTTCCGCCAAAGATCCGGTAAACATGGCCGGTTATCTCATCGAAAATCTGGCCCAGGGACGCGTAAAGCAGATTTTCTGGGATCAGTTAAAGGATCTGCCTTATGACGGCAGCGCCCTTCTTTTGGATGTCCGTACGCCGGCAGAATATGAAAAAAGCCATATGGAGGGATTTGTGAATGTTCCCCTTGATGAACTGCGGGACCATCTTTCTGACCTGGATCCCTCAAAACCAGTCTACGTACTCTGCCAGAGCGGACTGCGAAGCTACCTGGCCTGCCGGATTCTGATGCAGCACGGCTTTGACTGCAGCCACATTGCCGGCGGATATCTTCTGTGCCAGTCTGTCTTTGCAGACAGCGCTCCGGCCCAAAAACATCGGCCCTGCGGTATGGAAACGGCACAGCCGGCGGACAGTGCTCAGACCATCTCATAAAAGCCAGGCAGCTGGAATTTCAAGCTGAAATTTCATAATCGCTTCCGCATAAAAACGTCCTTCCGGGCCGGTCAAAAGACAACCCGGAAGGACGTTTAAATTTCCGCAAGTTTTTCCCGAGACAGGATGCAGATGGTTCCCCGGGACAGTTCCACCAGTCCCTCCCGCTGGAAATACCGGAGCATTCTGGTTACTACTTCCCTGGCAGATCCCAGGTGATTGGCAATCTTTTCGTGGGTGATCAAAAGGGAATCACTGCCTTCCAGTGCGCTCTCTTCCAGCAGAAATGATGCCAGACGCCGGTCAAAGCGGTTCCACATGATCTGCTCCATCAGCCACATTACTTCCGAAAACCGGCTTCCCATTACCTCATTGGTATAGTTCGCGGCAGCCGCTGATTCTTCCGTCAGTTTCCTGTAAAGTTTCGGCGGGATCACCCACGCCTCCGTGTCCTTCTCCGCCTCTATGGTAATATCAAATTGTATGTTCCGCATCATACAGGAGGCAGAAAAGAGACAGATATCCCGTTCAAACAGACGGTATATGGTAATCTCCCGTCCTTCTTCTGAAATAATATAGGCCCGCAGCTGTCCGGAACACACCAGCAAAAGTCCCAGACAGTCCGCCGATCCGCTATGGACAACGGTACCCTTTTCTATTTTCCGGTATACAGCCGCCTCCGTAAGCCGCGCTTTCCACTCTTCAGAAAGCCCCTGCCAGAATGGGAAGAAATCTTCCAGTTTCATATTTGCTCCTGCTGAAAATTTTATCTTTTCGTCAAAGTTCTGCCATCTGATCCGCGTAAATTTATTTTACAAACAGCTGTACCCAGTAATTTACGCCGGATGCATTCTGATAATGGCCGATTCCGATGGAATCGTACTGACTGCTCAGAATGTTCGCCCGATGTCCTGAACTGTTCATCCAACTGTTCATCACTGCCTCTGCGCTTCTCTGGCCGTAGGCAATGTTCTCTCCGGATCTGGTAAAGTTTAATCCGGCAGCCTTAAGCGCCGTAGAATAACCGGTCCCATCAGGACGGGTGTGGGAAAAGTTCACTGCAATCTCCTGAGCCCGGACCTGTGCGGCGCTGACCGCCTTCTGGTTCAGGGTAAGGGGAGATACACCGGCTTTTGCCCTCTCCTCATTTACCAGATCAAGCACCTGAAGGATCTGAGAACTCATATTCCCATCCTCATTCCCGGGAATATCATGATCGGGGAAGTCACTGTCAGGAAGGTCATCTCCCGGAATATCCGTATCCGGAAGACCGGGAATCACATTGTCAGAACCGCCGTTTCCCGGCCATCCGGGAATCTGTCCGAAATCAAAATCGGGAAGGCCGCCGGAATTACCAGGAAAACAATTTTCGTTTCCGCCGCTGATAACAATCATTTTCCCATTTCCGCCCGGAAGATTGTATGTATTTACAGCACCATATACGTTTGCCGGCAGTATCCCTGCCGCTCCCATTGCCAGTGCTGCGGTTAACCCGTACTGTGTTAATTTCTTTCTCATGATATGTTCTCCTTTGTTACGTAAATATTACATTTCTGTTACAAAAGGATCATATCATGCATCTTCTTCCAGCGCATTAGGGAATAAATGGCATTTTTATTATGGCATGCTGTAATTTATCCTAAAAGATGACAGGCCGCCATATGTCCTCCGCCAACATCTTTTAAAGCCGGCACTTCCTGGCGGCACCGGTCCGTAGCGTAAGGACAGCGGGTATGGAATTTACATCCAGCAGGAGGATTATAGGCACTTGGCACATCTCCTTCCAGAATAATCCGCTGTCTCTTCCGGTTGGCGTCCGGAATCGGGATGGCGGAAAGAAGAGCCTTTGTATAGGGGTGAAGCGGATGCCCGTAAAGCTCTCTTTTTTCTGCCACTTCCACCACACTTCCCAGGTACATTACAGCCACCCGGTCGCTGACATGACGCACCACGCTTAAATCATGGGAAATAAACAGGTAAGTAAGTCCTCTCTTCTCCTGCATCTTTTTCATCAGGTTCAGTACCTGGGCGCGGACGGAAACATCAAGGGCAGATACAGCCTCATCGCAGACCACAAATTCCGGATTCAGAATCAGTGCACGGGCAATGCCGATTCTCTGGCGCTGACCGCCGGAGAATTCATGAGGGAACCGGTTTAAGTACTGCTGATCCAGTCCCACATCATGAAGAATGGAAATAACCATTTCCCGCCGCTCTTTTGCGCTTCCGATTCCGTACACCTCTAAAGGAGCACTCACCAGATCATATACTGTCATTCTGGGATTCAGGGAACTGTAGGGATCCTGAAAAATGATCTGCATTTTTTTCCGCATTTCCCACATCTGTTTTTTGTCATAGGCCCCGATATCCTGCCCTTCATAAAAAATCTGCCCGGAGGTCTTGGGAATCAGGTTCAGGATGGTTCTTCCCAGCGTGGATTTTCCGCAGCCGGACTCGCCTACCAACCCCAGAGTCTCACCTTTGTGGATCGTCAGATTAATATCGTCTACCGCCTTTACCACCGGCGGGTTCATATTAAATAATCCTTTTTTTCCGGTAAAATATTTTCTTAGATCCTTTGTTTGCAGCAAAATCTGATTTTCGTTTCTCATGCTTGACCATCCTCATATTGAAAGCAGCTTACCATGGAATTTCCAGCCTTATAAAGCCCTGGCTGGCAGCTGCTGCAACGTTCTGACGCCAGAGGACACCTGGGACTGAAACGACACCCGGCCGGCATCTGACCCGGTCCCGGCACCGTACCCTCTATGGTGTTTAACTCATCCACATCCTCTTCCAGAGGCGGAATCGAATTTAACAGTCCTCTGGTGTAAGGGTGGCGAGGATTATTGAATATCTCCTTCACCGACCCGTATTCTACTACCTTTCCGGCATAAAGAACCAGAATATTATCGGCAGTCTCAGCCACTACGCCCATATCGTGAGTGATCAGGATAATCGCCGTATTCATCTTCTGCCGCAGTTCCAGCATCAGTTCCAGGATCTGGGCCTGAATCGTAACATCCAGCGCTGTTGTCGGCTCATCTGCAATCAAAAGCCTGGGCGCACAGGATACTGCCATCGCTATCATCACTCTCTGGCGCATACCGCCGGAAAGCTGGTGAGGATACTCCTTCATCCGCTTTTCCGGTGCGGCGATCCCTACCTTCTTTAAAACCTCCACGGCTTCTTTCCAGGCATCTTTTTTCTTATATCCCTGGTGGATCATTAAGGGCTCCATCAGCTGTTCCCCGATACTCATGGTCGGATTCAAAGCCGTCATGGGGTCCTGAAAAATCATGGCGATTTCATTTCCGCGGATCTTGCACATTTCATCCTCAGAGAGGGAAAGGAGTTCCCTTCCCTCCAGCTTAATGCTTCCCTGAGATATCATACTGTTCGTTCCCAAAAGACGCAAAATCGACAGACTGGTCACGCTTTTCCCACATCCGGACTCACCAACGATTCCCAGGATCTCGCCCTTTTCCACGGAAAATCCGATTCCGTCCACCGCCGTGTTGACTCCTTTTTTTGTCTGAAATTGTACCTGTAAATCTTGTACCGTAAGCAATGAATCCATACCTTAATCCCTCTTTCACTTATGGTATTGACTGCATTCCGCAGACCGCTCCTACTCCTGGATATCCCACTCCCAGGAAGACCAGTTCAGCGCATTGAAATCTGCGTTATTTAAGCCGGTAACCCGCTTGTTGTAAGCAGTCAGCGTATTCTTCGTATACAGATAAGCCATGGGAGACCGCTCTACGATCATCTCCTGATACTCATCAAAGTAAGGCTTTCTCTCTTCAAAGGTAAGCTTGGAATTTCCCTCATCAATAATATCAGAAAGTTCGGTGTCCGTCAGCTGGCAGAAGTTTACAGAACTTCCCGGATAGATCATCTCCCGGCTCTCGCTGGGATCAAGGGTGCCGCCGGATCCAATCAGGCCAAGATCATGCTGGCCGTCCAGCATATTGTTCATCAAAGTAGCAAAATCTACCTGCTCGATGCGCACTTTCACGCCAATCTTCTGCAGATCCTGTGCAATCAGAGCCGCTGTACGCTCTGTAGCGCTGCTTCCGGAAGAAATATAAAATACAAGTGTCTGATCGAAGGGGAATCCGGCTTCCTCCAGCATGGACTTTGCTTTGTCCGGATCGTACCATACTTCAATGTTTTCGTTATAATACGGGCTGACAGAACTGATAGGCGTCACTACAGCTTCTCCCTCTCCCTGAAGGATCGCCTGGATCAGTACATCACGATTAATGGCCATGCTCAGTGCCTGGCGCACTTCCTGGGTCATATAAGGCTTTGCAGTATTAAAGATCATGGTCGTGTAGGAAGTGGTAGGAATGGATTCTGTTACCAGATTCTCCTGCTGATTAGCCAGTTCCCAGTCATCAATCAGGATAGAGCCATAGCCGATCATGTCCAGGTCTCCATTGATGAGGCCGGCCAGCATGCTGGCAGAATCCGTTACACGCAGAATCAGACGATCAATCTTAGGTGCCCCCAGATAATAATTGGGATTTTTTACAAATTCCATACGTTCCCCGTTGATCTCACTGTCATAGATGAATGGACCGGAACCAACCGGATTTGCCCATAACGTAGGTGCGTTGATCTCTTCAGCTGTCTTTCCCTCAAAGATATGCTTGGGAATAATATAAACCGTATCAATATCCTGAAGGAAGGTGTCAGCGTACATGGAAGTCTTCAGATTAAAGGTAACCGTGTACGTGTCATCTGCTGTAACTTCAATGGAATCCTCTGAAAGTTCTGCACCGGAATCGTCTACGCCGGCAATATACTGAAGGTGATAGCGGCTCTTTGCCTCTACCTGCGGATCTGAATACATCTGGTAACTGAATACCACATCGTCTGCCGTTACCGGTTCTCCGTCTGACCACACCGCATTCTCATGAAGCTTAAAAGTCACTGCAGAAGAGTCCTCATTTACCGTCCAGGATTCTGCCAGACGGCCCTCAATGCTTCCGTCCGCCTTGGACTGGGTCAGACGATCATAGATCTGGTCGCAGATCATACGAGTATAGTTGCTGGTAGTATTTAAAGGCATCATGGTATCCCAGGCCGTAGAAATGGCAGCTGTGATTACTTTCTCTCCAGAGGCGGATGCCTCCGTCTCTGTGGTTTCCCCTGATGCAGGGGCAGCCGTTGTTTCTGTGGTTGTACTTTGTCCGCCGCAGGCCGTCAGACCCATGGTTACTGCCGCTGCCAGAAGAAGGGATGCGGCCTTCGCGAATCGTCTTTTTCTCATCATTTCATCCTCCTGTTTTCTTATTCTTATTTACAAATGCACAGTCATTCTTTAAACCCGGATCTTGGGATCCAATGCATCCCGGATGCCGTCTCCCAGGAAATTGATGCTTAAAACGGTAATCAAAAGTGCGATTCCCGGCGGCATCCACATCCAGAGTCTCTGTGACAGCACCGTAATGGACTGGGCATCATAAAGCATATTTCCCCAACTGGCTCCCGGCGGCTGCACTCCCATTCCAAGGAAACTTAAGGAGGACTCCGTCAGAATCGCGCTGGCCATCTGGAAAGTAATGGCAATCAGAATGGGCGCAAAGGAGTTAGGCAGAACATATTTCGTTATGATCTTGAAATTCGATGTGCCGATGGCACGAGCTGACTCCACGTACTCTTTCTCTGAAACAGAAAGCACGTTGGCATAAATCAGTCTGGCAAACTGGGTCCATCCAAGTACGCCGATTACTACGGTAACAGACCAGACTGAGGGTCCTACTACAGAAACCAGTACAAGAATCAGTACAATGGAAGGAAAGGACATAAAAATATCAGCCACACGCATGATGCAGATTTCCGCCTTTCCACGGAAAAATCCGGCGATCAGTCCCAGAGGAACTCCCACCATACAGCTGATCAGCGTAGACAAAAGGCCCACCAGAAGAGAGGTCCTCCCTCCATAGATCAGTCTGGAAAAAATATCCCGTCCGATGGCATCTGTTCCAAGAAGATGCGCAGAACTTGGCGCCTGGGCAAAGGACATATAATCAGAATCATAAGGATTCAGATCCATAATATACGGCAGAAAAACCACCAGAAGGATCTCAAGAATCAGAACAAAAAGTCCTGCCATTGCCATCTTATGCTCTGTAAGCTTGCTGATTACCTCAGAAAGGTAGCTTTCGTTTTCTCTTTTCTTCATCTTCCGCCTCCTGATTATTTATAGCTGATCCGCGGATCCAGAAGACCGTAGGCCACATCCGTCAGAATATTCGCCAGCAGCACAGCCGCTGCAATCATAACGGTAATGCCCATGATCACCGGATAATCCCGGCCCTCGATGGCTGTTACCATTAATGATCCGATTCCCGGCCAGCCGAATACCTGCTCCGTAACCACAGCGCCGCCGACCAATGACGGAATGGACATGCCCACCACCGTAATTACAGGGATCAACGCGTTCTTAAGGCCGTGACGAAAGATAACCGCCCACCGCTTCAGTCCCTTGGAGCGGGCCGTCCGGATGTAATCTTCCTGCATAACCTCCAGCATGCTGCTTCGCATATGACGAACCCAGCCGCCGATCTGCTGGAAGGAAAGAACAAGGCACGGCATCACCATGTGACGGGCCAGATCCGGAAAAGTACGAACGCCGGAGGAACTGTACATGCCGCCGGAAGGGAGAATCTGGAACACGATGGCAAACAGGTAGATAAATACCAGGCCCACAAAAAAGTTAGGCGTAGCCATCATAAGAAGTGAAATCCCGCCGGAAATATAATCACGCTTGGAATTGGGCTTGGAAGCCGCATAAATTCCCAGAGGAATCGAAACCAGAAGAGACAGCACGATGGAACATGCCGCCAGGCTGGCCGTAGCCGGAAGTCTCTCCAGAATCATATCTGCCACCGGACGCTGCGTGCTGTAGGAAAATCCCATATTTCCCTGAAAAAGCTGTCCGAGCCAGCTTAAATACTGAACAATCACAGGCTGGTCCAGTCCAAGTGCTACCCGGCGCCGTTCCAGTTCATCCGGCGTAATTCCCGGATCCGCCAGCATGGCATCCAGCGGTGAACCTGGCGCCAGATTCAAAATAAAATAAGCAAGGATCGTAATCCCCAGGAAAGTAGGTATGGCCATCAAAAGCCTCTTCAGTACGTATTTCCATTTCATGCGCAATCGTATCCTTTCGTAAGATTATGCTAATCATATTATTAACATACTACTCCATTTTTCCAGTATGCACAAGCTTTTTCTTAAATTTTTGTAAATTAATTTATATTTTCTTTACCTCAATGGAGTTTTTGGCTATTTTTTCGACATCTTACATACTTATATAATCCTTTTCTCCGGGGCAGGCCTCTGCAGTTGATATTTCACTTTTCATGTGTTATATTTCAATAAAGAATAAATCTGACTACCAGCCGTTTTCAAACGGCACAGACAAAACTCGAACAGCAGGAGGCAGCACTTATGATTGAAAAATGGAATATCACAATTCCGGAACTGACCGGCGACACCCAGCGCGGCGTCTATGTATACCTTCCGGAATCCTTAAAATATGACAGCGGACGGCGCTGTCCCGTCCTTTATATGTTTGACGGACACAATGTATTTTTTGATTCCGATGCCACCTATGGAAAATCCTGGGGTATGAAAGAATATATGGACTATACTCAGACTCAGGTAATCATCGCCGCCGTGGAATGCAGCCACAGCCCCGACCACGGCCGTCTTAAAGAATATTCCCCCTACACCTTTTCCGATCCCGACTGCGGCGCCATCTGCGGCTGCGGCCGTATCACCATGGAATGGATGACCAAAACCTTCAAGCCTCTGATCGACAGCCGTTATCCTACTCTTCCGGACAGGAAAAATACATACATTGCCGGCAGCTCCATGGGCGGACTCATGAGCCTTTACGCAGTATTGGAATACAACCATGTCTACTCCCGGGCAGCCGCTCTCTCTCCTTCCCTCTGGACCAGTCCCTCCCAGGTTGACCGGCTGATCCGTCAGGCCCATATAGCAGATGACACGGTCATCTACATGGATTACGGCTCCCAGGAGTTTAAATCCGGGCGGAATATGGAACGGATTTTCAACCGTACAGTGGAACAGCTCCTTAACCGCCGGATTTACCTGACCAGCCGGATTGTTCCGGAAGGACGCCATTGTGAAGCCTCCTGGGAAAAGCAGCTGCCCTTTATGATGCATACACTCACGTACCAGATTTAAATAAAGAAATGATTTCTCTGGGGTTCCGGCCTCTTCCGGAAAGAAAGGGAGAAAATGGAAGTACAATATTTCAAAGAATACAGTCCCGCTCTTGAAAAAGACATGGAATGGAAAGTTTACGGAAGCAGCGGCAGGCCGGTTCTTTTTATTCCCTGTCAGGACGGGCGTTTTTATGACTTTGAGAATTTCGGCATGACCGATGTATGGAAGCCATGGATCGACTCTGGACAGGTGATGATCTGTTCGGTGGATACATTAGATCGTGAAACCTGGTCCGCCTCCTGGAGCGATCCCCGCAGACGTATCCTGCGTCATGAAAGCTGGGTTCACTATCTGACAGACCAGATGGTTCCCTGGCTCCGCACTCTGGCCAATCAGCGAAACGGCTGGAGCGGCGTGCCTTTTATTCTCATCACCGGCTGCAGCCTTGGCGCCGCCCATGCAGCAAATCTTTATTTCCGCCGCCCGGACCTTTTCGACGGACTTATGGCCTTAAGCGGCGTATATTCCGCTGAATTCGCTTTCGGCTCATATATGGACGATCTGATCTACGCAAATTCCCCGGTACATTACCTGGCCGATATGCCAAAAGACCATCCTTACATTTCTTATTATAATCAGAAAAAAACCATCATCTGCACCGGGCAGGGACCATGGGAGCTTCCTGACTATACCAGACGCCTGGATGAGATTCTCTGTCAGAAAGGCATTAACGCCTGGTTCGATTACTGGGGTTATGACTGCTCCCATGACTGGCCCTGGTGGAAACGTCAAACCACGTACTTTGTACCCTATTTACTTTCTGCCAAATAGGCGGTGGAATCAAAGATACCAGATACACCGCCCAGTAATGGCTGCTTTAAGAAAGGAGTTTGCAGCACAATGAAAAATTTCATCTTTATCTCCCCCAACTTCCCCACCAATTACTGGCTGTTCTGCCGGGAACTTAAGAAAAACGGCATAAATGTGCTGGGAATCGGCGATCAGCCCTACGAAGAACTGACCCCGGAATTAAAGGACAGCCTCTGCGAATACTACAAGGTCAGCAATCTGGAAAATGACGACGAGGTTTACCGCGGCGTAGCATTCCTGATCTTCAAACATGGTCCCATCCAATGGCTGGAATCCAACAACGAATACTGGCTGGAGCGGGATGCCCGTCTGCGCACCGCCTTTCACATTACCAGCGGTTTCCAGGAAGAGGACATCCCCAACATCAAGTACAAATCAAAAATGAAAGCATTCTACCAGAAAGTAGGAATCCCTGTAGCCCGCTATCACATGGCTGACACGCTGGAGGGCTGCCTTTCCTTCGCAGAAAAGGTGGGATATCCCATTGTGGCCAAGCCGGATAACGGCGTAGGCGCTTCCCATACTTTCAAGATCGAAAATGACCAGCAGATGGAAGAATTCTTCACCGGCAGACGTCACCCGGACACTCCCTACATTATGGAAGAATACATTTTCGGTGAGGTAAATTCCTACGATGCTATCTTTGACTCTCAGGGGAACCCGCTTTTCGAAACGGGAAATGTAACCCCAAATTCTATCATGGACATTGTAAACAACAATGACAATTCCATCTTCTACATATTAAAGGATCTTCCGGAGGATACCCGCATTGCCGGACGGGCCACAGCCAAAAGTTTCGGCGTAAAAAGCCGCTTCGTCCATTTTGAATTTTTCCGCCTGGCCAGAGATCATGAAGGTCTGGGCAAAAAAGGCCAGCTGATGGCTCTGGAAGTAAACATGCGCCCCTGCGGCGGTTTTACCCCCGATATGATTGATTTTGCCCACGGCACCGATGTATACAAGATCTGGGCGGATATGATTGCCTTTGACCGGACTGATCTGAAACCGGGAAAAGATGCCTACTGTGCATTTGCAGGAAGGCGGGACGGCAAACCCTTCCTGATGGATCACGATGCTATCATGGCCCGCTACGGCAGGCAGATCAAAATGTCCGGCCGTCTCCCGGATGTGCTTGCCACTGCCATGGGAAACCAGATGTACCTGGCGGTATTTGATACAAAGGAAGAACTGGACCAGTTCTTTACAGATATTCTGCGCTGCCGGGAAGAAAAAAATGCAGCTGAAGCTGCTTCGGAACCAGAAGCCTGATTCCTGGCGCAAGATTCAGCTGCTTTGCGGTTCGGTTTTTCCGCATGGCAATCCGATACCCCGCAGCTTACTGCGGGATATCGGATTCAAGGAGCCGGTAAATTTCCGGAAACGGCTCTACACTTCGCTTTAAGATCCCGTTCACATACGCAATCAGAATCCCGTAATTGGTCATAGGAACCTGCTGGTCCCTGGCACATCCCAGACGGTACCGCATCTCACGCTCATTTAACATGCAGCCGCCGCAGTGGACCACCAGCCGGTACCCGGAAAGGTCATCCGGGAACTGGGTCCCTGATGTAAAGGAGAAGGAAATCTCTTTTCCTGTATATTTTCGGATCCAGGCCGGAAGCTTTACGGTGCCGATGTCACCGCACTGGCGGTGGTGGGTACATCCTTCGCTGATCAGGACCTGATCTCCGTCAGAAAGGGCATCCAATGCCCGCACACCCCGGACTGCATCCTCCAGATTTCCTTTATAACGGGCAAAGAGAATCGAAAAGGATGTTAACCAGATATCCTCCGGCGTCTGTGCCGCCGCAGTCCGAAACGCCTGGCTGTCTGTAATCACCAGTTTCGGCTTTCGTGAAAGTGTCTGTAACGCTGCAGAAAGATCTGTTTCCTTTACTGCCATCGCAAAACCGCCTCCATCCAGAATATCGCGGATGGTCTGCTGCTGAGGAAGGATCAGCCTTCCCTTCGGCGCGGCCTTATCAATGGGAATCACCAGAACCGCCGTCTCTCCAGGACTTATCAGATCCCGGACTAACGGTCTGGCTTCCCCCTCTGACGCTGCCGTCCTGGCCAGCGCTTCTTTAAGTTCGTGGATCCCTTCTCCGGTCTCAGCGCTGGTCCAGATGATCTGCTCTGCAGAAACCCCCGCCTGAAGAAACGGAGCAGCTACAGCCTCCCGAAAGTCTGTCTTCTTTTTTTCTGCTTCCTTTGTCAGATCTGACTTATTAAAAACAAGCAGAAATGGAATTTCCTTTTTCTTAAGGAGTTCCACCAGTTCCAGATCCTCCCGGCTTCCTCCTTCCGTTCCGTCGATCACTACCGCCGCTGCATCTGTTTTATTTAAGATCTGGCGGCTTTTCTTTATGCGAAGGCTGCCCAGTTCGCCCTCATCATCCAGTCCTGGCGTATCCATCATCACCACCGGTCCCAACGGCAGCAGTTCCATAGCCTTTAACACCGGATCTGTGGTGGTTCCTTTCACCGGAGATACCACCGCCAGCTCCTGCCCGGTCACTGCATTCATCACGCTGGACTTTCCCGCATTCCGTCTTCCAAAAAAACCAATATGTACCCGCTCCGACGACGGTGTCTCATTCATCCCCATGGTTCTTCCTCTCTTTCCGAAAATTTCCCGAAACGCTTCCGGCTCTCTTTTTTCCTTCTGCAGCCTGACACAGCCGGAACTGCCCGAAAGTCTTCTCAGGATCAAAAGCGAAAATCCCGATTTCCTTTCTCAATTTCCTCCAGATGATGACAGACGATCTCTCTCACCTTTTCTTTGGGAATATTCTGGATCTCCTGCTGGATCAGGGCCAGTCCCTTCTGTTTCGTATCCTTGGAAGCATAATCCATCAGATATTCCTTTAATGTCATCAGTGCATTGGGGAGACAGCAGTTCTGGATCTGTCCGGATTTGCACAGGGACATAAACCGGTCGCCGGTGCGTCCTTCCCGATAGCAAGCCGTACAGAAGCTGGGAATATAGCCCATGCCCATAAGCCAGTTTACCACCTGATCCAGGGTGCGCTGGTCGCTGACCTCAAACTGCTCGGATTTCTCATCCTCCGGCTCCTCTTCCACATAACCGCCCACACTGGTGCGGGAGCCTCCGGAAATCTGGGAAATCCCCAGATGAAGCACTCTCTCCCGGCATTTCTGGCTTTCTCTGGTAGAAAGGATCATGCCTGTGTAGGGAACAGCGATCCGGATACAGGCCACAATTTTGGCAAAGGTATCATCGTCAATTCCATTGTCAAATACATCCGGATCGATATCGTCCGCCTTCTTAATCCTGGGAACGCTGATGGTATGGGGGCCTACGCCGTACACCGCCTCCAGATGCTCTGCATGCATCAAAAGTCCGGCAAACTCATACCGGTACAGTTCCAGCCCGAAAAGCACGCCGCAGCCTACATCATCGATTCCGCCTTCCATGGCCCGGTCCATGGCTTCCGTATGGTAATTGTAATCGTGTTTCGGCCCGGTGGGATGAAGCTTTAAATAGCTCTCCTTATGATAGGTTTCCTGAAAAAGAATATAAGTGCCGATGCCTGCCTCTTTCAGCTTCCGGTAGTTCTCTACCGTAGTTGCCGCAATATTTACATTGACCCGGCGGATGGCGCCGTTTTTATGCTTGATGCTGTAAATGGTCTTAATGCTTTCCAGCACATATTCAATGGGATTGTTTACCGGATCCTCTCCTGTCTCCAGTGCCAGCCGCTTATGCCCCATATCCTGGAGAGCAATCACCTCCCGGCGGATCTCCTCCTGAGTCAGCTTCTTTCTCGGGATGTGCTTGTTCTTGGCATGGTAGGGACAGTATACGCATCCGTTCACGCAGTAATTGGACAGATACAGCGGAGCAAACATGACAATGCGGTTGCCGTAGAAATCCTTCTTGATCTGCTCTGCCAGAGCATAAATTTCCTGGTTCTTATCTTCCAGGTCGCAGTCCAGAAGAACGGCAGCATCCCGATGGCTTAATCCCTTCCTCTGTCTTGCCTTCTCCAGAATCTCATCGATCAGCTGGCGATTATGCTTATTCTTTTCCGCATAGGCAAGTGTCTCCATGATCTCTTCATGGTTAATGAAATCGTCTGCACATTTTGATTTTGGATCGTACATGATTTTTCCTTTCTGCCTCGGGGTCAGATCTTTTTTTGCTTTCGCTTCTTTCCCTTCGGGGCGCGGCATTCTGATGCTTCGGGGCAGGCACTGGTCTTCCCCGTCATCATTGCCTATATAAATTTTTTATGGTCTCCACGGTCAGTTACTGTCTCATAGCCGATGGTGCTCATGGATGAGCTGAGATCCCGCAGGTTCTCGGCAGCTTCATTTCCCGTGCAGATTTTATTGTCATAGAGCAGGTACTTCTCCCGCACATTTCCCGGCGACAGATTAGGCATCACCACATTGGCCCCGGCCAGAACACCGGCTTCCCTTCCGTTCTGCGCCGCAGTTCCCAGGGCTGTGGTGGCCGGAAGGAGCACATCCGGCAGCATGATCCGCACCAGGCTTAACAGATATAAGGTCAGGCCCACGTCCCCCGCCGGCTGATGGCGAAAGGGCGTGTCGTGATGAGGAAGGAAGGGCCCGATCCCCACCATCTCCGGCTTTAATTCCTGCAAAAATTCCATGTCCGCAGCCAGCGTGTCCGCCGTCTGGCCGGGAGTACCCACCATAAATCCGGCTCCGGTCTGGTAACCCAGTTCTTTTAAGGTGTAAAGGCATGCCTTCCGGTGTCTCAAAGACATTTCAGCCGGATGCAGAAGGCGGTAATGGTCATCATCCGCCGTCTCATGGCGCAGCAGGTACCGGTCGGCTCCTGCCTGACGGAAAGCCTCGTAGCTTTTTCTTTCCTTCTCACCGATGGACAGCGTCAGGGCACAGTCGGGGAATTCTTTTTTGATAGTCCGGATGATCTCTGTCATCCTCTCATCATTAAAATACGGATCTTCTCCTCCCTGCAGGACAAAGGTCCGAAATCCCAGTTCATAGCCGCTCCGGCAGCACTCCAGGATCTCCTCTCCCGTCAGACGGTAGCGGCTGGCATGACAGTTGCTTCTGCGGATACCGCAGTAATAGCAGTCATTGCGGCAGTAATTGGTAAATTCAATAAGCCCCCGGATAAAGACCCGCTTTCCGTACTGCCTGTCCCGGATGCGGCAGGCTTTTTCCGCCAAAATCCTGGAATCCTCCTTGGTGGGATCTTTAATCAGGCTCTTCCACTGTTCCCAGGAAAGGATTTCCCCCGATTCCAGAGCCTTCAGGTTTTTCTCTTTTTCCGGGTTCATCCTGCATCTCCCTCCCTGTTTGTGCCGGGTGTTCCGGAAGCTTTGGAATAAAGTGCTTTGGAACTGACGCCAGGAAGCCTCCCCAGCTTCCCGGACAGGGCGCTGATCACATCCATGGGGGCATCCAGCACCACGCTGATAATATTCACCTGCTTCTTTTCGTAGGGCAGGCCCATACGGCCAATCACATAGGAACCATACTGATGAAGCAGGGCGTTGATCTTTTCCGCCTGACGGCGGTCTTCAATAATGATGCCGATAACGGCAATTCTCGTACTGGATTCCTCCAAAGCAACCTTCCTTTCTTTCGGGGAACCGGGCGGCAGACGGAAAGGACAGAAAAAGGCGCCGGGGAATTCAAAGATCAATCCTCCCGGCGCCGCAGGGTGCACGAAATAAGCCCGCATGCACATCCGTGCCATGCAGATCCTCTTCTTCCCGTCAGATTCGCTTACCGGTCAGTTCCATATATTTTTCTTCTTTGCCGCAAAAGTATTGTTTATTCACGGCGCAGATGTGTTTTTGTCACTTTCATCTGTCAAAGGACAGATTTTGTATCATTTACGACAGTCTACAGCAAAATGCCGGATTCTGTCAAGTACTAATTAGATTTTTTATCATTTTTGCCTGACTTTCAAACCGTCTTATTCCATCGGGCGTTTCTCAATATGAAACATTTCCTTTAACATCAGCCAGTTTGCCCGAAAAAAATTCATCAGCTGCCAGTACCCTGCTCCGGTCAGCCCCAGTTCCTCAATCAGCTGAAATTTCGCCAGAAGGCTTCTGGGATCCTCAAACCAAACCTCGTGACGGATCCCATACTGCCAGTAATAAAAGTATGGAGACCTGGCAGTCTGATCAAAGTAAATCTCGGAACCATGGTCGATTGCCAGCTGGATGGCTTCCAGCGTATGGATAGTGTTGGCCCTGGTAACGTCCTTCTCATAGGGCAGCGGCCAGTCATAGCCATAATTGGGAATCCCAAGGCTGATTTTCTCCGCCGGAATCTCTGACACAGCATACTCCGCCACACGGCGTACCATATGAATGGGGGCCACCGCCATGGGAGGCCCCTGGCTGTAGCCCCACTCGTAAGTCATTAACATCACCCGGTCAGCAGCCTCCCCCAGCAGCCGGTAATCAATCCCCTCATACAAAAGTCCCCTCTGGGCTGCCGATGTCTTCGGCGCCAGGGCCACCGTCACAAAATATCCGAAAAGATTCAGAATCTGCCGTGTCCGGGACACAAACTCTACGTAAGCCGGCCCGTCCTCCGCACGCACATATTCAAAATCGATATCCAGGCCCGTAAATCCGCTTTCCTGCATTGTTCTCCCAAGTTCCCAGATCAGCTTCTGCTGAACGGCAGAATCATGGACCAGAACTGAGATCAGGTTATTATTAAAGGTGCCGCTGGAGTCAATGGGGGTCAGGGTCATTACCGCCCCAACCCCTGCCTCCCTGGCCGCCTGGATCATCCAGCGGTCATCGCTGACGGGATGCACCAGGTTTCCCTCTGCGGTAAATCCATAAGAAAACACATACAAATCCGTAAGAAAGGGAAGTGTCTCATCCAGGGTACGGGAATTTATAAATGGATAAGCGTATCCAAAGACATAAAGATCACGTCCTCCTTCTTCCCCGGTGCCTTCTTCTTTCGGCGGAATGTATAATGACTGGCCAACTGCCAGCCGATAAGGATACGCGATCTGATTTGCCCACAAAAGCGCATCTACGGCAATTCCGGTATCCTGTGCTATGGTATCTACAGTATCGCCTTTTTTTACCACATAAATCTCCAATCTGTTTCACCTTATTTTCTCTGCTTTCCACAAATATATGCGCTGGTATACAAAAAAATCCGGACGAAAAAATCAACAAAATTCAGTCTGATTTTTCGCCCGAATTAATCACAACGTTTCTTGACAAACGGTATTTCTGCAATTTTTTTCCTTTGCATTTTCTTAAATTTCTGATTTTTCCTGCCATTTCCCGGAAAATTCCTGTAAATATTCCCGAAATTTCTTCTATAGCCCTTTGCGTTAATCAACACTCCCCCCTGTATTGTGTCAATTATCTTTTTGTGTTAGCATACACGTAGAAAGTATGTACCTGCAAATCAGCATCCAAAATCAAGGAGGCCCATAATATGATGTGCGAAACCTTTCCCTTAACTGCCGCTGAAAAGCTCCACCTTCTTGCCGTACAGGAATTTAATCCTCAGGTAGTAAATATCGGTGTATGCCTGACCATGAAGGCAAATCTGGATTTCGGCCTGCTGAAAAAATGCATCCAGCTGGAATATCAGCGATGCGACAGTCTGCGCATTCGTTTTACTCCCCCGGATGATTCGGGCGAGATCCGCCAGTACATCGCTCCCTTTGACTCACGTGACATCCGTTTTGTGGATTTTACCGGGAAAAGCCAGGAAGAGATCCAGAAAACCATGTATGACTGGACAGCAGTTCCTTTTGCCCGCTATGATTCTCCTATGAATGAATTTGTCATGGTATCCCTTCCTGACGGCTATCAGGGGATGTATCTGCTTTTTGACCATATGCTTACAGATTCCTGCGGCGTTATTGCCATGGTAAAGGATATCATGGAATTATACAGCCACTATGTCTTCGGCACCCCCTATCCCCAGCCTCTGCTTTCCTACCGCGATGCGGCAGAAGCAGACTTAAAAAAGGCCGCTGATCCCATACGTCACGCAAAGGATGAGGCCTTCTGGAAAGAACAGGCCGCCATGGGAGAACCGATCTTTACCTCCATTGCCGGCCCGCGCCTGCTGGAAGAAAGCCGCCGCCGTCACCATAATCCCTCCCTGCGGGCCGCTGACCGGCAGATGACCGATCTTTCCGTAGGACAGTCCAGCTACTTTCTGGAGCCGGAACCATCACAGAGACTGATGGACTACTGCGCCATGTACGGCATTTCCATGACCAATCTGTTCCTGATGGGACTGCGGACTTATCTTTCCAAAGTAAACGGAAGACAGCCGGATATCAGCGTCCGCAATTACGTTTCCCGCCGAACCTCCCGTTTAAGCCGTCTTTCTGGAGGCACACGGATCCACTGCTACCCCTGCCGGACTATCATTCCTGAAGATACCGAATTTCTGGACGGAGTCCGCACCATCCAGATTCTCCAGAATAACATTTACAAGCATGTGAACTACGATTCCACAGCCGCAGTTCAAGCCTACCTGAAGGCCTATAACGCGCCGCCCAAGACCACCTATGAAAGCGTTGCCCTGACCTATCAGCCGGTGCCCATCCGCATGCCAAATGAAAAACTGGCTCAGATTCCTTATAAAACCAAATGGTTTACCAACGGAACTGCCATCCAGGAACTGTATCTTACCGTGATGGATTGCCCATCCGGCGGACTGGAATTTTACTTCAAATATCAGACAGCTCAGGTTTCTGACCACGATGTAGAACTTCTGTACTATTATCTGATGCGGATCATCTTTATGGGAGTGGAAAATCCCGAGATGACCGTAGGCGAAATAATGGATGCGGTGTAATGAAACACACCGCATCCTTTTATAACTATCCTTTCTCCGCTGGTCCCTTAAAAATTATCTTCCGCCATGGGCATGGATCATTTTCTTTCCTCTCTTTCCACAGCTGCATCTTTTTTCCTTAATCATAACGAAAAAGCTGTTGAGCAGCTTCTCGAAAAAAGCTGCCGAAGAACAGACACTTCAGCAGCTTTTAAAATTCTTAACGCTTTGATTTTTAATGCTTTGCTTCCTGATACCTTAATCCTTAGTGCTTCGGGATCAGCACCTTGGTTCCGCCCATATAAGGCCACAGAACCTCGGGAATCGTCACGCTTCCGTCTGCCTGCAGATGATTCTCCAGGAAGGCGATCAGCATACGCGGCGGGGCCACTACCGTATTATTCAGGGTATGGGCCAGATATTTGCCGTTGGGACCGTCCACGCGGATGCGCAGGCGGCGCGCCTGTGCGTCTCCTAAGTTGGAGCAGGAACCTACCTCAAAATACTTCTTCTGTCTGGGAGACCAGGCCTCCACGTCGCAGGACTTCACTTTCAGGTCAGCCAGGTCGCCGGAGCAGCACTCCAGAGTACGCACCGGGATCTCCATGGAGCGGAACAGATCTACCGTATTCTGCCACAGCTTGTCATACCACATGGGAGACTCTTCCGGCTTACAGATAACGATCATCTCCTGCTTTTCAAACTGATGGATCCGGTATACACCTCTCTCCTCGATTCCGTGAGCGCCTTTCTCCTTGCGGAAGCAGGGTGAATAGCTGGTCAGAGTCTGAGGAAGCTTCTCCTCCGGAGTAACGGTATCAATGAACTTTCCGATCATGGAATGCTCGCTGGTACCGATCAGATACAGATCCTCTCCTTCGATCTTATACATCATGGCGTCCATCTCTGCAAAGGACATAACACCGGTCACCACATTGCTGCGGATCATAAAAGGCGGAATGCAGTAGGTAAAACCGCGGTTAATCATAAAATCACGTGCGTAGGCAATTACAGCGGAATGCAGTCTTGCAATATCCCCCATCAGATAATAAAATCCATTGCCTGCCACTCTGCCTGCAGCATCCAGGTCGATGCCGTCAAAACGTGCCATAATATCCGTATGATAGGGGATCTCAAAGTCCGGAACTACCGGCTCGCCGAACCGCTCAATCTCCACGTTCTCGCTGTCATCCTTTCCGATGGGCACGCTGGGATCGATGATATTGGGAATGGTCATCATGATCTTGCGCACTCTGGCCTTTAAATCCGTCTCCTGCTCCTCAAGTTCCGCCAGACGGGCCGCGTTTGCATTGACCTGTGCCTTTACGGCCTCTGCCTCCTCCTTCTTTCCCTGGGCCATTAGCTTTCCGATCTCCTTGGAAAGCTTGTTCCGGGAAGCACGGAGATTATCCGCCTCTGCCTGTACAGCACGGCTTTTTGCATCCAGCTCAATGACCTCATCTACCAGAGGCAGCTTTTCATCCTGAAACTTATTTTTAATGTTCTGCTTTACGATGTCCGGATTTTCGCGGACAAACTTTAAATCTAACATGATATTCCTCCTGCATGCAGTATTTGCTATGAGCATGATGGTTTACTCTGCCTTTTAAGATACCACATTTCTGCAGGAAAAGGAAGTATTTTTCCGGGAGTTTTTATCCTTGGTGCATCGGCCGCCGGCGGATGATGGGTTTCATCCGGAAGAAAAGGCCGGATTTTTTAAGAGCCGGACGCAGAGCCATGTACACCGCCACAGAAGCCACGGTGGAAATTACAGCATTGATGGAAGTGGATGCCAGGTTCCACGCCAAAGATACCTCCGCTGCCGGTTTCCCCAGGATCAGGAGTTTATAATAATAGCCCACCAGCGGATCCGCGACCACATTGAAGAGCAATCCTCCTGCCGCTGCCAGGATTGTCCAGAAGAGTACATGGCCCCGGTCATTGGACTCTGTGATCTTTCCCAGCCTGTGGGCAATAAAACCGGTAATCAGGCCGATGCACAGCTTAAGAAGCAGCGTCTTCGGCACGTAAACCACATAAACCGGATCCAGCAGATCTCCTATTGCCATACCGATGGCTCCTCCCAGGCCGCCGTAGAAACCACCTAAAAGAAGGGCTCCAAGAACGCAGACCGCATTTCCCAGATGAATCGATGTGGCATCCCCTCCGGGAAGCTGAATCTTGATCTGAAGAAACGTAAAAACCACATAAGACAGCGCCGCCATCAGGCCGGTCAGCGCCAATTTATAAACTTTATCATTTTTTTGTTCCATAGCATATCCTCCTCTTCCTTTTTTCGCTTTCTGGGCTACATCATAGCACGGAAGTGGAGTGCTTAAAATATCCAGTTTGTTTGATTTTAACCAGTCCACCTATTCCCTGGCTTCCACACAGATGGCAATGCCTTCCTGAAACCGGATCGTTCCGGACTCCTCTGTCAGTTCATTGCTGATGCACCGGCTGCTGGCCGCCTCCAGGTCATAATCCTGCAGCGGATATTTAAATCCCTCCAGAGTGATGCCCCGTATTTCTCCCAAAAGGGGAAGAAAAGAGACGTACTTACCCCACAGCTGGTCTTTATGGAAGGTATAATGGTCCTCAATCAGAAAGATCCGATTCTGCCGGTCCAGAATACAGGCCTCCACGCCCTTCTGCAGACAGCCGTATAGGAGAAATACATTTGCCAGCATATGATCAAAACGCCCACCTGTGGCGCCCAGTATGGAAATTTTCCCGGCGCCTCCTGCTATGGCACGGCGAAGAGCCAGTTCCGTATCCGTCTCGTCTTTTTCCGGAGGATGCACGTCCCACCGGATAAAGGGGTACTGCCGGAATTCTTCCACAAGACTCTCATCTGCCGTATCCAGATCCCCCACCACTACATCCGGCAGGATCCCCAGGGCCTTTGCCGCCGCCAGGCCGCCGTCTACAGCTATTGTCAGGTCAAATTTATTTTTTCTGCAAAAATCACCGGCGAAATCCAGATCCAGTGTCCCGCCGGTAAGAATCAGACAGTTTTTCATGGTTAGTCCGCCTCGTATTTCCTTAACACATCCATAAATTTCCTGGTATTCTCTCCTGGGTCTCCCCGGAATACGGAAGATCCCGCCACCAGGATATTGGCCCCTGCTTCCAGAAAAACAGCTGCATTTTCCGGTGTGATCCCGCCGTCCACCTGAATGTCCAGATGCAGTCCCCGTTCCGTGGCCAGGCGGCGCAGTGCGCGTACCTTTTCCAGTGTATAAGGAATGTATTCCTGACCGCCGAATCCGGGATTCACTGTCATAACAAGGACCTGATCCACCTGATCCAGAATACATTCCAGTACAGAAACCGGCGTTGCAGGGTTCAAAGCCACACCGGCCTTCATACCCAGAGCATGGATCTGACTGACGGTCCGGTCCAGATGAAGGCAGGCCTCCTGATGAACACAGAGGAGCTCTGCACCGGCTTCCTTCATGACCTGGGCATAGCGTCCCGGCTCCTTTACCATCATGTGTACGTCAAAAACCATATCCGTACATTTCCTTATGGAGGCAATCACCGGCATCCCGAAAGAAATACTGGGGACAAAAAGTCCGTCCATCACATCCAGGTGCAGGTATCCGGCTCCCGCCTCCTCCACTGCCTTAATCTGTCTTTCCAGATTGGAAAAATCACAGCCCAAAAGAGAGGGTGCTAATATATTCATCCTAATATCTCCTTTTCTCTTTCAGCTCCTGATACAGGAGCTTGTAGTTGCCGTAACGGCTTTCGCTTAATTCTCCCCTCTCCAGCGCAGCCTTCACCCCGCAGTCCGGCTCTCCGATATGGACGCATCCGTTAAAACGGCACAGATGCTCGTAAGAACCAAATTCCGGAAAACAATCTTTTAATTCTTCCGGTTTCATATCATTCACATACATGGAGCTGAATCCCGGCGTATCCATCATATAGGTATTTTCTTCCACGTAAAACAGCTGGGAATGCCTGGTGGTATGCTTTCCCCGTTTGATCTTTTCGCTGATTCCGCCGGTCTCCATATCTGCTTCCGGCTGGATGATATTCGTCAGCGAAGATTTTCCCACCCCTGAGGGACCGGCCAGAACCGTGGTCTTTCCGCAGATAAACTCCCGGATGTCTGCCACCCCCGCCTGTTCTCTGGCACTGATAAACTTTACCGGATAACCGGCCGCCTCATAAATTTTCCTGTAAACATCCATCTGCTGCTGGCCGCACAGATCAATCTTGTTAAAACACAGCACCACCGGGACTTTGGCCCGCTCCATCATCACCAGGAAGCGATCCAGAAGATTTAAATTCGGCTCCGGATCCCTTACGGCAAAAAGTACCAGAGCCTGGTCCACGTTTGCTACTTCCGGACGGATCAGCGCATTCTTCCGGGGAAGGATCTCCTCAATGTTCCCTTCTCCCTCTGTTTCATCCAGCACAGAAAAAGTTACATTATCTCCTACCAGAGGCTTGATCTTCCGGTTTCGGAAGACCCCCTTTGCCCTGCACTGATACACTCTGGCCTGGCCGTCATGTACGTAATAAAACCCTGCGATTCCTTTGATTATTTTACCTGTCATGCTCTTTTATTCCTCTGTCTTAAAGAAGGACACCGGATAGGATACCAGAACCTGGTCCTTATCCAGATCAACCAGTTCTACGGTGCCTTCTTCCACTCCGTCGGCTCCTACAATCCTTGAGAAAGAAATGGGAATCACAGAGTCGCCTACCACAGTCCTGGGTTCAATCAGGTTCCGGTAAACCGGCTTTCCATCCACATCCTGACGCAGGCGGATGACGATCCGTACACTGGTTTCGGCATAGCCCGGCCCGTAATTTAAGCTTAATTTATATTCCTTATCAATAGACCCGATATAACTGGTCTTTCCAATCAGCGTCTCTTCCGGTCCAAGACTTACAGTATACTGAATTACCGTGCCTCTGGGAGCCGTGGAGCCGACTGTAATCGTCTGGTTAAAGACAAGACCTTCCTCCACATCACTGCTGTAATCGGAACCTGCAGCCTCCGGAACAAATCCCGATGCCGTCAGAAGTTCATTGGCCGCCTCCGGCGTCATGCCAGTTACATCCGGCACCGGAAGCATAGCCGGTCCGCTGCTTATGGTAAGAGTTACCGTCTCACCTTCCCGCAGCATCTGAGGACTGTAGCGGATCACATTTCCAGCAGGAATGGTATCACTGCTTTCTTCATTAGATGCCACCACCAGGTTTTTCTCCTGAAGAAGCGTGCGTGCCGCCTGAAATTCCATTCCCTCAAGGCCCAGCCCCGCTAAGTCTATGGTTCCGCTTCCTTTGCTGACCTTTACCGTAATCGTACTGTTTCTCTCCAGAACCGTACCCTCTGGATATTCCTGAGCCATAACGTATCCCGACGGATACCTGTCGGATGTCTCTTCGCTGCTTACCACCATCCGGATCCCGGAATCATCCAGAAGCTCCCTGGCATCTTCCTCCAGAAGCCCTACCACCTGAGGCATATACACCTGTCCTTCCGCCAGGGCCGCTGTGGTAACCTCCGCCATGCTGGTCTCCGCCGCCTGACCTGCAGGACTCTCTCCACTTGGCTTTGACTTAAGAAGCCCCCCCAGATGGAGTACCACAAAAATCAGAACTGCCACAATAAGAATGGCGGCCACCACACCGGTTACAGCAAAAATCCGTTCCAGTTGGTGACTGATGTCCATCTGCTGGGTTTTCCGCTTCCTCGGTCCGTCTCCTTCCGGTCTGCCGGAAGCGGAAGACCCAGTTTTTCTGGAAGGAACGGAACGTTCCTGGTCTGCGTCTGCTTCCTGCGCCAGAACTGCATCTTTGCTTTCCTGTACCGGAACAGGAACTTCTGAAACCGCCCCTTCCGGTCCGGCATATCTCTTTCCCCTGGTCTTTCTTGCAAATGCCTGTGAAAATCCGCTGGGGTGAATCAACGCCCGACGAAGATCGGCAATAACCTCTTCTGCCGATGCATACCGGTCTTCCGGCCGCTTTTCCGTACATTTCAGGATAATCTGCTCCAGATTTTCCGGAATATTGGGATTACACTCCTTAGGAGGCGTAATGGGATTCTCCAGATGGGCCATGGCTACCGATACGGTGCTTTCCCCGTCAAAGGGCAGGCGGCCGGTTACCATCTCAAACATGGTAATCCCCAGGGAATAAATATCACTTCGGGCATCTACAGCCTCGCCCCGGGCCTGTTCCGGCGAAATATAGTGGACCGACCCCACGGCACGCAGTTCCTGGGTATTGGAAGATGCTGCACGGGCAATACCGAAATCCGCCACTTTCACCTTGCCGTCCTTGGACACAATAATGTTCTGGGGCTTGATATCCCGATGGATAATATTATGCTGATGGGCAGCCGACATTCCCTGAGCCATCTGAATGGCGATTCCGATGGTCTCTTTTGCTTCCAGACGCCCTTTCTTGGCAATGTAGCTTTTCAGAGTGATTCCCTCGATCAGCTCCATGACGATATAATGAATATCGCCTTCATCCACAACATCAAATACATTGACAATATTGGGATGGGTCAGCCTGGCAGCCGCCTGGGCTTCCAGTTTAAAACGATTAACAAAACTTTCATTGCTGCTGAATTCGTCCTTCAGCACCTTAATAGCCACCAGACGGTTTAAGGTATGGCACATGGCTTTGTATACGTCCGCCATGCCTCCGGAGCCAATCTTTTCCAGAATTTCATACCGGTCCTGCAGATACATTCCTGGCCTCAGCATACTCTCACCCCGCTTCCTTCAGGGCGCACCAGCACCACCGATATATTGTCAGCTCCTCCATTGTCATTTGCCCTGTCCACCAGAATCCTGGCAGCCGCATCCAGTGATGGAGCATTTTTTACAATTTTATGAATGGTAGAATCCTCTACCATATTCGACAGCCCATCGGAGCAGAGAAGAAATACTTCCCCTCCGGAAATCTCCGTTTCAAAGAAATCTACATTCACCCGGGGCATCGTTCCTACTGCCCGGGTAATAATATTTTTATTTCTCCGGTAATCGGCACTTCCCCGATTCATCCGTCCCAGAGCCACCATCTCCTCCACATAAGAATGATCTCTGGTAATCTGCCGGATTTCCTTTCCCACTACGTAAAGGCGGCTGTCCCCTACATTTGCCACGTAAAGCACGCCGCCGTTATATACTGCGGCCACAAGGGTGGTTCCCATGCCGCTTAAGTAAATGTCTTCCGAAGCTTTCTCATACAGCATCTGATTCACTGCCTGAATCCCCTTCTGGAGGGCCTGAATCTCCGGCATTCCCGCCGGCTGTTCCTTCATGTATTCAATCAGATGCTGCACCAGAAAACGGGATGCGAAATCTCCCGCGTTATGTCCGCCCATCCCATCTGCCACCAGAAATAAATTGGGCAGAGGGCCCACCGGTTCCGAGGAGGCAAAGATATAGTCCTGGTTCAATTCGCGGACCAGACCCTTATCGGTTCTTCCAACTGCCTGCACCGAATCACTCCTTCCTGCACGTTTTGTTCCGGTTCCTTTTTGTAAGATTCTGCTGCCGGATTTCTAGCTTTCTTTCTGATCCAGAAAGCTTTTCCGGAGCTGCCCGCATGCCCCGTTAATATCCCGGCCCATTTCCCTTCTTATAGTAACATTTATCCCGTTTTTTTCAAGCAGATTTTTAAAGGACTGGATAGCCTGATGGTTGGACTGGACGAAATCCCGCTCTTTTATGGGGTTTACAGGAATCAGGTTCACATGGCCGTGCTGGCCTCTCAGAAGCCGCGCCAGTTCAGATGCTTCATCCAGATTATCGTTTACCCCTTTTACCAGACTGTACTCAAAAGTAAGCCGCCTGCCGGTCTTTTCAAAATAATCATGGCAGGCTCCAAGGACCTCCGATAAAGAATACTTGTTTGCAATGGGCATCAGGGTCTTTCGCACCTGGTCATTTGGAGCGTGAAGGGACAAAGCCAGTGTGACGGAAAGTCCTTCCTCTGTAAGCTTCCGGATCCCCGGCACAATGCCGCAGGTAGATACGGTAATATTCCGCTGGCTGATATTCAGTCCGCCTTCTCCGCTTAAGATCCGGATAAACCGAACCAGATTCTCGTAATTATCAAGGGGCTCGCCGGATCCCATAACCACCACATTGGACACTCTCTCCCCGGTATCTCTCTGGATCCGGTAGATCTGGTCCAGCATCTCCGAAGGCAGAAGGTTCCTCTCCAGCCCATCCAAGGTAGAAGCACAGAAACGGCATCCCATGCGGCACCCCACCTGGGAAGAAATACACACGGAATTTCCATGCTTATACTTCATCCAGACGCTCTCGATCACATTTCCGTCTCCCAGGGAAAACAGGTACTTTCTGGTGCCGTCGATTTTTGAAGTCAGCACTTCCACCGGCTTTAAAACCGTAAGATGGTACCGTTCCTTCAGGCGCTCCCTGTCTCCCAGAGACAGATTTGTCATCTCGTCAAAGCTTTCCACAAGTTTTTCATGGAGCCACTGATAAATCTGCTTCGCACGGAACGCTTTCAGGCCCATCTCTTTTAACTGTCCGCTCAGTTCTTCCAGGGTAAGTGATTTGATATCTGTTTTTTCCATACTCTATTCCTCTCTTCGCATAACGGAAAGGAAAAATCCATCCCACGGTCCAAATCCCGGGAGGAACTGGATCCATCCGTCTTTCAGAGAATCCTCCTTTAAAACTCCGCCCAGGCGCTTTGTAAGATCCACCGGTTTAAAGTGGAAATTTTTAAGAAACCATGCGGCATTTTCCTGATTTTCCGCCTGGTGAATGGTACAGGTACTGTAAACCAGGATCCCGCCAGGTTTCACATACTGCCATACCACAGACAGAATCTGTCTCTGAAGCCGTGCCAGATCGTCTGCGCTCTCTTTTGTCATCCGCAGCTTGATATCCGGCTTCTTTCCGATGATCCCCAGTCCGGAACAGGGAAGATCCGCCAGCACGATATCTGCCTTTCCAAAAACAGTCTCATCAGGAACCAGCGCATCCCAGACCCTGGCCCGGATATTGGAAAAGCCGCAGCGCTGGATGTTCTCCTCAATCAGCTCCGCTTTCTTTTCTGTCAGATCCCTTGCTTCCACCATACCGGTGCCCCGGAGAAGATCTGCCGCATGAAGGCTCTTTCCGCCGGGAGCCGCGCACACATCCAGAACAAAATCCCCCTTTTGGGGTGATGCCGCAAGTCCGGCAAACACAGAACTTAAATCCTGCACCTGGATCCATCCCATCTGGAAAGCTTCCAGCATCTCCAGATGATCATAGCCGGAAAGTTCCAGCACGCCGGGAAAATACGGTGAAGGATCTGCCTGAACCCCCTGACTTTCAAGACTTGCCAGGATTGTTTCTCTTTCTGCAAGACTTTCATTGCACCGGACCATCACCGGCCGCTCCCGCAAAAAGGCCTTCAGGACCGTTTCGGTCCGCTCTTCCCCAAGTTCGTCCCTCCACATGGCAGTCAGCCACTTCGGAACGCTTAAGCGGACCGAAAGATCCGGAAGGCTCTCCGTGATCCCTTCTTTTTCACGCGAAATTCTCCGAAGGATACCGTTTACGAAGCCTTTCAGCCCCTGGAAATGCCGTTTCCCGGCCAGCTTCACCGCCTCATTGCAGGCAGCAGAATCCGGAATCCGGTCCATATAAAGGATCTGGTACACTGACATCCGGAGAATATTGCGGATCACCGGCTTCATTTTTGATACCGGCGTTTTCGAGCAGGAATTTAAAATATAATCGATCTGGATCAGATACTCCAGCGTGCCTTCTGTCACCCGGGTGATAAATGCCCGGTCCTGCTTCGATAAAAACTGATATTTTCCCAGAGCCTGGCGGAGGACCACATGGCTTGGCCCTCCCTTTTCCAGAATCTCCATCAAAATGTCCAGGACAAGTTCCCGGCTGTTTCCTGCATCAGTCATCGTTTCTTCTTCCTCCAAACAGGATCACCAGACGCAAAAGCTGCAGGATGGAAGAAGCAGCTGCCGCCACGTAGGTCAGAGCTGCCGATCCTAATACCTCTCTGGCCTTCTTTACCTCATCTTCTGCCAGGATCCGGCTGTCTCCCAGAATCTTAAGTGCCCTGGATGAAGCATTAAATTCCACCGGAAGCGTCACCAGCTGAAATAAAACAGCCAGGCTGAACATCAGGATGCCGATCTCCGCAAGGGGAGAACCCACACCGCCGATGATCACGCCAAGAATGATCAGCGGAATCGCAAGGTTGCTTCCGATATTTGCCACCGGAACCAGAGCAGCCCGGATTTTTAAGGGCACATATTCCCTTGCATCCTGAATCACATGGCCGCATTCATGGGCCGCCACGCCGATGGCGGAAATCGATGTGGATCCATACACCGCCGCAGAAAGGTTTACCGTCCGGGAACGGGGATCAAAATGATCTGTCAGATTTCCCGGCACCTGCCGCACGGTTACATCGTAAATGCCGTTTGCGTTTAAAATCTGTCTGGCCGCCTCCGCACCGGTTATCCCGCTGCGTGACCAGGTTCTGGAGTATTTACTGAACGTGCCGTTTACTTTTGCTGATGCGGCCAGTGAGAGCACCAGACCGATCACTACCAGAATATAAGTCCAGTCAAGGTAATAATAGCCAAATCCACCGTAAAACATAATTACTGCCTCCTCTCCAGGCTGCCAAGGATTGTCCCGGCCTCAACTCCGTTTCCCCGCAGAAAAGCTTCCGTATCCATCCGCTTCTTTCCCTCCAGCTGAAGAGAAAGGATCTGAAGGACGCCTTTTCCGGTTTTTACCAGAAAACGGTCCTTTCCTGCCTCTACCACCTGGCCAAAGGCACCATCCGGCTCTTCGTCAAGGACCTTGGCCTGCCAGATCTTTAAAGTCTTTTCACCCAGACGGGTATATGCGCTGGGCCATGGATTCAGTCCGCGGATCAGTCTTTCAATCTGCGCCGCATCCTGGCTCCAGTCAATGTCTCCGAAACTTTTCGTCAGCATACCCACATGGGTTGCTCCCTGGGACGGCTGAGGATGCGCCTTTAAAGTTCCTTCTTCCAGCTTCTTTAAAGTGGAAAGAATCAGTGGGCCGCCCTGGGCGCTTAACTTATCGTGAAGGCTTCCGCCGGTCTCATCCGGCGCGATGGGAACAACCACCTGCTCCAGCATATCGCCGGTATCCACTCCGGCATCCATCTGCATGGTGGTAATTCCGGTCTCTGCATCTCCGTTGATCACTGCCCACTGGATGGGCGCTGCTCCCCGGTATTTGGGGAGAAGAGAGGCATGGATATTAATGCAGCCAAAACGCGGAACATCCAAAAGCTTCTGAGACAGGATCTGTCCGAAAGCCACCACTACCGCCACATCCGGTGCAAGTTCTTTCATCTGCTCAATAAACCCTTCATCCCTGGCCCTTGCCGGCTGATATACCGGGATTCCCAGTTCCAGGGCCTTTTCCTTCACCGGAGTCACCTGTACGGCCTTTCCCCTGCCTTTGGGCTTATCCGGCTGCGTAACCACAGCAATCACCTGATGGCCTCCCTGAACCAGCGCCTCCAGGATCGGAACGGAAAACTCCGGAGTTCCCATAAAAACAATTCTCATCATTTATTCCTCTTCCCCTTCTGCCGGTTCTGTATCTTCCAGTTCGCCCTCTACCAGATCTACATACAGCTCACCGTGGAGGTGGGCACATTCATGGCAGATGGCTCTTGCCAGAAGATCCTCGCCGGTCACGGTAATTTCCTGCATGTTCTCATCCAGCGCACGAACCGTAACCTTCTGCGGGCGGGTCACAATACCGGTCTTTCCCGGTACACTTAAACACCCTTCATATCCGGTCTGGCTTCCTTCGGCCTCCACAATCTCGGGATTGATCAGAAGATACTGGTTTCCATCCTCTACATCAATGACCACAATCTGCTTCATCACGCCTACCTGGGGCGCTGCCAGACCTACGCCATTGGCCTCATACATAGTTTCAAACATATCTTCGATAAGCTCCCGGACCCGCGGAGTCATCGCCTTTACCGGCTTGCACTCCTTCCTTAAGATCTCATCGCCGATAGTTCTGATTTTTCTGACTGCCATTTACTTTCTCCATCCTTCCTGCGTTTTCTCTCCGGGACAGCCTGTACCCGGCGGCGGCATCTTTATGAAAGCCGTTTCTTTCCGGAATTCAGACATGCCCTTCCATCGCCGCCCTGCGGATTATCATAATATGTCGAACTGCGTGCTTACACTGCGGCTCAGTCCGCTGCCTTCCAGCACCTGTTCCACCTGATCTCGGATTTTTATTAGTATATCATAGTTTTCGCTCTTCATATATAAAATTTTTCTGTATATATCATTAAGTTTGTATACAGGTG
>PPYE01319811.1_pt1 | contig 54025 bp, 38 predicted proteins | sample 1559881 | NCBI WGS metagenome assembly PPYE01 (sample SAMN08240022, study PRJNA423297) | Human gut metagenome, whole genome shotgun sequencing project.
GTGGGTAAGTCGGCTCACCCGGGTGAGTAGGTCTACCCACCTAGGTGAGTAAGTCGGCCCACCCGGGTGGGTCGATAACATTTTCGAGGGTAGTAGATAACTTCTCCGGGAAAAGGAGATAATTTTTCCAGGAAAAGGACACAAACCAAGTAAGGAGATTCGGGATACTTACTTAGTTTATTACTACTATTATTGGGGAATACATAAAAAAAAATCCGGAACATGTTCCGGATTTTTATCATAACAATTATATTATTAATACTTTTAATTATTCTCTTGTTCTGGCACCGAACAAGTTTCTTCGGGAGTATCGGTTTCCACCTGTTGCCGTTTCTTCCGGCTTCTCTTGCTTGCCTTTTCTACTGCGTTTTCTACTAACGGTTTGTTTGCGAAACGATTGGTATAACTGCTATAGTCGTTACGTATCGGCTTGTATTCCGGATCCAGGAATAAGGGGCTGGATATAATATGATCCGCTGTAGAGCGATTGCAGCAGAACACAATATTTTCTACTCCGGCAAGGCGGGTAAGTGCTTTAACATCCGTATCGTGTGGTTGTAATGTCATCGGGTCGGTAAAAAAGAAAAGATAGTCAATGTCACCATCTACAATACGCGAGCCTATTTGCTGATCACCACCAAGGGGTCCTGACTTGAGTATTGTAATATCCCACTCTATGTCCGGATGCTTTTCTTTAAGAGCTGCCCGCACAAGCGAACCTGTTGTTCCGGTACAATAAAACTTATGTCCCATCAACTGCTCTGAGTTCCATACTACCCACTCCAATAAGTCCTGTTTCATTGCATCATGGGCAACCAAACCAATTTTACGTACTACTTTATCCATACTTTTTATTTTTAAGTGGTTTTATATCAGGTTTGTCGTATGTTTAAAATGCATCAAATATCATGCCAGATTTATATCTGATTTTAACCGGGAGAAATACTTTTTTCCTCTCAGGTAATATTGCGCTAATATACTCTTTTTCATTAATCCCGGAATATCATCCAAAGATTTTCTTTGCTGCCTGTCGTTCCTGTCTTCCCGCAATTCCATCTGCATACTGTTAAATGCCTTCCGTGCACGAAACACAGCCCTGGCATTCGGAAACTGGCCTTTAATGAAAAAGAAAGTGGCAGCCATATAATCAAGTATGCGACGTACACCCATTGTGTAAGTGATTTCATTTTCAGGAAGATTCTTGTACAGCATTACAAGATTGTTACGAAAATTTAAAAATGTCTTTTGCGGATTTTCTTTCTTCAGTGTAGCAGCACCTACATGATAAACGGTAGACTGAGGTAAACAAACTATTTTTTTACCACTATTAATTAACCGCCAGCATAGGTCTATTTCTTCCATATGTGCGAAGAAACGACCGTCTAACCCGCCTACCTTATGGTATTCTGCAGAACGAATGACAAGTGATGCACCACTGGCCCAGAAAACAGGGATAATGTCCTGGTATTGATTGTTGTCTTTTTCTACAACTCCCATAACACGGCCACGGCAGAAGGGATAACCGAAACGGTCTATAAATCCTCCACAGGCACCGGCATATTCAAAATAATCTTTATTGCGCCAACTCCTGATTTTGGGTTGACAAGCGGCTACATCCGGATGCATATCCAGATAATTTATAAGAGGAGAAAGCCAGCCTTCTGTTACTTCCACATCAGAGTTAAGCAGTACATAATATTCCGCATCTATTTGCTTCAGTGCAAGGTTATACCCATCGGCAAAGCCATAATTCCGATCAAGAACGATTCTGTTTACTTCAGGAAAACGAGATTCCAGTACAGGCAATGAATCATCTGTAGATCCATTATCCGCAACATATACCAGCGTATCTTCTGATGAGGAATAACGAATGACGAAAGGAAGAAACTGCCTAAGCATCCCACTCCCATTCCAGTTAAGAATAACAATTACTGTTTTTGTTTTCATCTCAGTTATCCGTATGTACAATTATTCCTTTCAAAGCAGTGTGGTCATCATTAAAATCTCCCAGTTTTACCACAACCAGTTCATTATCCAGTTTATCATTTCCTTCTTCTATCTCAATTCGAATATAATTTGAAGTGAAACCGTGCATTTTTGCACCTGGTTTAGGTTTTTCAAGTAGCACCTCCATGGTGTCTCCTATATAATTTTGATAGAAGGCATTTGTTTTCTCGTCTGACAATGCCAAAAGCCTTTGGCAGCGTCCATGACGTTCTTTCGGGTCGACCACGTAATCTATTTTCAAAGCTTGCGTACCGGGGCGTTCCGAATAACTGAACACATGGAGTTGACTTATATCCAGACCTTTAAGAAAATTGTAAGCATCTTCAAAATATTCAGGGGTTTCACCACGTGTACCCACAATCACATCTACCCCAATAAAAGCATGAGGTATTAACTCTTTAATCTTTTGTATTTTAGAAGCAAAAAGACTTGTATCATACCGACGCTTCATCAGCTTTAAGACTTCATCACTACCGGATTGAAGCGGGATATGGAAATGGGGCATAAAACTACGGGACTGAGCTACATAAGCAATGATCTCATCTGTCAACAAATTAGGTTCGATAGAGGATATACGATAACGTTTGATGCCTTCTACCTTGTCCAAAGCTTTTACGAGGTCAAAGAAAGTCTCATTTGTTGATTTTCCAAAGTCTCCTATATTAACCCCGGTCAGTACGATTTCTTTTCCTCCCTCTGAAACTGCCTGTTGCGCCTGAGCAACAATTTCTTCAATTTTCCCGTTTCTGCTCCTTCCACGTGCAAATGGGATGGTACAATAAGAACAATAGTAATCACAGCCATCCTGCACTTTCAGGAAATAGCGTGTACGGTCTCCGCGAGAGCAGGAAGGTATGAATGAGGTAATATCTTTTGTTCCGGACGTGAATGCTTCGCCTTTTTCGTGTTTGCTCAAATCTCCCAGATAGTGTAGCATATCCTTTTTTTGCTCAGCTCCTAAAACCACATCTACACCTTCTATCTTTGCAATATTATCGGGTTTCAACTGAGCATAACAGCCTGTTACTACAATAAATGCACCGGGGTGTTGTTTTATCAATTTGTTAATAGCCTGACGGCATTTCTTATCCGCAGTTTCTGTTACGGAACAGGTATTTATAACACAAATGTCAGCTTTCTCTCCTCGTCTGGCAGTGCGAATACCGGCCTCCTGAAGGATTTTTCCTATCGTAGATGTTTCTGAAAAATTCAGTTTGCAGCCAAGGGTATAATAAGCAGCTGTTTTATTTTGAAATATAGTGGAATCAATCATTTTGTCTTAGCCTATGTTGGCTGCAAATTTACATATTATTCTCCTTAAAAGTTGTTATAGGGAGATATTTAGCTGGTGCAGCCGATCTCTCAGTACTAAAAACCTGTCTAAATTCTTTTGTTTTGCCACTTCGCTTTTCTGAAATAAAGGTAACTGACAAATAGCAGTAAAGAATAATAAACTATTTCAGTAGTAAAACATATTTCTACCGGAGCACGTAATATGGTACCCACAAAAAGCATATAAACCACATAGACAACCAGTGTGAGAGATTCCAGCATCAATGCAGAACGTGTATTTCCCGTACCTGACACACCGTTAAATACAATATTGGCAACAGAAGCTACTAACATAGCAATGCAAACTACATACACCGAATATACGGCAGAGTCGATAAGACTGGCATCATTGGTATAAACAGAAAGAATCGCTTTTGGAAAAAGGGCAATCACACCTGCCAGACCGATCATCAGTAAAAAAGAAAAACGGCATATTTTTTTAATCAGCGGGGTTACATACCCTGTATTTCCTGCTCCAATCGTGTTACTTACCAGACTATTGGCAGCAGCAGATAACGCATTAACCGGAATAAACATAATTATATAAATACTACGAACAATATTTGCAATAGCAAGTTCACGCTGTCCGATCCTCTCCACAATCATAAAGAAAACAAAAAATGTACCCATGGAGAGAAAATGCTGTAACATGGTGAAAGATGAAATATTGAGTATACGCTTCAGCAGCTTAAAATCAAAAGATTTTAAGCGATTCAAAGCATATTTTTTCAGATCTACAGTTATGTAGGTATAAATAACATAGAAAAGAATGGAACCGGCTTCGGCGATCACAGAGGCTATGGCTGCTCCTTTAATTCCCATTTCGGGGAATCCCCATTTACCAAATATCATGGCATAATCTAAAGCCACATTCAATAATGCCATTACAATAGCATTGATAGTCAGCACTTTCGTACGTGTTATTCCAATATAGAAGGCCCGGAACATGGCACTTATAAAAGAAAAGAAAAAGCCGAATACGCGCCAGTGTATAAACTCCATTGTAGCATCATATATCTCTTCTGAAGATACAACCACCCTCATTATATCGCCACCCCAGAAACGGGCGATGCCAAAGGCCAGGAATGCCAAAGCCAGAAGAAAAAGACACCCCTGAATCATCACAGGTCCGACATGAAGATACTCTCCTTCTCCATTCCTGCGTGCAATTACAATTTGCGAACCGATGCTAAAACCAAAGGCAACTGTAAATATACAGATATAGAAGAGGCCACCCATAGCAGCTGCTCCCAAAGCAACTTCACCTACACGGCCGAGAAATGCGGTATCCGTTACATTTATCACATTTTGAGCAAGCAAACTCAAAAGAATAGGGTAACCAACACTCCAGATTTGTTTATTACTATACATAGCGATGATATTTGAGGGATTTTTATAAGAAGCTTGTATTATCCTCAACCGGTGAAATAAAATTATTATATGTTTGAAGCGAGAATATATAAATAGTTACCAGGGTATACTATAAAAAGAAAAAGGGATCAATTATCGCTAACTAATCCCTTTCAAATTGACATTAAAGTATTATTATTCTGCTACCACTTCAAAAGGAATTTCTACTGAAACATCTTTATGAAGCTTAACAACAGCTTTATAATTTCCAACTTCTTTTACTGAATCTTTTACTACTATTGATTTTCTATCAACTTTAAAGCCTTTCTTTTCCAGTGCCTCCGCTATCTGTATATTGCTTACAGAACCAAAGATTGTACCGGTTGAACTAACTTTTGTTCCGATAGTAAGTGAAGTACCTTCAAGCTTAGCAGCCATATCTTCCGCATCTTTCTTGATCTTTTCAAGCTTGTGAGCACGTTGTTTTAATTCTTCGGCCAACATTTTCTTTGCGGCAGGAGATGCTATAACTGCTTTTCCGGTAGGAATAAGATAGTTACGTCCATAACCCGACTTAACGGTTACAATATCGTTTTTATAACCTAAGTTTACTACGTCTTCTTTTAATATAATTTCCATACAAATTCCTCCTTCTTATTATTTCATCATGTCAGTTACATAAGGAAGTAACGCCAAATGACGTGCTCTCTTAACAGCTTGTGCTACTCTACGTTGGAACTTCAAAGAAGTACCGGTGATACGACGAGGCAATATCTTACCTTGTTCGTTAAGGAACTTCTTTAAGAATTCAGGATCTTTATAATCGATATATTTGATACCGCTTTTTTTGAAACGGCAATATTTCTTTTTCTTAACGTCTACTGAAGGTGGAGTTAAATATCTGATTTCTGATTGATTTTGCGTTGCCATGATTAATTTTCCTCCTTTTTAGTTGATTTTACACTTCTTCTTTTAGCTGCATATTCTGCGGCATACTTATCCATTCTGAAAGTTAAGAAACGGATAACTCTCTCATCACGACGGTAGTTCAATTCAAGCTTTGCAATCACAGTTGGATCTGCTTTGAATTCTATCAACTGGTAGAAGCCTGTAGACTTCTTTTCGATTGGGTAAGCTAATTTCTTCAGGCCCCAATTCTCTTCATTGATAATCTCAGCACCTTCTTTTTCAAGGATACCTTTGAATTTGTCTACCGCTTCCTTCATCTGAGCATCAGACAAAACGGGAGTTAAAATGAAAACGGTTTCGTATTGGTTCATACTAAAATTAATTAAATAAATTATTATTTTAAAATTGCGAGTGCAAAGGTAAGTATTTTCTCTTAATCAACAAATCTTTGTAATCCTTTTCTTTGATTATACAAACTTATTATTTCATCTTTTGTTTAAAACAAATTGATAGGGATGGTTATTTTTTAACGGAGAATGATTGTACTTATTGGAGAATGAATTGTATATTTGCATAGTTGTTTAAACAATAATTTCATGGTAGAGCAATTTGATTTTGATATTCAATTAATATTTGCCATCCTCAACGGTAAGGTATCTGCTGCTATAAACAGGAAGCTTTATCGCAATTTCAGGCAAAACGGACTGGAAATCAGTCCGGAACAATGGACCGTATTGATATTTTTATGGGAAAAAGATGGTGTTACACAACAAGAGTTGTGCAATGCAACTTTTAAAGATAAACCGAGCATGACACGTTTGATAGATAATATGGAGCGTCAGCATCTGGTAGTGCGTATATCTGATAAAAAAGACAGGAGGACCAACCTGATCCATCTTACTAAAACAGGGAAAGAGATAGAAGAGAAAACAAGAGAAATTGTAGATCAGACCCTAAAAGAAGCATTGCAAGGTGTTACGCTGGAAGAACTCAGCATTGGACATGAAATGCTAAGAAAGGTTTTTTCAAATATAAAGGAATAAAAAATAAATAGAGATATGGGTTATTAAATAACCGAATATCTCTATTTAAAGTAGTTGTCTTAAATATTTAACCTATCAATCTTTTTTGCATCTAGTTTAAATCAGGGGTAGTCATTCTATTAGAAATTATATACTGACGAGGATTAACCGTAACCGATATAGTTGCTGGTACAGAACGATAGGCTTCGTCAACATAAGGCTGTTCACCTTTAAGCCCTCCTCTGATATCGTATTTTACAGAAGCTTTTCCATTTACAAAGTTTGCCGATGGGGTAAAAGTTACTCTTTGAGTGTCTTTATTATATACCCATTTTCCTTGTGAAGAAGTATATTCATAAGGGTTTGCAGATGGAGTTCCATCTTCTGTTATAAACCTGAAAGATTCTTCGTCTACATATTCTGCTTTACCAACCTGATCTTTAGAAATAACGCCTGTATAAGCTACGTCATTTACCAAAGGAGATATCTCTACCGGATATCCCTGATAAGTAACTGCTGTGTCGTCAGAAGCTTCGGCAGAACCCGGAAGAGTAATTATTAAATTACGTAACATATGAATATCAGTTTCCGCTCCTGTAGCTGCTGCAAAACCAATACGTAAGAACTCAGGAATACCTGCATTTAACTTTACTTTAACAGGATATCCCAATTGGTTTTCATTGCTATTGTCATCACCGGTAGTAGAAATAGTAGAAGGAAGAGCATTTTCTTCATAATCAAACGAGGTCTTATAAAGATAATCTTCAATGATAGTCGAAACTGTTTTACCATGTTGAATCTTTACAGTAACCGACATTCCTTGAACGGTATTTCCCGAATAAGAGGGATATAACTCTATAATAGCTTTCCGATAATTAGGATCATTCTCATCTACAAATTTACTACCCCCTCTTATATTAAATGTCTGACTTAGAGGTGAAGAAGTCAATGTATTATATTTACCATCCGTGTTTATAAATCTATTGACGCTTACATCCAAAGTTGACTGGGTTATAAGTACAGGGTAACCGGTAAATCCGTCTCCCATACCTGGTACTTGTCTGTTATTATACACAAAAGGTACTCCTTTAGCTCCCCGTAAAGTAACATGGCTTCTGCCGAGATTACCTTCATTTATACCATTCACACGGGATTCTCCTTGGAACCTGCGTCCTTTAAAGTTTCCGTAACTATCGAATGCAATTCCTAAATACCCCCCTGTAAGTCCCTGGGATCTTTGCGAGAGATACTTATTGTTAGTCCTGTTATATGCATATCCTATCCCTGCACCTCGTGCACCAATTTTGGGTTGGTTTACTGAGGCATCAAAAAGAAAAACACTCATGCCATCAGCACCTGTACCGCTATACATCATATATTCGAACTCCAACTTAATTCCATTTATGGAACTAAATCTTCTGTTATTAACAAATATAGCTCCGAACTGTCCTTGCTGTGCCGGAGTTAATTGTAAGCCTTCTGAAGTAAATTCTGTACTGTTTTGTGAGCCGGTCTGCGGCTCTGGTACAGATACTTCAGTAGGCTTATTATTACCCAAAAAACTCTGAAAATAAGGAAAGTCACCATATTCAGTTCCCGGCGATTGTGCGTTTGCATTCATGCTCAACGCACATATCAGAACTAATAATAAAGGTTTATTTATTTCTCTTATAAACTTCAACATATTCACTCCTGTTCTTTTATTACAATCATTTTATTACAAAAACAATATTTATAAAAGAAGAAGGTCCGGCAGAGCTTTTTACTTTATAATTCATTACGCCCTTCTCAGAAATTGTTATATCTTCAAATACATTCGGATCATAGTCTGTTATATAATAATACAAGTCTGTAGCACTTTGAAAAACAGAGATTGAAGAAGGAGCTCCCTGACTAATTACTTTAGGATTAGTAAACTGTGACTTGTAAATATCATATAAATCTATAGGCTGCTGAGCGCCAACCGTACTTGTTTCAATGGGAATCGAAGGCATGTAAAAGAAATCTGCATTAGCTCCTCTTGCAGATCTAACCCATTGCTGGCCATTCCATACGTATATTCCTCTTTCAAGGCCAGTATCATTAGTAAGGTTATACACCATTAAGCCTGTATGCCTTTTCATTTGATTCTGATAATCAGGATCAGATACATTAAAAAATGGTGATAAACTGCCTTTATCTTCTAAAGCAACGCGTGGTAATAATAATCCTCCTTTATCACTAGTTACTCCCCCCAGAGTAGTAGCTTGTTGGGATTTAATGTCCAATAATGCTGCTTTTTCCGGATCTTCGTCAGACCCTACAGTAACTTGTGCACTCAAAGTTATTCCAAAAGATAGCAATAATGTAAAAGCAAAAAGTCTAATAAACTGTTTCATTTCCTTGTAGTTGTTTTATTCTTGATTAAGCTCAATATGTAAGCTAATATTCTATTTTCTGTGTTTATGATAATTTGTTTTTTATTTTATGAAAATCTTTTCTACCAGATTACGCTTACCTGCAAGTTTCACGATATAGGTTCCTTTATTTAAATAAACAGGTAGTCTTGTCACGGGAACCTCTTTAACATTCTCCTGAAGGATTAAAACCCCGCTAACATCATATAAAGAAATTATACTATTAAGATCTCCATCTTCCAGATTTGCTATATTAATTACACCCTGTGAGTAATATACATCAATCTCTGATTCGATCTGATCTGAAATATTTGTTGCAGAACTGAAATGTAATACAAATCTGTCATGCTTATCATCAGGTGAAGATAAAAAGCTGTATCTGGGCTCTTTTGTCAGGTTTACTTTAGTCCCTGTTTGTTTATCTTCTAACAATACAGTATTTATATCCATCAATGAAGCGATTCTGTAAGCACTTAATACAATCTCTTGCTCTTCCTTTGCTGGTTGGAAATACATATTAATTTTTTCTGTCAAAGAAGAAATTACATTAGTTGTCATTTTCTTGTTATCAGAAGTAGTTGTGTAGATCTGATTTACTCCACCAGAAGTATTAAAAAACTTAGCTGCATTGTAACTTGACATTTCTTTCAATTCATCATCCCCTCTGAATACTAAGCAGAGTCTATCATATCCTCCTGTTTTAACATCTTCTGTTTCAATCAAAAGTTCGTTATATACGCCTTTTGGCTGTGATCTACGTAAGAAGCCGGACTCACCATGAGTACGAATGCTTTTAGGTATTGTTATATAATTCTTACTGGATGAAGTATTTTTCCTGATTGCAAATAATTGCATAGGTGCAATATAAGGGTTGTTACTTCCTTCCTGCACAATAGTCCCTCCTATTTTTTGTCCAACAAGGTATGTTACAGTAAATTTAAACGGAGAATATACATCATTAGGATTATAAGTCCCCTTTCCCTGAGAAATAACATAATATTTATCTTCTACATCAGCAGAAGAGTTGTAAGCACCTCTCGATACTCCCCACTCATCTACACCAGTGCCATTTAGATAAGAACTCATATCAATAGGAGTAGTATAAGGATTACCTATAAAATTCCATCCATTTTCTAATTTTACAGATACATCTTCAACCTGAATATCTTCACCGCTGAAAGCATCTACTATAGAACCATCCTTATTTACAAACTGTGTGAAACTTTCGGGAGCGAAATCACGTGCAAAAGATAATTTTTCTGTGAACCGGTCTTCAAATTTAGCTCCGGCCCAATTTGAGTCCCACTCTTCCGTATAGTAAGGATCTCCTTCCGGAATAATATTTAATCCCACAATATATCCTTTTCCGCCTTCAAGAGAAGTTTTCGGATTAACAATTAATTTGCCGCTATCTCCGAAAAGCCCTTTATTAGTAGGACGGGTTAAGAAATTATAAAAGAAATAATCTGCATATATTTTCTTAAAAGGTGGTGTAAAACCGATCAGTCTTCCTTCTTTGTAAATATCCCCTAAATCAAGGTTAACCTGAACAACAGCTTTTTCATGTTTACTGCGTTTTTCATTTTCACCGGGATAATGAACCTCTCCATTGACTAATAAATGGGCAATCTCGCTCTGTTTGTCATCGATTATATCTGACTCCAGTATCAGACGTCCCCTTTCCATATATATATCCTTTGTAGTTATCCCCATGTTAGAGGCCATAACCACAGCTACCATATCTGTCTGCTCATTATTAACAATAGTTTGATTGTTAACTACAATATCCGGGAAATTGATAAAAGAAGTTTTTTTATCAGCGTCCCCCCAGATGTGCTGTACCTTATCTCCACGGAACTCAAAAGCTCCATCTTGACCCGGAATCATTACTTCACCGGCAGACACATTGTTGTAGAAATCGCCAGTCAAGATAGTTTTACCTGCCTGATGGAAAGTAGCGCCTTGTTCCGCTTTCAAATCTCCTTTAATAAATAAGGTAGCCTTATTTGATGAAGAAGCTCCAACATACAATTTCCCCCTATTTAATAATTGTACGTTGCTGTTCTGAGCATAGCCAATAACCGGCAACAAAAAACCAACAAAAAATAAAAATTTCTTCATATAAAATCCTCTTAATTATTTCTAAACCTTACTCCTATCTTAGTATTATATTTATCATAATAATACAATAACGGTTTTGTCGAAAATACCATTCCGAACAAAGCTTAAATCCAACGAAAAATAAATGTATTATGATATAAATCCCTAATTTAAGATTCAAATTTATGGAGATAAACAGCCACAAACAAGATGGTTGGGAAATATGTAAACAAAATCCGGAAAAACTAAGCGTCTATAAGAAAAAAGTCAAAACAAATAAGATATTTTGAAAAATAAAGGAGACTAAAACGATAACGAAAGCCTTATTGATTATACAAAAGAGTCAATAGCAAATATATTAGATAAACTTATATAATAAGGAAGAAGTATCTATAAAGAACATTATTTCATAAAAAGTAAAACTTTTATCATGATAAAAAATGTTTTGAAAATTATTGTTTTAAAAATTTGTGCCAAAAATTAGCATAAAATATTAAATACCAGTATAAATTATCTCCTATAACAGTTTTTTTGCATAAATAATTTCGCCTGTTAAAGAATTATTCTTTAATTTGTAGCAAGAAAATAAACTATTTAAAATACACACAAATGAAAAGCTTATTAAAGAATTTAGGTCTGATTCTTATTTTGATTGGAGCTATAATCTTAGTTGTATGTTTCTTTACGGGAAATACAAATAATAATGCTATTTTAGGCGGATCGATGGCGGTTATCGTTGTTGGCCTATTGACTTACATTATTATAAATAAAAGGATTACCGACTAAGGCATTAAAGAAGAAAAGACATAAAAAAACCGGGAACTATTGTTTCCGGTTTTTTTATTTATTACCTATGGCTGATTATTTTAACTTTCTACTTCAGGAGTTATCAGTTTATAACCCTTGCCATGGATATTAATAATTTCAATTGAATCGTCTGCCTTAAGATGTTTACGCAGCTTAGTGATATATACATCCATACTACGAGCATTGAAATAGTTATCATCAATCCAGATGGTTTTCAAAGCAAAATCTCTTTGAAGGATTTCATTGGCGTGTGCACAAAGAAGTCCCAGAAGTTCTGACTCCTTAGTAGTCAGCTTAGTTTGCTTACCGTCAATTGAAAGAATTTGTTTTTGAGTATCAAAGGTAAAACGTCCGATTTTATAAATATTACTCTCTTTGTTTTTCTTTCCTCTCACCCGTCTCAAAATAGCTTCGATCCTAAAGGTCAACTCTTCCATACTAAATGGTTTTGTGATATAGTCGTCAGCACCAATCTTGAATCCTTCCAATATATCATCTTTCAATGTTTTTGCAGTAAGGAAGATGATAGGTATTTCAGCATTAGCAGCACGAATTTCCTGAGCCAGTGTAAAACCATCTTTCTTAGGCATCATCACATCCAATACACACAAATCATATTTGTTCTTCAAGAAAGCTTTATATCCAGCTTCTCCATCAGGATATAGTTCGGCAGAATATCCCTTTGCTTGCAAATATTCTCTCAAAAGCATGCCAAGATTCTCATCGTCTTCGCACAATAAAATACGCAATTTTTCGTCCATAATATTACTAATTTTTTAATAAAGGTAATACAATAATAAATTTAGTTCCTACATTCACTTCACTTTCAGCACGTATTGTACCTTTGTGATCATGAATTATCTTTTTAACATAAGCCAATCCTAATCCAAAGCCTTTTACATCATGTAAATTACCTGTATGGACTCGGTAGAACTTATCGAATATTTTTTTCAAGCTTTCCTTTTTTATTCCTATACCATTATCCTGTATAGATATATAAAGCTTACCTGACTCATTCCATGTACGGATATTCAGCAATAAATCTTCATCCGGTTTCTTATATTTTACTGCATTATCCATCAAGTTAAATATAACATTGGTAAAATGCATTTCATCGACGAATATATCCGAATTTACAGCATCCAAATTAGAGATTATCTTACCGTTATATTTCTCCACTTTCAGGGCAAATGTATTAATAACACCCGAAATCAACTCATTAGCATCTACTTCCTTCATCTTCAAGGCTGCACTCTGCCGTTCAAACATAGACATTTGCAACACCTTTTCTACCTGGAATCTCAAACGCTTCGTTTCATCATTGATAACCCCGGATATATGCTGAAACATTTGAGGAGACTTTGCTACTCCCGGATCTTTCAACATCTGAGCTGCCAATGAAATAGTAGATATCGGAGTTTTAAATTCGTGGGTCATATTATTAATAAAGTCATTCTTTATCTCTGATAATTTCTTCTGCCTGAATATTGAGTATATAGTAAATATAAACGTTATCAACAAAACAACAGTAAATATCAAAGACGGTATCATAAACTTTATTGAACTCGTGATATATTTATTCAGTGTTGGAAAATGTACTGTCATAAATCCCATCTTAGCCGGCGGATCATTTTGAAAAAGAATTTGATTGTATGCTACTTCATTTCCTTTATCATCAAAATCCGAACAACGATATACCTCTTTTCCATCTTTATCTGTTACCTTAAAATGGTAGGCAAGATCAATACCGTTATTATAAAGCTGAGTTTTAATATAACCATCCAGCAATTTAAAATTAACCCGTTGCTCCAATGGCTTGTCACTAGCCGTATACAATATTTGATAGACCACATTGTCGAGCAAAGCCCGCTGATATAAATACCTGTTCTTAATTATCTCCTGCAATGTTCTCGAAGTCTGGGGAATTGTATTCTTACCATGATTTTTCGATATCATTGCTTTAGGTACCCCCGCAGGATTCATTCTTATAGTCTTTAGCTCAAACAAAGAACCGTCACGGGATGAAGAAATAGAATAATGTTGCTGAACAATTACACCACTTTCTTCCTGAGTCGATGATAAAGATTGCTGTTCCTGTTGCTCATAAGCTCTTGCTGCACGTTCTGTTTCTGCTACGTCTTTCTCTAAATATCTTAAAGTCTCATCATATTCCAGATCGCGCGCTGCCTGATACAGGCTCCTTTTCACTGACTCATCAAATTGCTCTTTACGCATTTTGACCATTTCTTCTATATAGCTCACCTGCAAGTAAAGCAAGCTCACAAAAGAAAGGCCCATTATTACACCTAATACCCAAATCGTCGACTTTTTCATAACAACAAAATTAACACTGTTGATTCAGCAGACATAATAAATTAACCTGATTTAACCCAGCGTTCTCTATAATTAACCGAAAAATATTTTTAAGATATTAAACTATTCACTAAAAAGGAAAAGTTTTGATGAGTTATGCAAAAATAAAATAATTTTAAGGTTTACATAAAAAATTATAGGATTGATGATAATGAATGTTAATAAAAAAGTCGCCATAAAACAGATATTATGACGACTTTATAGTTATATAAACGTTTAAACTATTCTTCCTTAGATTGTTTTGCCTCGAATTCCTTGATCAGTTTATCTTGTACATCAGAAGGAACAAGTTCATAACTGGCAAACTTCATTATAAAGGAGGCACGTCCGCCTGTCAGAGAACTCAATGAGGTAGAGTAAGATGCCATTTCTTTAAGCGGTACCCGGGCAGAGAGTTTTTCATATCCACTCTCGCTACTCATACCCATAATCATGGCTCTACGTCCCTGTAAGTCACCCATTACGTCTCCCATCTTGTCACTTGGAACGAATACTTCAACATCATAAATTGGTTCCAATATCTTAGGTCCTGCATTTTTGAATGCTTCGCTAAAAGCATTACGTCCGGCAAGCATAAATGAAATTTCGTTTGAATCTACCGGGTGCATTTTTCCATCATAAACAATTACACGTACATCACGGGCGTAAGAGCCGGTTAAAGGTCCTTGTTCCATACGTGCCATAATTCCTTTTAAAATAGCAGGAAGGAACCGGGTATCTATAGATCCGCCGACAATACTGTTAACGAATACTAATTTACCTCCCCAATCCAGATTCACTTCTTCAGTTCCCTTAACGTTTATTTTGAACTCTTGTCCATTAAACTTATAAGTATCAGGCACAGGCATACCTTCTGTATAAGGCTCAACAATAAGATGAACTTCACCAAACTGGCCTGCTCCACCTGATTGCTTTTTATGACGGTAATCTGCACGGGCAGCTTTTGTTATTGTTTCACGGTAAGGTATTCTTGGTTCTTCAAAGACAATCTGAAGCTTTTCATTATTTTCAAGCCGCCATTTTAATGTACGAAGATGGAACTCTCCTTGTCCATGAACAATTGTCTGCCTCAATTCTTTAGATTGCTCAATCACCCATGTAGGATCTTCCTCATGCATACGGTTTAATATAACCATCATCTTTTCTACATCACCTTCATTTACCGGCTTGATGGCACGCGAATATTTAGAATTAGGATATTTAATAAAGTCAAACTTATTGTCGGCTCCCTTCCCATTTAGTGTATTTCCGGTTTTTACATCTTTCAATTTTACAGTTGCTCCAATATCACCAGCTACCAATTCGTCAACTTTAATACGATTAGCTCCTGCAACAACATACAACTGCGCTATACGCTCTTTAGAACCACGGTTGGCATTCGTCAGATCATCACCTTCATGCACCTTGCCACTCATTACTTTGAAATAAGAAACTTCGCCAATATGAGGTTCAACAGAAGTCTTAAAGAAATAAACTGATGTAGGTCCGTTAGAGTCCGGAGCTATTTCCTTTCCATCCGTATTCGTAACTTTCGGCATTTCGGAAACGAAAGGTACTACATTTCCCAGAAATTCCATCAGCCGGCGAACTCCCATGTCTTTACCTGCACATACGCAAAATACCGGGAACATACCTCTTGAAGCCAGACCTTTCCGAATTCCTTCACGCATCTCATCTTCTGTCAATGAGTCTTGTTCGAAAAATTTCTCCATTAACTCCTCATCATTCTCGGCAGCTGCTTCAACAAGTGCTTTATGCATTTCCATCGCCCTATCCATTTCTTCCGCAGGAATATCTTCAATAACAGGAACTCCTCCTTCGGGTTTCCAGGTATATTTTTTCATTAAAAGTACATCAATAAGCGAATTAAATTCTGGACCTGTATTGAGTGGATATTGGATAGGAACAACCTTGGAGCCATAAGAGTCTCTTAACTGCTCAAGAACATTATCATAATCAAACTTCTCATTATCAAGTTGGTTCAATAAGAAAATGACTGGCTTATTCAATTTTTCCGTGTTACGGAAATTATTTTGAGTACCTACTTCTACACCATACTGACCATTTATAAGGATAATTGCAGTATCAGTTACATTCATTGCAGTAACTGCTCCTCCTACAAAATCATCAGAGCCCGGACAATCTATCAGATTCAGTTTTTTACCATTCCATTCGACATGGAATACTGTTGAAAAGACAGAATATCCATACTCCTGCTCAACCGGGAAGTAATCACTAACAGTATTTTTTGCGGCAATTGATCCGCGACGTTTTATAATACCACTCTCGTAGAGCATAGCTTCAGCGAGAGTGGTTTTCCCAGAGCCAGAACTTCCCAATAAGGCGATGTTCTTAATTTCGTTAGTTTGATATACTTTCATAATCTTAAGATTTTAAATGATTATTATAATATGTTTTACATATCTTCATTTTTTAAGTCGCGCAAATTAAAAAATTTCGATGGTTATAGCAATTATTCATTTGTGTTACAAAACAATGTTCTATAACATGCTTGTTTATTAAACATTTTAATACGAACACGTCACCGACTATTTTTGGCTATATTTTGAATTCTGTTTAAGAAAATTCTCTAACCTCACGAGTAAAACATATAGTTTTTCGGATGGTTCGATATCTCTTACTGGCTATAACACGTTTACCATTTAGATATAATCTGAAATATTTCCAATTAATATTAATAATTGAAGAAATATTAACCTAACAAGAGTGAAAGAAACCTTAATTATTTTTCCTGCCACTATTTTAAAAAGAAAAACAACATACATTTGCCAAATAAGAAAACAATAAAGAATGGCTGGAATATACATACACATTCCTTTCTGCAAATCCCGTTGCTCCTATTGCGACTTTTACTCTACTACTTCGGAAAACAGAAAAGAACGGTATATAGAATCACTCTGCAAAGAGATTAAATTTCGTAAGGACTATATCATCAACCACCCAATTGAAACAATATATTTCGGTGGTGGTACCCCATCACAATTAGATACAGATGATTTTAAATCTATTTTTGAAACCATATCAACCTATTTCGATATAAGCAAATGCCGGGAAATAACTTTGGAAGCAAACCCGGATGATCTAACTACTCAATATATACAAGAACTTAGGACACTCCCTTTCAATCGAATAAGTATTGGAATTCAAACATTTAATAATCAATTATTGAAATTCCTTAACCGCAGGCACACCGATGAACAAGCCATAAGAGCCGTACAAGATTGCAAAAATGCAGGCTTCAAAAATATAAGTATTGATTTAATGTATGGTTTGCCGGAAGAAACTATCCAAATATGGGAAACAGACTTAGCTACCGCTATAGAACTAAAAGTAGAGCATATATCTGCGTATCACCTTATCTATGAAAAAGGAACACTTATGGATAAAATGAGAAGGCAGCAAAAAATTAAAGAGATTGATGAAGACCTTAGTTTATTCTTCTTCAAGACAATGATTGAAAAATTGACTGAAGCAGGATATGTACACTATGAAATATCCAACTTCTGTAAGCCTGATATGTATTCGATTCACAACTCTTCTTACTGGAAAGGCAGTCACTATCTAGGATGCGGGGCATCTGCCCATTCGTATAATGGCAATAGCCGTCAGTGGAATATCAGCTCAATAAAAGAATATATCCAGGGTATTGAAACAAACATACCTGTTATAGAAAAGGAAGAATTAGATTTAAAAACTCAATATAATGATTTTGTCATTACTTCACTAAGAACAATGTGGGGATTATCATTAATTGAATTAAATAATGAATTCGGAAAAGAATTACACGATTATTGCCTTAAGAATGCACAAACATATCTGACTTCCGGAAAAATGCTTATCAAAAATAATACACTATATATTCACAATGATGGAATTTTTATTTCCGATGCTATAATGAGTGATTTACTTTTTATAGAAGAATAAATAAAAAGACATGATAGATGAACTGAAAATCAAAGAACTACTTGTAAAAATTAAAAAGCATGATTCTGAGAAAGCTTTTCATAAGCTCTACCGTCTTTGCTATGAACGTTTTTTCCGCATTGCCTTTTTCTGATGAATGGGCACAAGAAGTTACACTAGATACATTTCTTAAATTATGGAATAACAGAAAGAATACTGTGATACCGGGAAACTTTAAAAATTACTCATTTATACTCATAAAAAACGCATCCTTAAATTACCTGGAAAAAGAGCTTAAAAGATCTACTACTTCAATTGAAACAATATCTGATCCCTCCTTTTCGGATTCATCCCCAGAAGATGTTTTACTGCGCGAAGAGCTGTTTCAAATATATATTGAAGCATTAGAAGAACTACCGGAACAGTGCAAAAAGGTTTTTGTATTGATAAAAGAAGATAAACAGTCTTATGCTCAAGTGGCCGATATACTTGGAATCAGTATTAAAACAGTAGATTCGCATTTGCAAAAAGCTGTTACCAGAATAAAAATTAACAATTATTTAGCTAATATCGAGTAGGGAGTTTCAAACTTCGATCTGTCTTTATCATAAAGAAGATAGAAGTTATGAACAAGCCAAATCAAAAACCTCATAAAGAAATGGACGATGCCATGTTTGAAAAACTGGTTTCTTCCTCTCATGCCCCTAAAGGTCGTTTTTCAAGTGAAGAAAGTTATAAGAAGCTTCAACAGCAATTTCCCGGAAAAAGAAATAACAGATATTTGTATGCTTCAATAGCAGCAAGCATTTTGTTGATCATAGGGCTTTCACTAAAAGTTTATTATAATTCTCTATCCCCCCGGATAATTGAGATAGAAACTTTTGCCGAAACTAAACAGGTAATTCTGCCGGAGGGAACCAAAATCATACTTAATAATTACTCTACTCTGAAATATCCCGCACCTTTTGACAAAAATAAACGTGACGTAATTTTATCCGGGGAAGCCTATTTTGAGGTTGCCAAGGATAAACAAAAACCTTTTATTGTACAGACCGACTTGATAAATATAGAAGTACTTGGAACTCATTTTAACATAACGTCTTATAAGAATGATTCAAATATTGAAACAACTCTGCTGGAAGGTTCTGTTGCTGTCAGCAATAAAGACAACTCTCAAAAAATAATTCTAAAACCTAATGAATCTGCTATATATAATAAGCAAAAAGGATTACTGACTTACGAGGTTATTCCTAATGCTATGGAAGATGTAGCATGGATTAATGGAACACTTTTATTTAAGAACTCATCTTTGGAAGAGATTTCCAGAAAACTATCCAATCAATTCAATATTGATATACAAATTAAAGATTCAATTTTAAAGAAATATAAACTTACTGCTAAGTTCGACAATAATGAATCTATTGACGAAATACTAAGATTATTGCAAAGGGCAGGAAACTTTGCATATACAAAAAACGAAACAACAATCACAATAACTAATAAAAATTAAACCCACATAAGCATGTTAATAAAACTACAAAACTGCAATAAGGTTAAAATACTCATGGTCATTATTCTATTCCAAACCTCTTCTGTATTGGCATTAACCCCAGAGACGAAAGTTACACTATGCATAAAGAATGCCAAATTAGAGGATTTTTTAAATATTCTTGAAAACTTTACCGGATATTCGTTCATCTATGGAGAAGAAATAAAATTGCGAAAACGCATAACGCTGGATATTGATAAAAAACCACTTCAAGCAGTATTAGAACAAGCCTTCAGAAATGAAGAGATCGGTTTTCTGTTTGAAGGCAAACATATTTTATTAAATAAGAAAGAAATAAAGCAGTAAATATACTATCAGCGGATATATAACAGACGGAACGTCATTGGAGACGTTGATTGGTGCAAATATCTTTGAGAGTCGTCATAGCCAAGGAACAACAACCAATCCTTACGGTTTTTATAGTATTACCATTCCCGAAGGACAAGTTAATTTAAAGTATTCTTATATCGAATATGAAACTTTAAATAAAACAATTTACCTCAAAAAAGATACAACGATCAATATTCTGATGAAAGATAATTATCTGACGCAAGAAGTAATAATCTTATCCGACAAAACAGAGACCGGCATCAGAGCAGCTCAGATGAGCGCTATAGATATACCTATCAATCATATAAAAAAAATCCTGGCTCATGAGGCAAATATTTATATAGAAGATAATTTCAATATCGAAAAAAAGTTCCAATTAAATGCAGATTTACATATGTCTATGTTTAATGTACAGCATAAAAGTTATTTCTCTCTCCAACCCAGACTTTCTGCCCGTTATGAATTAACTGAAGATGTATCTATTAAAGGGGCTTATACAAAAATGAATCAATATATTCATCTGCTCTCTTCATCAACCATATCAATGCCTACAGGGTGCCTGTTACCAAAGATATCAAACCCATGCGGGCTCATCAGTATTCTTTAGGAGCTTATTACAGTGGACTGAAAGGGTGGGAATTCTCTATAGAAGGATATTTTAAAGATATGCGTAACGTTTTGGAATATAAGGATGGAACCTCATTTCTCGGCAATTCATCAAATTGGGAACAAAAAGTAGAGATGGGAAAAGGACGTTCTTTTGGGGCTGAATTTCAGATCCAGAAAACTATGGGAAGAACCACCGGCTGGATTAGTTACACTTTAGCAAAGGCCGACAGACAGTTTTCTAAAGGAGAAATCAATGACGGTAAACGCTTTCTTTATAAATACGATCGCAGACATACTGTCAATTTAACCGTTAATCATAAATTCTCTGACAGGATTGATGTAAACGCAACATGGGTATTTGCCACCGGGAATACAACAACTTTAAGTGAAGAACAGACTGCAACAATAGTTCCCAAAGAGTCGGGTTTTAACTATTTTACTTACGATCAGTCAAAACATACTGTTTATCCGGGAGATCATATAGGATCTCGTAATAACTACAGATTACCATCCAGTCACAGATTAAATGTCGGTATAAATTTCAGAAAAAAAACAAAGCGTGGAGAAAGAATATGGAATGTGGGTTTATACAATGCATATAATGCTATGAACCCTAACTTTGTATACTGGACAATCAATGATAATGACCAATTGGTTTTAAAAAAAATAACAAAATTACCTCTTATACCATTATTTACTTACACATATAAATTTTAAATCGTAATGAAAATATATACTATTTCTACAATACTTCTCACTTTTATGATACTAAGCTCTTGTGAGAATGAAATTATTTATAATCATCCCGAAAGCGAACCAAAACTAATTTTGAATGCACTTATAGATGCTGAAAAAAGTGATAATTACATTTATCTAAACCTTAGCGGAACATATAAAGTACAGCAGGTGCCGGATGCTTTGGTAAAAGTATATGTTAATGACGAATATAAAGAAGATTTAATAAGTCATAAGCAAGAGGTGTATTTTCAGAAATATATTTATCCGGTAAAAACGAAATTTGTACCTGGAGACAAAGTAAGGATAGAAGCAACTACAAAAGATGGCAAATACCATGTCTGGTCGGAGACAACTGTTCCTTTCAAACCGGAGATTATTCATATAGATACTGCTTCCGTCAAAATAAAAGAATATTACGACTCAAGTTTTTATGAGGATTATTATCAATTCAAGATAACGATAAAAGATGATTCTAAAGAGAAAAGATACTATCGTTTAATATCAGAAAATACTTTTACTTACGAAGTTAATTTAGTAGAAGTTCAGAAAGACACTGTAATAGCATTTAAAAGATATGTATATCTTGCAAGAGAAGATATTGCACTAAACGAAGGAAGGCCAAGTGCACCGGTAGAGACCGATCTGGAATTTTTCATGCCATCTGCTAATATATATGGCATATTTGATAATACCTATTTTAAAGATAATCAATATACCCTTACAATTAATTTACTTAAACGAGATTCTCATTATGATTTTATTGGCCCGAAGAGATTGAAAAGAAGAAATTTGTAAATTCTGTTAAAATAGGAATACAAGCTGTCACTAAAGAAGAATATTTGTATCTTAAAGCACTGAATTACTACAACTCGGATACGTATGATGAATTTCTTAGTGAACCTGTTCATTTCCCAAGTAATGTAAATGGAGGTTTAGGCATATTAGGTATACATTCAGAAGATAATGTTGAAATGTTTTTAAAAGAATTCATATATAAAGAAGACAATAATAATGAATGGTGGTAATAATAAAATATTCCTTTCGGGTTACTATAAACTTATAGGAGGAATATTCTTTTTATTATTTGCTCTTAATACATCCCTCTATTCCCAATCAGAAAAGAGGGAGTTTCTGGATTGGGATACTTACAAACAAATTCCATTAGAACAATTGTATGAAAAACGTTTAAAGAAGCAATTGGAATATACGGATTCTTTAAAAAGCCTTGTTCAGATGGATATCCCAATCGGAAGTTTCAGATTGCAACCACAATTTGGAGGAGAAGGAGATATTTTTATTTATAATAAATTATTTTTTCATGCAGCAGGATATGAAGAACACTTTCCGGGAATGGGCGGAATTGCGAAAACAGATTTATATTTAGGCTATCCATTGGGTGAACAGCTAACTTTATATTTAGGAGGTTACTCATCCAGATATTACACAATATGGGCTCCCAAAGGAACATATAATAGAGGACTGGTATTTCTTACCGAATATCAGGTTAATAACTGGATGGCAATGAAGCTTTTCGGACAATATGCTCTACATGGAGGTAAAAGGGCTAAAGAAAATATTCTTTATCCATTTGTACCGCAAGATCATATTGGTGTGGAAATAAATGTTGAACCTACTAAAAATACAGAATTATTCATCAGGTCTTCAATACTTATTGATGCCCCGAAGTTTAATGGAGGCCCTGATAGCGGTAAGAAGATAAGATCAACTGAAACTACTGTAGAGGGTAAAATTAACTTTTAGGGATTATATGAATTATATTTTGTCTGTACGCAGCAGTTCCATCACCTTAGCATTTGCTTTTGCTATTATTTCTGAAGACATATTATCTTTTACCACTTTCAATACTAATGTTAAGACAGCAACATCATCAGTAAAACCAATTAATGGGAATATGCTTTCCGGTATAAGATCAAATGGCAATATAAAATAACCTAACGCACCTACAATATATGCTTTATATTTTAACGAAACATTTTTATCCTGCAGCATATAGTAAAGCTGGAATACCGGACACAAAACCGTACCTCCTACCCTTTTTGCTACTTGTTGGATTTTCTTCCAAAAGCGTTTTTCAGAGTAATAGGTTCCATATTTCTGTATCTCGTATACTTCCTCAAAAGGAACATCTTCTATTTTGTTTGTATCCATCTTAATTATACTTTAATTTAATAATCATGAGCAAATATATACAAAGTTTAAAAAAACTTCGAGAGATTGCAAATAGGAATAGCCAGATTAACTCTTTTTTATTTATGACAACTAACCGGATTATCCATAAAATAAAGAGTTAATGCACCAAGAAACTTATAGATTTTGGAACTCTTTACATATATTTGTGTGCTATTTAATAAAGAAAGACTAAAATGAGACTAAAGAAAATATTTCGATATATTCCGTTATTTATCATCTTCGTATTTATTTCTTGCAGTAGTACAAAAGATTTAAATAAAGAAATGAGAACTATGTTCACCAGCTTGGGATATGAATTAACGTCTCCGGAATATAAGGGTGAACTATATTGTAATATTTTGCTCAATCCAATTGAAGGGGCAGGATTAACTCCGCAAACTACTATTACCAAAAAAGGTAATGTGGTAGTACCGCTAATTCTCGTAAATTACGTTGGTGAGAAATATGAAAGCTCTTTAGGAGAAACCTCTTTAGATATTCCTTACCAGCAGTTTCTTACAGAAGCTTTTCTTACAGAATGCAATACCTCAAGCTGCTTTAATCTATATAAAGCACAAGATAGCGCAAAAGTACAATCTGATTTTTTACTTGACATAAAAGTAGGGAAATGCCAGACTAAATCAAAATTCAAATTTAATAATACCGCTATTTTATGGGTAGATATTTTTAATGACGACGGAGACTTTTTGTCATTTTTCAATCATAAATTAAATCCTGCAACAACCGAACTGGAGTTTAAAGTAACACTCACTCACAAAAATAATGCTATCTTTAATAAGGACTATAAAGTTTTACATACGAACAATGAAAATAGTATCAGAAGAGAGGGCAGCATCAATTATGATTGTCTAAATGATATGGCTGAAAGCTTATCATTGGCAACTAAAGAAATTGTTGAAAAGATAGCTACAGATTTAAGTTTAACTATTGAAAACTATACTTACTAAAATCTTTGTCCTTCATTATTATCAATCAATTCTCAACTTCTTTTTGTAATCCTTTGTATTGGTGTTTACAGGGATCACTAAGAGCCTGTTTAAATTTTCCACAGAAAATTTATTATGGGATGCTTTTGTTCTTTGTTTAGCACTCTTTTCCAAACTGCTTCTTCTCTTTCCGAAACTTGGGATAGCCCGCTATTATCGCTTTGAAAGGACAAGCAACCTAAAAACAGTACTAACTAAAGAAACAATCAAAATTTAAACAGACTCTAATAATTTTAACTAAAAAGCACTTGTTTTTTAAATAAAAAACGTATTTTTACCAAAAATCATTTCTGGTAAGACTAAACTTATATCTCAAATTTCCCAACGCTATGAAGATATTTATCAACTTTGGATGTATAATCTTTCTGTTTGCACTAAATACACATGCTCAAAAACCCAAATCAGGATATGGTAAAATAAATAAGGAAGAAATTACTATGTCTCAATATCCTGAAGATCCGACAGCTAACGCCGTTATATTATCTGATCAGGTATTTACCTATTATAAATACAAACAGGATGGTTTTAAAATCTATTCCGAACATACTACAAGAATAAAAATTCTTAGTCAGGAAGGCACAGAATATGCAAATATCATACTTCCCTACTATTCGGGGAAAAATATCTCTGCTAAATCCGACTGGATAACCCAGATCAAAGCAAACTCTTACAATATGGATAACGGTAAGATCGAGAAAACCGAGATGGACAAAAAATATATCTTCGAAGAACGGATTTCTCCTTACTGGAAACAGATAAAATTCTCCATACCAAATGTAAAGTCCGGCAGCGTGATCGAATATCAGTATGTTAAAATATCAGATTTCTTCCACCTGTTACCTGATATACACATGCAATTTGATATTCCCGTAATGAAAGGATACTATGAGGTTCGGATACCCTACTTTTACGATTTCAATATTTCGTATAAAAAGAATTTCCCTGTAGAGATAGAAGAGAAAATGATACGGGAAAGTGCAAATATTGAGAATAAACTAACCCAGAGCTCCTCCGGACTTACTTATAATAGCAGACAAGTAATCTTTAAAAGCAAGAATATGCCTGCATTAAAAGAAGAGTCCTATTCGTGGTGTAAAGATGACTTCCGAGCATCCATAGGATTTGAATTAAAAGGGATACAAATGCCTCAAACAGAATATAAACCTTATACCAGCACATGGGAAGAGATTGATAAAGAATTACTCAAAGATGAAGATTTCGGACAACACCTTGAGCTGGCCAATCCTTTTATTCAGGAATTACAAGATAAAAGACTTACCGCCCTATCTTCCAAAACAGAGAAAATACAAGAAGGATTCAGGATACTAAAATCAAAAATGGTATGGAACGAAAATTACAGGTTATATCCTGAGAATATCCGAAAAGCTGTTCAAACAGGTAGTGGAAGCAATGCTGAGATGAATTTTATCTTATTAAGTATTCTGCGGGACTTAGGCATAAAAGCATATCCCATATTAATAAGCAGAAGAGAAAAAGGCAGACTTCCTATGATATATCCCACAATAAGCAAACTCAATACTTTCATTGTTGGAGCTGAAGATTCTGACTCGACCATGATCTTTCTGGATGCATCTATGGATGTAAACAATATAAATATTCTTCCCGCCACGTGTATGGTAGAAAATGGCCGGATGCTTAATAAATATGGCGAAAGCAGTTGGATAAACCTGACAAAAACCGGAAAAAATTTTGTCTTGCTGTATAATAAAGTAAAGCTTAGTGAAGATAATATACTGACGGGACATCTCACTACAAGACTTCATGGTCAATATGCCGCTGCTTACAGACGGGAAATGAAAAGCCTTCAGGAGAACCAGGAGAAATATGAAAGTCGATATGAAATAAAAATAAGCGATTTACAATCAACAGGGGCTGATATACCTATGAATGGGATAACTGAAATTTACTCGTTCCAAAAGGAAATATCTGCCAATGGCGATTATCTGTATGTTAACCCATTAATATTTCCACATATACTAAAAAATCCATTTACACAAGAAGAGAGGCAATTGCCTGTAGAAATGAATTATCCTTACACTTTCCGTATTACAAATATTTTGGAAATACCGGATATATACCGGATAGAAGAATTACCTAAATCGGGGAAATTTACTTTCTCAGACAATAGCATTTCCGCTACTTACTCTGTCACGCATAACGAAAATATAATCAACGTTAATTATGCATTTGCACTAAATCAAATCTTTTTTCAAAAAGAGAGTTATAAAGATCTCTCTAATTTCTTTGCATCTATAGCAAATAAAAACAATGAACTAATCATTTTAAGAAAACGATAAGCATAATTTCAAATCAAATTGTATGAAAACTATTACTACTTATTTATTTGTGTTATTTGCTGCTATGTCTATACGGGCTCAAGCACAAGATTTCAGTTTAAAGTATGGGAAAATAACTAACGATGAAGTGGCATTGGCATCTTATGACAAAGATACTACCGCCAATGCCGTAGTATTATATAAAAGAGGAGATGCCTATTATGACTATCTGGATAAAGGGTTCAGGATAAACTATGAATACGAAACAAAAATCAAGATATTTAATCAGAACGGGGCAGACCATGCGAATGTTACATTGTCTCTTTATCATGAACAAGGACAAAACCTGAGGAAGGAAACCATCTCGAGAATAGAAGCCCATGCTTACAACCTGGAAAATGGAAAGATCGTAAAGACTAAAATGGATAAAAGTTATATTTTTGAAGAACGGGTTTCTCCTTACAGGAAATTGGTAAAATTCAGTATCCCGGCAGTAAAAGCCGGTACGGTTATAGAATACAGGTATAAAGTCATATCAGACTTTCCTACCCAACTGGGAGATTGGGATATTCAGCAAAGCATCCCGATTATATTTGCTCAATATGAGGTTAAAATACCCGAGTACTTCAAGTTTAGGTTCGAAACAAAAGGATATGAGCATATAAAGGTAGAAGAAAGCCCGGAGAATCAGTCATTTACTATACGCGATTCACGCGGACAATCGGAAGCTGTTCAATGCACTGCCCGGAAGTTGAAATTTACATCGACAGATGTTCCTGCAATGAAAGATGATAATTATGTATGGTGTGTAAGTGATTTTATGTCTCATGTTACTTTCGAGCTGGATGGAGTTATGTTTCCCTATGAAACTTACAAACCGTTTACTCAGACCTGGGAAGATATAGAAAAAACACTAAAAGAATCTGATGCATGGGGAGACTACTTGAGAATGAGAAATCCTTTTAAAGATGAAATGGCCTCTCTTCCTTTGCAGGAGATGAACAGTACTGAAAAAATTACAGCAATATTCAATCTGCTCAGAAGCAAACTTAAATGGAACGAAAGCTATGGTTTTATAGGTGAGGATGTAAAAAAAGCTCTTAAAAACGGTACCGGAACCAATGCCGAATTTAATTTTATTTTAATGAGTATGCTTAAAGATGCGGGCATACAATCTTATCCGATTTTATTAAGCCACCGCACAAGAGGCCGTCTTCCACTAACATATCCCTCTTTAAACAAGATAAGCACATTTATTGTAGGAGCTTTAGACTCAGACACGACTATGGTTTATATGGATGGTTCGATTAAATATGGAACCATTAACCAACTTCCCCCTGTTCTTATGGTAGACCGGGCGCGTCTCTTCAATCCTAAAGAAGGAGGATATTGGGTAAACCTGACAAACATAGGCAGAAATTCCGTTCGTTGTGCAATTAATGTAACAATTGGCGAGGATGGTACATTAACCGGAAAACGTCAAACAGCCTACTCCGGGACTCTAATGGCTTCTTACAAACATAGTTTCTATAGTGCTAAAGACAGTCTGGATTTTATTGAAAAAAGACAAAAAGATATTGAAGTCACCATTAATAACTACCAACAGTTGGGTATGGAGCAGTTCTCGCCACAAGTGAGGGAAATTATGGATTTCACCAAGAATTCAATGGCTACTGATGACCGTATTTATCTCAATCCGATGATATTTCCACATATTACCGAAAACAATTTTACGAATGAAGAAAGAAAACTTCCTGTAGAATTCGGATTTCCATACGAGTTCCGATTAAGCAATGCTCTTACTATACCACAGGGATATGAAATAGAAGAAATGCCGGAGAATCTTCGTTTTAGTACAGAAGACGGAGGCATATCCTGTCTTTATACCTTACAACATAAAGATGGTGTTGTAACGGTGAATTATGTTTTACAATTCAAAAAGATCATTTTCTCGCAACTTGAATATCCTTCTCTAAAAATTTTCTGGGAAAAACTGATAGAAAAGAATAATGAACAAATAATATTGAAAAAAATAACAGATGCATAATTTGAACTAACTATGATGTCTTTTATAACTAAAACCAGTCTCTCGTTATTTATTGTTTTTATAACAATTGCTCCGGTAAAAGCACAATTGAATCTGGATGTATCAGCTATTCCGGATTCTCTGAAAGAAAATGCATACTCCGTAGTACGACATGAAAGAACTGAATATACCTGGCAAAACATGTCAAATGGCGATGAAGTAAGTACTCGCGTTATCACTATACTAAATGAAAAAGGAAAAGATGAAGCACATTTTATGCTTTATAGTGATATGTTCCATGACATTAAAAAATTCTCAGGAGAGGTGTATGATGCAACGGGAAAGCTTATCCGTAAAATTAAAAAAGGCGATCTGGGATTTACCGAATATTCTAATCATCTGGCTTCTGACGGAAAATATCATTTTTATGAGTGTCACACGCCCTATTACCCATTTACAGTAAAATACGAATGGGAGGTTAAACACAAAAACGGCATTATCGGTTTTCCTAACTTTTACCCGCAAGAATCCTACAATCAATCTGTAGAAAAAGCAGTTTATTGCCTGAATATACCGGAAGGGATCGAGTTTAAATATAAAGCCCTTAATATGGAAAAGACCCCTCAAAAAGATAATTCCGGGAAAATACCTTCTTACATTTGGGAAGTTGAGGGTTTAAATGCACTTGAACCTGAACCATTCGGACCCTCGTTAGGCTCACAATTACCTACACTATATCTTACTCCTATAAAATTCAATTTTGGTGGTGTAAGCGGAGATATATCAGACTGGAAATCTTTCGGAGATTTTCAATATGGGCTTCTAAAAGGACGTGATCAACTACCCCCAGCCATCAAAAATAAAGTAACAGAACTTATAAAAGATGCCCCGACCGACAGAGAAAAGGTAAAAAGAATCTATGATTATCTTGCTGAGACAACGCGCTATGTAAGTATACAACTAGGTATCGGAGGGTATCAGCCAATGCCTGCTTCGGAAGTTTTTTCTACCGGATTCGGAGATTGTAAAGCATTAACCAACTACATGATGGCCATGCTGAAAGAGATAAATATTCCATCTCACTACACTATTATAAGCACTAACAGAAGGCATCTTTTAAAAAATTTTGCCAGTGCCAATCAAATGAATCATGTAATCTTACAAGCTCCTTTACCGGGAGATACTCTCTGGTTGGAATGTACAAATCCTCAACTTCCATTCGGATATGTACACAATACTATAGCCGGCCATGATGCTATTCTGTTAAAAGAAACAGGAGGAGAATTATATACACTTCCCACCTATCCGGATTCACTTAACATGGAGAATCATAATATCAAGATTACTCTATCGGAAAGCGGGAAAGTCACAGCTAAAGTCGACTACAGTGCTCATCTGTTTCAATATCAAAGCATGATTGGATTTACCAAAACAACACCCAAAGAACAAATTGATTACCTGAGAAGAAATATAAAAGTAACACAGGCAAAGGTAAGTAACGTGAATTATACAGAGAATAAAGACTCCTATCCATCCATAAATATTGTGTATGATGTTGAGTCTGAGCAATACGGAAATAAAACCGGAAACAGATTATTTATCCCGGTCAATCCCTTCCGGGAAGGTTTTGGCAAACTGACTGATAAAGACCGTAAGAATGATATATTTATTAATTACGGGTATAATGATAATGATATAATTACTATTCAAATCCCTGAAAACTACAGTATAGAGTCTTTACCTAAGCCCGTTGTGCTTATGAAAGAATACGGAACTTTTATGTCAGTGGTACAAGCTGAAGGAAATGAAATCAAAATTATACAAAAGCTGCATATGCGTCCCGGAAGATACGATAAGTCCGGTTATTCCGAATTTGTACAATTCTGTAAAGGAGTAGCAGATAATTACGGAGATAAAATTATTTTAAAGAAAAATTAAAGCTAACCTATATAGTATAGCAGGATAAATGGGTTTCTATGGAGTAATATTCATTTTTCTCCGTATGATTATTCCGGTTCACGAGTGTGAACCGGACAATTCACGATCGTGAACTATATAAACCACGCCCGTGAAGTGTACACTTCACAGGCGTGAACCGGAATAAACTTATGGATTAAATTGATTAATTATAAGTAGATATTGTTCTAATCTTACATTCCTTGCAGTACTAAAGAATTTATATAGACAACCTATAGTAGAATTTAATATTTAACCAGTCAACCAAAATCAGGACGATACATAGTGATAGCATGAGAGAAAAAATGAGAGTAAGAAACCTCTTCTCTCACTCATTTTTCAACTAACTATCAATCACTTATATGTAAAAATGAGAGCAGTGAGATAATAAATGAAAAATATTTCCTGTAAGAAAAAAGATTACTTATACAAAAATACCTGTCTGACCATACAATCACGTCAAATATATTATTCATAAAAATGTGTAGTTACTAAGTTTATTTTATAGTTGATCTGTCTTCTAGAGAGGTTCAATATAATGTAAGCTTTCTATTATATATATTTAGCACAATTCACACTGTTTATTCTATCTTAGATATTTGCCGGAAAAGCCACTTATGCTTCCACCAAATAGACTTCTTTATATATTTTATCTTTTATACAGGGGAAATCTTTATTACTATCCAAATCACCTTTAACCATTAAAAACATTGGTAAAAAGCCATCACCCTTACGGTAGGGTGGTTGAAGATATTCACGCTCCCATAACTCGTAACCTAAACGGCTGTAAAATCCGATCCTTCTTTTACTCATTTCATCATTTGGAGCTTCTACTTCAAGGACTATCGGTTTTTCAAGAATCTCATTCATTCCTTCCAATACTCTTTTTCCAAAACCACCATTACGTGCATCCTGAGAGATTGCAAAGTGCTCGATATAGTAGAAATCGTCAAAATCCCAATAGGTAAAAAGTCCGACAGGTTTGTCAAAGTGCAAAATGACATTACTCTTAAAAAGGGGGTTACTGTCTGTAAATTCACGCTGTATATCTAATTCCCGACGCTCTTCTTGGGGGAATGCATCAACAAGAAGATCTTCTACAAAATTATAATACGTGGAATCAGTAGTTTTAATAATTTTAATGTCAATCATCTTTTCATATATTAATTTGTATAAAAGTTTATCATTCTTTCAATTGCACGTTGGCAAACAGGACAGAATGCAGCCGCACTGTTAGTTTTCATTCTACAATCGGGAGCTGGTCTGTAAATTCCTTTTGAAGAGTAACCGCCACCCTCATATACTCCTACATCTGTCACCTTCTTTAATTCTGGGTCTGTTGGTACCGGTGTGCCTTTCGGTAACATATTTTCCCACTTTGATTTAAAATTAACAAGTGAAGTCAAATTTTGTTCCCAAGGTTCGATATTTAAAGGATACATTCCGCTAAACGTGTCATTCTCATAATAATATTCATCACCCAGTCCGGCGAAACTATGACCGAATTCGTGTACTACAACCGGGGCAAAGCTATAATGATGCGTGGTGGTTAAAGTAAAAGCATTGTATATCCCCCCGCCTCCATATTCTGCCGTATTTGCTAAAATGATAATATGTTCGTAAGGAATACCTGCAAGTGCATTGTGAATATCTTTAACCCGGCTTGAGGTTAAATATCTGGTGGAATAAAAGGTATCAAAATGCGAACCGAATGACGTATCTTTCCACTCATCCTTACCTGGAATACTTACTCCTGAATCTTCCGACCAGCTTTCTACAGCTATAATATTAAATTTATGTTTAAATTTCCCGAAAGGTTCGTGGGCAAAAAGACTTTCACACGCTGCATTAGCATCTTTATAAAAAATATCTTTTTCTCCTTCCGTATATCCTTCCGCGAGAATCACCACGTCAATTGTATTCGGGGTATCTCCACTCTTTACCAGATATTGGTAAGGAATGATTTTCTCCATCCCCCTCTTACGAATCAATACATCTTTGGGATCTACTACATGAGTAAAAACGGAAGTGGGCTCTCCCCTGTTATCTCTTAAAGTAACAGTAACCTCTGCTTTATTCCTGGGAAACGGCAGCAAATAAGTATTTTCAAATCCTTTATTCAAATTATTGGCTTCATCTGTTACAAGCCACTCCTGAAACAGAGTAGAAAAAGAAGTCATGTAAATTATTTTACCGGAATCTACATCTTTCATTTCGATCTGACCGTTACCTTGCACAGGTAAAGCAGAAAGATTATGACGTCGTCCGGCCCACTGAGGAAGCTGTGCCAATTCATCGAGCGCAATGTATTGTTGACCTGCATTACCTGAAAAAATATAATCTATTCTCAGGGTCTTATCAATAAAATGATCTTCGAAACTTTGTGCCGATACCTTCCCTAAAAAAAGGAATAAAAGTAAACTTATGGCTAGGCTCATCTTCATAATATTTCACTTTTTATACAAAGATATAAATCTATAAACGAATCTTCCAAATATTTTGAAAGTTCTTAAAAAATTATTGCTAACAATCTGATATCCGGTAATGCATCTAATAAGAAGCACAAATATTAATCTAATTATTTTCTTAAAAGAAAAGTAACGAACTGTGTGATTTTTCGCTAAAAAAATACGTAACTTTGCATAATAATAGTAAGAATATAAACTTTTAATTTGAAACCAACTTTTAATTTTTTATATGGGACATCATCAATTGGATAAATTGGACGAGCAGATTCTTAGGCTGATAGCTGAAAATGCAAGAATTCCTTTTCTCGAAGTAGCACGTGCCTGCAATGTATCCGGAGCTGCCATCCATCAACGTATCCAGAAGCTTACAAACCTTGGTATATTAAAAGGATCAGAATATGTAATTGATCCGGAAAAAATAGGATATGAAACCTGCGCTTATATAGGTCTCTACTTAAAAGAACCTGAGCAATTTGATATTGTAACGGAGCAGCTTAAAAGAATTCCTGAAGTAGTGGAGTGTCATTTTACTACCGGCCAATATGATATGTTTATCAAAATATATGCAAAGAATAATCATCATCTTCTGAGTATTATCCATGATAAGTTACAGCCTCTGGGCTTGGCACGTACAGAAACTTTGATATCCTTTCACGAGGCTATTAAAAGGCAAATGCCGATACTCAATGTGAGTGAAGAAAAAGAAGAAGAGTAATTTTCGCGTAGAGAAAAAGATTTTAATAAGTATTCTGTCATTACAGGCTTGTCCCTAAATGACAGAATTATTTTTATAAAAAACTATCTTTCGTAGTTAACAAACGTATATGGGTAAAGATGTTTCTCGTCAACTCCATATTCCTGCCTCATGACTTCTCTCCATTCTTCACTATTTATTTCCGGAAAAAACGCGTCAGCTTCTTTTGTAATATCGTTTATCCGGGTAAGATATATTTTATTGGCAAACTCCATGGCCTGCCTGTAAATACTTTCACCTCCAATAATAAATATTCCTTCTTCATCCTTACAACTACTTAAAGCTTCCGGCAAAGACTTAAAAATCTCTGCACCTGGAAAAGATATATTTTCCTGCCTGGTAAGAACAATGTTACGACGGTTTGGAAGAGCTCCTTTAGGGAGAGACTCAAAGGTTTTACGCCCCATAATGATGGTATGTCCTGTTGTTAATTCTTTAAAACGTTTCATATCATTTGGAACACGGTATAATAAATTGTTATTGTTACCAATTGCATTATTGAGAGAGGCAGCTACTATGATTGAGATATTGCTCATTTGTAGGTTATTAATTATGATGTTGAGTTTAACTGGCTTCGAAAGTAATATAATTCTAATATATAGGCAAAAAATAGTAAAGTATTGTTAAAGGTTTTTTTAGTTTATTTTTATGGGATTTAGTTATAAGGGTTAAAGGTTTCAATCCTACCATAGTCCAATTATCACATATATACGGCTATAAGGTACACAGCATAGAACAGGGTTTCAATCCTACCATAGTCCAATTATCACTCAACACGTCAAAGAACAATCACCGAATTTCAGAGGCTGTTTCAATCCTACCATAGTCCAATTATCACAAGTATACCTGCCCCTGAGAAGTAATCACCGTTTTGGTTTCAATCCTACCATAGTCCAATTATCACATATAAATGAAAAGTTAAACTGAATAGTTAAAAACGAAGTTTCAATCCTACCATAGTCCAATTATCACGAATGTATAACCTTATACGCCAGATAAGGGAGTTGAATTGTTTCAATCCTACCATAGTCCAATTATCACAAACAGCAATGAAAGATGAATATCATATTCAAACGTTTCAATCCTACCATAGTCCAATTATCACTTGTTGGCTCAATTCCTCGCGAACCTTATACTTTAGGTTTCAATCCTACCATAGTCCAATTATCACTTTTTGAGACAAACATTTAGACAAACATTTATACTCAGTTTCAATCCTACCATAGTCCAATTATCACTGGGAATATCCTGATATAACCCAACATGTTAAAGATGTTTCAATCCTACCATAGTCCAATTATCACCAAGCGAAGAAAGCGTTTCGGTGATTACTTAATATTGTTTCAATCCTACCATAGTCCAATTATCACCAAGGGTCTTAAGAAATTCCCTTCTCTTTTTCCGGTTTCAATCCTACCATAGTCCAATTATCACATAAAATCATCAATGCTGATATCCAATAACCTAACACGTTTCAATCCTACCATAGTCCAATTATCACTTTAGAAAAATTTGCAGAAGCTTTAAACGTTCCTTTAGTTTCAATCCTACCATAGTCCAATTATCACTATTTTGGATGCAATGAAAATAAAAAAACTACAAGCGTTTCAATCCTACCATAGTCCAATTATCACTTTGACTGCATAATCGAGTCGGCAAGCTGTATCTTGTTTCAATCCTACCATAGTCCAATTATCACAAAATAAAGTATAGCATTAATGAAGATACATTAACAAGTTTCAATCCTACCATAGTCCAATTATCACTTTCAAGCAAATTCTTTACTTTGTCCATGTCCATGTTTCAATCCTACCATAGTCCAATTATCACCCGTAAAAATACGAATAAAACCTCATTAATTATCAAATATTTATCTTCTTTATTTCTATGTTTTGTAACAATAAAAAGTGTCGATCTCCAATTCTATGAATTTAGTTGGAGATCGACACTTTTTAAGTTATTTATAAACCGTACGGAAAATATGAATATAGAATGCCTATTATATTATAAATTAATATATTATACAGAAACTATCCCCTTAATATGAGGATGAGGATCATAATTAACTAATTCAAAGTCTTCATACTCAAAACTGAATATATCTTTCACGCCGGGATTAATTTTCATATCCGGTAAAGATCGTAGCTCACGGGATAATTGTAGATTAACCTGCTCTAAATGATTTGTATATATGTGGGCATCACCCAGAGTATGGATAAAATCTCCTGCTTTTAATCCGGTAACCTGAGCTACCATTTTAAGCAACAGTGCATAAGAGGCAATATTAAAAGGAACTCCCAAAAAGATATCAGCACTACGCTGGTAAAGTTGAAGACTTAAACGTCCGTTTGCCACATAAAATTGAAAAAAGATATGGCACGGAGGTAGATTCATATTGTTAAGGTCAGCCACATTCCAGGCACTTACCAGTATACGGCGTGAATCCGGATTATTTTTTATTGTATTGATTACTTCTGAGATCTGGTCAATATGTCCTCCCTGATAATCGGGCCATGACCGCCATTGATAACCATAGATATGTCCTAAATCTCCATTCTCATCCGCCCATTCATTCCATATTCTCACTCCATGATCCTGAAGATACTTTACATTTGTATCTCCCTTCAGAAACCAGAGAAGTTCATAAATTATGGATTTTAAATGCAGTTTCTTGGTCGTGAGAACCGGGAAACCTTCTTCAAGGTTAAAACGCATTTGATGGCCGAAAACACTTATGGTACCAGTACCGGTACGATCGCTTTTCTTTACGCCTTCGTCCAGTACTCTTTGGAGTAAATCGAGGTATTGTTTCATAATTATTGTGACTTCTTAATCCGGATTTTTGGTTTGCAAACTTAATGAAAAAGTTTAAGCTTAAAAAGGAAAAGTAATAAAAAAGGGACGCCATCTGTATCTCTACAATGCGTCCCTTTAGAATTAAGAAAGAGAAAATAGAAAGTTTATTTGTTATTCTGCATACTATCTTTTTTCTACATTTCTATTTCAGATTCTTAATTCTGCTTACTACTTAGTTTCACAAATCTGTGTTGCGCCACATTCTTTTGCGTATTAATAATGAGTACGTAAGTTCCATCTAAAAGACCTGAGACATCAATACCTGCTTCACTGGAATCAACTTCCGGAATAAGTACGGTAACACCACGTGCATCAATTACCCGTAAATCTTTTACTGAATTATAGTCACCGTTAATAAATAACATATCTTTTACCGGATTCGGATAAACAACAAAGCCAGAACCATTTTCGTCAATACCTGAGGGATCTGTAAAATGCAGTTCCAACGGATTAATCATATTGCCGACTATATCATTTGTAAATTGTACTGATTCCTTAACTGGATATATTTCACCGGATGAGATATCAATAACTTTAAAGGTTATGGATTCTTCAGTATTTTCTCCATTTACTGTAATGAAGAAGTAGCCATTGATTTCCACTCCCATACCACGGCATTCGTTTCCGACATAGGCACCAATTGAGTATTTACCCGGTACAGCCTGTTCTGATTCATTATATATACGTGCAACAATACTCATATTATCTGCATACTTATATTTGTCATAGTTCCACAGGCTCCTGTATGTATAACCATCCGCTTGAGGAGAAACAGACCTGCCTCCATTTATATTGTAACTGAATGATTTGACAGAATGCGCATAATAGTTATAACCTTCACCCGGAACAAGTGTTTGTAAACTACCTATCCATGTGTTATTATGGAAAATACTAAATGCATCTTGTCCTTTTATAACATCGTTTCCATCAGCTATCAGATTCAATAATGCATTGTTTACACTCATCTCTTCATCCGGAGTATAACCTATCCAGTTCCAACCTCTATTTACTGTCAGTGTAACATCTGATTTAGAGAATGGAATACCTGTCATGGTCAAATTATCAGGGTTGCTCATATTTATTTTGTATGAACTACCCGGAACAATTTCGTCCAATGAGCCGGATAAGCCATGTTCGGGATCATTTACAAGATTTCCACCTTGTCCTTTTACCGACAATAAATTATTAATTAATGGTGTAAACAGAGCTACAGGATCATTTAATTTACTATCAGCTACATTTGCAGAAATCCAGTTCCAACCAGTTGAAAGATTATATACAATTGTCTCTTCAACAATACCCGTTTCTGCAAATACGGCTTCTATTTCCAGATCGGATTCGACAAATGTTTCAAATGTTCCTGATGTGTTGTCTATTACTTTTCCATTTACTTTCCAGTGTTTCAATACATAACCGGTAGCAGGAAGAGCTTTTAAAGATAGTTTGTATCCATGTTCGTATTTACCAGTACCACCACCGGATACAGATCCTCCTTTTCTGTCGTATTCAAGTGTTACATCATACAACTTAAGTTTAAAATTAGCTGTGATAGTTGTAGCACTTAAAATAGTATACGCATAATCCGGTTCAGTGGATAGGGTGTTACCATCTATCATCCATTTTTCAAACAGATATCCGGTTTTAGGTTCTGCATGAAGATTAATGACTTCTCCATGTTCATATGCTCCGGAAGAGGGTGTTACAGTACCGCTATTTTCGGGAAGTATCTTAATAGACAGATTTACTTTTCCATCAACATACTGTACCCAGTCTGCTTTCTCACCGGTTTCTCCTTTATAGCCTTCATGGTCAGTAATTCCGGCTGTTTGTATGGTTAGTACATAATAACCATCTGCCAGAGTCAAAGCTGATACATCCAGTTTGTATTCACGATCACTAACTCCGATTATTACAATCTTACTTGCATCCAACATTTGACCTTGACAATTCAAACGGATATCTTCTGTAGTGAAGGTAGAAGAATCTATGGATTTGTTGAAACGTACTACGATTTCAGTCACCGGATTAGAAGCAATCTCGCCCGACGCGGGAACATTACCAAATGATTCTACAGCCAGCACGATATCCGGTCTTGGTTCGAATTCAAGTATGTAATCTTCATTTCCATTTAATAAATTATCTACAAAATGGAGACGGTTTTCATAAAGAGGATCTCTACCATCACGTAATGTACGGTCAGTTTGCCAGAAATTACGCAAGTTGATAGACATATTATCACTTACACGGGTTACCCGGATTAGTTTTTGGCGTCCATTTGTAGGGTCGCTGATATACCCATAATTCCAACCAGTTTCTTTAGGAGTAACAGTTAATTTATATTTGTTCGTTCCATCCGGATTACACACAGCGGTAGTTGTAAGTGCAACCGGTGCTGTTGTTCCATCCGAGAAGTAAAGTATATCCGGAAAATCATCCGAATCAGGGATATCATTAGCAAGAAATCCTGTCAGGAAATTATTCCCTTCCAGCGGTACTATTATACTTCGGATAAGTTCGTGAATAGTAACTTCATTCAGAAGACTTAAGTCAGGATTATCAAATCCTGTCAGATGATTCACTTCAATATCATAATTTACAAAATGTCCTAACAATGAGGCTGTGAACCACCACTGTGCATAAACAGTCTGTCCCGGTTGAATATCTCCAAACTCATTGTATGCGCTTTCACCAAACACCAATACTTTTTCCTGCCCATTTTGTTGTGAACTAATCATTTCAAAATCAATCAACAGATCTTTATCATTAGCTACAATCTCCGGCTGATATGTAAGCATCCTTACATTTGATGCTTCTCCTGTACCTACATTGTTAATAATAAGAGAAAACTCTGATGGTATCATTGGTTCCACTTCTTCTGTTAGCGGATCGTCTCCTAATACATCTCTCTGCATAAAATAAGTGAGATTCAAATCCGGTGAGGGTTTCACTGTAAGTGTTACCGGGAAAAGATCCCGTGTTACTTCCAAACCTGTAAACGGATCCAAGTATGAAAGCGTACCACCGAAAGAGTAATCTTTTGGTTCAGTAGGTGCTGCATATTTCGTAGGAATGAAAGTAACGGTTGCAATACCTGTTTTCTGTGCATCAAGAGTCCAGGTGTTAGCTACTCCGTTTTTGAATTCAATTAATGTTTCGTTATTAATATTGATTTGGAATTCATGGGGAGTCATAACATTACCTTCTTCATCTCTTACTATCAGATTGAGTTTGACATCTTTCATTGCAGTATCAGCATGTCCGTTGAAAACGGTTAGAGTACCTTTGAAAGCCTGACGGGTGAGAGTTAGCTTCTGGGTGAATTGGAGAGAGATAGTAGCACAGACTGAGTTGGAAGATTCATTCAACTTCGCCACTACAATTTCAGTTTCCTTTTCAACCATTTCAGGAACAGAAGAATATCCCAATGATTTTGCAAAATCTTTAACTTCAACTATCTTTTTCTCATGCTGATCAATTCTTTCCTCACTAATATAATTTGGCGAAGAAGTAATTTTATTAAATGTATTGTTCCAACGTTCTACAAATTTATTAAACTGTTCATGAGTTATTGATAAAGGTTTAAGATCATAGATAGTAGACCCTTCGGTTATTACTGCATTCAATGATCTAAGCTCAGCAGATAAATCAGTCAACTCTTTTCCAGAAACACTTAACCAAACAGAATCCCCAAAAACTTCTAAATATTTACCTTTAGATGCATCTATCATAGAAGTTGCATTCAGCATAACTCTCTGGTAGTGAAGTATATAATCCGGATATTTCACTTCTGATCGTAATGGAGTATCTTCAGGGAAGAACTCACCTGGTACACAAGGTTCAAAAATAGGCTTTATACAATCTTCATAAATATCAATATAATCTATTATTTTCTCAAGCCATACCGGTTTTTTTACCCATTGTTCCAATAGACAAAGAATCTTTCCATTTTCTATAACCTCCTGTACGCATTCAAGTACATCTATTATTTCTAATACAGTTGCAATTACGGGAACACGTTTCAAGAAACATCCGGCTACTATCTTAAAAAAGAAGCTATTCTGACATGGTTCACATCCTTTATATTCGGTAATAGGTTCAGTAGTACTACTTCCACCGTAGTAACCACCGCCACCACCGCCGCCGAAACCACCGCCGCCGAAACCACCGCCGCCGCCACTAGGAGCACTACCGGCAGATTTACAAACCAATAACTTAATTGTTACAGGATATTGGTGCCATTTTCGATCCAGACCACAATCCCACATATAAAATGTAACCGGTTCGAAACGACACGGAAGTTGCAAACGAAGTGCTCTTTTTAATTCTAAAGAACTATCGGCTGATTCCCTGTTTCTTGATTTAAGTGATATTTTTACAGGGACAACGATTGACTCCTGTGGTCTCAGATTTACATTATCCATAGCTGGATATTCTATGGAAAGAGCTTCATATTCAGGGAAAGTTAATCTCACATCTTTAGCTGTTATCAGTCCTTTATTGATCAGTACTGCATTAAACATGTAAATACCTTTCTCCATTAGTTCATCCACAGGAATTTGATCAGGCACTTGTGTAACAACTACCGGTACCGGAACATTCACCTCATATTCTACTTTAGTAATGATCTCATATTCATCTTCTACTGTAGTTTCTTCAACTTCCCAGTTAATTGTTATAGCCTGAAAACTCAGATTTACTGTTAACTTATTTTCTTTTCCCGGATCTACAAGAATATTATTTTTATACCTGTCATGCTTATCCGCAGAAACTTCAATCGCATAATAGCCTTCCGGCATTTCCTCTACAACAAATAATCCTTCTGTATTTGTCTTACCTTCATAAAGAACCTGGTTTGTCCCTACATGTCTCAGAACAACGCTTGCTCCCTCAAGATGAGGTCCTTCCGGAGTGTAATAAGTGTATTCATCACAAACATCTACAATTAGTTTTCCTGTAGATGTTGATACGGGTTCTACTCTAAATTGGAGCGGGAATCCTGTACCATTTTCACAATTCACTCCAATGGAACCTGTTATAGCCACATTTAAGGGTAAGTTATCTGTTGGAGTAAATCTTAAAATAATAGTTGCTGTTTCATCCGGTTTTAAAGAAGACATTTCTTTTGGAGTAACAGTAGTCATCCATGGGGCGTTTGAAGGCAGGCTCAAGCTGATACGCCCGGTTTCTCCTTTTCCTACATTAGTAATTGTAAATGAATAATCACGTACAGAGCCTTTTGTCATCGTTGTATTAATTGACGTAACACCCGGCTTTAACTGTCCCTTTTGCGAGCGACAGTAGGCACGAATTGGAATATCCAGAGAAACATCTTCTGCTGTTTTAATACGTATATTTATCAATTCCCAATCCTGAATTTCACTTGGTGCCTTACCCGTTAACTTAAATTTAAGTTCGGCGGTTGCTCCTCCATTAATTTCAGAAATTGTCTCAAATTCTATATCATAATTATCAGGCTTGAAGATCACTTCTGTATTGATATTTGTGAGTTTCAATACACCCGGATTAGAAAGAGCTATCACCCCTTCGTAAGGTTCATCCACAAATATCTGATGTGAAATATATTCCTGAGTAGCACGTTGCAAACCATATACATCAAAAACTGCCTGTTCATCCGTTAAGCCTTCATTGGGATAACATGCACCAACGATAAACCTACCTGATTGATAAGCGGAAGGCTGGAATGTTGCTTCAAATCTTCCATTTCCATCAGTCGTTGCATTAATTGTCTGCCGGATACCTGAATTTATTATATATATTTCAACTGTAGCATTTTGAGTGTTATTTCCTGTAGCAGTACCGCTTATGCGTATTTCCTCTCCCTGGCTATATACCTGTTTGTTAGTAGAAACTGCAGCTACATAATGAGGCAATAATTTTACAGGTACTTGCTCTGAATTATTATTGATATAAAGTAATTCTTTTACTTTCTTGTCTTCGTTAACAACAGCAGAAAGCGTATAATTACCTGTAATATCAGGCATACTTATGGTACCGGTTAATAATTCACTTTCACCAGGAGATAGTGCTTTCTGTGTGTAGTAAGTATGCAAAATATCAGTACTATTACTTAGATATAAATTTACTTTCGTCTGTGATGTTAACGGAGCAACCCCATCATTCATCACCGTTACACTTACCTCAATCGTCCCCCCTGCCTCTACTTCATCTCTTGACAAAACAATATTTGATATAACTGCATCGGGCAAAGTCTGATCTGTCACCATCACCCAACACACCCCTTTTGTATATCCTTCAGAGTTTACAGTAAAAGTAACAGTCCTATCACCCTCTACTATATCATTGGATTTCACAGAAACAGGAACATCTACTGATTCTGCACCGGCAGGTATTATTACTCTTTTTTCATATTCCAAATCAGAATCATAATCACTTGAAATTTCAACCGCCAACTCTTCTGTTGTGGAAGTATTTCTGGATACGGTAAGAATTGTTGCATTTTCCTTTCCTTCCAGAAGCATTGTCTGGGAAGAAGTTATTTTCAAAGCCGGACCATCGTCGTCAAGTATAGTTAATTTTGCTTCTACCGTACCGGCATTAGTTCCTGTAGCAGAACAGTCGCATGACGAAAGATACACTGCTGCTTTTACTGTAACTTCCCGATCTCCTTCTACAATAGCATTATCAACCACTCCGATTGTAAACCGTACCTCCTGAACACCAGGCGCCATTTCCAATCGTTTATTTGAAGGTGAATAAAATAAGTCTCCTTCCGAATCATCCGTCAGGTTTACAATAATATTGCTATCCGTATTATTCAAACGTCGAAGAAGCCCAATTACGGCTCTTGGACCTGCTGATTCACTCACTGCTTCCGGAGTAAGGGTTAATGATATTTCCGGCAGATCATTATCATGGAGAATAGCCAGTCCTTTTGCACTCTTATGTCCGGCAGCACTTACGATAAACTCTGCTGTTATTGTCACATCCGGAATATTATCATCAACTGTGGATACCTCCACTGACACACTCCTTTTTCCTGCCGGCATTTCTACCTTTTCAGGATATTTAAAACGTTTGGGATGGTCGCAATTGATGTTGATTGTTAATGGGGAAGATGCTACTCTCTCTGATTCGATAGTAAGAACAAATGTCTCACCTTCGTTCAATTCACTTTTTGAAAGATGAACACTTAATGCAGGTATTTCATCATCTTCAATCGTAACTGTTTCTGTGACAGGCTCATATCCGTTTCCTTCTGCTGTTATTGTTACTGTAGAGTCTTCATTTAACACAGTATTATCTATCACATTCATATAGAAAACAACACCGGATTGTCCTTTCGGGATAACTACAGTCGAAGGAACTGTGAGGCGTTCCGAATCACCGGATTTAAGAGTAAAAGACTGATCCTCAATCCAGCTGCCACTTCTAAATAGTTTGCAACTAACAGGACGGGAGTTATTTTCCATGATGGCAGAGACAGGTAACTCTAATTTAAGCAGCTTACCTATCTTCAGATACTTTTCTGATTTACCGATGTTATTGTCCTGTGCAGAAATTAATTCTCCAAGTTCCGGAGTCGGAATCAGTTTTACCTGCACTTTTACATCCCCGCCGATACCGGGAAGTTCCGGTAATATCAATTCGGCTTGCCTGCTTACTGTTGCTTCGGCGTTTAGAAGCTGGGTATAAGATAAGGAACCCAGAAATACTTGTTCACCGTTATCAGCAATCAGCACTACTTGCTCACTCCAACCACCAGCCGTTGCTTTATCACCCACATTATTAACAAGCCAGGATATATTTACTTTCTCTCCCGGAGATAATAGGTTTTTATCAAATGTGATCTCCTGTACAGCAATATCCGGTCGAGGCTCAGAAACCACCCGGATCGCTCCCGGATCGGATTCTATAGCCACATTATCTCCTTTATCATTGCTGAGAATGACCTGGTTAAACTGCATGGGATATAAGGCATTCTCATCCCATGTCATAGGAAGCTTTACCGGTATCCTGAAAAGAACGCCGGAATTTCCCCTTAAAGGTTTATTAGAAGAAGAAAATATAATAAAGAGATAATCATTTTTTCCCAGTGACCTCACAACAATCGTATGGTCTTCTTTGCGATCTGCCAATATCACTTCAGAAGCATTCACTGTCGCTCCTTCAGGAAAAGTCATATTTAATTGCATGGCAACTATCCCGTCGCTATTTGTCAGGGAGACAGGAATGCTGATTTCGCTTCCCAATCCTCCGTCTGTAACAGGGATGGACAGCTTATTCACTGATTGTGAATAAGCCCCCTGCAGCGAAAAGAGTAATCCCAGAATAGTATATATTAATAGTCTTACTTTCATTGTGCTTTATTTTGAAATTATCAATTTGGAGTTCTTTATAATATTCCTACCTCCCGTTTTAATATTAAGTTGCAAAATATAGATGCCTTTTTCCAATTGTCCGGCCTCCAATTTGTATTGTCCGGCTTCTACGTTCTTACTTTCCTGAACACTTAAAACCGTACCTTGGGGAGAATACAAACAGGCAGAAACGGCTTCTGCTGTAAAAGGCAGAGAATAGTAAATATTGTCAGCATAGACAGTAACGGTAACCTGATCAACCAAATCAGCTCCATCTATCCCTGTTGTATTCTCGTTCAGCTTGACCGGAATTCTTTCTGCTGCTGCATCAGACAGCCTGGCATTTACTAGTTTTATATCTTTTCCTTTCAGATTGGCTATCACAGTAGTGCCTTCTGAAAGAGTTTCCCCTACAGGTGAAAACAAAATAAATCTTACTCCATCGCCTATATTCTTTGATACGATCTGGAACGAAGATTTAGCTACCAGTATCTGAATTTGTTCTTCAGATAAACCCTGTAAGGTTATATCCATTGCGGCTACAGATCTTTCTGTATATAATACCAGTTTCTCATTTTCGATAAACAAGCAATTATTTGTCTGCTCTGCATTTCTCATAGCTGATCTTTTACCCTTATCGGGATCAGAACTAAGAATCAGATTAATAGTACATACAATATCCTGAATGGTGATTGTATTATCTACATAGGTATCTGCAGCAACAAAATTGAATACTTTCGGATACTCCATGAAAATATAATTCAAAGAATGCTGTACATCCAAAACATCTGTTTCCTGATCTATATTAGCATCTCCACTCTCAAAAGGCATTTTGAAAATAAGGCTGCTTCCACGTGCCGACCCATTAGTCTGAACGAGAGAAAACTCGCTGTTGTGTGAGAAATTCCAGTTAAAATTGCCGGTTCTCCTATAGTCTCTCCAATAGTATTTCCCATCTTCATAATATAAGGATTCAATACGGCGTCCGTTTGCATATAAATCATACGCAGGATTTAGCTCGAATGTCTGGTTAGCATGATCATATTTAGATAAAGTAGAATTAATATCTAACTCCGGTTGAAGCGATAATTGAATAGAGTCTTTGCCTAAAGTTTGATAACTGATATCTAAATTAATAGCTTCCGGTAACAGACCTTCAACTTCATCAAAACTGTTGTATGAAAGATTCAACTCTTTAAGTTCAGCCAATAGTGATACAGAAACCGGGATTGTTCCTTTATAACTGTTCTTACTAAGATTTATACGAACCAGACTGTCAGGAAGAATATCTGTTGCAAACAATTTATTCAAATCACCACTCAGCCTGTTATTACTGAAATTGATCTCTCTTAAATAAGCCAGAGAAAACAGTGTTTCCGGAATTTCTCCTGTAAGATTGTTATCTGTTAATGTTATACTTACAACACGTCCGTTTTCAAATGTTACCCCCTGCCAATTGCCTGGTATCCTTCCTGAAGCAACATTCCATTTTCTCTTCCAAGATACACCGGCGGTGGTATCATAGAAGTTACACAATACCGAATAATCTTTTTCGTGTATCATATAAGGTAATATGGATGTGGCGCCGCTACCGGTTACATTATTGTCTTCATCAGACTCAGGTATATCACCGTCTATATCACTTCTGACGAAATAATAAACTGTTGATCCCCAGTCTGTAGGAGCATTGACAGTAAATTCAACATTATAACTTTCATTATTTTCCAGGTTTTCACTACGTCTCACAGCAGACACAAGACTAGCAGTCTGGAAATTAAAGACATTTTGCTTGCTGATATAAAGCCCGTCTCTCCATCCATTCTCTGAGAAAGTTTGGTATCCGTTATTTATTACTGTTGCGCTCACGGTGAAAGGCAAAGTTTCTGTCACTTCATTAGGGATAATGATATCTTTTACTTCCAAATCCGGAAGCTGCTTAATACTGAAAGAATGGATATCGCTTTCTAAAATGCTGCATTCTCCTTTGGCAACAACCTTCCATTTGTAGCTTTCTCCAAACTTACAATAAGAGTTATTATAAAAACTATTGGTAGTAATATGAGGAGCAAATGGTTCTGCCGGTTCTTCGTCTTTACTGTTCCATAGATATAAGTCATATATTGCCGTGTTGACAGGAGTCCAGGAGAAATTAACTGAAGTTGATGTTAGAATCTCTTCCGAAGCAGGAGTCAGCAAGATCAATTCTCCTTTTAAAGTTGGAATAACAAGAATCCGATACTCCATCATATACAATGGAATGTTTGACAAAGCAATAGTAACATTGTAGATCAATGTATCGGTTAGAGCCGACTCATTAATTAACTGTGTAGCCGGAATAACTTCCGTCCCCTCAGGTAAATATCCTGTTGTTGAAGTTGGATCTTTAATGATACTCCAGTTATAATTAAATGCTTCTCCTATTTCTTTAAAATTAACTTCCAAAGAGGGATGACCAGTACATACTTTTTGCATAGAATAATCATATATATGGTTGATATCGATCCGATTACCCCAGATGCGCACTTCTACACCATTTAATTGAATATATTTACCAAGTTCTACAATCAGTCTGAAATGTTCCGGATCACTGGTATCTACTTCTGTAAAATCAATTATAGCAGGATTTCCCGAACCATCACTTCTCAGATACATTTGCTTTTTACTGCTTATCAGATTATCCTTCATAGCAGATAACATCTCTACATTGAATACAGATAAAGGAACTTCAAATAGTTGTCCTAATCCGGTTTGTATAATAACATCCCCGGTAACAGGAACACTGGATATCAAGCTAAAAAGCTCTGTAGCATCCGTAAAGTTCTTTGCTTCTGACAAATTCTTATTCAAAGATAGCACTCCCGAAATATTCCAGGTGTTTTCCGGGCTTATATTTATCTTTATACTGATTGTGTCGGAATCAAAACTATTTGATGCGATCAAGGTAATATCGTAATTACCGCTTTCTGTATATACATGCAACGGACTCTTTTCCTTGCTTACTGAACCATCACCAAAATTCCAATCAAATGATTCGGCATTTTCTGATGAAAGGTTAAGGAATTTCACCCGGTTTAAGAAAATGTCTGTGTGGAAATTTGCATTAATAGTATGATCTTCTCCTTTTACTACGGATAAGGAGCCATGCTTAAACGGACAATCTTTTGTTTCCGAAGGAGTCGTGATAGTGGCCTCACTCATTGTTACCGGATAATTTATCCCGGTACTCCATCCGGTAGCAGGTAATGTTACAGGAATATTTATTAAAATACCATTTGAATCGTGAAACTTTTGATTGGTCTCACTGCTGATAGTATATAAATATGAGTTATTCTCTAAAGTAGAAACGGTAAATGTATGTCCGTTCTTCCTGCTCGAAAGAGAAGCTTGTGTGCTATTTACAATTACTCCTTCGGGGAAAGTTATTGTAAATACGGCTCCTGTAACTTCCATATTATTATTCAGCAGATAGACAGGAAATATTATTGTTTGTCCCGGATCTCCTTTTTGCGACAGGGATATTAAGGCATAATCTTCCATACCCGGAATCTGCGGATCTCCCGGGTTACCCGGATCGTATTCATAATAAGCTGTTAGTGAAGCGTCCTCGACTGACATTTTATAATAAAAATGTGTTTGAGTGGATACCACAGTATCTCCATTTCTCCATTCTTTAAATCTAAATCCTGAATTTGCATACGTATATACATATGCATTAGCACCCTCCTTGTATTGTCCGGCTCCATAAACAGAGCCTGCTTCGGGAGGATAAATGTTCAGGCTTAAATTATACAACGGTTCAGGGATTTGGGGTTCCTGAGGATTAGAAGGATTGTATTCGAAGATTGCCGTTAAAGCAACATCACTATTTCCCATTGTATAATAGAAAGATGAACTTGTAGAAACTACTTTCTCGCCCTCATTCCAGGAAATAAACTTGAATCCGGCATTAATAGAAATACTTAACCATATTCTTTTACCCTCTTCATAGTTGCCTGCACCATGTAAAGTACCTATATCTGCAAGGTTTGCCTGCAAACTTAACGAATATTGAGGTGCTGGTTTCCCCGGTATTTCCGGTTCAGGGGGATTGGTAGGATCAAATCCTCCATCTTGCCCCCACATGATTGTACTACATAAAAATAAGATTATGAAGCACAAATATCTGTTTAATCCGACCTTCCAGGCCGATTTATCATATCTCATTTTATGTAATTATTAGAATATAACTGTCTTGTACGAATTTGCTCCTACTTTTACAATATAGGTTCCCTTAGAAAGAGATATTTCATTTATAACATCAGAGGCTTTTAATTCCTGTAATTTAATACCTGCCAATGAATAAACAGATATTGCCGTACCGACTTCTGTTGTAACTATCAGGCAGCCATTTTTTACAGTCACAGTAGTATCAAACAATTCATTTGTCTGCATACCTGTAGTTCCATTGTCTGTCAATTGCAATTCAAAACGGTTATTGTAAGTTCCGGCATCCGAATTGAAGGTATAGTCTGTATTATTTAGTTCTGTAACCATATTCAGGAGTTTATCTTTTAGATATACAGTGATATTTTCAGAAGTTACGTCTACTGAAATTGTATAATTATTATTTGCACCTGCATAATATCCTAATGGAATGATGCCACTACCTAAAGGTCTTTCGTTTATTGCATAATGGATATTACCTTCTACAGAATAAAGTTGTGGAACGTTTTTATCCGAACTCATAAATTTTGCAGCATCCCTTTCGATTTCGTAACCAAGTTGTGCTTCAGGGTTGAGTACGATTCTTGATTTATCTGTAAAATCTTCATTGCCGATAGACAGATTTATTAATGTACGATCAGTATTAGTATTTGATCTTGCTTCCCTTACTGCATTTACCGTACTTGTAGTTTGTCTTCCTTCGGGTAGGAATACGATTGCATCCAGGTCATTCGGTTTTTGTACAAAGAAAGCTTGAAGGGGTTCAAGTACATAATTATCATCTACTGGTGAAATAGCAGTATATCCTGAACCATTCCAAACTGTGATAGGCGCAGTATAATTCATTGATTGGATATTAAAGTAAGAAGGGAAGGGATTACCTACAAAGTTCCAGCTTCTGTTAGCAATATTATCAGAGGCATATTCTCTTAAAGGGATTGCTTGTTCTGTAGATTTAAATATTTGATTTATAGTAGAAGGAGAAGGAGTAACTATCAAATTTCTGATTTCTTTATTGCATTGGAAGATATAACCTGCTCCTGCGTGCAATACACTGTCTACAGTCATATTTTTCCAACTACTACCCGTACCTACTGATGCTCTGGCTTCACTATCATATCTTCTCACTACAAATTGAGTACCTTCGTCAATTGTTATATCTTTTACAAGTACATCAAATGGGAATGAGAAATAATACCATCTGTTTGCATAAGCATGGATTTCAATAGAAGTATTTTTTGCAGTTGTTGTTGGAGAATCATTTATTAAACTGGAAAAGCTATAAACATAACGTCTCCACCATTCATCATAATATTCATGGCTTCTGAGTTCATATACCATTTTTAATGCATCCATTTCAAATGGTGTATTACCACGAAGAGTCAAACTACCTGTCGAATTGATAGATATATTAGGATTACCTCCAGGTCTGACATTATTAGAGAGAATGACTGCGTCATTTATTGAAATGTCTTTCATGTTGTCATCATATGCAATAAAATTTGCAAAGTCACACCAATAATTTGCAAGCTTATATTGATTTACCGACCAAAAAGGAACAATTAACTCACAACTAAATTTGTTTACTCCTCCAAATGGATCATACGTCAAGTTTATAGGAGTTGATACAAGACAATTAATTGAACTAAGTTTATTACAACTTTTAAAGCAATTAGAGCCAATATAGGTTACTGTAGAAGGTATTTGTATATTTGAAAGGTTTGTACAATTATTAAAAGCACCTTCATTAAGCAATATAAGTTTCGAAGGAAGTTTTACATTTTCTAAAGAAGTACAATTATAAAAAGCGGAAGATCCCATTTCATATATATTATCTGCAAATTTAACATCTGATAAACTGATGCAGCTCTCAAATGTATTAGATCTTATTCTCTCAATTCCCGGAATATCAATGGCTTTTAAAGAAGAACATCCTGCAAATGCACGATTTCCAAGAAAATTTAAAGATTCGGGTAAAACAATCGACTCTAAAGATGTGCATTGGTAAAAAGCTAATTCATTTATTATTTCTACACTAGCCGGCAATACCACATCTTTAAGCTTAGTGGCTCTGAGGGCATGTGAACTTATATCTTTTAATCCTGAAGGGAAAATCACTTCAGACAAACGATAACATCCATGAAAAGCCTCTGTTGGTATAACGGTAATACCTTCCGGTATTTTTATGTCTTCAATTAATGTGCTTCGCAAAAGATGTGTTCCCATAGTTTTTAAAGTTTCCGGTAATACCACCTTTATCAAACGTCTTCCATCGAAAAATGCATTAGGCAACGCATCTATTACAGCCCCACTCATATCTATTGATATAAGTGTTGTCATATTTTTTATATCGTTAAGATCACTATCATTTAATGGACCGGATACAATCAATCTATTAACATCTTGTAAAAGCGCCACATGATCAAGTACTTTTTCTCCTAAAGTACCTGCATCAGTCAGTTCTACATTTACAACTTTATCTTCTCCCCTGATTATAGTTCTGCTGCTCCAACCGGTAGCATTATTGTAGCTGTATTCAGATTCTTCCGGTACATAAACGATCCTTATATAAGCTAAGGTATTTGAATTAGTATGGACTACAGGTGGAACGATTGCTTTAGATCTGCAAATAACAAGACTGCTACATCCATCAAAAGCATAATAATTTATAGTCTTTAAATTTTCGGGAAATTCTATTGTTTCAAGTGAACGACAATACCTAAAAGCATAATTGTTTATTGTCTGTAATTTTTCCGGTAAAGTAACATTCTTTAAAGAGGCACAATTATAAAAGACATTTTCCTCTATAGTCTGTAATTCTTTGGAAAGAACGACTTCATTTAAAGATGTACAATTGTAAAATGAATTATATCCTAACTTTGCCAATGACTCAGATAATATCAGCTTTCCAGATAAATTAGCACAATTATAAAATGCATGATCTTCAATCGTTATCAAAGAATCCGGGAAATTAATACTTGCCAGTGAAGAACATTCCGAAAAAGCAGAACTTCCTAACCGGGTTAGCTTCTCCGGTAGTCTGATTTCTCTAATGTTTTTATGACTATATAAGGCACTATTAGGAAGATTGTTATTCTGAATAGTGGTTTCAGAGATATCCAAATCTTTAAGATTAGGCATAGCAGCACGAAGTATATAAAAATCACTATTCACATTATTGGAAGTACTACTATTCAAATACCCGGTTAATTTCAGGCTTGTTATCGTATCCTTCTGTTCCTGGGTTAAAACCGAGTTCAATTTTCCATACTCCGGTACATTTATTGTATTCCAATATACTTTGTTCGTGGAATTACTTTGTGACCATGCAACATTTCCGAGAAGTAAACCTACAATGATTATACAACTCCTTAATAAAGTAAAATTTTTCATACGCGTTTTGTTGGTTTATGTGTTATTGAAATATAGTTTGTTTTATGAGTGCTTACAACCTTAAGCTCGAAATATAAAGCCCTATTATTATACAGTAAAAATACGATATAATAGCAGATAAAAATCAACACAAGTTAGGAATAAGAGTGTCATCATTTATAATAAAGATTATGCCCTATACAAATCAGCCGATAAATAATAAAAAACGCATAGTAAGATGAAATAATAATTATTTCATTAGAAACACTATCTAGCAATATTTAAGATGATTACAAAGATAAATAAAATTATATATATCTAATTTAATATCACAAATAATTTATACATTATATTAATAATAGCCGATACACATACGGCTGAGTACATTTAATAGAGTATAAAAGAATTATTTAATGAAGAACGATAAATTATTAGGATCAAACCGACATATTAAAGCACTATTGAGATAGCTATATATCAGGGTTCTCATCGATAAAGTATCCACTACACCAGACCACAATGCATTTCACTACACCAGACCACAATGCATTTTTAAATATATTACTACACACCTTCTATCCTAAATACTAACAACAGCATCTATAACCCACTTTTATAAATATATTATCTTCGTCGACAGATATAAAGAATAAAGAGGTGGAATAATCATTATCTTCTTCTTATCACTATTACAGATGCCCCTTAATATTACCTCATACATGGAATATTCTTACATTAATAATAGGCAACCTATTACGTTAATAAAATCGACGTCCTTATATTGTTGCATTAAGGAATAGCTTATAATTCGTATGGATTAGTTTCATTTACAAAAGAGAAGTCTTTTTTAAGGCATTGAGTGTTTGAATTAATCATATAAAAAGAGAAATCAAGCAACTCAAATCAAAAAGATAGCACTCTACAAATACTGTATCTCATATTTATTATTTATACTAAAAAACATTAGCTAAATAACAGTAAGAAATTAAATTGATATTATATTATTCCGGAAGAATATTGCTCTATATTTTCAGCGATTTATAATAAAGAGGAGATTCAGCATTTATACTTTACTTTCATATTTTGTTTACTTTACAAGAAAGATATCATC
>PPYE01046330.1_pt1 | contig 53889 bp, 46 predicted proteins | sample 1559881 | NCBI WGS metagenome assembly PPYE01 (sample SAMN08240022, study PRJNA423297) | Human gut metagenome, whole genome shotgun sequencing project.
GTCCCCGCAGCAATTCATTCCGGCCGGATTCCCCCTCCACAACCAACTTCCCACGGGGACGGAAGACTCAGCCATCCCCATCACCACACCGGACATGGTCCGTTCCGGACTCGTCCTCCCCACCTCAGTTAAATCTCCATTCAGATAGTTTTTGTACCTGTGCAGACTCCTTACGCGCGGCGCCCGGAATGCGGGGAGAAATTTTCACGGATAGAATTGGAATAATTCCTGAATACCATACAGGAGGCGCTGATGAATTCCATGGTGTGGCGAGGCAGCGGATAGTCTTTCCGGTAAGCCAGGGAGACAATATTTTCATGGAGTTCATTCAGAAGCGGAAAGACATACAGCGGCTCGGAGTCCTCCTCAATGGCATCCAGGTGCTGGTATAGGATCAGCGGTGATAAAAGGCCGACGCCGGCTCCGCTTTTGCAGAGCTCATAAGCCAGTTCCTGCTGGTTACTCTCAAAGATAATCCGGGGCTTCAGGCGTTTGGCGGTAAAATAATAGTCGAGTGCTTTGCGGAGCCTGTTTTTCTGCCGCACTGTGATAAAGGGAAGCTCCATGATTTGCGACAAATCGATTCCCTGTTTAAAGTTTTCAAGTGTCACTTCCCAGTTATCGGGATAATACTGCTGAAGGAGCGTACGGGAAAGACAGCACTGGACTTTCTCACGGGCCAGTTCCACCAGGCAGAGATTAGGCTGGGGAGGGATATCCACTCCGATAAACAGATCCAGCTTACCTGAAAGAAGAAGTTCCTCATTTTCCTCGCTGTTCCCGTCGATTAAATCGATTGTTATATTGGGGTGGGAGGCGTGAAAATATTTCCATATGTTGGGGAAGAATACTTCGCCGCGAAGGCGTGAAATCCCCACCCGCATTGTTGCGCGGCAGTTTTCCCGGATATCTGAGAAAGCGGCCCTCAACTTTCTCTCAGCTTCCAGAATACGGCTGCCGTAAAAATACATCTCTTCCCCCTCCGGCGTGAGGCTGAGCGCCGGCCTCCGTTCGAAAAGCCGTATGCCGTATTCCTCCTCCAGACGGCTTATATGGCTGCTCAGCGCCTGCTGGCTGATATACAGGCGGCCGGCCGCCCTGGTAAAGTTCATCTCCTCTACTGTGATCAGAAAGTATTCAATACTTTTTAAATTCATTCACAATCCCCCCGTATTTAACCACAATATTTATATTGTTAATAAACCAAATATATACTGTTAGACTTTGTTATATCTAAATGATATCATAACCGTATAAAAAATCAATAGAAAAAGGAGAAGGGGTATGACAATTAAAACATTGTGCAGTGACATGCTGCTGTTAGCCGTATTTATGTTGATGGGTTTTTTCATCAGGGAATACATAAAACCGCTGCAAAAACTGTTTCTGCCTGCATCGCTGATAGGAGGGCTTTTAATTTTACTGCTTGGCCAGCAGGTATTGGGGGTTGTTACAGTACCGGACAGTTATTCCGGAATTCCCAATGTTCTGATCGACATCGTGATGGCGTCTCTTGTATTCGGAGTCAGTTTTAACAGGGACAAGATTTTCTCTTATCTGGATTATGTCTGTGTTCCGATGACAGCTTACGGATTGCAGATGTGCCTGGGTACCGGGCTGGGCTATTTGCTGAGCCAGATATGGCCGGGACTTCCAAAAGGCTGGGGAATCATGGGTGTGTTCTCATTCCATGGTGGACATGGTACGGCAGGCGCAGCAGCAGCGACATTTGAGGAGCTGGGCGTGGAAGGTAATATGGCTGTCGGCATGGTGCTTTCAACATTCGGTCTGATTATGGCGATGATGGTGGGCATGGTCCTCGTCAACTACGGGGTAAGAAAAGGCTGGGCTACCTATGTCAAGGAACCGAAGGCGCAGCCGTCATGGTTCTACGGCGGTACTCTGCCGGAGGAAAACCGTAAACCGACAGGACATACCGTGACAACCGGTATCAGCATCAACCACCTTGCGCTTCAGACGTGCTGGCTGCTCTGCGCACTGTTTGTGGGACGTCAGTTATTTTCCTTTATCGGGAATTTCTGGAGTGAAATTAAGGTCCTGCCCAGCGTTCTGCACGGTGTTATCGGTGGAGCGGTATTGTGGAAAGTGCTTGAGATATTGAAGCTTGACCGGTTTGTGGACATAAAGACGATTAAACTAATCAGCGGATTTTTGCTGGAACTCGTAGTATTTACAGCCATGGCAACACTTGATGTGGAGTTTATCAGCACCTATATTGCTCCGCTTCTGATTTATACGTTTACACTGTGTGCAGTGACTGTACCGTGCGTACTGATTACCGCCAAAAAATTCTGTAAACATGAGTGGTTTGAGAAGGCGATGATGGCATTCGGAGCCGCCACGGGAAACACTTCAACGGGATTGGCCCTGGTACGTGCGGTTGACCCGGATTCCAACTCATCAGCAGGCGACACCCATGGAGTTTATACGACTCTCACATGCTGGAAAGATTCATTCGTGGGACTGGCACCTATGTGGCTGATGACGGGAATCGGCTTGACGATGGGCGTGGGAGCAGCGCTGATGGTTGGTTTTGCAGCTGTGGGATTTGGATATTTTGCAAGGAAAAAACAGCAGGCTTAATGGTGAGGAGGATTGTAACATGAAATTACAGCTTATGGACTGTACGCTCCGGGACGGAGCGAATGTGGTGGGAAAGGGATTTTCCGCAGAACTTACTGATATGGTACTGGATGGACTGACGGCGTCACGCGTTCCGATCATCGAGTTCGGAAATGCAGGAGGAATCGGCGCCTACGAGGTTGCGGGATTTACCGATGCTCTTACGGACGAGGAATACCTGAACATTTCGAAGAAATATTTAAACCGTTCTTCCATGCTCGGCATGTTCTTGAACGCGAAGCGCTACAGGGAGAAAAATGTTGATTTGGCGGCAGAAAACGGCCTGTCTTTCCTTAGGGTGGGCGCCGACGCCGGAGACGGGGAGATAGCCGTGAAAGCGATCGGGGATATTAAAAAAAGGAAAATGAAAGCTTTCTACTCTGCGATGAAGGCATACATCCTGACACCAGATGAACTGGCTGAGGAAGGAAAAAAGCTGGAGGCGGCAGGGCTTGACGAGTTTACCATTATGGATTCGGCCGGAACCATGCTTCCCGATGAGGTGGCGGCATACACGGAAAAGTTGTGCCGGGCTGTGACGATACCTGTTGCGTTCCACGGTCATAATAATCTGGGAATGTCTGCGGCCAATGCGGTTGCCGCATGGGAGAACGGAGCCTCCATACTGGACTGCGGCCTGATGGGAATGGCGAGGAGCGCCGGGAACCTGGCCACGGAGATGTGTGTTGCTCTGATGAGACGGAGAGGACAGATGGAGGACATCGATTTCTACGGAATGCTCGATTTCATAGACCAGAGGCTCCAGCCGGCTATGGAACAATACAAGTACCATAATCCGGTTCCGCCCCTTGATCTGGTACTGGGCTATTCCGGCTGCCATTCCAGCTTTGTAAAGCAGTTTAAAGCTGCGGCGGCAGAGAAAAACGTTTCCCTTTACCGGCTTATTTCAGAGGTGTCGGAAATTAATAAAAAGAATCCCAAGCCCGAACTGATTGCGGAGATTGCAGAATCCCTGTAACCGTTCACGCTCTCTGAACTGTTACGAACCCCTGAAGAATAATGAGAAAGAGTGATGATATGATTAAAGTAGTACTGGCGGGCCAATACCCGGAGGGAACTTACGAAGCGGTGAGAAAGCTTCTTCCGGAGACGGAGTTCTCCCTCGCTGCGGTAGATACCCAGGAGGCCTATGATTTAATGACAGATGCACAGATTATGATTCTGCGTATTTTTAAAGCTCCGCGTGAAGTGATGGAGCGAAACAAAAACCTGAAAATGATACTTCGGTGGGGCGCCGGCTATGATTCAGTGGACATCAAAGCGGCTGGTGAAAATGGAATCCTGGTAACAAATACGCCGGGAGCCAACGCAGGCTCCGTGTCGGAGCTGGCGGTCCTTTTGATGCTTGCGGTGGGAAGAAAGCTGCTCAGCCACGAGGCCTGTCTGAAGAGGGGAGAATGGAGCAAGAATACATTTCTCGACAGCTCCTATTCTCTGAACGGGAAAATGTTAGGTGTAATTGGAGCGGGGAATATCGGACGCCAGACCGCAGATAAGGCGAGGGCCTTCGGAGCCAGAATCCAATATTATGACGAATACCGCCTGTCTCCGGAAATGGAGAAAAAGTATGAACTGGAGTACACTGCTTTAGATGACCTGATAGCGACTTCCGACATTATCACGCTCCACATTCCGCTGACGCAAAAGACGCGCCACCTGATAGGGAGCGGGCAGATCAGCCGGATGAAACAGGGCGCTATATTAATCAACACTGCCCGCGGAGGCCTGGTGGATGAAAAAGCGCTTGCCGATGCGGTCCGGGAGGGCAGGCTTCTGGGCGCCGGGATCGACTGTGTGGAAGAGGAACCTTTAAGCCCTGATGATCCTCTGCTGAACACTCCTGGAATTATCGTTACTCCACACATTGGAGGCGGAACTGCCGACATTGCGGACAGAATTATCCCGATGCTGGTCGAGGATATTGAGGATTACGCACAGGGAAAGACACCGCGCCATCTTGTAAATGGAGCATTTCTGAACTGATATCAAAACTGTGAAACGATACCCTGCACGCTCCGCGCACAGGTCACCGTCATCAATAAAATAAGTGCTGCGGCAGAAGTGAGAGCAGGTAATTCCCTGTCCCGCTTTCTGCCGCAGCACTTTTTCTCCGTGCCATTGATATCATTATTTCACAAGTGTCTTTTTCGCCCATTTTCCGCTTTTAAAACGTGTAAAGGAGATAGCGGAGCCTACCAGCCAGCCAATCGGAATCGACCAGCCGATAGCGCTCGGCCCGATGCGGCTGGCCAGGAAATAAGCCAGGAATACACGGGAGAAAAGGTTGCAGAGGGAGCTTGCCATGAAGGTCTTCATGTCGCCGGCTCCCCTTAAAAGTCCGTTGCTGGAAAACATAATTCCCATCAGTATGTAGAAGGAGGAGACGATACGCATATATTCCATGCCGTAGTTAATCGCCTGTACATTGGAGCCCGAGTCCATAAACATATTGAGAAGGTTTGGCCCGAACAGGAAGATAATCAGCGTGATAATGCCGCTGAAGACAACCACCATAAACATGTTGGCCTTATAGCCGTCCTTGACACGCTCAATTTTTCCCGCGCCGATATTCTGGGCCGTATAACTGGACATTGCATTTGAAAAGTTCATATTCGGCATCATGGCAAGGCTGTCGATTTTGGTTGCGGCCGTATATCCTGCAATGAAAACGGAGCCGTAGGAGTTTACAAGGCCCTGCATCATCAGCATACTGACTGAAACAATGGACTGCTGTATCATTGAGGGCACGCCGATGCGGGCAATGCGTTCCACGGCTGAGAAATGGAACAGAGGCCGTTTTCCCTCATCCTCGTGTCCTGGTTCATCCTCCAGATGCTTCAGACGGGCCATGATGACGACCATGGAGAGTCCGGCACATACGCCCTGGGCAATCAGGGTGGCCCAGGCAACGCCGGCAACACCCATATGGAATTTGATTACAAACAGCAGATCCAGCACGATATTCGTCAGAGTTGACAGCATCAGAAAATAAAGCGGCGTCTTGCTGTCTCCCAGGGCATTGTAAATACCGTTCAGGGTATTATAAATGAAGAGGAAGACAGCGCCGCCAAGATAAATCCGCAGGTAGATAAGAGAATCCGCCATGATATTGTCCGGTGTCTTTAACATCCTTAAAATACCTGGAGAAATAATTTCCCCTACTATCGTGATGCCGATGCTCAGGACGAACTGTCCAATCAGGGCAGTGGATATCGTGGTTTTCATTTCGCGTATTCTTCCGGCGCCGAAGAGCTGTGATATAACGACATTACAGCCCATGGACAAACCAGAGGCCAGGGCGACAGCCAGGAAAACAACAGGGAAAGAGGCTCCTACGGCAGCCAGGGCGTCGGCCCCGACAAAATTGCCCACTACGATAGAGTCTACCATGTTGTACAACTGTTGAAACAGATTTCCCATCAGCATAGGAAGGGAAAAGAAAAACAGCAGCTTCAGCGGTTTTCCTTCCGTCAGGTTTTTAATCATTTTCTAAATTCTCCTTTCCTGCAAGGGCATTTCTCGCGATTCTTTCCAGATAGCCCTGGTACTCGTTTTTCTCTTGTTCCGTGAAACCGTCGAAGCAGCGGTCGTTCCATTCTTTGGAAAAGGAATTGATGATTTCCAGCATCTGTTTCCCCTGCTCAGTCATTTCTATCAGCTTTTCACGTTTATTGTCAGGGTTAATCAGACGCCGTATCAGGCTGCGGCCTTCCAGACGTTCCATTACACGGGCCATTCTGCCTTTGTCAATATTGACAATACTGCACAGGGTATCCTGGTTACACTGGCCGTGGCGGTCTAAAGCCGTCAGGACGACACTGTCTACCGGTTTCAATTGACAGGTACTCAGACGCTCCCGCAGGAAGCTCTGCTCACATCTGCGGATAATACCAATATTGATTTGCATAATGACCTCCTGAAATCAGATACAATCCATATAATAAAAAGATACATACAAATTGTTAAGAGAATGTATGTTGCATAATATAACTGTTGTCACACTCAACTATTATATTCCGGACAGGTGGGAAATGCAAGAAGAAATGAGAAATTTTTTCATTTTATTCCGAACAGGGGAAAGGTTTTATAATTGTTGTAGAAATTGCGGTTTTGCTATGCTATGATAAAATGGATAGGAGAGGAGGAAGGAAAAATGGGAAAAATTCCGGATAAAAAATTCCCGGTTAAGATAGCCGGTTTTCCGCTTCCGTTATATCTCGGAATCCTGGCGTTGGTAATTGTCTGCATGTATACCGGCTGCCTGCCGGGCGGGATTGTGGGCGGGATGATATTTTTGATGGTGCTGGGAGAGGGACTGAATGCAATCGGAAACTCCGTACCGGTAGTCAAGACTTATCTGGGCGGCTCCGTCATCTGTATTCTGGGCGCGGCGGTTATTCAGGCGGCCGGTCTGATACCGGAACAGACACATGCAATCATAGATAATTTTGTCAACCAGGAGGGATTCCTGGTGTTTTATATTTCCGCTCTGATAACAGGCAGCCTGTTCAATATTGACAGGGATCTGCTGATCAGGGCTACGGTTAAGCTTCTTCCGACGGCGGTCATCGCTTTGGCGGTGGGGGTGACGCTGTCGGGCGTACTGGGGATGTTTATGGGCAACAGCTTTCTGGAGGGAATCCTGTATATCGGCATTCCGATGACCAGCGGCGGGATGACGGCCGGTTCCGTACCGCTCTCAGAGATGTATTCATCGGTTCTCGGCGCGGACGCCGGGGCAATATTGACACGAATTGCACCGGCTACGGTACTGGGAAACTGTGTGGCCATCGTGTTCGGCGCCCTTGCCGGTAATTTGGGAGAAAAGAAGCCGCATCTGACGGGAAACGGCCGGCTTGTCAACGACGGTAATGAGATTGCCCCGCGTCCTCCGATGAAGCCGACCTTCGCCCTGCTGTGTACGGGCCTGATAATATCGCTGGCCTTTTATGAACTGGGGGCTTTATGCCACCGCTACATATCCGTTATCCCCACCTATGCGTGGATGATTATTGCCGTAGTCCTGGTGAAGGGGACGGGGATTATGTCGGAGGAGCTGGAGGATGCGGCCAGAGAATGGGGGCATTTTGCCATCCATAGCTGGACGGCTGCAGCGCTGACCGGGATTGGTGCGACACTCATTGACCTTAAGACAATTCTCAGCACAATCACCCCGTTTTATCTGCTGACTGTGGTTCTGGTCGTGGCGGCGATTACGCTGACGGCAACCTTTGTCGGTAAGAAAATGGGATTCTATCCGATCGAATCCGCAATTGCGGCCGGAATGTGCACAACCAATATGGGAGGTTCCGGGAACGTGGCGGTACTCAGCAGTGCGAAACGAATGGAACTGCTTCCCTTTGCACAGATTGTTACCCGATCCTGCGGGGCTCTGATGCTGACCCTGGGAGGAGTATTGGTGCAGTTGTTAAAGTGATGAAGAGGTGGAACGAAAATGAGCAAAAGAGAAATTGATTCATATTCCTATCAGTTGGGGGTAATCGACTGTTTTAACGAGATGGTGAACGCCGGTGTCAAGCGAATTGCCATGAGCCATCCATGCCGGACGGCAGAGGAGCGTGACCAGTATCTGGAGGCGTGCCGGGAAATTTGCAGCCAATATGGAACGATGATGTACGCTGAGGATGACTCTTTTGTCACCGATTTGTTCCCGGAAGAGATGAACCGGGGGGCCAAACACTTTATTTTTTATAAGAAGAAGGAAGATTTGGACTGTTACCTGGAACTGAAGGAGCGGAAAGCGGGACTGCTGAGAGCAGGCGGCTACGAAGGGGAGGAACGTTACCGGATTGCGCGGGAGTTTGGAAAACTCCTTTCCTATACGGATGAGGCGGTTGGCAGACTGATTCGGGAGACCACCGGGAAGGACAGATGAACGGGCTGATTGACCAAACGCCGGCTACATGAAACATAAAACATATAAATAAAAACAGAGTCATATCAGACCTTATTTAACCAGGTCCGATATGACTCTGTTTTATTGATGACGGTGACCTGTTCGCGGAGCGTGCAGGTATCGTTCAGATACGAAACATCCGATCCGGACAGACGTTTCCGGGACATGCAATTTAAATCTTATTACTGCGTCTCCAGATATTCATCTTCTCTGCATCCTTAATCAGTTCATCCCTGAACTGCGGATGTGCGACGGAGATGATGGCCTCGCATTTCTGCCAGGTCGAAAGACCTTTTAAGTTGACCTTGCCGTACTCAGTTACCAGATAGTGGATATTGGCGCGGGTATCGGTTACGATAGAGCCCTGGTTCAGGGTCGGGAGGATTCTGGACTTCAGCTGGCCGTCCTTTGTGCTGAAGGTGGAAGAGCAGCAGATGAAGCTCTTTCCGCCTTTGGAAAGATAAGCGCCCAGTACAAAGTCTAACTGTCCGCCTGCACCGCTGATGTGTTTGACACCTGCCGACTCGGCATTAACCTGGCCGAAGAGATCCACATCCACGGCATTGTTGATGGACATAAAGTTATCCAGCGCGGAGATGGAACGGATATCGTTGGTATAGTCAACCGGCGCGCTCATGCATTCCGGGTTGTTGTTTAAAAAGTCGTACAGCTTTTTCGTGCCTGCGCCGAATGCATATACCTGGCGTCCCTTGTCGATTGCCTTGTGGGAGCCGGTGATCTTGCCGGCGGCAGCGATGTCAACAAATGCGTCTACATACATTTCCGTGTGTACGCCCAGATCCTTTAAATCAGACTTTGCAATGAGGGAGCCGACGGCATTGGGCATCCCGCCGATGCCAAGCTGGAGGCATGCGCCGTTTGGAATTTCTTCCACAATCAGCTTTGCAACAGCTTCATCAACCTCAGTGGCAGCTCCGCCTGCGCCCATCTCGGCGATTGGAGGATTGCTGCCCTCCACAATCATGTCAACCTTGGAAATGTGCACTACATTTTCAAAGCCGCCGAGGCAGACCGGCATATTCTCATTGACTTCAACAATAATGACTTTCGATGTCTCACAGCATGCCGCCATATGAGAGGCATTAGGTCCGAAATTAAAATATCCGTGTTCATCCATCGGGGCGACCTGGAATATAGCCACATCCGGTTTGGAAGCGGATTCTCTGTAATATCTTGGAAGCTCGGAATACCGGATAGGGGCATAATAGGAAAAGCCCTGTGCAATCGCTTTACGCTCAATTCCGCTCATATGCCAGGAATTCCAGGTAAGATGCTCGGCCGGGTTTTCAATCTTGAAGATTTCCGGTACCCACATCAGGATTCCGCCTCTGAAATTCACATTATAAAGCTCGGGCATACGCTTTGCCAGTGCGGCGTCCACGGCAACAGGGGTTCCGGTTGTCCAGCCGTAATCTACCCAGTCGCCGGATTTTACTGCAGCAGCGGCAGTATCGGCAGAAACAAGTTTTTCAGCATACATTTTCTTATAATCCATACTCTTCACCTTATCCTTATACTTTTTAAAATGACGTAAATACGCAGGATGCGCCGTCATTTTGAGATGAAATAAGTGTAGCATCGCCGGGATTTTTTGTCAATGCTCACGGCCGGCTCAAATCAACATGAGGCATTAAGAGGTTACTGTTCACACGGTTGCGATCCGCGATGTACATTCAGACAGCATGAACCGTTACTTAAGCGCGGCAATGAGCCTGGGCAGCAGCACTTCGACGTTCCCCACGATTCCCAGATCGGAGATATCGAAGATTGGAGCGGCCGGGTTTTTGTTAATGGCGATAATGAGCTGTGATTCTTCCATCCCCGTCACGTGCTGAAAGGCGCCCGAGATGCCGCAGGCCAGATAGAGTTCGGGCCGGACCGTTTTTCCGGTCTGCCCCACCTGAGGAGATGCATCGATCCAGCCGGCCTCCACGCAGGCTCTCGAACAGGCGATCTGTCCGCCCAGAAGGGAGGCCAGTGTTCTGAGCGTATCAAATCCTTCCGGGCCGCCCATGCCCCTGCCTCCTGCGACGAGAACGCGGGCCTGGGTGATATCGGTTGATTTTACCCCGCCTCTGGTGGTGGAGAGCAGCCTTACACCGTTATCAGCTCCGGATAAATCTGCGGTAAAATGCCGTACAGTTCCGCGGGGGCAGGCAGCAGGCTGTGAGACTTTTTCTGCGCTCTTCCGGCTGTCTGCTTTGTCCCGAGCGCCGGTTTCAGCCAGTACCCCGGGACGGACTGTGGCTATCTGAGGCCGCCTTTCACCGCATATAAATGTATCAATCGATATTCCGTCGGTATTGGGGCGGGTCATCAGAAGCAGGCCCGTACCGGAGGAAATGGTAAGGGCGGTACAGTCGGTCACCAGTCCCGTATCCAGTCCGGCGGCAAGTTGTGGGGCCAGCTCCATCCCAATCATGGTGGAGCCGATCAGTACGATTTCAGGCTCAATACGTTTAACCGCCTGGAGGAAGGCCTCCGTATACGGTTTCGGCAGATATTCTTTCAGGGAGGGCTGGTCAATTATCCAGACTTCATCGCTTCCCGCGGCAGACAGCTGTTCTGCAGCCTCCTTTATCTCAAAACCCGCTATAACGGTAATTACCCTGCCGCCGGTCTGTCCGGCCACCTCGGCAGCGCCGTGAATCAGTTCAAAACTGATCTTCTGTACGATACCGTCGCGTTGTTCTGCGGCTACAACAATATCGTGGTTCATATTTTATCTCCCTCTCTTCTATATGATATGGTTTTTGTGCATGATATCCATAACGGCGCTAATCGCTTCCTCTGTCGGCACGGTAAGAACGGTTCCCCGCTTGCGTTCCTTTTTCCGGCAGGAGCTGAGGAGCGTGACGAAAGATTCTTCCCCGGCATTAAGAGCTTCGCAGGCTGGAATTACGGGGATTTCCATGGCGTAGGCCCGGGTGACGCCGTCGGCCGTCATATAGATCCGTTTTCCGGGCTGGAGCAAAGCGCTGATCAGGCAGGGGGTGGGGAGGTTAAGCATCTGGTACCGATCCTCGAACTGTCTTTTTACAATCACGCCGCTGTCTTCTGAGACGGACGTCTCATCCACATAGCCGGCCTGGGGAAGATTGAGGTAAGAAGCCAGCAGAAAGCCGGTCTGTATCGTATCGGCGTCCACCGCGTAACAGCTTGTAAAAATTAAATCAAATTCCATATCCTGAATTGTGCCGGCAAGGAGCCGGGCATACCGGGTCGGCTCGGGGATGGAAGTAAAGCAAAAAGGCAGCCGGATCAGAGCGGCGCTGTCGCAGCCCATGGCAACAGCCTCTCTTAACAAGGGAACGGCGGCTTCGGTGCCGAGGCAGAGGGCAGTCACGAAACCGCCGGACTGTCTTTTATACCGGAGCGCAGCCTCGACTGCCGCAAGATCCTGTTTTGGCTGCGAATCTGCAGAAGTCTGGCGAATGATGGCGATTATATTCATAGCGGAAATCCTCCTGGATATTGTAAAGATAGAAAAAAGCATTGTGTCATGAAGACTACAATGCTTTTTCTGCAATCTGCCGCAGCGATTTTCTTATAAACTCTGTTTCCTTGGGGCTGAAATCCTTCAAGACTTCCTCATTGACTTCGTCGATGATTTTCAGGACGGGCGCCTTTAAAGCTTCACCCTTGGGAGTAATCATCACGAGTATCTCACGCCGGTTTTCCGGGTTGATCACGCGGTCAATTAAATCCTTCTTCTGCATTCTGTCCAGAATCCCGGATACCGTGGAGGTTTCCAGGCAGAGAAGTTCTGCAATCTGACGGGGAAGACATGTGCCGTCATTAATCCACAGGCAGTTTAAAATGCCGTACTGGGAAGGAGTAATGTCATAAGGGGCCAGCCTCTGGCTCAGATACTGGAAAACCGTATGCTGCGCAGTGGTGAGCAGAAAATTAATACATTCTTTAAGTTCCATGATTGTGGTCTCATCGCCTTTCTATGCAAATATCTTTTATACGAACTATTCTTATTATAAAAAATTTCGAATACAAAGTCAAACAGAACTGATTTTTAAGCCTTAGTTTCATAGAAAGGCGAGATGCTGTTCACACGGTTGTGTTCCGCGAGGTGTTTTCGTGCGTATTCTGTACGAAAATCCCGAGTCACACGGCGCGACGCGATGAAAAGTGAACTTTTCACCACAATCAACGGCGTTTTTTGCCGTTTCTGTGCATCGGCCGCCAAGGTCAGCGGTTCTGAAAAAAGGCTGCGCCGTGCATTTCAGCATAGTAGCCGCGGTTCGACTCTCGCTTTGTGGCACGGCGCAGGTGATAAGATTATCTGAATAAAGCTCCGCTGATTACAAGCTTCTGAATTTCATTGGTACCCTCGTAAATCTGAGTGATTTTGGCGTCTCTCATCATTCTCTCCACGTGATATTCCTTCATGAAGCCATTTCCTCCAAGCATCTGTACAGCCTCGGTTGTCACATGCATAGCGGCATCGGTGCAGACGAGTTTTGCTTTGGCAGCCGGAATGGAATATGGCCTTCCTTCCGATTTATCGAGAGCTGCTTTGTAGAGCATATATTTTGCCTGCTCGATTTCACATTCCAGTTCTGCCATCTTAAATGCGAGATACTGGTTTCTGTAAAGAGGTTTGCCGAACTGCTCTCTTGTCATAAGATATTTTCTGGCAATTTCAAAAGCGCCTTCTGCAATTCCAAGACCCTGTGCCGCAACCCCGATACGTCCGCCGTCCAGCGTCTTCATTGCAATCTTAAATCCCTGTTTTTCTTCGCCGAGAAGAGCAGTCTCAGGAATTTCACAATTTTCAAAAACCAGTTCGGAAACCTGTGCGGAGCGGATACCCATCTTGTTCTCGATTTTTCCGATGGAGAATCCAGGTGTTCCCTTTTTAACATGGAAGCAGGAGAGTCCTTTGCTTCCCAGCTCCGGATGAGTCAGGGCGTATACTGCAAAGTGATCGGAGAGCGGGCCGTTGGTATTGAAGCATTTCAGGCCGTTTAATATGTATTTGTCGCCTTTCTTTTCTGCAATAGTAACACAGCCGCCTGCATCGGAACCGGCGTTAGGCTCGGTAAGTCCGAAGGAGCCAAAGGTCTTTCCGGAGAGAACTTCCGGAAGAAATTCTCTTTTCTGCTCTTCGGAACCGCCATTGGCAATACTTCCGCCGTAGAGGGAGGTGGATACGGAGTAGGAGATGCCTACGGATGCATCGACCTTGGAAATCTCTTCTACCGCAATTGCGTAATCCAGATAGTCCCTGCCGGAACCGCCGTATTCTTTGGCGTAGGGAAGTCCGATGAGTCCCATTTCTCCCATCTTCTTATAAAGCTCTACCGGATATTCGCTCTTCTCATCACGTTCAATGACACCCGGCGCGAGTTCTTTCTCTGCAAATTCTCTTACTGCCTGCTGTAATGCTAAACGGTCTTCTGTTAACTGGAAATTCATGGTGTTACCTCCTTTAAGATAAGTAAATGATTTGGAGTCCGTGTTACGGACACATTGTTTCGATACTTACATGCTAGAAATTTAAAATACGAATATCTAGCATGCTAACTAATAGCTTGCATAAATAATACATTTTTTTTGTTCGATAGTCAATATACAATATGTAAAATTATCAGTTCTTTTTTTTGTGTAATATCACGGTAATGCCTTTCATCAACTATAAGCCGAAGGACGCCAGTACAATAAAGATTCCGCATGCGATAAACGGGATGATAATCTGTGTAACGGCGATATCCCAGTAAGCTTCTTTGTGGGTCATTTTGCAGATGCCCAGCAGCGTGATCTGTGCTCCCTGATGCGGGAGAGTATCGAGAGTACCGGCAGCGATGGCTGAAATCCGGTGAACGTACTGGAAATTAATTCCCATTTCCATGTAAGTGTTCTTTAAGGCATTAAAGGCAACGCCCATTCCCCCCGAGGCGGAACCGCAGGCTCCGGCACAGACGGCAACTGTGATCATGACGAATACGAGCGGCGGCATATGCAGATTCTTAAGCATGGCAACTAAATCGGCAAAGCCGCTTGTGTTTTGCACCACACCGCCGAAACCGACGACAATGGCAGTGTTCAGGATAGCGACGCCCGAGTCGGCGGCACCTTTGTTAAAAACTTCAATCCAGCTGTTAAGTCCGCCGATTCTTCTGAACATAAGAAGGACGGATGCGGCAATTCCTGTCAACACTGCGGTCTCCACCGGAAAATGAAAGATATTAAAGGTTACCAGGATAATAATGATTGGCAGGAACGCGGTAAGCCAGTGCGGCAGCGTTTTATCTTTTTCGGTGCTTAATTCCTCCTCCGTAAGCTGGTATTTGAGAGACGGATCGTTGAAGGTCAGCCCTTTATTCCGGTGATGCACATGATAATAGGAGCTGCATATTTTCCTTTGCTGACCTTGACGATGGCCCTTGCAATGGATTCGGCGGCGCCTGTGAACTGGTAGACAGCTCCGAACAGCGCGCCGACGAAGAATATCAGAAAATATTTGATAACGTAGTCTCCGGCAGCAGGCATAAACTGGTTCTGCAGGCTGGCTAGAATCGGAAGCCCTGAGCAGACGGCCACGAAGATTGTAATAACCGGAGCCAGTATCAGGGCGCTGACCTGTTTAAATGCCAGCAGACCAAATAAAACAATAGCAATAAATAAAATCCAAATCTGAAAATTCATAAACTGATCCCCCACCATATTTATGTTTTGTTTTGCTATTTTGCGTTATGCTATTTTGCCAGCCCCATCAGTTCTTCCCTGAAAATACGGCTGTCCATTAACTTTGGCTGACCATCCATTTTGGGAACGAATCCCATCTGGTCAATAATCTGGCTCTGGATATCGATGCCGGGAGCCACTTCAATCAGATAAACTCCATCCTTTCTCAGTTCGAATACGGCGCGCTCCGTTATATAGAGAACGGGCTGGCCCGTTTTATTAGCATACTCGCCGCTGAATGTAATCTGTTCCACCTGTTTGATAAATTTCTGCTCTCTGCCCTCCGAGACAATCTGAAGCTCACCGTTGTCAAATGAGACGGAAAGTCCACCGGCCGTAAACGTACCGCAGAAAAATACCCGCTTGGCATTCTGTGTAATATTGATAAAACCGCCGCAGCCTGCAATCCTTGGTCCGAATTTGCTTACATTGATATTGCCCTGGCTGTCGGCCTGGGCAAGACCGAGAAATGCGTAATCGACACCGCCTCCGTCATAGAAATCAAACTGGTACGGCTGGTCGAGAATCGCTTCCGGATTGACCGAACCGCCGAATTTCGGGCCGCCCTGCGGCACTCCGCCGACGGGGCCTGCCTCCACGGTTAAGGTCATGTAGTCACCGATGCCTTCTTCCCCGGCTACCATGGAGATATATTCCGGCACGCCGATTCCCAGATTGACGACAGAATCGCTTTTCAGTTCCATAGCTGCTCTGCGCCCGATGATTTTTTTGGCCGAGAGCTTCGGATAAGTAAGACTGCTTAAGGGAACGGAAAAATCTCCGGTCATGGAGCCGTCATACTCACAGCCCACGCACTGCTCATGATCCTTCATGTCCTCACATACAACGACGGCATCCACATAGATTCCCGGAATTTTAACAAGCTTCGGGTCAAGGCAGCCGTTTTTCACAACCTTTTCAACCTGTACAATCACTTTGCCGCCGCTGTTTCTGACAGCCTGGGCAATGGAAGTGGATTCCAGGGACGCCACCTCGTGCTCCATTGTGATATTGCCGTTTTCATCGGAATAGGTACCGCGTATGAAGGCGATGTCGATGGGGAAGGACTTGTAAAGCAGTTTCTCTTCACCCAGAATGCTGACCACCTCGACTAAATCCTCCGTCGTAATGGAGTTCAGTTTACCGCCTTCGATTCTCGGATCTGCAAAGGTGTTCAAACCGACGTGGGTGATTGTGCCGACACGGTGGGCGGCGATGTCACGGAATAACTGAGACAGCGTTCCCTGCGGGAGGTTGTAGCCCTCAATCTTGTTTTCCAGCACCATGCGGCCCAATTGCGGAACCATGTTCCAGTGGCCCCCGATCACGCGTTTCGTCATTCCCTCGTGCGCAAAGTGGTCTGCTCCGCTGCCGTCCCGGTTTCCCTGGGCAGCCGCATAGAAAAGGGTTAAGTCTCTCGGGGAGCCTGTTTCCAGAAATCTCTGTTCCAGGGCTTTCGACAGCGCCTCGGGCATATCGCTTGCCACGAAACCGCTGGTAGTCACGGTCATGCTGTCGCTGACCAGAGCGGCTGCTTCGCCGGCTGTAATGATAGAAACCTTACTCATAGATACCTCCTGTATGTGATATTCATAATTTGATAAACACAGTTAAATAGATCAAATAATTGATTGGATGAAGAAAGACAACGATTGATAAAATTAAATATAAACAATTAAATATCGCATATAAATTAAAGTGTCTGACAATTAATGGCAAAAAAATTTATAAAGTTCCGGAGCCGGATTTTGCTCCAACTCCGGTGACACATCTTTTTATGTAGAAATTTTTTCTGTTTTAAAAATCTGTCAGCTCCGCTTTTCTCTTTTCGAGGAAAGCCTGCATTCCTTCAGCCTTGTCATGAGTGGAAAATGCCAGTCCGAAGAGGTTTGCTTCCAGCTTCAGGCCGCTTTCAAGATCCGTATCCATGCCGGTGTTGATGGCCTGTTTGGCAAGGGTGACGCCAAAGCTTGCTTTTGACATGATTTTTTTAGCCATTGCCTTGCAGTAGTCAAGAAGCTCTTCCTGGGGAACTACTTTGTTGGCCAGGCCGATGCGGTAAGCTTCCTGGGCATCGATCTGATCGGTGGTAAAGATAAGTTCTTTTGCGCGTCCTTTTCCAATCAGTCTGGGAAGACGCTGCGTGCCTCCGAAGCCGGGAAGAATACCCAGGTTTACTTCCGGCTGTGCAAATTTTGCATTTTCGGCCGCGATACGGATATCACAGCACATGGAAATCTCACAACCGCCGCCCAGCGCATATCCGTTAACGGCTGCGATAGTCACCTGAGGCATGTTTTCAAATTTCTTAAAGGTTTCGGCAGCCAGCAATGCCATGGCGCGCCCCTCCATTGGGGTGGCATTTACCATTTCGGAGATATCTGCACCTGCGACAAAAGATTTCTGTCCGGAGCCTGTCAGAATCACAACCTTTACATCTTTAGCTTTTTCAATCGCTGCAGCAATATCACCTAACTCGGCCAGCGTTTCGCTGTTCAGTGCATTTAAAGATTTTGGGCGGTTAATTGTTATAACTGCAATACCGTCTTCGATTTCCACTAACAGATTGTTGTAGTTCTTTACTTCCATGATTTGTTCCTCCTGATTTGAATGTTTTTGATAAAATCTCCTGCGTCATTGGCGCTGCTCTTATAAACAGGAGTATATCACAGTTATAAATGAATGTGAATAGTTTTGGTGTAAAAAATATAGCATGCTAATAATTGATAAATAATCAATAAGCATGCTAAAAATTGGTACATATAGATAAAAAAATATATTATTTTTGGGGAAAATACCTCTGGAAAGGGGAAAAATCATCTTTCGAAAAAAGATTCTTTCGTCTAAAACCACAAAAATAGAGCCTGATTTTCTATAGTGAAGGGAAGCTGCATCAGGAGGGGAACCGAAAGCTGTTACATTCCATCTACTTTTGCTGTTGTATTGTCTACCAGCTTTGCTGTCATTTTACTATCAATCCAGCAGTTGTTTTAAGTACGCAGCAGTTTTTGTGTTAACATTCATCGCTTTGTCCGGAATCCGGAGCATAACAGGTGATTCGCTGTACGGAGTGTAAGAGACGGCCGGAGGGGCGGCCGTTCGGTTCCCTGACGCAGAATGAGCATCGTCAGCATGCGGGATATAAAGCAACAAGTTGAATGTTAACTAATAATTAGCATGCTAGATGTTTCTTGTTCGTATGATAATCTATTTTCAGCGTTTCGTCAATATACAGATTTCATAATTAGATGGAATGATTTTTGTGCATTGTTATCACCGGCGGTTGTGGTGTGCAGTAAAAGATAATCAGAAAATTCACGATAAATTACTATTTACACAGAAAATATATTCTTGTATCATTATACCCACAAAGAATAGACAGAGAAAATATTCGAATTAAAAATATAAAAATAAAGGAGGGTATGCGGTGTGGAAGTTAAAATTGCATTGGTTTCACCTAAACGCGGTTTTTTTAAGAATGCCGGACAGATTTTTGCCGAGCATAACAAACTGATACCTGAGCCGGATGACGGTATTCAGTGCAGATACTGTCTCGAAGAAATGGAAATCAAAAGCAGTGACGTGTCGGATGCCGAGAAGTTTAATCTGCAGAGATACGATGCGGTAATTGCCAGAGGGATAACCGCGGATCTTTTGCGCAGAAGACTGCCGGGACTTACGGTCATCGATATCCCGGTATCGGGAACTGATTTGATCTATTGCCTGAAGACGGCCAGAGACCTGTATCTGGGACAGAACATAGGGATAGTGGGAAGCAGAAACATGATTCTTGGGGCAGACCATATCGGGGAAATTCTTGGAATGGAAGTAAAGATGTATTTCCGCGATGCCCCGGGGGATGTCGTGAGTGTACTGGGGCGGGCGATTAAGGACGGATGTGAAGTAATTATAGGCGGTGTCGAGAGCTGTCAGTTCGCGAAAAAGCACGGCTTAGAATGTCTGCTGATTCACACAGGCAAACCGGCTTTGTGGTATGCGTTCGGTGAGACAAAGCGTGTTTTCCGGATGAAACTGTACCAGCAGCGCAGGATACTTCTGATACAGACTGTACTGGACAATTCTTCCGAAGGAATTGTTCTTGTGGGGCCGGACAAGAAAATCATGCTGTATAACAATAAGGCGCAGAATATTTTAAGTATAACTTCCGACATGACGGAAGAAAATTTAGAAAAACTGTTCGGCATCCATCCTCTTCCGGCGTTTTTGTGCGACAGTGAAAGTTATTATAACGAAATCATCGTTTGTAAAGATAAAAAACTGTCGGTTAATAAGTTCCCGGTCCATCTAAAAGACAGCCCGGTCTGCTACGTGGTGTCCTTTCAGAATGTCAGCCAGCTCCAAAATGCGGAGAAGGTCATTCGAAAGAAAGTAAAAAATCTCGGATGGACGGCTAAATATACTTTTGACGATATTATCGGCAGCAGCCCGGCCATCAGAGAATTAATACGGAAAGCCCGGCGCTATGCCGAGACAGATTCGGATATTCTGCTTATCGGTCAATCCGGGACAGGCAAAGAGTTGCTGCCACAAAGTATACATAATGCAAGTGACCGGAAAAAGGGGCCTTTTGTGGCTATCAATTGTGCCGCGCTCAGCCAAAATCTGCTTGAGAGTGAATTATTCGGATATGTGGACGGCGCCTTTACCGGTGCACAGAAAGGCGGTAAAGAAGGTCTGTTTGAACAGGCACATACCGGAACAATATTTCTGGACGAAATTGGAGAGGTTCCTCTGGAGCTGCAGGCGAAACTTCTGCGTGTGATTCAGGAGAGAGAGGTGATGAGGATTGGTGATAATAAAATGATCCTTGTCGATATACGCATTGTGGCCGCAACGAACCGGGATCTGAATCAGTACGTGAGGGAGAATAAATTCCGGCTGGATCTGTATTACCGGCTGGACGTTCTGCATCTGAAGCTTCCGACATTGAATGAAAGAGGCCATGATATCGGCATTTTGGCCGAATATTTATTAAACCGGAAAAAGGAGATGTACTGTAAGCGGCTGGGCGACATCAGGCTTACGAAAGAAGCCGGTGAATTGCTGGAAAGAATAGAATGGAAGGGGAACATCCGCCAGTTGAATAATATCTGCATGCGGTTGATTGTAAACAGCGACACCGACGAGATAGGAGCAAAAGAAATATACAGTGTGCTGAACCAGGAAGAATGGACGGACGGTGCTCCGGCCGGGGAACAGGCGCCAGGTGAGGTAAACTTGGAAGACAGGGGTGAGGTAAATAATGCGGGGGCAAAAATGGCAGCGGCAGCTCATTTAAGGGAGCCGGAAGAAACAGCCCGGATCAGGGAAGCTCTGAATTACTATTCCTATAACCGCCAGAAAACGGCCAAAGCTCTTGGCATGAGCCGTTCGACGCTTTGGCGGAAAATGAAAAAGTATCATTTTATTTAATATGAAACAAATTTAAAACATCTGGAAAACAAATTAGAAACATTTTTGAGACGTTTAAAATGCATGTTGGGACATACTTCCGGCAAAGAGCAAAAAGTATTGAAATGTGTAACCATGGGAAAAAAGTAGAAAGCGGCTGACAAAGTCTGATAAATACAGACTTGTCAGCTCTTTTTTTAGCAGTGGACGGACGCAGGGATACGTTTGGAACAGAGGATGATGAAAAGTTGGTACGCAGCTTGCTCTATACTGCAGGTGAATGGGGTTACAGATTTACAATCAGGGAGCAGTATGCGAAGAAAAATACGGAAAGGGGAGGGAAAGTCAACAGGAGAGAAACAGAGCAAGATACGCGCTTCCTGCAAAAAAATTAACGAATCAGGAGGGTAGTTTATGGAGCAGAGTACGTTAGCTATTATTATTGTATTGCTCGCCATTGTCTCATTTGCGCTGGAGAAAATTCCGGTTGCGCTGACAGCCATATTGGCGTCACTGGCAATGGCCATATTTGGGATTACTGATTACAGTAAAGCATATTCGGATTTCGGTTCTCAGGCGGCTGTAATGGTGGCAGCCATGATGATTTGCGGAAATGCCTGTTTCGATAACGGCGTTGCGCAGGCCATGGGTAATAAGATTACAAAAATAGGTTTGGGCAAAAACGAACGTCTGCTGGTGACGGTCATGACAGGCTTTGCCGTTTTTCTGTCAGCATTCTTTTCGAATTCGGCAGTTGTGGCCATGATGATTCCGCTGGTCGCTTCCGTGGTTTCGAAATCAGGGGGAAGATGTACTAATAAAAGAGTGCTGATGGCGGTTGGAATGGGTTCTGCAGCAGGCGGCTTTTGCACCCTTTCAGGTTCTACCCCGCAGGTTGCTGCCCAAACCATCTTGGAAACAACGCCGGGGTGTACGCCTATGCACTATTTTACGCTGGCAAAGGCTGGGATCCCGCTGTGTCTGATAGTAATCATTTATTTCGCAACAGTTGGATACTGGCTGGAAAAGAAATCGCTGAAATTTGAGGATGTATGCCCGGTTGAACTCACGAATGAGGAGGAGGGGGAGAGCAAACCGGTGGACAAACGGAAGTTCTGGCTGACGGCAATTATCATGATTCTGGTTGTGGCAGGATTTGTGTCGGGAATCTGGAACATTGCAGTGGTGGCCATGGTCGGAGCAACCCTTATGATATTGACGGGCTGCGTGGGGCTTAAGGATGCATTTCACGGCATTGATTGGAACACCATAGTAGTACTGGCCTGTTCGCAGGGATTTGCCAAAGGGATGGAGACATCCGGTGCGGGCCAGCTTATCGCTGACACCACACTCAACGTTCTGGGGGACAAGGCGACGGTCTTTGTCGTATTGGGTATCATCATTGTACTGAGTGTTATATTGACCAATATAATGAGCAATATTGCAACGGGAACCATGATGTTTCCCATCGTGATTGCCCTGGCTAATGGTATGGGAGTGAACCCCACCACCTTTGTAATTGCAGTGGTGATTGCCTGCCAGTGTGCATTTGCCACGCCGGTAGGAACTCCCTGTGTAACGCAGACGATGGTGGGCGGTTATAAGTTTATGGATTATGTAAAAATTGGCCTGCCGTTAAATATTATTACTACGGTCGCAGCAGTCTTTCTAATCCCGCTTTGTTATGGGATTTAATGCTTATGTGTTCAATGTTTTAAAAGATAATTAATTTATTAACGAAGAAAGGACGTGAAATTATGTATAAAGTCTTAATTCCTCAGGACATACAGGAAGAAGGAAAACAGTATTTAAGAGAAAAGGGGTACGAGATACAGATAGGGAGCGGCTTTGACCGTGACACGTTAAAAAAAGAAATTTCCGATGCCGATGCCGTGATCGCGCGGACCGCCGCTTATCCGGCCGATGTGATTGCAGCAGGAACAAAGCTCAAGGTTATTGCACGTTATGGAGTGGGTTATGACAATATAGACCTTAAGGCGGCAGAAGATATGGGGATTTATGTAACGATTGCCAAAGGATGCAATACCCGATCCGTAGCCGAGCATACGGCTGCGCTGATGCTGGCCTGTGCGAGAAATATTACACAAATTTATGAGGAATTAAAAAGAGGGAATTTTGCCATAAGGAATGCTCTGCCGGGGATGGAACTGAGAGGAAAAACCTTTGGAATAGCCGGCATTGGGGCAATCGGGTTTGAGACGGCAAAGATAGTCCATGACGGATTTTCAATGGAAGTGCTGGCATTTGACCGGTACGCGGACAGAAGCGTTTATCCGGAATGGATACACTTTGTGGACACGCTGGATGAGCTGCTGAAAAATGCTGACGTTTTGAGTCTCCATACACCGCTTACTTCCGAGACAGAGCATATGATTAACCGGGATGCCATGCGGCTGATGAAGCCGTCTGCCATTATTATCAATGCGGCAAGGGGGCCTATCTGGGATGAACGTGACTTATATGAAGCGCTAAAAGAAGGAACCATTGCAGCTGCGGGCTCTGATGTATTTGAGCAGGAGCCGCCGGATGCCAGGTTTCCGTTGTTTGAACTGCCGAATTATATTGCATCCGCACACAATGCAGCTCTGACAAAGGAGGCAAACGCGGCCGTTTCCTTAAGCTGTGCACATGCGGTAGATGACGTTCTCAGCGGCAGGGAACCGGAATTTCCGATTATCAGGCCGGACAAATGAAGAGACAGCGGAAAGCAAACGTAATAGATAATTTATTTCATATCACTTATATTAGAGGAGGACATCCATATGGGTAAAACATTTTTTGACAATACTGTAATGAAGAAACTGAAAAACCATGAGCCGGTATGCGGCTGCTGGTCACAGGGGTCGAGCCACGTCAATGCCGAGATTATGGCTGAGGCCGGATTTGATCTGATGATCATTGATATGGAGCATTCCCAGTTGTCACTGCAGGATACGGTACATATAATCCAGACGACAAAAGGAACGGGCTGCGCCCCGTTTGTCAGGACGCCGTGGAACGATATGGTTTGGATTAAGCAGGCTCTGGATACAGGCGCTTACGGCATTCATGTACCTTATGTTTCCACAAGAAAAGAGGCTGAATACGCCGTAAAATGCTGCAAATATGCGCCGCAGGGTGTCCGTGGAATCGCAGGCAGCCAGAGAGCCACAAACTTCAGTCTTTCAAAGGCTGATTATTATGCCAGAGCGAATGAGGATGTGATTGTGATGATTGCGATTGAAACTCCGGAAGGAGTGGGCAATATCAGGGAGATTGCATCTGTAGAAGGAGTGGATGGAATCTTTATCGGTCCGGCGGACCTTTCAACCTCCATGGGATATATGGCAAACCCGTCGGTTCCGGAGGTCCAGGCGGCAATCCGCGAAATAGAAGAGGGGACCAAAGAATGCGGAAAGTTCCTTGCCACGATAGCATCCAGTGCAAAAGCTGCGAAACCGTTATATGACAGGGGATATACGATGGTTGCCCTGCTGTCCGATACGACCGGACTGGCAAAACTGGCCGTCGATGCCGTAGATTATTTTAAAAATGAAATCCGGGGCTGCTGATACGGCATCCCAAATGACTTATTTGAATTTTTTATTCATCTTATAACCGTTCGTAAATAACATAGACAGAGGTTTGCCTGAAAATTAACAAGGGCAGCCTCTGTTTTGTCAAAAGGACATAAAGGATTAACTTTATCAGCCCCGTAAATATATAAAAAATGTACAATATTCACATTTTTATGTATAAAGGCTATAAAATTGAGGTAAAATGAGCAAAATAAAAAGTTTATAAATTCTTTGATAATTATTTGACAGGACTCCTGAAGAGTGCTAAGATATAGTTACTATCAATCTATGCAATTGTTTTATTTACGTGGCAAGTCATTTTTAAGGAGGAAATTTGATATGTCAAAGAAAGTCGTAATAGCAAGTGCATGCCGTACCGCCATCGGTTCCATGGGCGGTCAGCTCAGCACAGTGCCGGCAGCAGAGATGGGAGCTGCCGTTATTAAAGAAGCACTGAAGAGAGCTGGCGTAGCTCCGGAGCAGGTAGACCACGTTTACATGGGCTGTGTAATCCAGGCCGGCCTTGGTCAGAACGTGGCCCGTCAGATGTCCATCAAAGCAGGACTTCCGGTTGAAGTTCCGGCTGTAACGCTTAACGTCGTATGCGGCTCCGGTTTACAGTGTGTAAACTCAGCAGCAGAGATGATTATTGCAGGGGACGCTGATATTGTAGTAGCAGGCGGTGCAGAGAACATGTCCGCAGCACCATATGCGTTAATGAACGCACGTTACGGCTACCGTATGAACAACGCTCCTATGATCGACACCATGGTAAATGACGCCCTGTGGGATGCTTTCAACGGCTATCACATGGGAATCACCGCAGAGAATATCTGCGACAAGTGGGGCATCACAAGAGAAGAGCTTGACGAGTTCGCAGCCAGCAGCCAGCAGAAGGCTTGCGCAGCACGTGAAGCCGGCAGATTCAAAGACGAGATCGTTCCGATCGAAGTCAAGAAGAAAAAAGAAACAATCATTGTTGATACCGACGAAGGCCCACGTGCCGGTACAACAAAAGAATCACTTGCAAAACTTCGTCCGGCATTTAAACCAGACGGCGGACGAGTTACGGCAGGTAATGCTTCCTCTATCAACGACGGCGCAGCAGCAGTTGTTGTAATGAGCGAAGAAAAAGCAAAAGAACTGGGAATTACACCAATGGCTACATGGGTGGCAGGCGCACTTGGCGGCGTTGACCCGTCTATCATGGGTATCGGCCCTGTAGCAGCTACCAACAAACTTTTCAAGAGAACAGGCATGAAGGTTGAAGACCTTGACTTAATCGAGGCTAACGAGGCGTTTGCGGCACAGTCTATCGCAGTTGCCCGGGACCTTAACTTCAACAGCGATATCCTGAATGTAAACGGCGGTGCTATTGCCCTTGGTCATCCGGTAGGAGCTTCCGGATGCCGTATCCTTACTACATTGTTATACGAGATGCAGAAACGTGACGCTAAAAAAGGTCTTGCAACACTCTGTATCGGCGGCGGCATGGGATGTGCCACAATCGTCGAGAGAGACTAAGCAGTTAGAATAACCGGAACCTGTGGAGGGGGGACAACCCCCTCCACGCTCCGGCTGTTTCTGGTTTACAACATATGGATGTAAGGAGATGATGGCAATGGGGTTTGTTGATTACGAGGAGGATGGATACGTTGGCATTATGACCATCAACCGTCCCCAGGCGCTCAATGCGTTAAACAAGGATGTGTTAAAGGACATCGAAGCTGCTTTTGATGCAGTGGATCTTTCCAGAATCAGAACCATTATCCTGACGGGAGCAGGGGAGAAATCCTTTGTGGCCGGAGCCGATATCGCTGCGATGAGCACGATGACAAAGGCGGAGGGAGAAGCATTTGGCAAATTCGGCAATGATATTTTCCGTAAAATCGAGACTTTCCCGATTCCGGTTATTGCGGCGGTAAACGGTTTTGCACTCGGCGGCGGCAATGAGCTTGCCATGAGCTGTGATATCCGTATCTGTTCCGACAATGCCATGTTCGGCCAGCCGGAAGTTGGCCTGGGAATCACACCGGGATTCGGCGGCACCCAGAGACTGGCCCGTCTGATTGGCGTTGGAAAAGCAAAAGAGATGGTTTACGGCGCGAGAAACATCAAGGCGGATGAGGCATACAGACTGGGACTTGTCAATGCGGTTTACACACAGGAGGAACTGATGCCGGCAGCGAAGAAACTGGCTGCGGGCATTGCGAAGAATGCTCCTATTGCTGTGAGAAATTCTAAGAAAGCGATGAACGAAGGACTTCAGGTTGATATGGATCAGGCAATTGTCATTGAGGAAAAGGTATTCGGTGACTGCTTCGAGACAGAAGATCAGAAAGAAGGCATGACTGCTTTTCTCGAGAAACGGAAAGTGGACAATTTCAAAAACAAATAATAATGGATCAGGAGCCGGGAACAGCCCGGTTATCCGCATTTTGAAAAATCAGGAGGATTTGTCATGAAAGTTGGTATTATTGGTGCAGGAACAATGGGTTCCGGTATTGCTCAGGCTTTTGCCCAGGTAGAAGGCTACGAAGTATGTTTATGTGATATTAATGAAGAATTCGCCGCAAACGGCAAGCTGAGAATTGCAAAGGCATTTGAGAAGCGTGTTGCAAGAGGTAAAATGGATAAAGAAACAGCGGACAAGATTCTCAACAAGATACATACGGGAATCAAGACTATTTGTGCCGACTGTGATCTGGTAGTTGAAGCAGCAATCGAGGATATGGAAATCAAAAAACAGACCTTCAGAGAACTGGCTGCAATCTGCAAACCGGAATGTATCTTCGCAACAAATACGTCTTCCCTGTCCATCACGGCAATCGGCGCAGGAATTGACAGACCGGTAGTAGGCATGCACTTCTTCAATCCGGCTCCTGTTATGAAGCTGGTTGAGGTTATCGCCGGACTGAATACACCGGTAGAGGCTGTTGATAAAGTAAAAGCAATCTCAGAAGAAATTGGAAAGATTCCGGTTCAGGTAGAGGAAGCTGCAGGTTTCGTAGTAAACAGAATCCTGATTCCAATGATCAATGAAGCTATCGGCATTTATGCTGAGGGCGAGGCAACTGTAGAAGGCATCGATACAGCTATGAAGCTGGGAGCAAGCCATCCGATGGGACCGCTGGCTCTGGGAGATCTGATCGGCCTTGACGTAGTACTGGCTATCATGGAAGTATTACAGGCTGAGTCAGGAGATCCGAAATACCGTCCGCACCAGATGCTTAGAAAGATGGTACGCGGCGGCAAGTTAGGACAGAAATCCGGCGAGGGCTTCTATAAGTACAATTAATTTTTGAACCGCATCAGGCGAGCCAAAGCCGCCTTTAAGCGCTATATAAGAAAATGATGGAGGAATAGACATGGATTTTACATTAAGTAAAGAGCATGAAATGGCGAGGAAGTTGTTCCACGACTTCGCCGAAACAGAAGTAAAACCTTTAGCACAGGAAGTTGACGAGACAGAACATTTCCCGACAGGCACAGTTGAGAAGATGCAGAAGCTTGGCTTTATGGGAATTCCGGTTCCGAAGGAGTACGGCGGCCAGGGCTGTGACCCGTTAACATACGCTATGTGCGTAGAGGAGCTTTCAAAGGTTTGTGGTACTACAGGCGTTATCGTATCCGCACACACCTCTCTTTGCTGTGACCCAATCCAGACTTACGGTACGGAAGAGCAGAAACAGAAATTCCTGGTTCCACTTGCAAAAGGTGAGAAATTAGGCGCTTTCGGCTTAACAGAGCCGGGAGCCGGTACAGATGCACAGGGACAGCAGACGAAGGCAGTTTTAGACGGAGACGAGTGGGTACTCAACGGTTCCAAAATCTTCATCACGAACGGTAAAGAAGCTGATGTCTACGTAATCATCGCCGTAACAGGCATTAAAGAAGATGCAAGAGGCAGAAAGAAAAAAGAAATCTCTGCATTTATCGTAGAAAAAGGAACGCCGGGATTCACCTTCGGAACAAAAGAGAAGAAGATGGGTATCCGTGGTTCAGCAACTTACGAGCTTATTTTTACAGACTGCAGAATCCCGAAGGAGAACATCTTAGGACAGCAGGGTAAAGGCTTTGGTATCGCTATGCATACTCTGGATGGCGGACGTATCGGTATCGCTGCACAGGCTCTCGGCCTTGCAGAAGGAGCGCTTGAAAGAACCGTTGAGTACGTTCAGGAAAGAAAACAGTTTGGACGTACAATCGGACAGTTCCAGAATACACAGTTCCAGCTTGCTGATATGGCTACAAAAGTTAAAGCGGCTCAGCTCCTTGTTTACAGAGCAGCTATGGCTAAGAAGACACAGAAGGTTTATTCTGTAGAAGCAGCTATGGCTAAATTATACGCAGCAGAGGTTGCTATGGAAGTTACAACCAAGGCTGTTCAGCTTCACGGCGGTTACGGCTACACAAGAGAGTACGATGTAGAGCGTATGATGCGTGATGCTAAGATTACAGAGATCTACGAAGGAACATCTGAAGTTCAGAGAATGGTTATTTCCGCTTCCCTGTTAAAATAAGATTTCCTGGCAATAGATTGTAAAGTATCTCAATTAGTGAGAAAAAACATGAATAAGGAGTGAACATACCGTGAAAATAGTAGTTTGTATTAAACAGGTTCCGGATACCAAAGGCGGAGTTAAATTTAATCCTGATGGTACTCTTGATAGAGGCGCAATGCTTACAATTATGAACCCAGACGACAAAGCTGGTCTGGAAGCTGCTCTTCGTTTGAAAGATCAGTATGGCGCAGAAGTTACCGTAGTTACCATGGGTCTTCCGAAGGCTGAAGAAGTTCTTCGTGAGGCTATGGCTATGGGCGCAGACAATGGCGTATTAGTAACAGACAGAGTATTAGGCGGCGCAGATACATGGGCAACATCCCAGACACTGGCAGGCGCTATCCGCAATTTAGAGTATGACTTAATCATCTCCGGCCGTCAGGCTATCGATGGTGATACGGCACAGGTTGGTCCGCAGATCTCCGAGCACCTTGGAATCCCGGTAATCAGCTATGCACAGAAAATCAGAGAAATTAATCTCGAAGACAAATATATCGTTGTTGAGCGTCAGTATGACGACAGATATCATGTAGTTAAGGCTCAGTTACCATGTTTACTGACAGCTCTTGCAGAGTTAAATGAGCCGCGTTACATGACTCCGGGCGGAATCTTCGATGCTTACGCAAAAGAAATCACCGTATGGGGAAGAAAAGACCTGATAGATGTAGAAGATTCCAACTTAGGTTTAAAAGGTTCTCCAACTCAGATCGCCAGGGCTTCCGATAAAGTCAGAAAGGGCGCCGGCGAGCAGGTTAACTTAGATCCGGCTGCTTCCGCAGATTATATCGTAAGCAAATTGGCAGCAAAACACGTAATTTAAAAATCAGAGAAAAGAGTGGTGAATAAGATGAACTTAGAAGCATATAAGGGAGTATTTGTCTTTGCACAGCAGGTTGATAACGTAATCGGCGGTATCGCATTCGAGCTGATTGGCAAAGGAAAAGATTTAGCAAAAGACTTAAACACAGAGGTAACGGCTGTCTTAGTCGGTTCCGATGTAAAGGGCCTTGCGGATAAACTGGCGGAATACGGTGCAGACAAGGTTATCGTCGTTGATGATCCCGAATTAAAAGAGTACAGAACAGAGCCTTACACACATGCTCTTGCATCTGTTATCGAGAAATACAAACCGGAGATCTTCCTGATTGGTGCCACGGCAATCGGCCGTGATCTTGGACCGCGTGTTTGCGCAAGAATCCATACAGGCTTAACGGCAGACTGTACGCAGCTCGATATCGGAGATTTCCCAATCAATCCGATTCCGGGCAAGGAGACGAAACATAACCAGTTACTGATGACACGTCCTGCATTCGGCGGTAACACAATCGCTACCATCGCCTGCCCGGAATTCCGTCCTCAGATGGCTACCGTACGTCCAGGCGTTATGAAGAAAGCTCCGAAGGTTAAAGGCGCTAAAGCTGTAATCGAAGAGTTCAACCCAGGATTTACACCAAACAGCCAGTATGTAGAGATCCTTGACATCGTTAAGGCTGTAACTGACACTGTAGATATCATGGACGCTAAGATCCTCGTATCCGGCGGCCGTGGAATGGGCGGTCCGGATAACTTCAAGATTCTTGAAGAACTGGCAGAAGCAATCGGCGGAACAGTAAGCTGCTCCCGTGCTGTTGTAGATGCAGGCTGGAAGCCAAAAGATTTACAGGTAGGCCAGACTGGTAAGACAGTTCGTCCTAACGTTTACTTTGCAATCGGTATCTCCGGAGCAATTCAGCATCTGGCAGGTATGGAAGAGTCTGATATCATCGTTGCAATTAACAAAGATGAGACAGCTCCTATCTTCGACGTAGCTGATTACGGCGTTGTAGGCGATCTGAACAAGGTTGTGCCTATGCTGACAGAGAAGATTAAAGAAGCTAAGGCTGCTGCAAAAGATAACTAATCTTCTGTAACAGAATTATAATTTAATATAGGGCGGCCCCTGAGGCCGGCCGGATAAAGCACCGCAAAACAGATGTGAAAACAGGTTTTGCGGTGCTTTTTTCTTTATCATCGTAAGGTGTGAATAAAGGCAATGACATGATTTTATAGATTTATTGCAAAATTTATGCTATATTATTAAATGTTTGATGAACATAATAATCGGTTTCAGAGGGGGACTTATGCTGAAGGAAGATCGGTTTTTACAGATAGTAAATTACCTCAAAGAGAATAATGTGGCAACGTTTGCTGAGTTGTCTGAGATAACGGGTACGTCGGTAGGAACGATACGCCGCGATTTGACGGAACTGGAGTCAAAGGGCATGCTGTCGGTGGTACGCGGTGGAGCTGCCTGCCGCAAGGATGATTTGACGCGTCAGACCTTTGATATGAGGGGAATAGAAAACCGGAAAGAAAAAGAAGAGCTGTCCCGTCTTCTTTCCGAGGTTGTTACGGACGGACAGGCGGTGGCCTTAAACAGTGGAACTACTAATATTGAGGCGGCAAAATTTCTGGCTGCAAATTATAAACGACTGACCGTACTGACCAATAATATAAAGATTGTGGAGGCTCTGCGGACAAATCCGGGATTTATAATCGTAGTTCCGGGAGGGGTTCTGAGAAACGACGAGCATTCCATTTTCGGAAAGCAGTGTGAAGAAGAAATTATGAATTATAATTTTGACACAGCGATTCTGGCGGTAAATGCCCTGTCCTCTGATAAAGGAATCACAGATTTTCGTATGGAAGAGGTGGGGGTTGTCAAAGCCATGCTGTCGGCTTCTAAATGCAGAGCAGTGGTGGCAGATCATACCAAATTTGACCGGACAGCATGTATTAACGTTTGTCAGCTTTCAGAGCTTGATTATATACTGACTGATCATAAGGTGAGCGAAGAACAGATAAGAAGATATGAAAAGATGGGGGCCGCTATACTGACTCCCGGCAAGGCAGGTGAGAACAGATGATGCAGGATGAACGTTTTATCAGAATTATAGATTTTCTGAAGGAGAATCAGACGGGGACTCTCGCAGAACTTGCCGGATTAAATGGGGTATCGCTGGACACGGTACGGCGTGATTTGGAACAGCTTGAGAAAAGCAAGATGCTGCGAAGGGTACGCGGCGGAGCCGTTTACCATAATGCGGATATTACCACCCATGGAGTAGGAGTCAGAAGCATTTCACATAAAAAAGAGAAACAGGAAATTGCTGAACTTTTGAGTACCCGTATTGTGGACGGGCAGGCCATCCTCCTTAACAGCGGTACCACATGTATGGAAGTGGCAGAGCTGCTTTCGGAGCGGTTTTACCGCTTGACAGTCATGACCAACAGCCTGCCTGTCATCCGCATTTTATCGCGGAACCAGAATTTTACCATCATCATACCGGGGGGTATCGTGGATGGACAGGAGGAGGCTATCTGCGGTGAGCAGTGTGAAACCGATATTCGGAAATATAATCTTGATATGGCGATTTTGGGAGTCCATGCGATTGATCTGGAAAAGGGAATTACCGACTTCCGTATTCACCAGGAACCCATCATGCGTGCAATGCTGGAATCATCAAGGAAGAAGGTAGTGGTGGCAGACCACAGCAAGTTTGGCAAGGTTTCTTATGTAAATATATGCAGCCTTGCGGAAATAGACAGTATCGTCACCGACAGCGGCCTGCCTGAGGAGATACGGCGCAGATATGAAGATGAAGGTGTCGATGTTGTAATGCCTGCAGCGGACAGGCGGGGGAATTAAGAATTAAAAATTATATACTGGCATGTAAGGCGGATTAGGTACTGGCTCTTGAGCCAATCTTGTCTGCCTTTTTCAATTAACAGAAAAGCATTCTGTTAATTGAAAGACGCTCCGGGCTGTCTTTCTCGTTGCGCTGCTTCTGTTTTTCTCCAAAGAACAATGCATTATCTTGGTTAAATGCTATTAAATTGAATAAAATGCGATATTTTTAAAAAATAACATGACAAATATGGAAAAAATACAAATATATAGCATAATATTATTGACATATAGCAAATAACGTGCTTTAATATAATCAAGAAATGCGAAGTTATTAAAATTAAAGGAGGATATTTTATGTACAACAGACACTACACTGGAAAAATCGAACTTGCGGTATTGGATACTGCCGGAACCTTCTGTGATGGCCCTGGCGATCTCAGACACAGATGGCCTTTAGACGATTTACGCGGATGTAAGGCTCCGGTAGTTCCTTTCTATGAGGCTCTCCGCCAGTTCGGTATCGAATGCGACTGGGCAACCATCCGTAAACCGATGGGCAATTTCAAACCGACTCACTTAAGAATGCTTCTGGACCAACCGGAAATCAGCCGGCAGTGGGAAGCAAAGTACGGACGTCATTGGAATCAGGAGGATTTTGATAATGTTTTGGCTGCATTCAGGCCTCTCATGTCAAAGTACATTGTGGATGAGGATCTGGCAAAACCAATCGAAGGTGCAAATGAAGCGATTAAAAAGATGCGTGAAGCCGGAATCCTGGTTGGCTGCGACACCGGATACTACGAGGAAGACTCCCTCAATCTGAATCGTGTTTTGGAAGAAAAATACGACATGAAATTTGACGTTGTCACCAACGCCGAAAAAGTTCCGGGCAGACCGTCTCCTTTCATGGTATACGATTGTATGCTGAGTGCTTACAAGCTTACAGGCAAAGTGATTCCGATTGAATCCGTGGTCAAGATTGACGACACGGCCGCAGGCATGAAGTGCGGTAACAACGCGGGCTGCTGGACAATCGGTCTCTACGCAAGCGGAAGCAATACATATGATGAACTGGCCGCATCCAAACCGGATTTCCTGGTGCCGTCCGTTGCATACGTTCCTGAAATTATCTTTAATCAGATTGAGCCAAGATTAAGACAGGGAATCAGACCAGGCGAGGGCTTAATCGAAACTATCTAATTGTATAGATAAAACAGTGATACTGTATGTGGAAAGCGGGTGTCCGGGGGGGATGCCCCTTTTCACAATAATGGGGAAGTTAGCTATTAATGAGTATAAGGAGGTTACTGGTTGGAAAAACGAGAAGGTAAGTATGGGTATAGTTCGGATGAATACATAAAGTTTAAGAAATACGCAATGTATATGCTGGTTGGATTTTCCGTAATGTATTGTTTCTTCTATAACGGAAGACAGAATATGAATCTTGCCATTCCGCTGATGATTGAAGAATTTGGCGTAACAAAAGCAGATATGGGCATGGTGACTTCGGCACTGTTTTGGTGCTACGGTTTCGGACATCTGTTTTCCGGCCGTCTGGGCGAGATGGTGGGAAATAAAAGATTTATTTTCTGGGGCGTCGTCCTGTCTGCGGCATTAAACCTGATTATCAGCTTCCAGGCATCACTTGTTGTGATAGCTATTTTATGGGGAGTCAACGGATTCGCCCAGTCTATGGCATTTTCACCGGGGATTGCCCTGAGTAATAAGTGGTGGCCAAAGGACAAACGGGGATTTGCCAGCGGTGTTATTACAGGTGCATCCGGCGTGGCACAGGTTGTAACTTATTTCTGCGTACTGGCCGCATATCAGATTTCACCCAACATGGGATGGAGAGCTGCATTCAGATGGCCGCTGGTACCGATGATTATCATTCTGATTGTATTTTTAGCCCTGGTTAAAAATTCGCCGGCAGACATTGGACTTAAAGATTTTGAGGAGGAAGATAAAGAGGCGGCTGCACTGGAAGCGGCCAGAATGAAGGAACTGAAGGGCAAAGGACCGGTTTATCCTTTCCTGTGCCTGCTTCGGGAACCGAAAATGTGCGTATTCCTGTTTATTATCGCAATCGGGGGAATCGGAAGATACGGAATGCTGACCTGGGTGCCGACTTATTTTAAAGAAGCCCTGGGAATGGATATTAAGAGCGGGATATTTGCTTCCGTGCTTCTGCCGGTAGGCCAGGCCGCCGCATTTTTCCTTATGCCGTATCTGACAGATAAAGTGTTCAAAGGAAGAAGAGAACCTGTTTTGATTATATGCGGTTTTATATCCGCTATCTCACTGTTCCTGTTCCCAAGAATAACATCTGATGTAGTGGCATCCGGAATGCTTTTTTTTGTGGGATTCTTCTCATCGGTAAATGGAATCGTATGGGCCTTTGCAGGAGATATCGGCACCAGAGCTTTTGCAGGAACGGCAACAGGACTGCTCGACTGGGCCGCTTATATGGGCGCGGCTGTTCAGTCTATCCTGTTCGGCTATGTGAGCAGTTACAGTTGGAACGCAGTATTTGTTACAATTGCAGTATTATATGTGGCGCTGGTTGTTCTGGCGCTGGCCGCAAGAAATATGAAGGTTCGCGGAACCGCCCAGTTATAATTAATAGCTGCATGATAAATAGTCATATGATAAATGGCCATATGGTAAAGAACCGTATGATAAGTAAGCATATCATTGACAAACACACAATAGGAGGTATTTTTTATGGGATATAATCCATTTTGTTCAGTAGAAATTGAATTTTCCAATATGGAAGGACTTCATAAATTGATTACCGGATGTGACCACAATCAGAAAACACTGGTGGTCTGCGACCGTTTTACGACGGACATATGGGGGATTACGCAGGAGATTGAACAGGGCGTAGAGGCCGGAATTCTTGCATGGGTAGACAGATGCCCGGGCAATCCCACACAGAAAGACATCTTTGATGCATTACACACGGTTGGTGATCTGAACCCTACTCAGATTCTTGCTATAGGCGGCGGAAGTACTATCGATCTTGCGAAAGCAGTCAGCGCATTTTATTACATGTTTAAGGGGAAAGAGATCACCATCCCGTTTATCACGGAAGCGCTGCAGAACAAATCCTACACAACACCCCATCAGTTCATCGATATTATTGCACTTCCGTCTGCCGCAGGAACCGGTTCTGAGGTCACAAGATTCGCCACTATCTGGGATGTGGATAAGAAGGCAAAGTTCTCTATCGACTGTGAGGAAAACTATGCGAAGAAGGCTATTGTAATTCCGGAACTGACATTGTCGCTTCCCCTGCGCCTGACACTTTCCACAGGCCTTGATGCGTTATCCCATGCAATGGAATCCTATTGGGCTAAACCGACCACTTATGTCGTGAAAGACATTGCTCTCCGGGCGATTGATATGATAATGACCTACCTGCCGCAGGTTCTGAAGGACTCGAAGAATCTGGAGCTTAGAACGGCCATGTCCAGAGGAGCCCTTCTTGCCGGTATGGCATTTGCAAAGACGAGAACGACGGCCTGCCATTCCATCAGTTATCCTATTACGATGCAGTATGGGCTGGAACACGGTCTTGCCTGCGCGCTTTCATTAGACGCGGTTTCAAAGATTAATCATGAGAAAACCGTTTTAGCCGATATGCTTTTTGAAGTATTAGAGAAGCACGGCGGATTAAAGAACTGGCTGGATTCCACCTGTGAAGGAATCGTGGAGCTTCGTCTTGGCTCTCTCGGTATTCCGAAGGAAGGAATTGATCTGATTGTAGAGGGTACCTTTACGAAGGGCCGTATGGACAATAACCCTGTGGATATCAGCCCGGAACAGGTAAAGGAAATTCTCCTGTCCGTTTACTAAGGGAGGGATGACCATGGCATATACATACCTGACTCCGCAGAAGGTTCTTCTGGGAGAAGAAGCGCTGACGCTTGCAAAGGATACATGGAGCGGCTTCGGCACAAAAGCGCTGATTGTAACGGATGCCGTTATGGTAAAGCTGGGAAACGTGGATAAGGTAACAGGCCTTCTCGACGAAATCGGCATTGCTTATGAAATCTATGATGGGATTAATCAGGAACCCTGTGATTATATGATAGCAAAGGGAGCGGAGATTTATCTTCAGAAGCAGTGTGATTTTCTGATTGCCATTGGAGGGGGCAGCCCTATTGACAGTATGAAGGCAATCGGAGCCGTGATTGTTCTGGGGGACAACATTAACAGTTTTATGGGAAAGGTTATAGACGGCAGTTTTCCGCCCATGACAGCGGTGCCGACGACGGCGGGAACCGGAAGTGAAGCGACCCAGTTCACGATTATCAACAATACGGAAAAAAATATAAAAATGCTTCTGAAGGGGCCGGCCCTCTTACCGGATTTAGCTGTAATTGACCCGGTATTTACGATGACGGCACCCCCTGCGGTTACGGCGGCCACCGGCATTGACGCATTGTGCCATGCGGTTGAGGCATACACGTCGGTTAAGGCGTTTTCTATGACGGATACAATGGCTAAGTCAGCCGTTAAAAGAATTTTTGACAGCCTGTATCTCTGCTATACGGACGGCGGCAATATGGAGGCCAGAATTGATATGGCGATTGCGGCGCTGGAAGCAGGAATGGCCTTTAACAACTCTTCCGTGACTCTTATCCATGGCATGAGCCGCCCCATCGGAGCGCTTTACCACATCCCTCATGGCCTTTCTAATGCCATGCTTATGGAAAAATGTCTGGAATTTGCTGTGGATGGATGTCCGGAGCGCTTCAGGGAACTTGCGCAGGTGACAGGCGTATATGAAACGGGAATGACAGATCAGGAAGGTGCAGCAGCTTTCCTGCGCGCAGTCTCCAATCTCTGCCGGAGCCTGAAGATTCAGACACTGGAGGAATTCGGCGTTGACAAGGATGATTTCCTGAGCAAAATTGATAAGATGGCGCAGGACGCGCTGGACAGCAAAAGTCCGGGAAATACGAGGAAGAAACCGGATAAAGAGGATATTATCAGGATTTATAAAGCGTTATTTGATTAATAGATGAACAGCAGATGATTGCTGTAATAGAAAAGGCTGCCGCACTGGTATTTTAGACCGGTGCGGTGGTTTATTTGACAGGAAAGTTTACCTGTTAAATAAAAAACGTTCCGCGGAGGATTGTATTGCGGTGGCAGGGATTTACGTCACTGAAGCGACCCGCCGCAGGCAGAGAATCCCGTGAGCGGGTCTCTCTTGAATTAAGAATTAACAGTTATTTGCCTGTTGCCAGTGTTTAGAATAACTTTTGGAAATAAAAAGCGGCCGATAGTATAATTGGTTTATCAGAGGGGAAACCATATTAAATCGGTTGAGAGGGAACTTTTATGACAAGAGAAAAACAAATTAAGCCAGTAGAAACTTATGTGAGAAAAAGAATGCTCTGTTTGAAGGAAAAGATGGCGGAACAGGCACTTGACGCAGTAATTATCCAGAAACCGGAGAACGTGTTTTATTTTAGTAATTTCAATCCGGTAATAAACAGCCATCCCACTTATATAATTGCTGGGCCTGAAATCGAACCATGTTTGTTGGTACACGCTTTGCGGATGGAACATGCAAAAGCAGAGGGAGCAATTGGACGCATTGAACTTTATGGAAGATGGGGGAATAAGGTTACTTTGGCAGAAGATCCGGTCAATGCTATCAGAGAACTTCTCAAAAAAGAAGGGCTGAGGATTGGAATGGAACTGGATTACAGTAATGTTTTATTTTATCAAGAGGTAATTGAAAAATTATTTCCTAATGAAATTGTACCAATTTCCGGCTGGCTCAGCATGATGAAAATTATCAAGGATGAATATGAAATAAGTTGTATCAGTAAATCGTCTGAGCTTGTCGATATGGGTGTCAAAACGACGATTGAGGCTCTTGAAGGAGGGTATTCGGAGGCAGAGGCATCTACCGAAGGCCAATACGCAATGAGGAAATTGTGGAACAAAAAATTTCCGGAGTCTGAGGTATGCGGATTCGGGACCTCAGAGGGAGGGATGATAGACAGTCTTCATGTTTGGTGTCTATCCAACGGACACATTGCCTATGGTTGTGACTGCCCGAAAAACTACTATCCCATAAGAGGGGACCTGAGTCTTCCTATGGCTTGGGCTAAAACAAATGGTTACCATGCGGAAAATGAGAGGACAATCATCGTAGGGGAGATTGACAATTATAAGAAAAAGGCATATGAGGGAATGTTGAAGGCAAGGGAGGGGATTTTTGAAATACTGAAGCCGGGAATTTCTTTTGAAGCTCTTTACGATAAGGCAGCGACGGTGTATTCAGACTATGGATTTGGAAACATACTTCCCGGCCGTGTGGGACATGGAATAGGCTGTTCTGCGCATGAGTTTCCCTCTTTGGAAAGAGGGAATAAACTGATAGTACAGTCTGGCATGGTTATTACTGTAGAACCGGGGCTGATGGATAAATCCTGGGGTGGAGTACGCCACTCTGATACGGTTCTTATAACCGAGGATGGTTTTGAGAGGATGACAAAACTTGATATGGGTGAAATTATCATAAAATCTTTGTGATATAATTTTAGAAACCGGAGGGAAACAGTTTATACATCCCTCCGGTTTTTAAGCGTTATAGAGGATAATTCTAATGCAAGGGGAAGATCAACAAATTATGTCTTTGGCAGTCTGGACAAAGGCATTTATGGTAGAGGAAGGAAATTTTGTATGCCTGTAATTTATTACGATACTGTTTTTTTTATGAAATTCTTCAATGGGATAAATTTGATGGTGTGAAAAATCGTAAAAAGAATAACGGATAAAAGTTTCCGGACAGATAATAATACCCAGGCCCGCAGAGCAAAGAGAGAGGAGCGTTCCTACATTTTTTGTTTCTAAAAAAGGTTTAGGGATAAAATCAAGAAATCTAAAATATTCCTGGCTATAGGCGGCCAACTTTGTATCGGGTGTCATGGATAAAAAAGGACAGACTTTCAGGCAGGAAAGGACAAATTGTGAGTCTGGATTGCCATTTTGAAGTACACTATGACCAGGAAAGTATTTTTGGATTATGACATTTGGAATAATAACCATAAAGTGTTCTTCGTAAAGTGGCACACTAATGATCTGGGCGGTATCTTTGGGAAGAAAACCTATGCTCACATCGACGGTTCCGCTGTGAAGGGCTTCCTCGACTTCATCCGTATTCCCTTCAAAGAGACAGATGGAAACGCCGGGATGTTTTTCGTTAAAAACCTGAAGGACTGAGGGGAGCAGGACTTGGGTTCTGACGTGGGTACTTCCTACGGTAAGGGAACCTCCAATAAAGCCGCTAATGTCCAAAAGTTCTTTTTGCAGATCGCTTTCCAGGGTCAGTAACTCGGCAGCTCTGTTTTTCAGGTGAATCCCTGCCGGTGTCAATCTTAGCGGAGTGCTTCGGTAAAACAATGGCACGCCAAAATATTCCTCCAGCTTCTGAATATGTCCGCTTAAAGATTGTTGTGTTATATAAAGTTTGTGGGCCGCTTTACGGAAATTCATTTCCTCAGAAAGAATTAGAAAGTATTTTAAATTTAAGAAATTAATCACGGCGTTCTCCTTTCTTTGTCCTATTATAACACTAAGTAAAAATACGGGCAATGCCGCAATAATAAACTGTATACGGAATCTGGTTTCAGTGTGACAGGAAAAAGACTGTTATATCACCCGAATAAGTCTGTTGGACAAGGGAGGGGAGGATTATTATAATCAAAATATAAGGTAACTGGTAGATGTGAGAACCGCGGCTCCAAAAGACAGATGAGAATAATTCAATAAACAATGAGTGTAAGAATGGATAATCCGGGCTGTTAAGTATAATAGCCTGAATTAAATGGAGGGGAAGATATGGAAAAAGAAAGGAAATCTTTATTCGAACGTTTTTTGGAAAAGGTAGAATACGTAGGGAACAAAATACCTCACCCGACTTTATTGTTTTTATGGCTAATGGGAATTACAATTGTACTTTCATTTATTTTTTCTGTTCTTAACATTACAGCAGTGAATCCGGTTACGGGTGAAGTGATAGAAGCGTATAATCTGCTGTCTGTAAAAGGATTTGTTAAGATGCTGGTGACAGCTCAGGGAAATTTTACGGGAGTCAGCGCTCTGGGGATGGTATTAGTCTGTATGATGGGCGTAAGCCTGTGTGAACAATCGGGACTATTTCGTGTAGCCCTAAAAGGAACGGTAGAAAACTCCAGGGGTTCGGATTTAAAAGTAATGGTAATATTTTTTATCTGTTGTGTTCTGGCAGATTGTGCCGGGGGTGCCGGATGGGTAGTTCTTCCGCCTTTAGGTGCAATGATATGGCTCAGCATGGGACGTAATCCCCTTGCCGGTATGTTTGCTGCCTATGCTACTACGGCGAGTGCGTTTTGCGCCAATATACTGGTGACGTCTATGGATATTGTCAACTTAAGCTTTACACAGACAGCAATTGACTTATTGGATAAAAATTATCATCTGTCGGCTGCCTGTAACTGGTTCTTTTCCTCTGCGGCAGCAGTTTTGCTGGTTCCTGTATCTTTGTATGTTACAATTAAAATAGTGGAACCGCGGATGGGTAAATATAACCCGGAGTATGCACAGGAAGGAACAATAGAAGGAGATGTACCAATTAAGGAAGCTGAAATGAAGGCTTTGAAAACAGCGGGATTTGTATTTGTCGGATATCTGGCGGTAGTTGCTGCCCTGACAGTTATAGGAGTACTCAGGGATCCGGAAACAGGTTCCGCAGTTGCGTCATCGGCTCCTCTGATGCAGGGAATGTCCGTATTGATAGCCCTGATGTTTGCAATTCCGGGGGCTGTATTTGGATTTAAGACCGGGAAATTCAGGAATTTTGCAGACTTAGCGGATGGGTTGGCAAGTGCAATGGCGGGAATGGGAAGTTATATTGCAATGATATTCTTTATGGCGCAGTTTATGAACTATTTCGATTGGTCTAATCTGGGGCTTATACTGGCAATTAAGGGAGCTGAAGTATTGAAGGCTTCCGGTCTGCCTATCTGGCTGGTGCTGGTGCTGTTTATTATCTTCATTGCCCTTTTAAACATACCGGTGGGCGGCGCTCCGACAAAATATGCGGTTATTGCACCAATCTTTGTGCCAATGTTCATGCTGCTCGGGTATAATCCGGCAATGCTGCAAATGGCCTACAGAATTGGTGACGCATGCACCAATCCGATTACGCCGACCTTTGCCTATTTTGGGATGCTGCTTGCTTTGGGGCAGAAGTATGATAAACGGCTGCGATTCGGATCCCTGTTTGCCAATATGACACCGTATTGTATTGCTTCAGGTTTTGTAATGACAATACTTTTTGTGCTATGGTTTGTTTTCGAACTTCCATTTGGGCCGGGCGCTGGTTTGTATCTTTAAAAGGAGGGATTTCTGTGGAATGTATTCGTAAAATTGTTGTATCGGGCTCACCTTATGAAAGGGGCAGGCAGCAGGGGGAGCTTTTAAAACCATTAATACATGAAAACATCAATAATATCATAGACAGCCTGAGCAGTTCTGTTTTGGATATAGGGCGTTATCGTGAAATAACTGTAAGAAATGCAGAATTTCTAAAAAACCGGTGCCCGGAACAGTGGGAGGAGATGGAAGGAATTGCGAAAGGCGCAGACGCTTCATTCGACGATATACTGACCATAAATATTCCATCTTATTTTATGAAGGATACTTTCGCCGAGGATTGCAGTATGCTGCTGGCACGTTCTGGTTCGACTCTGGATGGCCTTACTTATCTGATTAAAAACAGGGATATGGAGATGATGGAGCACCAGGCAGCTATTGAATACCTTTATCCGGATGGAAAAACGGTTCTGGAGGTAAATGGAGCTGGGATTATTACCTATCCGGCTATCGGATTGAACAATAATGGATTAGCTGTAACCTCCACCGGCTTTTGGTCGCCGAAAACAGAGATTGATATGGAAGATATTGACTGTTGCCATATTTTTGTGAATATACATCATCTTCTTGAAAAGTGCTCTTGTACCGGTGATGTACTGGAGATGTTAAAGACGTATCCGAGAATGAATGGATTAAACATGATTGCAGCCGACAGACAGGGTGCCGTATTGATCGAGACAACGAAAGACGGGTATCTGTGCCGGTGGGCGGATGAAAGCGGAATATTATTCAGAACAAACCATTACTGCTTGGGGGAACATGTTTATCAGAATCCGGACAGGGATAAATACTTGTCTACATTTTTAAGATACGAGCGAATAGAGGAAATGCTTAAACAACAAAAAAATAGGCTCCGGTTTCAGGATTTGCTTAAAATTATGTCGGATCATGTAAACGGTCCGGTTAACGCAATCTGCCGACACCCGAATACATATGGAAGGACGGAGACGGTGTCTTGCAGCATTATTGTATTAGAAGATGGAGAATTATTTACCACTCCGGGAAATCCATGTGAACATCTCATAAACATAAAAACAGAATTAGTATAAAAAGTTATCAAACCATAAAGCGGGAGAGATGGAACGTCATATGAGGCTCGTTCCCCTCTCCCGCTTTATTGATGGCATAAATAATTGATATGGTCCAAACAGACTTAGATCCATCCACCGTCCAGCCCAATAATCTGTCCGGTCAGATAAGATTCCTTATATCCCAGATGGTAAGCCAGATCAGCTACTTCCTCCGCCTTACCCAGTCGTCCCGCCGGAATGTCTTCCATCAGTCCGATTAAGTCTTCCCTGTGCAGGAAGTGGTTCATCTCCGTGTCGATGGCGCCGCAGGCGATGGCATTGACCTGGATATTGCTGGGAGCCAGTTCCTTGGCGAGCGCCTTGGTAAAGGCATTGACTCCTCCCTTGGTGGCGGAATAAGCCACTTCACAGGATGCGCCGCTTATTCCCCATACGGAAGAGATATTGACTATCTTTCCCTGCTGTTTCTGGAGCATCATTGGAACAGCCAGACGGCAGCAGTTAAATACCGAAGTGAGATTCGTCCGGATCATGAGTTCCCAGTCCTCCGGCTTCATATCCTGGAGCAGTCCGATGTAGGAAATCCCTGCGTTGTTTACGAGGACATCCAGGCCGCCGAACTGTTTTTTGATCTGTTTGAACAGTTCCTCACAGGAATTGTAATCGCCGGCATCCCCGACCCATGTCATACATTCTACATTATAGTTTTCAATTTCCACCTCAGTCAGCAGAAGCTGGTCGCGCCGGTGGACACAGGTGATAATTACGTTGTAGCCCTTTTTGGCATATTTTATCGCAATGGCCTTACCGATTCCCCGGGAAGCGCCTGTGACAAGTACTGTTTTTCTTGGCATAAAAATCAACTCCTTTGAAAGTCAGTTTACTTTATATCCTGAACCGCGGGAGCTTCCCGCACGTCGCCGTAATCCATTTTTACCGGGACAGGCAGATTATCAGGATATTTATATTTTATCACGGATTGGAGAAAATGTCATGGAAAACGAATTTTTCAGCAGGACAGGAAACATTTGAAAAAATATAGTTACTTTTTACACGGTAATGTCCCGCTTGTTATTTTTTACAGCATTGCCGCTTTTTAACAAGGGTGTGAAAAGTAACAAAATATAAAAATGTAAGAAGTTTCCATCTAAAATATCTGTTCCATGCTGGAAAGATGTGGTATACTTAAAAGTAAGCTCAAAAGCCATGGATCCGCATGGCGATGACAAATGATAATACAGCAGTATACGTGATGATAAATTTAGGACAAGAACAGATTAGAATGATTGGAGGACAGCCAGATGGACAAGATACATGATCTGATCATTATCGGTTCCGGCCCGGCCGGCTTAAGCGCGGCCGTTTACGCGCAGCGGGCGGAGCTTGATACGGTGGTGATCGAGAGAAACATGATGAGCGGGGGACAAATTCTCAACACGTATGAAGTGGATAACTATCCCGGACTTCCGGGAATCTCGGGTTTTGATCTTGGAATGAAGCTGAGGGAGCATGCAGACAAGCTGGGAGCTGAATTTGAGGAAGACACTGTTACGGCCGCAGAACTGGGCGGCGAGGTTAAGAAGATAGTTTGTGAGAACGACACTTATCTGGCCAGGGCGGTAATCATAGCGACGGGAGCCCACCACAGAAAGCTCGGAGCCAAAGGCGAGGAGATTCTGACCGGGGCCGGGGTTTCCTACTGTGCAACGTGTGACGGAGCATTTTTCAAGGGGAAAACAACCGCGGTAATCGGCGGAGGCGATGTGGCAATAGAGGATGCCATATTTTTGGCCAGAATGTGCAGCAAGGTTTACCTGATCCACAGGAGGGATGAACTGAGAGGCGCGAAGAGCCTGCAGAACCGCCTGATGTCCCTCGATAATGTAGAAGTTATCTGGGATACTGTGGTTGAAGAAATTGTAGGTTCGGATAAAGTAGAGGCATTAAAGCTGAATAATAAAAAGACCGGTGAAAAGAGTGAACTGAAGGTGGACGGCGTATTCGTTGCCGTAGGAATCGAACCGGACAGCGGACAGTATGCCGGACAGGTTGAGACAGATAACCAGGGATATATTATAGCCGGCGAGGACGGACGGACTTCGGTAGACGGAGTGTTTGCAGCCGGGGACGTCAGAACGAAGGCACTGAGGCAGATTATTACAGCGGCTGCCGACGGAGCAAACTGCATTACAAGCGCACAGAGTTATCTCACCAGGATTTAGGGGGAAGTTTCACATGAGAAAGGGTTTGAAGATACTGATGATGTCGTCTGCCTTCCTGTTGATTGCAGGAGGCGGTCCGTTTTCATCGGAAGCCGCAATGAATCTGGAGACAGATTCACCGGTGGCAGGTGCGTCGGTGGCTATCAATAATTATTATGCAGGCAGCCTGAACCCGGAGGAGGAGCTGGCTCAGGCATTTTCTTCCGAGGAGATGCTGGCCCGCGCCGCCACATCGGAACGGGCCGGGGAGGTGCCGGTCGTTAAAGCCGCAGGAAAATCGGCATATGATAATGTGGCCATTTCCCGTGTAAGCAATTATGTCAATGTAAGGTCGGAGGCCAATACCACAAGCACCGTTGTGGGAAAGATTTACAACAACTGTGCCGCCACGATCCTTTCCACCGTGGACGGGGAGGGCGGAAAGTGGTACCAGATTCAGTCGGGAAATGTAAAGGGCTATATAAAAGCTCAGTATTTTATAACAGGAGCGGAAGCTGAGTCGATTGCAAGACAGGTGGGCACACCGATGGCCCGCGTCGCCAGCACGTCAACTCTGAGGCTGCGCGAGAAGCCCAGCCTGGACAGCCGTACACTGGACCTGCTTTCGCCTGATGCCGAGTATGTGGTAATCGGAGAAGAGGGAGATTTTGCAAAAATATCCGTGGACAACGATCTGGTCGGTTATGTATTCAAGGATTACATCGATGTCAGGGTTGAATTCAATAAGGCCGTTTCAACACAGGAAGAGCAGCAGAAGGCAGCGGAAGCGGCAAAACTGAAAAAAGAAGCGGAAGACGCGATAAAGAAGATGGAAGAGGCCAAAAAGGAAGCTGCAAAGCAGACGGCCGAGGCCCCCAAACAGACGACCAAGGCTCCGGCCGCCACGAAAGCTCCGGAGACAGCTTATACTGGTACGATAGAGGCCAACCCGAACAGTACGACGAAGGCTCCTGAACCGACCAAGGCTCCTGAAACCACAAAAGCGCCCGAGACCACGAAGGCGGCGTCGGGCAATAAAGGGCCGGGAGGCGGAAGCCCAGGTTCGAACGGACCGGGAGGCGGTTCCAGCGAAGTGGTTTCGGCCACACGCTCAGCCGTAGTGGCTTATGCCAAACAGTTCCTGGGAAATCCGTATGTATATGGCGGAACCAGCCTGACAAACGGTGCGGACTGCTCCGGATTTACACAGGGCGTTTATGCCCACTTCGGCATTACAACGGGGCGCAGTTCCAGGGATCAGGCGGCAAAGGGACGCGAGATATCGGTCAGCAGCGCACAGCCGGGAGATCTGCTGTTCTATGCCAGCGGCAACTATATCAATCACGTTGCCATGTACATAGGCGGAGGACAAGTGATCCATTCCAGTACTCCTGCTACGGGTATTACAATTTCACCGTCCAACTACCGGACTCCGTGTAAAGCGGTGACGTTCCTGGATTAATGATGAGGTGACAGTTCAAACAGCAAATTACAATTAAAAAATGCCACAGTTACCGGATAATCATATCACGGCAGCTGTGGCATTTAATTTGCCAAAGTATGATAAAACATCAATCCATCCTGTTTCCGCTTAACGGAGTAAACTCCTTCTGCCGGAAGTAGGTGGAGAGCAGGATGGAAGTATTGGACAGTCCGTACTTGCGGATTTGTTCCAGAAGAACCTCCAGATCCTGTGCATTGCCAACGCGCATTTTAATTAAAACATTGTTTAAACCAACTATATGGTGATGTTCAACGATTGAAGGATCATTTTCACAAAATCTGCAGAACGGTTCATATTCCTTCGGAGGTACATTCACCAGCGCATAAGCTGAAATGTTGCTTCCTAACAGAGTTTCATTAATCTGGGCGTGAAATCCTTCGATGACCCCTGCATCTTTCAAACGGTTAATTCTTTCGGCAACAGCCGGAGCGGTCAGCCCTACTTTTTGTCCGATTTCCCGGGTTGAAGTTTTGCAGTTCTCCTGAAGGATATTTATGATCTTAATATCGGTATTATCCATGCCGCCTTCCCCTTTCTGTAAATAGTTCCCCTAAAATCTCATTATACATGATAAAATATGCTAAGTAAAGACTTTCTGTAAAGCGGTTAGGCATAATTGAGATAAGAATTTTAGTGAATGAATTACTTTGCAAAGCGAAAGATATTTACAACAACTGTGTAGTATTGGTAAAATTATCGTACAATATAAAAAGGAGTGATGTTTCATGGAACCGTTAAATTTACCTATAACAGGTATCTGCTCTTTTGGTAAATATCCGATTTGCACAGACCTTGACAAACTTGATGCGGATATAGCAGTATTAGGTGTTCCCTGTGATTTCGGCGTTGGATTTATGAGCGGCGCGAGGCTGGCTCCCCGCAGAATCAGAGAAGCATCCACACAGTATGGCCGCGGCACCGGTGGATATTATGATTTTGAAAACGACGTGCAGAGGCTGGCAGCGCCTTTTAGCATCGCAGACTGCGGAGACGTTGACATTTTACATAGCGATTTTAATTATACATTTAACAATGTTACGGAGAGCGTTAAAAAAATTATTCAAAAGGGAGCTGTGCCTTTTGTAATCGGAGGCGACCACTCCATCTCCATTCCGGTGGGAAAAGCCCTGGAAGAAGTAGGGGAGGAGATATGCGTAGTGCAGTTTGACGCCCACCTTGACTGGACCGACCATGTCGGTCCGCTGAAAACAGGCAACGGAAGCCCGATGCGGCGGATGTCTGAGATGAAGCATATCGGTCCGATGGCGCAGATTGGCCTCAGGGGAATGGGCAGCAGCAAGCGGACGGATTTCGACGATGCCAGAAACTACGGCAGCGTTCTTATTTCAGCCAGGGAGGCGGCAGAGATTGGCGTCGACGGTATTCTGGCAAAGATACCGAAAGCTAAGAATTATTACCTTACCATAGATATTGACGGATTTGACATGTCGATAGCGCCGGGAGTGGCGTCACCGCTGCCGGGCGGCCTTCTTTTCGAACAGGAATGCGATATCATTAACGGCATCGCAAAGATGGGAAGGATTGTGGCGGCCGACTTGGTGGAAGTTGACCCCCTGTATGATCCGTCGGGAGCGACAGTGCGCCTTGCATCATTGATGATGATGCACGTATTTACAAAGATAGAGGAACAGAGAAAGTCAGAGAGAAGAGGGTAAAACAGGTTACTGTCCACAGAGCTTCGCTTTTCGGCAGAGCTGCGAACAGTAACTAAAACAGAGGTTAAGAGAGGGGAAAGGCTATGGCAGATTACCATGTCGAATTGTTACACAAAAAAGATTACAAAACAACGGAGTGGAGCGGAGGATTGACGACGGAGCTTTCCATTGCGCCGGAGGGCAGTGTTTACGCGGACAGGGACTTTATGTGGAGACTGAGTTCAGCTACGGTGGAACTGGAGGAGAGCGATTTTACGAGCCTGCCTGATTACGACCGCATTATCATGACTCTGAAAGGCGATATCAGCCTTTCTCATAATAACGATAACTGGATCGATCTGCCGGAGTTCACGCCGCATGCTTTTGACGGAGGTGACGAGACGGCAAGCAAGGGAAAGGTAATCGATTTTAACCTGATGCTTAGAAAAGGCAGATGTACCGGCCATGTCGTTCCGCTTAGAATGGAAGAAGGCGAGGGCTGCGATATCCGCAGTATCCTGACATTTGAGATGCCGGAATATGAAGCCGTTATGATATACTGTTATAAAGGCACGCTGGCCGTGACACTGGACAACGGTGAGAATTATCGCCTGGAGGACGGAGATACCCTGAAGCTGACCGGCAGATTCGACAAAGCGGGCTGGTCATGTTCGGCAGAGACGGTTGTGGCAGCGGTTGTGTCGGCTGTTCATTACCAGTAATGCGTTAAAACGTAATAATTCAAGATAATAATTTTTTGCGGCCTATCTGACGGCAGCGGGAAATGTTATAATAGATTTACTTAATTACTGCAATATATATCACCAATATATATATCACTATCACATTATTATTTATCACTATAAAACAGAGGAGGATCATTATCATGGGAAACAAACTGATTGAGTGCGTACCGAATTACAGCGAGGGCCGTGACATGCAGAAAGTGGAGCAGATCGTTGACTGCTTCAGAGGTAAAAAGGGAGTTAAGCTCTTAGATTACCAGACAGACCCGAACCACAACAGATGTGTTGTAACTGTTATCGGTGAGCCGGATGAACTGCGCGACGCAGTAGTTGCATCCTTCGGAAAAGCAGTTGAGTTGATTGATATGACCAAACATGAAGGACAGCACCCGAGAATGGGAGCCGTTGACGTAGTTCCATTTATTCCTTGCCGTAACACAACAGTAGAAGAGGCAGACGCAGTAGCCAAAGAAGTAGCTAAAATCGTTGGTGAGAAATACGGCGTACCTTGCTTCTTATATGAAGCATCTGCATCAGCTCCTCACAGAGAGAACCTTGCAAAAATCCGTAAGGGACAGTTCGAGGGTATGGCTGAGAAGATGAAAGACAAAGAACTGTGGGCTCCGGACTTTGGTCCTGAGACAATCCATCCGACAGCAGGTGTCAGCGCAGTCGGCGCAAGAATGCCGCTTGTAGCATTCAACGTAAACCTGGATACACCAAACCTTGAAATTGCCAGCCAGATTGCCAAGAGAATCCGTCACATCGGCGGTGGACTCCGTTATGTAAAAGCGATCGGAATCATGCTGGACGACAGAAACCTTGCACAGGTTTCCATGAACCTGACAGACTTCACAAAGACTTCTGTTTACCGTGCATTTGAGTTAATCAAGATGGAAGCAAAACGTTACGGAGTTAACGTATTAGAGAGCGAGTTAGTAGGCCTTGTTCCGATGCAGGCTCTTGTTGACTGTGCTGAGTACTACTTACAGCTGGCAAGTTTCGGACCGATGACATTTGACGCCGACAAGCAGATTATGGAAATCCGCTTACTGGAAGAAGAATAATCGTAACAGTACGGCCGAAGGCTGAACTGCGGCGAATATCCGCTCAGCTCATGACGGAATTGTTATAATTCTGAAACGTAAATTAAGAACGGTTAATGATAGCGCCGTCCCGGCCGCAAGGCAGGGGCGGCACAGCAAAAGTAAGAATAAATGCGAGGAGAAATACCAAAATGGGAGATTTAAAAGATTTAACAGTCGAGGGTTTTGTAGACGTAACAGCATCTGACGCACCGGCGCCGGGCGGCGGCAGCGTATCCGCACTTGCAGGAGCGCTTGCGGCAGCACTTGCAGAGATGGTAGCGAACCTGACGGTAGGCAAAGCTAAATACGCAGAAGTAGAAGGCGAGATGAAAGAGCTTGCAGCATCAGGAGCGGCACTCAGAAAAGAGCTTGTTGAGGATATCCAGAAAGACAGCACATCATTCAATCTTTACATGGATGCTATCGGAATGCCGAAAGACACCGACGAAGAGAAGGCAGCCAGAAGAGAAGCAATGCAGAACGGTTTAAAAGCAGCCGCTCAGGTTCCGCTTTCCGTAGCTGAGACTGCATACAAGATTTTCCCAATCGCTGAGGCAGTAGTAAGCAGAGGCAACACCAATGCCGTAACAGACGGTCTTGTGGCAGCCATGATGGCACGTACTGCAGTAATCGGCGCTTTATTCAACGTTAAAATCAATCTGGGTTCCATCAAGGATGAGGCATTTGTAGCCGATTTATCCGCAAAAGTAAAAAGTCTTGAAGAGCAGGCAATTGCTTATGAGCAGAAGATCTTAAAGGCATCTGAGCTTTCTGACCAGTTATATTAATTACTCAGTAAATAATAACAATCCAAATAAATCAAATCGATGGAGGGGAACATATCATGAAAACAGATATCGAAATTGCACAGGAATCAACACCATTAAACATCCGTGAAATCGCAGCGGCAGCAGGCATTGACGAGAAATACTTAGAGCAGTACGGCAACTACAAAGCAAAAGTTGACTACAACCTGTTAAAAGAAACCGACAAGGAAGACGGAAAACTGATCCTTGTTACAGCTATCACACCAACACCGGCAGGTGAAGGAAAGACAACGACAACCGTTGGTCTTGCAGACGGATTAAAGAAAATCGGCAAGAACGTAACAGTAGCTCTGCGTGAGCCGTCCCTGGGACCGGTATTCGGCGTTAAGGGCGGAGCAGCAGGCGGCGGATATGCACAGGTAGTTCCGATGGAAGACATCAACCTTCACTTCACAGGCGACTTCCACGCAATCGGAGCAGCTAACAACCTGATGGCAGCTATGCTTGACAACCACATCTACCAGGGCAATGCACTGAGAATCGACCCGAAGAGAATCACATGGAAACGTGTAGTTGACATGAACGACCGTCAGTTAAGAAACATCGTTGACGGACTTGGAAGAAAAGTAGACGGCTTCACACGTGAAGACGGATATGATATCACGGTAGCAAGTGAAGTTATGGCTGTTCTCTGCCTGGCAAGCGACATCATTGACTTAAAAGAGCGTCTGGGCAAAATGATCGTAGCTTATACATACGACGATGAGCCTGTAACGGCAGCAGACTTAAAGGCAGACGGCGCTATGGCCGCACTGTTAAAGGATGCCCTGAAACCAAACCTGGTTCAGACTCTGGAGCATACGCCTGCATTCATCCACGGCGGACCATTCGCTAACATCGCTCATGGCTGTAACTCCGTTATCGCTACTAAGATGGCTCTGAAGCTTGGCGATTACACCGTAACAGAGGGAGGCTTCGGCGCTGACCTTGGCGCAGAGAAATTCCTTGACATCAAGTGCCGTAAAGCAGGCCTTAAACCATCCGCAGTTGTAGTAGTTGCTACGGTACGTGCCCTGAAACATCACGGCGGCGTTGCAAAGACAGAACTCAATAACGAGAACCTGGAAGCGCTTGAGAAGGGTCTTCCAAACCTGTTACAGCACGTTGAGAACATCACAACCGTATTTGGCCTTCCATGCGTAGTTGCTATCAACCGTTTCCCATTCGATTCCGAGGCAGAATTACAGCTTATCGCTGACAAGTGCAAGGAACTGGGCGTAAACGTTGCTCTTTCTGAAGTATGGGGCAAAGGCGGCGACGGCGGCGTAGAGCTGGCTAAAGAAGTAGTTCGTCTGTGCGAGACAGAGAATAACTTCCAGTTCTGCTACGATGAGAACCTTTCCATCGAAGAGAAATTAAATACAATCGTAACAAAGATTTACAGAGGCGAAGGCGTAGAGCTGGCTGCAACTGCAAAGAAACAGGCAAAGAGACTGACAGAGCTTGGATTCGGCAACCTGCCAATCTGTATGGCTAAGACACAGTTCAGCTTTTCCGACGACCAGAAATTGACAGGCGCACCAAGAGGCTTCAAGATTACAGTACGTAACCTGAAGGTATCTGCAGGTGCAGGCTTCATCGTAGCTCTCACAGGCGACATCATGACTCTTCCGGGCCTTCCAAAAGTTCCGGCAGCAGAGAAGATCGATGTAGATGCGACAGGAAAGATTTCCGGTCTGTTCTAAAATTTTCTACGTGTCATTGATAAACGGTGAAAGGTTCGCAAAGCGTGCCTTTCATCGTTTTATTAAAGGCGGAGTCCTGTGCGCGGAGCGTGCAGGTTATCGTTAAATCAGGGGAGGAATATTATGAATCTGTTCACAGCTCCGGAGGTTATCAAAAATTATGCGGCCGCCGGGAAGAAAAAAACAGAGCTATCGGTGTTCAGAATGCTGGTTTTGGGGATACTGGCAGGTATGTTCATTGCTCTGGGAGCGGCGGTGACCAATACGGCGGCTCACACCATTGCGGACGTTTCCACAGCCCGTATTATCTGCGGTCTTTTGTTTCCGGCCGGTTTATCGCTGGTTATCCTGATGGGAGGGGAACTGTTCACTGGGAACTGCCTCATCAGCATCTCGGTTCTGGAAAAAGAGACGACAACAGGAATGATGCTTAAAAACTGGCTGTTTGTTTATATAGGGAATTTCATTGGAAGTATCATCGTGGCGGCAGGCTGCGCGTACTTCGGACAGATGAATTATTCCGGCGGAGGCCTGGCGGTATTTACGATGAAGCTGGCAGCCACCAAAGCGTCCCTGCCGATGGGCAATGCCATAGTGCTGGGATTCTTCTGCAATGTGCTTGTCTGCTTCGCTGTTTTATGCAGTCTGGAAGCAAAAGATGTAACAGGAAGAATCGTTGGAACATTTCTCCCCATCGCTTCTTTTGTAATCTGCGGTTTTGAGCATTCAGTTGCAAACATGTATTACATTCCGGCAGGAATTTTTGCATCTCATGTGCCGGCTTATGCGGCCAAAGCGGCAGAAGCAGGACTTGACCTGTCCATGCTGACCTGGGGCAATTTTCTTATTAAGAATTTGATACCGGTCACCATCGGTAATATACTGGGAGGCGTATTTGTAGGCGCATCCATGTGGCTGGGGCATGTGTACCGTCAGAAGAAATAAATTACATACAGAATTTAGTTAGGCAGGTAAGGACGCCGCCGGTACGGCCAGCGGACGGGGTGGCGGGGTGTGTATATGAGTCTTCCGTCCCCGGCGAAAACCTGCCCCGGGGGAAGTAGGCGGAATCAATTGCGGAGGGGACATGGGAGTCCGCCGGCGCTTAGCGAGGTTCCTCACGAGCTTAGCACTGATGCGCACTCCAAAGAGTGCAAACGGTCCCCGCAGCAATTCATTCCG
>PPYE01661705.1_pt1 | contig 53873 bp, 42 predicted proteins | sample 1559881 | NCBI WGS metagenome assembly PPYE01 (sample SAMN08240022, study PRJNA423297) | Human gut metagenome, whole genome shotgun sequencing project.
GTCAGGATGTTCCCGACAAACCAAGATAAAAACCTGCTGGATTCAGCGTAACAGTTCAGCCGTTAGGCTGAACTGTTACCCTTCATCCAAATTTAAGATGCGCCGCCGGAAAGGATCTCATCCCATTTTCCCCGGATCTTCCAGAAATCCTCCCTGGTCTCCTCCATCTTTAAGGGATCCCGCAAAATGGCGGAAGGGTGGTACACTGCCGTAAGCCAGGTATTCTTCCGGTAAAGAAAGCTTCCATGTTCTCTGGTGATCCTGAAATCCGGACGTATGATCCGCTGGGCCGCCACGCGCCCCAGACAAACGATGATCTTAGGACGCAGCAGGATGGTCTCATGCTTCAGATAAACGATGCAGGCCTCCTGCTCTTCAGGCCTGGGATCCCGGTTCCCCGGAGGATGGCATTTCACCACATTGGTCAGATAAATATCCTGCCGGCTCATGCCTGCTCCGGCAAGAAGTTCATCCAGAATCCTGCCGGAAGGGCCGGTAAAGGGGATTCCGTCTCTGTCCTCACTGTTTCCCGGCGCCTCGGCAATAAAAAGGATCTCTCCCTTAAGATTCCCTCTGCCCATCACCGGATTCTGCCGGGTGCGGCACAGAGGGCAGCGGGTGCACCGGCTTACAAAAGCTGTCAGTTCTTCATAGGTATACATGGAAACATGTCTCCTTTCCCCTACAGCATCCCTGCTTCCGCTGCGGCCTTATAATAAAGCGCCAGAGGCAGAAAAGACTGGGCAAAGGTTTTCGTTCCGTCTCCGTTCTGGATCACCGCATCGCCCACATGGCGTTTTACCCCGCCTATGGACAGTTTGTTTCCTTCCATTATATTTTTGAAGGTAACCAGGCCGGCTTCCAGGAATTTCCTGTCCCCGGTCAATTCCCAGGCATATACTAAGGCCTCCAGGATCAGCGGATTGCTGCCGCTGCGGTTTAAGCTGGGAAGTTCCTTATAATAAAAAGTCCCGTCTTCCAGCATGCAGTTTTCCACCATATCCTCTACTTCCCCTGCGATCATCCCCTTCAGTTCTTCATCCGGCCGGATCCGCCAGTATCGCATCAAACTTCCCGCCGCAATGGAGATCATGAACACAACATGAATAAAGGTATTGTCCAGATAAGGAGACAGCCAGTGTCCATACTCCTCTTTCCATTCCCTGAAGTGCCCCACGATCCACTGACAGCGTGCCAGCCATTTTTCATCCTGGGTTTCTTTGTAGAGAGCCGACAGCGTCCGCAGGGCCCAGCCGGTCTCCCTGGCATTAATGCCGCCCTTCTGGTGGAACATGGGCGTATCCAGAAGCCGCAGCACATTTTCTCCGATGCCCAGAGCCGTCTCCAGTGCCCTGGGATTGCCTGTAAAATGCCAGGTGTCCAAAAGTCCTTCTACCCACTGATGGCTGCAGACGATCGTTCCGTCTGCGATATGTCTTCTGGTATGTTCCCACTGCCCGCCGTAAAGCAGGGGATCCTGGCTGTAATGGCACACATCCACATCCATCCAGTGATCCGCCGCCACCAGTCCGTAATCCAAAAAGCGGCGCTCCCCGGTCCTTGCATACAGAAGATAGCAGGCATGGGGGAAATCATACTCGTTATTGGTCCAGACCACCTCATCTCCGCCCCGGCGCTGCTGAGTATATCCCGGATCCGGCGCATCTCCCCAGTTCAGCATGCCGTATCCTCTTGCGTGATTATCAGCCCGGGCCCGGAGCACCCGCTCGTATTCCGGGATCCGCTTTTCCCGATCCAGAAATACATCTTCAAACACCCCGGCTCTCCGGTAAACATCCGGGTCCAGACGGCACTTATCCGGCATCTGATAGATGGTGCTGCGGGCTGCAATCTCCTCCTTTGCCAGATCTCCTTCATGGAAATGCAGAAGGATCCTCTGGGTCCTGGCCATGCCCGGCTGCATCACCACCGCATCCTTCCCCTCCGGCACCAGGGCGATCTCCAGGCCGTCCCGGTCTGCCGCTGCCCCTTTGGGGAAATTCTGCTGGGCCTGCCATATGGTGGCGGTAATTCCTGCCGCCCCGCTGCTTCTGCTGCAAAAGAGCGTTCCGAAAAACACCTCAGCGAAATGTTCGTTTGCCGTATTCATCACCAGGTCGGCATCTGCCAGCACCGACACCTGCTCTCCCGTCTCGCTGACCTGAAAGCTGGTCCGGTAATTGGAGATGCCGGTCATGGTCCGCACCTTGTCCGGTTCGCTTTCTGCACCGGTATTTTCCCTGGACTCCGATATCTTCCAGCATAAAGAAGCAATATCCAAAGGCTCATCGCTGGTATTGATCAGCCGGTATTCCAGTTCCATCCACGGCTTCCCGCCCCAGAAGTGAAGAACGGCCTCTGCTTTAAGGTGTTTCTTTCCATTCTCCGGCTCCAGATCCAAAAGACACTCATAAGATGCCGCAAGGGGCCCCTCCCAGATCCGTTTCCATGAAACAACTCTGGAACGGTATGTGCGGATCCCTTCCCGGGTCCTTTCCCGAAGCTGGGGGCAGGGAAACCGGTAAGGAAGCTCTTTTTCCCGGAATACCACCTGTTTTAAAAGAACATCTGATCCCTCCGGCGAAAGCACCGCCGAAAATCCATGGGATGCCACCGTATCCTTCCCGCTCTCAAGAGTCTGCACCCTCCCCGCCGGATACGGTTCCGCCTCTTTTCCAGAGGCAAGGAAACAATCCTGCGCCCGGTTTGCCCGGAAATCTGCCTGGAAACATACATGCAGCCACCGGACGGAACCGTCCTCCCATCGGGAAGTCACCTGGGTCTGCACAGGTCTTTTTTCCCCATCCTGCACCAGCCAGAAGTCCCTTTCATCCCGGCATTCTCCCTTTGGAAAGGGAACCGCCGTTTCACAGGGCTCCAGGCTCCTTTCCGTGCTGTATAACTTGTCAAAATGCAGCTGAATCATGACAGCTTTCCTCCTCCAAAATTCATTTCTATTCCATTCTACTCTCCGCCTGTCTGTTTGTGAACTACCCAATATCTAAAGCCAATGGGCTTCCTGCTTCACAGACCTCGTATACCCACAGGGCACTTACCTACTATCTCCACAGGCGTTAATTCGGGCAGTCCCTGCCCTACTTAGTATTCTTCCTTACGCTGTTTTTCTTAATCCCTCTGCCAGTATGTTCTTCGCAGCATTGATGTCTCTGTCATGTTTTGTACCGCATACAGGACAGATCCATTCCCTGACAGATAAATCTTTTACGTCTGTATTTTGATAACCGCAAGCGAAACATATCTGACTGCTGGCATAAAATGGATCTATTTTGATATACTCCCTTCCATTCCACTTAGCCTTATACTCTAACTGCCTTGTCAACTCATACCATGATACGTCAGATATGGATCTTGCCAGATGATGATTCTTTACCATTTTTCTTATCTGTAAATTTTCTGAAACTATCACTTGGTTTTCGCTGATAATCTCATGGGAAACCTTATGCAGATAATCCTTTCTGGCATTCGTTATCTTCTCGTGACATCGTGCTATCTTTTTCTTTGTTTTATAGTAATTTTTACTTTTCTTCTCCTTATGTGCCAGCTGCCTTTGGAGCTTGGTCAGCTGCTTCTCATAGTTTTTTTTGATTTTCAGATTTTCATATCTCCTCCCATCGGAAGTAATACATAAATCTTTAATCCCTAAATCGAATCCTGTATTATGATTGACATGCTGTAATTTCTGATGTTCTGTTTCTACAAGTATTGATATATAATACTTCCCGCTTGGCACCTGTGATACGGTAGCAGATTTTATCTGCCCGCTAAATTTTCTGTGTAATTTTGCTTTCACTTTCCTTAGCTTGGGCAGCTTTACTTTTCCATTCTCGAAATCCACCGCAATATTTCCATTTGTGAAGTTTGTTGTATATGATTTATGGTTATCATGCTTGCTTCTGAATTTCGGATATCCTGCATGTTCTTTAAAAAACTTTTGATATGCCGCATCCATGTTATAAATGGCATTTGTCAGAGAAAATTTATCGACTTCCTTTAGCCATGCATATTCCTTCTTTAATTGTCTGTTACAATAATTATTGCAGTCTGTTTTGCTGACAGACTTTTTCTCTTTTTCATAGAATTCTTTCCTATATGCCAAAGTCTGATTATAAACAAAACGGCAGCAGCCAAATGTTTTGGCAATCTGAATTTCCTGTTCTCTGTTTGGATATATTCTGTATTTATATGCTTTTAACATTTGCTGTCACCTCCTGCCTATCCTTGATTTTCTATATATTTTCGGAGCATTTCTTCTGAAACATTTATAAAAACGGTTTTATATCATTTGCCTGTTTTTAGATTTTCATGTTCCCACAAAAGAAGTATAGCACAAATCACTACTTTGGGCTACCTTAACCCACCGTCTAAAGCCAGTGGGATTGCGGTAGCCTTATTCAAATCTCTCTTCAACATCAAAAAAATCCCCCTCCCTCTCTGCCCTGGCCGCCGGTATACTGAAACCAGACGGCGGATTCCGCTGCTGCCGTACGCAAATAAGGAAGGGGGATTTTTATGCCAAGCTGGAACTGCTTCTTTCGATCCTAGATCTGCAGCCGTCCTTCCATCTCCGCATAGTCCACAGTCATTTCACGCCCGTCTTTCATCCAGATCCGGACGGGGCCGTAGCCGCCGCAGCCTTTCAGGCGCCGGCCGAATCCGGCCCCGTTTCCGGCCGCCTTATTTTCATTTTCCTCTGTGCATTCCTCATCGGCAAAAAGGATTTTCTTTACCGAAAAGATCGCATCCTCCGAAAAATCTTCCCAGCTCTCCCTGGTGATTACCTGGCTGATGACCACAAAGGGCTCATATCCGTACATCTTATCCCGCCTTAAGGACGCGCCGATGACCATGCTCCTGTCCGCGTCAGGATTCGTCCCCCGGCTTTCTTCCACAAAGATCTCCTGCCATCCGGAGAACACGGTCATGGCCATCTGCTTTTCCCGTCCCTGGGAATCCCGCCCTTTCAGGATGACGGCCGATGCCCCGTCTTTTTCCAGGCGTCTGCACTCCACTTCCGAATCTGCCGGGAATCCGTAGGAACCAAGGCTTACCGTATATCCGCCCCGGTAGGTCCGGATCTTATCCGCCCGCATCAGGCCGCAGGATACAGGAAAGTCCGCCAGATCCACTGCGTAATGCCAGTGTTCTTCCCGCTGGCTTGTGTACTGGAAGAAGCCTCTCCGGTACACCACGCCGTCCCGTTCCCCGGCCCACATAACGGCATTAGGAAGGAATCGCTCCCCGGTATCCGTCTCCATCAGCATATATGCCTGGGCCTGGGCTTTTCCAGATGTCCCCGCCTCCCAGGGATAACGGGTACTGTAGGAAAGCCTTGCATAACAGCACAGTCCGTTTTCATCCCCCAGACGGCGGATGACTTTGCCGGTCCGAAGCTCTGTGGTGCCGTTGTCCTTATGGTCTGCAATGGCAAGCCCCGGGCCGTTAAGGACCGTTTCCTTCGTCTCTCCTGCCTTCAGCGCTTCCCACACTCCGTTTTTCTCCTGCTCCGTCCAGAAAGGATGATCCGGCGGCAGGCACAGGCAGAGAAAGGCCTTTCCCAGCCACAATGGACTTTCCGCACAGCTGTAGCTTTGAATTAACGGCGTGAAAGGCCGGTAAAATCCCAGAACGGGAACCCCTTCATACATCCAGTCGTCACGGCCCAGAAACTGTATCAGCGATCCGGAAGAAATCCGTCTGGCAAGCCCCGGATCTGCTTCGGAATGACGCAGCAGCAGGTTTCCTGCAAAGGCGGCAGTGGCCGCGTTCCGGTAGATGCCGCTTCTTCCCCACATGTTCACCCGGCCGCCTTCATCAAACATCCGGTCATAGGTCTTCATCAGGGCATTGGAACGCGCCTCAAACTGCCTGGCCAGATACGGCTCGTTCTCATAACCGTACCAGATGCACCATAAAGGCCCATAAAGCTGAAAAGCCCACGGGGAATAATAGTCAAATGCGTGGCCGTCCCGATACCAGCCGTCCCCTGCGTACCACCCGGCCACAGCCTGAGCATGGCAGCGCATAATGTCCTTGTCAATGGGATATCCGTTCATGTGCAGGAAAGCCAGATCAAGCATATTAAACAGGCGCCAGTTATGGGGAACGGTGTTTTTATGGGCATAAGGGGAAAGGAAAGCGGCAATCCGGTCTTTTTCCTCCTGGGTATACGTATCCCAGATCTCCTGCCGGCTGGCCCACAGGCAGATAACCAGTCCGCAGGTTTCCACCGTCTGCTGGAAAGTAAAGATGGGCTCCCCGGAGACTCTGGGGGATTCCTTTTCCATGGCCTCCATGTCATCATAACCCAGCACGTAGTTTTCATCTCCCGGCGTCACAGCTCTAAGAATCTGCTTTTTATAATATTCCCGAAGCAGGATGCCGCCGGCCGAAGCATCCGGGTCATTGTGAATCAGGGGCGCAGCAATAAAAAAGCTTCTGGCCAGCCCCTCAAAGATCTCTGCCTTCTTTTTCCACTCCGGCGTGCGGGCATTGGGATAAGTAATCTCCGTCTCCATCCGGGGCACAAGCACCGGACTGTCCATGGATTTTACGTGGCGGAAAATCCCCTCCAGCATATATCTGGCTGCATCAAGCCAGTGTTTTCTGGTCAGTCCCGTAAAAGGGCTGAGCCTGAAATCCAGATCCTTCGGTTCGAATGCCATTTTCTCCTCGCCTCCTTACCAGTAAATGATCCAGTCCGGATCCAGGAAACGCTTCATGGCTTCCATATAAAAGTAATCTCCCCAGATCACACACTCGTCCACACCCTCCGGTGTGCAGGTATTGTACGGAGATTTCTTGGAATAGGTTCCGTGAAGCAGAAGTCCGTTGCTTTCTTTCTTATCCTTCACGCTGTAACGGTCGATCATGGCCTTCATCAGCTTTCCGGCAATGGAGGTATAGTAAGCAGCCTCCTCCGCTTCCAGGTGGCGGCTCATCTCCAGCATGCCGCAGATTGCGATCACCGCAGAAGAAGAATCTCTCGGCTCTTCCTCATCTCCATCGCCAAAAGACAGATCCCAGTACGGGCACAGATCCTCAGGCAGATGCTCCAGGAAGTACCGGGTTACCCGGCGGAAATATTCAATATACTCCGGCCGCCTGGTATACCGGTAGCCGATGGCCGTGCCGTAGACGCCCCAGGCCTGACCTCTTGCCCAGGCAGATCCGTCCTTATAGCCCTGGCAGGTGGCTCCGTGGTCCGGCTCTCCCGTCTCCGGATTCATGAAAAAGGTATGCCAGGTGGAATCATCCTCCCGGATCACATTGGCCAGCGCCGTGCGGATGTGCTTTTCCGCCACATCCCGGTACTTCTCCTGTCCCGTCTCCTCTGATGCCCAGTAAAGAAGGGGCAGATTCAGCAGACAGTCAATAATAAACCGGTAATTGTCCTTTGCTCCCATCTGGCCCCAGGCCTGGATAAATTCTCCCACCGGCTGGAAACGGGAAATCAGCTGGTCTGCCGCCTTCAGCGCGGCCTCCCGTCCTTCTTTGGAACCGGTAAGCTTCCAGGCAGCCACGCAGGATAAGCTGTAAAGGAACCCCATATCATGATGGTCCACATCCTCATGGCGGTTGATCCGGTCCAGGAACGAAGACACCTGGATATCTGCCGACGCCTTTAAGGCTGCTTTCTTATCCGCATCCTTCTCCTCCTCATAAGCCAGCCATACCTGGCCGGTCCAGAAGCCGGTAGTCCAGTTCCGGTTGGGTCCCGGCTGATAAACATTGTTCTCACTGCAGCAGTGGGGGAACTGTTCCGTAAAAACAGAAAGATTCCCCTCCGTCTGGGCCACGGCAAAATCCATGGCCTTCTGAATCTCCTGGCGGGAGACTTCCAGATACCTGTCCAGATCCGTCATTTTAATCCATTTTTCCATTTTGTTTTCCTCTCTTTCCTGTTTTAAAAAGGTGCAAAATGCCAATCCGACAAGACGCGTCACCGATGCGTCCTGCTGGATGCTTCGCAAAAAAGCACAGCCCGGGGGCACCAGATTTATGCCCCCGGGCCGACCGGTTCTTCATTAGCCCTTGATGCCGCTGCTTGCGATTCCCTGGACGAACTGCTTCTGTCCCAGGAGGAAGATGACTAACACCGGAATCAGAGAAAGTACAGACGCTGCCATAACCAGTCCATACTCTGTAGCGTACTGTCCGATAAACATCTTGATACCCAGCTGAAGGGTCTTTTTTGTCTCTGTGTTAAAGTAGATCATCGGTCCCATATAGTCATTCCAGATGGTCACGAAAGTAAAGATGACCAGGGTGGAGATGGAAGACTTGCTTAAGGGAAGGGCAATCTTTGCAAAAATGCCGTACTCCGTCATGCCGTCGATCCTGGCTGCTTCCAGCAGTTCATTGGGAATGGAAATAAAGAACTGCCGCATCAGGAACACACCGAAAGCCGAAAAGCTCTGCATCAGGATATAGCCGATATGGGTGTCCACCAGATGCATCTGGTTCATCATGCTGTACTGCGGAAGCATATATACCTGCCACGGAATTGCCATGGTAGCCACATAACACAAGAACAGGATGTCCCTTCCCTTAAATGTACATTTGGCAAAACCGTATGCCGCAAAGCTGGAAGTCAGAACCTGAATGATGGTAATGATCACCGTCAGCTTTATGGTGTTAAATGTAAAGGTGCTTAAGGGAATCTTGCTCCAGATCTTTACGTAATTGCTCCACTGGGGATTCTCCGGGATCCACCGGATCGGAATGGAAAATACTTCGCTGTCCAGTTTCAAAGATGCAGACAGCATCCATAAAAGGGGAATCAGCGTAATTACCGTAAGGCAAATCAAAAGAACATACATCAGTATCCGAACTGCCGGATTTTTCTTCTCTACCATACTGCTTCTGCCTCCTTACGTATAATTTACAAGCTTCTTCTCAGCCCGGAATTGGATTACCGTCAAAAGACCCACGATCAGGAACAGGATCATGGCTGCCGCTGAAGATCTTCCGTAATTCCAGGAAACGAATGCCTGATTGTAGATGTACTGGGAAATCATGGTGGATGCGGTTCCCGGTCCGCCCTGGGTCATCAGATATACCAGGTCAAATACCTTGAAGGAATTGATGGTCAGCATCATTACCACAAAGAACGTACTGGGGGTAAGAAGAGGCCATGTGATCTTCCGGAACAGTCCCCATCCGGAGGCGCCGTCCATCCTCGCCGCTTCATACAGGCTCTCATCAATATTCTGAAGACCTGCCAGATAAATGATCATGAAGTATCCCATGTTCCGCCATACATTGACAATGATCAGTCCCGGGATAACCCAGTCCGTGGAAGCAAACCACTTTGGCGGATTCGCAATGCCGATAAAGCGCAGGAACTCATTGATCGGGCCGTAATCCGGCTGGAACATGGCATTGAATACTACAGATATGGCCACAGTTGACGCCACGTAAGGAAAGAACAGCGCACAGCGGAAGAAGCTTCTGCATTTCATCTTCTGATTCAGGAGCACTGCCAGTCCCAGAGACGCAGCCATGGAAAATATAACCGTAAAAAGTGAAAAATACAAAGTCTTAAAGATCGAAGAGGTAAATACCTTATCCTTAAAAATATCGATGAAGTTCTCCAGCCCGGCAAATTCTATGGGATTAAATCCATCCCAGTGTGAAAAGCTTAACAGCAGGGAAAACAGCACCGGAACAAATATAAAGATAAAAAATCCGATGAAGTTTGGCAGGATAAAGGAATATCCCACGATATTCTGCCTGAGGGTCAGCGTCATGCCCTTTTTCTTACCGCCGTTTTTCACGTCCTTTTCCTCCTTTTCTTTTTTTCGAACGATGCCTTATTCCGGCCCGTCCCGCAATTTCTGCCTCTTAAAGCTTAAATTTTCCCCTTATTTTGGAAATCCTCCCCTAAAAAAGGCAAAATTATGGGCTGCGGCTTTCGCCACAGCCACATAACTTCCATCCTGTTCGATTTTATCTCATCTTATTCCAGTCCCTGGATCTGCTTGGAACGCTCGCCCATCTCAGCCAGTACATCATCAATGGGCTGCTCCTTGATCATAATCAGGGAATGCTCCTCGCTGAGCATCTGGTTTACTTCTGCAGAGTATACGTCAACCGGTCTGTCCGGAACTACGGATACCGTCTTTAACGCTTCCTCGGTACCTTCAGGCATACCCTCCAAGCCTGCAACAATTGCAAGCGTATCCTCTTCCTGATATGCAGGGATCTCTCCGGCTGCTGCTAACTGAGCTGCGCCTTCCGGTCCGCACATGTACTTGATGAATTCCCAGGCCTCGTCCTTATGCTGGGACTTTGCATTGATGCCCATAGGAGTAGTGGAACCAACCGTACTTCCTGCCGGTACGCCTTCCGGATGGGGAATCGTAGCGATGCCCCAGTTGACATCGGTCTCACCGGCTTCTGTCTTTGCAATCATCTGAGACATAAACCAGGTTCCCATAGGAAGAGTTGCCACAGTTCCCTGCTGGAAGGGAGATGCGTAAGCAATGTTTCCGGTCTTTAATGTTGCATAATCCATAATGGTTCCTGCATCCTGCATCCGCAGCGCCATCTCATAGTAAGGCTTCATAAAGCTGTAGTCTGGTCCCAGAATGGTATTCTTTCCGTCCTGTACTGCCCAGTTCTCTACACATGCCTGCCAGGTATGAAGGAAACCGCCGTAAATCTTATTTGCGCCCTCGCCGCTGGTAAGCTTCTCGCACATCTCTTCCCACTGGGTCCAGGTCATATCGTTTGTGGGATACTCTACGCCGGCTGCGTCAAAAATATCCTTATTGTAATACAGCACATAGTAGCTGGTCTTGAAAGGCAGTGCCGTCTGCTTGCCGTCAATGTTGAAATCATCGTATGCTACAATCTTGGAAGTATCCAGCCCGTCTGCCTCGATATAAGGAGTCAGATCTTCCAGCTGGCCCTTCTGCGCATAAGAAGCGGTGGTATCCGGATCCTTTACAAATACAACGTCGCAGTCTGCGCCGCCGTTTAACATAATGGACAGCTTGTTGGCATACTCAGAAGCAGCCACATCCACTACATTTACCTTGATATTGGGATTTGCTTCCATAAAGCCGTTTACCATATCGGTAATATACGGTGTGGTAGCCAGATCCCATACCGGGAATGTAATCGTTACCTCTTCGCCGGAAGCAGCAGCGGTCTCCCCGTCACCAGAAGCAGCGGCAGATCCTTCTGCCTGCGAAGCGACAGTCTCGGTTCCGGATCCGGAAGAAGAGCATCCGGTCAGCAGCGTTCCCGCCGCCATCAATGCTGCAAGGCCCATGGAAACGGCTTTTACTGATTTTCTTTTCATTGTACTTCTCCTCCTTACACTGCGGTTTTTCTTGTCCGCAGCCGTTCTTTATGATGGCTTTATTATAAAAAATCCGTCTGTAAATGAAAATCAAAAATCTGCAGCATTTCCTGTCATTTTTTTTACATGTTTTTTATTTGTCTGTTACTATTTTCATCTTTTGTATTTTTTTCATCTTTTCCCGCTTTTCAAACCGTCTTCTCTGACCTGTTTTTGATAATCTGTAGGAGACATGCCAATGTATTTCCGGAAAACCTTGGAAAAATAATACGCATTCTCGTATCCCAGCTTATAGGCAATATCCATAACCTTTATATTTTCCTGTTCTAAAAGGCTGCAGGCATACTCCATTTTCGTCCGGTTTGTAAAATCCACAAAATTTTGACCATACTCTCTCTTAAAGATCGTGGAAAGGTATCCCACGGACACTTTCACAGAATCCGCCACATCCTGCAGACTCACATGTTCATCAATATGAGCGATCACATATTTCCTGGCCCTCTGGGCCACCAGGTTCTCTTTCTGTCCGTCATTTTCCACCGCATCCCCCAGAATATTCCGCAGCATCTCCAGCCATTCCAGCACCTGCGTCCTGGTATTGATACAGTCGATTTCATAAGCACTGCTGATTCTTCCGCCCTCTGCCCCGCGGCGTTCCCAATGGCTCATCTCCATCAGCGCCGAAGCGGCCGACCGATTTAATTCATTTAACAGCCATATGGCCTGACTCTTCTGATGCAGGGTAGTCCGGACCGCACTTTCAGCCTGATCAAGAATCTGGCTCACCCCCCGCATACTTCTGCGTCGGATCTCCTGAGCCAGCCGCAGACCAATCCCCTGAAGGCCCAGAGGTTCATATTCTGCCTCCTCTCCGAAAGGCCACTGGGACGCTTCGATCCCAAGATAATAGCACTCCATAATCTTCTGGTAGGCCTCCCAGCAGGCTCCGATATCCTTCCGCCCGAAAAAGCGCCCCGTATCCAGTACCTGACAATCCGCCTGGGTAATATTTTTCACGGTACTGGCCAGTTTTTTCCGAAAAACCGCCGCCCGTTCCTCCCATTTATCCTCCTGGTACACAAACATCACCAGCACATCCGGCTGGCCTGTATCCACCAGCACATACCGGCTCCGGTAAATATTTTCCGCCGTTTTCTGCAAAAGCTCCCGGATCCAGCGCATCAGCTCCGTTCTGGATTCCTTTGTCATCTGTCCTGCATCCGGCATGCCGGAGTAATCAAAGGGAATATAGAAATATCCATAGTTTTCCAGCATGCCGCAGTCCGAAAGCACCGCAGCGGCTGCGTCATCTTCCCTTTGCTTCAGAAGGATCATCTCCTGCAGAGCCCGGTTTGCCGCTTCCTCCTGCTTTTTTTTCTGAAAAAATTCTTCCGAATCTGCCACAGTAAGCCTGGCCCTCTGACTCCGCTCCTTCTTGGCCCGCTCCAGCGCTTCTTCCAGAACCGATGCTTCCAGCCGGCTCTTTAACAGATAGTCCACAGCCCGGTTCTGCAGCGCTTTCCTGGCCAGTTCAAATTCTTCCAGATTCGTAAGCATAATAAACACAATATGGGGGAATTCCTGGCTGACTTTGGAAAGCAGCGTGATTCCATCCATTACAGGCATATTGATATCCGCCAGCACAATATCCGGCGGCATTTTCCGTATCTGCTCCAGAGCATCCTCCCCGTTTCTGGCTGTAGCGGAGATCACACAGCCGATCTTCTCCCAGTCCACCAAAAATTTGATTCCGGATAAAATAATGGTTTCATCATCTACGATCATAACCTTATACATGTTCCGGTCCTCCTTCTCCCCGTTCTTCTGGTATGCGCACCGTAACTCTGGTGCCGATGCCTTTTTCACTTTCGTAAAACAGCCCGTATCGTTCCCCGTATATCATTTTCAGACGTTCATGAACATTCACAATGCCGATGCCGCTCATAGAATTCTTATTCTTTTTCCCCCGGTCTTTTAAGACGCCATCCAGCTCCTCTTCATCCATGCCTGCCCCGTTGTCCTCCACATAGATGCACAGATCCTCTCCTTCCTTCCTGGCACCGATGCGGATCTCCCCGTACGTGCCGGTGGGTTCGATTCCATGAAGAATTGCATTCTCCACAATAGGCTGGATGGTCATCTTCACAATCCGGCAGTCCATGTACTCCTTTGGCACCTGGCAGATATAGTCAAAGATCTCCACGTAGCGCACCTGCTGCAGATTTACATAATCCTGGACGAACGAAAGCTCTTCTCCAAGGCTGATCTTATCTCCCGCTCCCTTTGCCATGTTCCGCAGAAGATTCTCCAGAGACATAACCGTATTGGCAATACTGGTGGATTTCTGGATTACCGCCATCCAGCGGATGGAATCCAGCGTGTTGTAGAGGAAGTGAGGATTGATCTGGGCCTGGAGAGCATTAATCTCCAGCCGCTGCTTCTGTTCATACATCTCCTTCTGCCTTAAGATCAGATCGTTGATATGGCGCACCAGCCGATTAAACACTTTGCCGATCTCGGCAACCTCATCTTCCCCCCGCTCAATCTCCGGATTCACCGTCAGATTGTCCTCGTCCGTCAGACGGACGATATGGCTGCACAGCCGGTTTAAAGGCTGGGATATGCGCCGTGACAGAAGCCTGGACACAGAGATCCCCACGCAGATGACTGTCAGGCACACCACAAAAAGCATGGATATCAGATATGCATTATCCGTAGAATAAATCTCTCTGCTGGTAAATACCTGAACCGACAGCCGATCCGGCGCAAAATCCATGGTATCCATCAGATATCCCTTTTCATTAATCTCTCCGTTTTCATAACGCTGTTTAAATCCTTCCGAGGAAAACCAGGTTGCCTCATAACGGCCCATGCTGCGCACCATTAGATCCGCCGAATCCTGGTATACGTCCAGATAGCCCTGTATGATCTCCGGATCCAGTTCAATATAAATAAAGCTGTCAAGAGCTGCATTCAGGGGATACAGATATGCCAGAACCATCTGCTCCGAATCGGAAGCTGACGGAGTGATCTGAATCACAGAGCGGTTTCTCTGAATTTCCTCTTCAAACAGCGGACTGGCATAAATCTGTTCCGCAGCCAGCCTTTTCCCGGCGGAAGCAGAGACAAGCATGCCGCTGTCATTTACTACCGCCATGACTTCCACAAAATCATTAAGCTGGCTGGCATTCAGATAAGCGTCCAGGCTCTCCTGGGCTGCCAGCGCGTATTTCTTTGCCGAAGTCATACTCAGTGATTTCTGGGACATGGCCCATCGGATATTCGAATTATTCTCCGCCAGAAGTCCCAGAAGTTCCAGGTTCTCATCCATTTCCGAAAGATATGAGTAAACCACAGAAGCATACTCCCGGTTTATGGTCCGGGTCTTCTTCACCAGCTGTTCTCCAAAAAGCGTGGCAATTACCAGATTGCTGGTAATACAGAACACCGCAATTGAAATCGAAATCGCAATCAGCATCTTTACATAAAAATGATGTTTTATCAAGGCCACAGCCCTTCCCCCTCCTTCCGCCAAAGCGCCCTCATCCGGTCTGCAGCGGGTATTGTCTGGCTTTAGTCTACCACATTTTCCTCATAATGCCCATAAAAAAGAGCAGGCCTTTAAAGGGCTTGCTCTTTTTTCGCATTTACAGCTTATTCCATTTCGATTTATTCTGCTTCCGGCACAAGAGTCAGTTCCCAGCTGAATTCCTCCTCATCAAACCGGTACTTCTCCAGCAGGTCCGGTCCGCAGCTGTTGGATCCGATGCCGCTCTGGGCGTAATCCAGGCAAAGCACCGTATAGGGGGATTCCTCCAGTTCAAACCGGTGTGCCTTCTTTGTCAGCTCCTCCTGAGTATAACAGGAAAGGTTAAAACAGATCTCCCGGCTTCCTGCAGCAAAAAGACTTAAGCCGTCTCCGCTGACTTCCACATAATCGCAGTCATACCGGCTTCCGTTTTCCTGCGGCTTAATGTAGGGCACATAGAAGGATTCTGCGCTTCCTTCAAAGATTCCGTGACGGCAGGACTGATGCTTGTCCACGTAGCTTTCCTCCGGTCCCATGCCGCAGTAACGGGCCTGATTCCTCTCTTTGGGCAGGAACATGCGCAGACCGAACCGGGGCAGGAAGGGGAATTCCGGATCTTTCTTAACATCCAGATTCATGGTTACCACACCGGCTCCATTCACCGTCCATCTGGCCTGAATCCGCAGAAACGGCTGGATAAATATGGCCGCCAGGGAAAGCTCAGTAATAATCTCTACATTCCCGGCTTTCTTTTCCCAGCTGGTTTCATAAGTGCGCACCGTCATCCGGTCATATCCGGCTTCTTCCCATACCAGACGAATTCTCCGGTCATTGTCCGTAGGCGCGCGCCATACATTGTACTCCATGGGCTCCATGATCACCGGTTTTCCGCCCTTTTCCATGGCAGAAAACACGCCTTTGTAGGTATCATAGCGGTAAACAAAGTCCTGTCCGGAAAGAACGATGGTGTGCCCTTCCTCTGAAACCTGAATATCCCCGGCACTGTCTGCGTCCTTTATCCGGGATGCCAGAACGGGGTTTTCTGCTTTTTTCGGTGCATCGGAAAGCTTCCATTCTTCTGCTCCCAGACTGAATCCCTTCTTCAGAAGGCTCCAGTCCTTCTTCAGCAGATATTCCGCCTGGATAAAGCTCTTTCCCTCCGGCACAAAATCCAGAGAGAAAGATACGCTTCCGGTCTCTCCCGGCAGAATGGAATCTTCCAGAGAGAGTACCTCGCTTCCCATGATCTCCCCGTCTTTCACAAAGGTGATCTTTATGTCTGCCAGATCCTTAAGATCCGTAAAGTCCATGTAATTGCGGAAGGAAATCTCCTTCTTTTCCATGTCTGCCGCCGTAATTCTTGCCGGGCGGTACACATGCTTAAACTCTCTTAAGCCTCCGTGGGGGATCCGGTCAGGGGAAACCAGACCGTCTACACAGAAATTCCCATCATGTGGGAATTCTCCGCTGTCGCCGCCGTAAAGGAATTTCGTCCGGCCGTGACGGTCTGTGCCGTCCTCCACCGCATGGTCGCACCACTCCCACACGAATCCGCCGCACATGCCGGGGTACTCATGGATAATCTGGAAATAATCCTCAAGATCCCCCGGTCCGTTGCCCATGGCATGGCTGTATTCACACATCAAATACGGATTCTTATGCTTTCTGGTAAAATACTGGTGGATCTCTTCCATGGAAGGATACATCCGGCTGTAAAGATCCAGAATGGCCCGGTCATACTTTCTTTCATTGGAAATATAACGTGCACTCTCGTAGTGAAGGAGGCGGGTGTCGTCATACTCCTTCGTCCAGTGCAGAGCTGCCTCAAAGGTGCAGCCGTAAGCACACTCATTTCCCATGGACCAGATCACTACGGAAGGCCGGTTCTTGTCCCGTTCCACACACCGGCGGGTCCGGTCCACCGTAGCCTCCGTAAAGGCCGGGTTATCCGCAATCAGCCGTCCCCAGGTCTCTACATGGGTTTTCCAGTCATCAACTTTCTTATATCGTTTATCCGTTCCGTGGCTCTCATTGTCCGCCTCATCGATCACATAAAAACCATACTCATCAAAAAGATGGTAATACTGAGGGCTGTTTGGATAATGGCTGGTACGGATGGCATTTACATTGTGCTCCTTCATCAGCCTCAGATCCCGCTCCATCTGCTCCGGTGAGATCACAAATCCGGTATGGGGATCGCTGTCGTGACGGTTTACTCCGTGGAATTTCACCGGCACGCCGTTGATATAAAGAACGCCGCCGCTTACATGGATTTCCCGGAATCCAACCCGGTCGCAGATCACCTCGTTTTTCGTTGTCAGGACCAGCGTATAAAGCCTGGGATTCTCCGCATCCCAGTATTCTGCCTTCTCCAAATTCCCGCAGATACGCCCGTCAGTGCATGTTCCTTCCAGCACGATCTGTCCGGCAGGATCTTCCAGACGGTACCCGGCCTCCCTTTCCTCTCCAAAGAAAGAAAGCTCCGCCTCAAAGTATCCGCCTCCGTTTTCCGTGGGAGCTGCCTTGATCTTATAATCCCGGATGCCCTCCCTGGGCCGCTTAAGCAGGAATACATCCCGGAAAATTCCGCTCATGCGGAACTTGTCCTGATCTTCCAGGTAGCTTCCGTCGCACCACTTTAATACCAGCACAGCCAGGCTGTTCATTCCCTTCTTAAGGAAACGGGTCACCTTAAACTCGCTGGTACTGTGGGACACCTGGGAATAGCCCACAAAATTCCCGTTCAGCCATACATAAAAGCAGGAATCCACTCCCTCAAAGTTCAGATAAACCTCGGGCGCCTCCGGTGTTTCTTCATAAGTAAATTCCCGCACATAAGCGCCGCAGGGATTCTCTCTGGGCACGTAAGGCGGATCTAAGGGGAATGGATAACGGACATTGGTGTACTGGTTCCGGTCCACTCCGTACATCTGCCACATTCCGGGAACCGTTACTTCCCGGAATGCTTTTAAGTCATATCCTTCCTCATAAAAGCAGTCATTCATCTCATAAATGCTGGGCTCATACCGGAATTTCCACTGGCCGTTCAGGCTCTGGAACCGGTCTGACTCTTCTCGCCGGCAAAAAAACATGCCTTCCCCAGAAGCCGGAATATAGTAAGCCCGATTCGGCTCCGTTCCAATGTGCAGGGCAGTCAGATCTTCAAAATACGGCTTTACAATCATGCAAATTTTCCGTCCTTTCATAAAAGTATGATGTTGGGATCGGGCGTCGTTTGATCCCGGCATCATCGTAAAGTATTCTGCAGCAGAAGTGTACCACATTTTTCCTCCCTGCACTACGCATTTCCTGCTGTCTTTTTCCCTGGACCATGCTCTTTTTGCGCTGTCTCTTTTCTCCCGGAAAGATTTCTGCACCTTCTCCCTTCTTTCCGGCAGACAGCAGCATCCGGCACACGCCTTTTTTGAAAATAATTTTCTTTGTTTATAGTCCTGTAAATTCGTATCCCAAAGACTTTTTCGCCCACGCGCATGCTTAATTGTGAATTAATACAATTTTTATCTTATTTGATATTGATATTTTAAACATTATGTACTATAATCATGTCACGAGGTGTTGCTAAGGCACATCATTTTGACACAATCTAAAAGGAGGAGAATTTAACATGAAGAAAAGAATTTTCGCATTAGCAGCGGCATCCGTTATGGCCATCGGCCTTGCAGGATGCTCATCCAGTTCATCCGACACCACCACAGCAGCCCAGGCCGATGCCGGCACCACCGCAGCAGCAGCTGAAGAGACGGAAGCTGCAGCAGAAACCACCGCTGCAGAAAGCGCAGCCGCATCCGGAGACGTTGCAAACAAGGACAAGCCTCTGGTATGGTTCAACCGTCAGCCCTCCAACAGTTCCACCGGCGAGCTGGACATGACAGCCCTTAATTTCAATGACAGCACCTATTACGTAGGTTTCGATGCAAACCAGGGTGCCGAACTTCAGGGAACCATGGTTAAGGATTATATCGAAGCAAACATCGACACCATCGACCGCAACGGGGACGGCATTATCGGATATGTTCTTGCCATCGGCGACATCGGACACAACGATTCCATCGCCCGTACCAGAGGCGTCCGCAGTGCTCTGGGCACCGGCGTTGAGGTAAACGGCGAGATCGGCAGTACCCCTGTAGGAACCAACACCGACGGTTCTTCCACCATCGTACAGGACGGCTCCATCGAGGTTAACGGCCAGACCTATACCGTACGTGAGCTGGCTTCTCAGGAGATGAAGAACTCCGCAGGTGCTACCTGGGACGCTGCTACTGCAGGAAACGCTATCAATACCTGGTCCGCTTCCTTCGGTGAGTCCATCGATGTTGTTGTTTCCAACAATGACGGCATGGGCATGTCCATGTTCAACGCATGGTCCAAAGACAATCAGGTTCCCACCTTCGGCTATGATGCAAACAGCGACGCTGTAGCAGCAATCGCAGAAGGCTACGGCGGAACCATCAGCCAGCACGCTGACGTACAGGCTTACTTAACCCTTCGTGTTCTGCGCAACGCACTGGACGGCGTTGACATTGACACCGGTATCGGCACCGCAGATGAGGCCGGAAACGTTCTGAGCGATGATGTATACGTATACAGAGAGGAAGAGCGTTCCTACTACGCACTGAATGTTGCTGTTACTGCTGAGAATTATCAGGATTTCACCGACTCCACCGTAACTTACGCACCGGTATCCAATCAGCTGGACGCTGCTTCTCATCCCACCAAGAAGGTATGGCTGAACATCTACAACGCAGCTGATAACTTCTTAAGCTCCACCTATCAGCCTCTGCTTCAGAAGTACGATGATCTTCTGAATCTGGAAGTTGACTACATCGGCGGAGACGGACAGACTGAGTCCAACATTACCAACCGTCTGGGCAACCCCAGCCAGTATGATGCATTCGCCATCAACATGGTTAAGACGGACAACGCAGCTTCTTACACCGGTCTGCTGAGCCAGTAAGATGCAGACGGCAGTCCTTGCTGCCGGCCATTGTTTCAAATAAGAATTGCTTGTTATTAGGGAGAAGGAATTCTCCCTAATAATATTATTGTGATGATATTGATTAAACCTACATATTACAGGAGTAAAGAGAATGGCAGATAAGAAAGATAATATCGTCTTATCAATACGCGGTATGAGCAAGTCCTTTGGCCGCAACCGGGTGCTTGACCATATTAACCTGGATTTAAAGCGCGGAACGGTCATGGGGCTTATGGGTGAAAATGGCGCCGGCAAGTCCACAATGATGAAATGTCTTTTCGGTACCTACCAGAAAGATGAAGGAAAGATTTTCTTAAATGGCAAGGAAATCAATTTTTCCGGCCCTAAGGATGCCCTTGAAAACGGCATTGCCATGGTTCACCAGGAGTTAAACCAGTGTCTGGAAAGAAACGTCATCGACAATCTTTTCCTTGGACGCTATCCGGTCAACTCCATGGGCGTTGTTGATGAAGGCAGAATGAAAAAGAAAGCTTCTGAGCTTTTCCGAAAGCTTGGAATGACCGTAAATCTGACCCAGCCGATGCGGAACATGTCCGTATCCCAGCGGCAGATGTGCGAGATCGCCAAGGCAATTTCCTACAACTCGAAGGTAATCGTTCTTGATGAGCCTACCTCCTCCCTTACAGTGCAGGAAGTTGACAAGCTCTTCGAGATGATGCGGATGTTAAAGGACCAGGGTATTTCTCTGATCTACATCTCCCACAAGATGGATGAGATCTTTGAAATCTGTGACGAGATCTCCGTACTCCGGGACGGCAAGCTGGTTATGACAAAAAGTTCCAAGGAAACCGATATGAACGAGCTGATCGCCGCCATGGTTGGACGTTCCCTGGAAAACCGCTTCCCGCCGGTGGATAATAATCCCAAGGATGTGATCCTGTCTGTACAGCACCTGTCTACCAAGTTTGCACCTCATCTTCAGGATATCTCCTTCGATGTGCGTGAGGGCGAGATCTTCGGCCTGTACGGCCTGGTAGGTGCCGGACGAACCGAACTTCTGGAAACCATATTCGGTGTCCGCACCAGAGCAGCGGGCCGTGTTTACTTTAACGGGCGGCTCACAAACTTTAACAGCGCGAAAGAAGCCATAGACCACGGCTTTGCCATGATCACAGAGGAGCGGAAGGCAAACGGCCTCTTCCTGAAAGGCGATCTTACCTTCAACACCACCATCGCAAATCTTGAGCAGTACAAATCCGGCGTGGCTCTCTCCAACGCAAAGATGATCAAGGCTACCAACAATGAGATCAAGGTTATGCACACCAAATGTATGGGCCCCGATGACATGATATCCAGTCTTTCCGGCGGAAACCAGCAGAAAGTCATTTTCGGCAAATGGCTGGAGCGCCGCCCGCAGGTATTCATGATGGACGAACCCACAAGAGGTATCGATGTAGGCGCAAAATACGAGATCTATGAACTGATCATCAATATGGCAAAACAGGGAAAGACAATCATCGTTGTTTCCTCCGAAATGCCGGAGATCCTGGGAATTACGAACCGTATCGGCGTTATGTCAAACGGACGCCTTTCCGGAATTGTGAATACGAAAGAGACCAATCAGGAAGAGCTTTTAAGGCTCAGTGCAAAATACCTATAATGGGGGAAATGAAATATGGCAAAAGTAAATATTCTTACGGCTGAGCAGGAATTAAAGCTGCGCCGGCCTATTGAGGATTATGTAGGAAAGATCCAGGCCAAGCTGGACAGTCTGAGAGAAGACGGAACCACAAAAGTAGTGGAACTCCAGAATGACATCGACAGCGTAAAACGGGATCACATTTATACAAAACAGGAAAAAGAAACAGAACTGACCAGGCTGAGAGCAGAGCTTGAAAAAGCCCGTGCTGTGGAATCCAAGAACAAAGACGAGGTTTCCCGTCTCATCGCCGATGCAGAGAATTATCTGAAGGCCCACTATGATAAGGACTACTACCAGGCAGTAATCGCAAGCTGCAAAGAAGAAAAAGTCCTGGCCCAGGAAAAGTACCGTCAGCGCGTGGCTGAACTGGAAAAGGAGCATCAGGCTGCCGTTTCCAAGCTCACGGATCAGCATGAGATCAAAGATGAGAAATACGTTCACAAGAACCGCCTTTTCGATGCAAAGATGCAGCTGGAAAAGGACCTGCAGCTGGTTAAAGACCGGCAGCATGCGGCATTTGACTATAAATATCACCTGATCGATATGCTTCGCATGTCAAAGTTCACCTTCGGCGAGACCATGGCGCAGAAATGGGAAAACTACAAATACAACTTTAACCGCAGGGATTTCCTTCTGCGGAACGGCCTGTATATTGCCATCGTATTTATTTTCATTATTCTGTGTATCATCACACCGATTGTGAAACACGTACCGTTACTTACTTACAACAACATTCTGAATATCCTCCAGCAGGCTTCCCCGAGAATGTTCCTTGCTCTCGGCGTTGCCGGCCTGATCCTGCTGGCTGGTACCGACCTTTCCATCGGCCGAATGGTTGGTATGGGTATGACCACCGCCACCATTATCATGCATCAGGGTATCAATACCGGTTCTGTCTTCGGCCATATTTTTGATTTTTCCGGCCTCCCCACTCCGGTAAAGATTCTCTTTGCTCTGGTTATGTGTATCATATTCTGTACCTTTTTCACTACCATCGCAGGCTGCTTTACCGCCAGATTTAAGATGCATCCATTCATCTCAACCATGGCCAACATGCTGATCATCTTCGGCCTCACTACATATGCCACCAAGGGCGTTTCCTTCGGTGCCATCGAGTCCGCCATTCCCAGCATGATCATTCCCAGAGTCAATGGATTCCCGACCATCATCCTCTGGGCAATCGCTGCAGTAGCCATCGTATGGTTCATCTGGAATAAGACTACTTTCGGCAAAAACCTGTACGCCGTAGGCGGAAACGCAGAAGCAGCAGCTGTTTCCGGTATTTCTGTATTCAAAGTTACGGTAGGCGCATTCATCCTGGCCGGTATCCTTTACGGATTTGGTTCCTGGCTTGAATGTATCCGTATGTTTGGTTCCGGTTCCGCAGCTTACGGACAGGGCTGGGAGACTGACGCAATCGCAGCCTGCGTAGTAGGCGGCGTATCTTTCACCGGCGGTATCGGCAAGATCTCCGGCGTGGTAGTCGGCGTTCTGATCTTCACCGCACTGACCTACTCTCTTACTATCCTGGGAATCGATACGAACCTGCAGTTTATCTTCTCCGGAATCATTATTCTGGTTGCAGTAACGCTGGACTGTCTGAAGTACGTTCAGAAGAAATAATGAACACTTTTATGAAAGGAGCTGTTTTTACAGCTCCTTTTTTCTGGGATTTTACCTTGAAAACCCTTCCGCCGATTAGGCGGCATGTATTCAGGGATGCCAGATGCGCCGCCAGAACTTTTACGGAATAGCAGGAGTATTGCCCGCCGGCGCATGATGGTTTACACAGATTTTACGTTCTTTTTGCATTGTTTTGCTGTATTTTTGCCCAAACTTCTCCTATTATTTACACTGGGGGATTTTATATGGGCAGACCAGAAAAATTTTCCGGTCTGCCCTCTTTTTATGAAAACCCGTACGTATTCTATTAATATGAAAGAAAAGGAGCAGCGCCATGCACAATGAACATCAGATCATAAAAGCGGTTCTTGAGGCAAAAAAGGATACGCAGAAAGCAGACGATCTGATCCGTACATATATTCCTTTCATCCGTTTTGAGGCATCAAAATTTCTTTCCAGGCCATGTTCTGAGCAGGACGATGAATACAGCATTGCCATGATTGCGTTCCATGAGGCAATTTTAGGATACGCAAAAGAACGTGGAGCTTTCCTCTCCTACGCAGCCATGGTGATCCGCAGCCGCCTGATCGATTACCGGAGAAAGGAATCCCGTCACCAGGGCCATGTGTCTTTGTATGCCCAGAGCGAAGAAGATGACCGTCCTCTTGTGGACACCATTGCCCAGACATCGGATCGGATGGAAGAATCTATCAATCTGGAAGCAACGCAGCACGAAATCCAGGAGCTTTCCTCCGTCATGGAAACCTTCGGCGTCAGTTTCTCCGACGCAGCTGAAAATTCTCCCAAACAGGAACGCACCCTGGAGGCCTGCCGGGCGGCTATTCACTATGCCATTGAAAATCCCCGGCTTCTGGATCAGCTCCTGTCTTCCAAAAAGCTTCCCATGGCTCAGCTGGTCTCCGGTTCCGGCGCAGACCGCAAAACGCTGGAACGCCACCGCAAATATATTCTGGTCATGCTTTTGGTCCAGACCAACGGCTATGAAATTATCCGCGGTCACTTAAGGCATGTACTGAAAAAGAAAGGAGGGACGCCGGTATGAAATATCTGGTTGTGGAATGCGGTTTAAGCTATGCCGTCGTCCTGGATGAAGAAGGACGGTTCCTGAAGGTAGCCAATCTGCATTATCAGGTGGGCCAGACCGTAACCGATGTGATAGAAATGCGGCTTCCGGATGCCTCCCGGGAAGCGCCGTCTCAGATACATTATGGAAACCAGCCGATCCCGCTGCAGAAGCCATCCGATGAGCGGGCTCCCGGCCTCTCTCTGGTTCCTGAACCGGCTCCCGGGTCCTCACAGCCCCAGCCCAAAAAGAATGGGAAAAAGCACAGACTCCGGCCATGGATGTACTCATTGACTGCAGCAGCGGCCTGCCTGATTCTCCTTGTCTTTTCCCTGTTCCAGTTCCGCGTGGGACGTACACCTTACGCCTCCGTTTATCTGACCATTAACCCGGAGGTTCGGATTGATGTAAACCGCAAAGATATTGTGGTGGAACTGGAGGGCATTAACCCGGACGGCCAGGCACTTATCGAAAATTACAGCTATAAAAACAAGCCTCTCTACCTGACAATGGACGAACTGGCGGACCGCGCCATCCAGATGGGATTTCTCCATGACGGCGGCAAAGTTTCCCTCCTTCTGGATGCCGAGGATGACCAGTGGGTGACTGAGCACAGCGATTCTCTCAGTACCCAGTTAAACAACTATCTCAGCGAAAAGGTAACCGTTACCATCGAAGTGCAGAGTGCCGGCGCCCAGCGCCACGAAATCATAATTCCGGTTGACCCGGCTCCTTCACAGACCGCCCCTCCGGAAACCGCTCCGCCAGAGACGTCTCCGGCCCAGACCACTCCGGCAGAAACAGCTCCGCCTCAGACCACTCCGGCAGAAACGGCTCCGCCTCAGACCACTCCGGCAGAAACGGCTCCGCCTCAAACCACTCCGGCAGAAACGGCTCCGCCTCAGACTGCTCCGCCCCAGACCGCTGCCCCGCAGACCGCTCCGCCTCAGACCACTCCCGAGGTATTGAATGATGACGATGACGGCCTGACAGATTACCATACTTCAGATGATGACGGATACACCGACTATTATCCGGCCGATCCCGGATCCGTCATTCAGGACGGAGATGACGGCGATGATGTTTTTGATGATGACAGCTTCGATGACGATAGCTTTGGCGACAACAGCGATGACGATTTTGATGATGACAGCTTTGATGACAACGGTGACCGCGGTTTTGATGATGACAGCGATGACCGCGGCAATGATGACGATGATGACGATGATGATGACGGCGGTAATGACAGTGACGATGATGACGGTGACAACGACAGCGATGACGATGATTAAGTGCGCTGCTGCTCCCGCTTCATCAAAAAACAAAAATTTTTTTGCCGCTGCCCCGTTTTTACAAAAGAGTCTCCGTAATCTATAACCATAAGACAAAACAAACGGCATGCCGCAAAATCAAATCAAAAATCAGGAGAAGAATTATGAAGAAGACGATGAAAAAGACTACGAAAGCCCGTTCCCTTTTCACCATCGCCATGGCAATGGCCCTAGGCCTGACCGCACTTACCGGATGCAGTCACGTTTCCTCTGCTGTAGCAGACCGCATCAGCCAGGTCATCCTCCCCAATGAATCTTTGGCAGAGGCCGATCTTTCACAGACAGCTGCAGCATCTGCAGCGGCTGATGTCTCCCAGGCAGAGGGCGGCGTTCTGTTCTTAAGCGTAAACCCGGAAGTGGCCATTTCCTATGATGCAGATGGCCTGGTAACTGCCGTAGAGGCACGCAATGATGACGGAAGCAAACTTCTGGAAGGTTATACCGGCTACGTTGGGAAACCGGCCCGTCAGGTTGTTTCCGAACTGGTAACCGCAATCGGCGAAGCCGGATATTTTGCAGAAGAAATAGAAGGCGAAAACCGGCAGATTGTCATTGAGATTGAAACTGGCTCCGCCCTTCCCGATGATGCCTTCTTGGAGGAAATCATTACCGATGTGCGCAGCTGCGTGAGTTCCCACAACTGGAGCAGTCCGGTGGATATGCGGGGCGAAAGTGATTATGGTATGACCGACTATGTCGATACCGATTACGGCCCGGATAATGACGGCGTCACCGATTACAACGACACCGATTATGGACCCAACAATGACGGCGTCACCGATTACAACGACACCGATTATGGACCCAACAATGACGGCGTCACCGATTATGATGACACCGATTACGGACCCAACAATGACGGCGTCACCAATTATGATGACACCGATTACGGTCCAAACAATGACGGTGTTACCAATTATGACGACACCGATTACGGTCCAAACAATGACGGCGTCACCAATTATGACGACACCGATTACGGTCCAAACAATGACGGTGTTACCAATTATGATGACACCGATTATGGCCCCAATAATGACGGCGTTACCAATTATGATGACACCGATTACGGTCCAAACAATGACGGCGTCACCGATTACAGCAGCGGGGACACAAATTATGATGACGGCGGGGACACCGACTATGGCGATGATGACGGTGATGATGATGACGGTGATGATGATGACGATGACGATGATTAAAGAAAAAACGCCCCTTCGCCTGCGCCACGAATTAAAGTACCGTATTAACGCTTTAGATGATCTGGTTCTGACTGCCAGACTGGGAAAACTTTTTTCCCGTGATCCGCATGCCGGCTCACGCGGTACATACCGTGTGAGCAGCCTTTACTTTGACACGCCTTCGGACCAGGCTCTGCGCCAGAAAATCAGCGGAGCCCACCGGAGGGAGAAATTCCGGATCCGTTACTACAGCCAGGATACTTCTTTTATCCGTCTGGAAAAGAAAGTAAAGATCAATGGCCTCTGCGCAAAATACAGCGCCAAACTCACAGAATCCCAGGTGCATCTTCTTCTTCAGGGGCATACCGGATTTCTGATGGAAAGCGAAAATCCGCTGCTTCTGGAATTTTACAGCAAGATCCGCGGTCAGCTTCTTGCGCCAAAGACCATTGTCACCTATGACCGGGAAGCATTTTTATATCCGCCCGGAAATGTGCGCATTACCATTGACCGGAACCTGCGCACCGGCCTGACCAGCCATGACTTTCTGAATCCGAAACGCTGTCATGCCGGCGTCTCGGATCAGCTGTCGGTACTGGAGATCAAGTACGATGCTTTTCTTCCGGAAATTGTCCGCATGGCGGTACAGATTCCCGGCCGTCAGGCCGGTGCTTTTTCAAAATACGCCGTATGCCGCCGGTATGACTGACTTCTGGCAGGAGAACCGATTTTAACAGCATCGCCCAATCCAGCTGCCGGCAAAAAAGTTTCCCGGCGGCAAATCTCATTAACAGGAGAATCTCTATGCCTTTTAACTTTCAGGATATTTTCAAATCCAGTTTTCTGGAAAATGTATCGTCCATTTCCCTGTTCGATATGGCTCTGGCCCTTTTTCTGGCCTTTGCACTGGGACTGTTTATCTTTTTTATCTATAAAAAATGCTACTCCGGCGTTATGTATTCGGCCAGTTTCGGCATCACCTTAATTTCCCTGTGCATGATCACCGCTTTGCTGATCCTGGCTGTTACCAGTAATATCGTGCTGTCTCTGGGCATGGTGGGCGCACTGTCTATCGTCCGTTTCCGCACCGCTATCAAAGACCCCTCCGACATTGCATTTCTCTTCTGGTCCATTGCAGCCGGTATCGTTCTGGCAGCCGGTTTTATTCCTCTGGCTGTGGGCGGAAGTTTGTTTATCGGAGTGATCCTTCTGATCTTTTCCCGCTTCAAAAGCTGGGAACAGCCCTATATTCTAGTCATTCACTGTGATAATTCCGCCTCGGAAAAAGAAGCCTGCGCATTTCTCCGCCAGAAGGTACATAAGCTCTCTTTAAAAAGCAAAAGCGTTGCCCCCGGATGTATTGAATTAAATTTTGAAGTACGCCTTAACGATCCCGATACCGATTTTATCAATGAGCTGGCAGCTCTTCCCGGAGTAAGCCATACGGTTATGGTATCCTATAACGGCGACTATATGAACTGAAGCCTATGCTGAAATCAAAAGCAATCGATGGAATCTGTATTTTTGCCGCCTTTCTGGCCCTGCTTTTCACCATTATGCTGATCAACGGAAGGGCTCTTGGGCTGACTCCCGCCTCCATGGCGCCCGGCTATACCAGCCGTCTTTTTAATTCTTCCAAAGTCCATACCATAGACATTTTCCTGGAGGACTGGGAGGGCTTTCTTTGCACTGCTGAAGAAGAAAATTACCATCCCTGCACCATCGTTATTGACGGTGAATCCTTTTCCAACATCGGCATCCGGGCCAAAGGGAACAATTCCCTCCGGCTCACCAGACAGTATGAACTGGACCGCTGCAGCCTGAAAATCGAGTTTGACCATTACACCAGCGCAAACTATTACGGACTGGATAAATTCTCTCTGGACGCCTCGTTTCAGGACAACAGCTACATGAAAACCTGGATCACCTTTGATATGATGGAGCATATGGACGTGCCCACACCGTTAACAAGCTATGTCTGGGTCCGGGTAAACAAGCAGGACTGGGGACTGTTCCTGGCTGTTGAGGAACCGGAAGAATCCTTTGCCCGGCGAAACTTCGGAAATGACCATGGTCAGCTCTACAAGCCGGACTACCGCTCTCTGAATGCAGAAAACGCCGATGTGGCTCTGCGCTACACCGGCGAGGAATTTTCCCGCTATGACAATATTTTCCGCAATGGGAAATTTGATGTTTCCGATGAAGATAAAAGGCGGCTGATCCGCGCTCTGAAAATCCTTTCTTCCGGCGAAAATCTGGAAACGGCTGTTAATGTGGATGAGGTTCTCCGTTATTTCACAGTTCAGGTTTTTGTGGTAAATCTGGACAGTTATCTGGGCCGCACCGGCCACAATTATTTTCTTTATGAGGAAGAGGGGCGCATCAGCATCCTTCCCTGGGATTACAATCTGGCATTCGGCACTTACTCCCTGGGAATGCCGGATCCTGTCAACGATTCCACACTTTATATTAATTATCCCATCAATACGCCTGCCTCCGGTGAGATCATGTTCAACCGGCCGCTGTACCATAATCTGATGAAGCACGATGCTTATTTTCATCAATATCATGCATACTTTGATCAGCTGATTGCAGAATATTTTGAAAGCGGCTATTTTGAAGAGTTCGTGGAAAAGACCATGGAAATGATCAGCCCTTACGTACAGAAAGATCCCACTGCCTTCTGTTCTTACGAAGATTATCTCCTGGGCGCAGATACCTTGAAAAACTTCTGCCTCCTGCGGGCCGAAAGCGTCCGCGGACAGCTGGAAGGCAGGATTCCCGCCACCATCCGCGGACAAATGAATGATAAAAGCGCCTTTGTTGACGGTTCTTCTGTATGGCTTCCGGATCTGGGCGAAATTGCAGATCTGAAAGACTGATTTCAGCCGCCGGTGCATCATCTGCTGCACCGGCGGCATTAAATTATTCTCTCTGAATTTACTTCAGCCCCTTTACGAAGGGGATCAGGCATATTTATCTTTTCTTTAAGATCGGCTCTGCCACTGCAGCAGCCTCTCTGGCAATTTCCAGCTCTTCATTGGTTTTTATCACCAGCACATTCACCCGCGATGCACCGTCTGAAATCTTAAATGCCTCGCCCTGCTCCCTGTTTTTCACCTCGTCAATGGTGATGCCCAGGAATTCCAGGTAGTCACAGATCTCCGTGCGGATGTCAGAATCATTCTCCCCCACACCGGCAGTAAAAACAATATTGTCCACGCCGTTCATGGCGGCCGCATAGCTTCCGATGTACTTTGCCACCTTATAGGCAAAAATCTCCCTGGCCAGGGCTGCCATATCATTATACTTGATCTCCGCATCCTTCAGTTCCCGAAAATCACTGGAATAATTCCGGGAAATGCCAAGGACACCGGATTCCTTATTGAGAATCTGCATAACCTCCGACAGGCTCAGGTTTTCCTTTTTCGCCAGATATTCCAAAGCGCCGGGATCCACATCGCCGCAGCGCGTTCCCATAACCAGACCTTCCAAAGGGGTAAAACCCATGGAATTATCCACCACGCGTCCGTATTTCACTGCGCAGATGCTGGCGCCGTTCCCAAGATGACAGACAATGGTCTTTACCCTGCCGGGATTCTGCCCCATAAATTCTGCAGCCCGCTCTGACACATATTTATGGCTGATGCCGTGGAAACCATACCGCCGAATCTTGTAAATCTCATAGTACTGATAGGGCAGTCCATAAAGAAAGGCCTTGGGTTCCATGGTCTGATTAAAGGCAGTGTCAAAAACTCCCACCATCAGGGTATCCGGCATCAGTTCCCGGCAGGCTTCCACACCTACCAGGTTGGCCGGGTTGTGAAGGGGCGCCAGATCGTTGCACTCCGTCATAGCCTGGATAACTGCATCATCAATCACCACGCAGCCGGTGAATTTTTCTCCTCCGTGTACCAGACGGTGGCCGATCACATCGATCTCCCTAAAATCCTTTATGACGCCGTTCTGGGGATCTGCCAGCGTCTTTAAAAGAATATCTACCGCCTGCTTATGATCCTTCATCCCGGCCCGTTCCTTTATGGTAAGCCCTCTGTGGGTCTTATATGTGAAGATCCCGTCAATTCCAATACGCTCACAGACCCCTTTTGCCATAACCTCTTCTGTCTGCGAATCGATCACCTGGAATTTCAGGGATGAACTGCCGCTGTTGATAACCAGAATTTTCATTGCACACCTTCTCCTTTCTGTGTACCTTCCAAAAATGAAACGCTGCAGAACAATGCAGCGTCCCGTCCTATCTGCCCTCCATAGTCTGCTGTACGATGCTTTCCATTATATCATAACTTAATTGGCCGCTTACGTAACCAAACAAATTTCCTTCCCGGTCAATCATAAAGGTGGTGGGAAATGATGTGATCCCATATCCCAGAAACAGCTCCCAGTTACTGTCCATCAGCACGGGGTATGTGTAGCCGTTCTCCTCCAGAAATGCGGCGATCTCCTCTTCCGTTCCTTCGCCGCTCATTCCCGGCGCCGCCACTCCCAGCACGATCAGGGCATCTTCCCCTTCCCGGCTGTAGTTTTCATACAGCTTCTGGATTTCCGGCATCTCGGCGCGGCACGGCGGGCACCAGGTGCCCCAGAAATTCAGAAATATGGTCTTCCCCTCATAATCTGACAGGCTGTGGGTATTGCCGTACTGATCCTTCAAAGTAAAGTCCAGTGCAGGGATTATCGGAATCTCTTCCTCACTCTGGGCAGCCTCCCCGCTTTCTTCTTTCTCCGGGCTGGCCCCTCGCTCTGTCTCGCCGGAACTCTCACTGGGAGAAATGCCGGTTTCCGGACCTTCGCTTAAAGTCTCTGCGTCTGCCGGCCCCTCCGGAGCGGGGCTGTCCGAATCCTCATTCAGCGGCTCCTGGGGCGTCTGGCCCTCCGATGTCTGACCGTCCCCGGCGGGAGCCGTCTGGCTGCTTTCCGCCTGGCCGGAAATCCGGGACAGATATCCGGTCACGGAATTCATCTTGCCTGTAAACATAAGGATTCCCATTATTATCATCAGAATCCCGCCGATTTTCACCGTATAACGCACCACATTCATATGCGTCTTAAAGAATTCAAGAAGGGAGGTGGTGAAAAATCCGACTGCCAGGAAAGGAAGGACAAATCCCAGAGTATAAATGCCGATCAGCCCCATTCCTGCTCCCCTGGTGCTGGCGGAAGCCGCCATAATCAGCACGCTGGCCAGAGCCGGCCCCACACAGGGTGTCCAGGCAAAGCTGAAGGTAAAACCCATAAGAAGGGCCGTAACCGGCGACATAGCCAGCTTATCCATGCGGAAAGGCAGACGCCGCTCCTTTCCAAGAGCTGCTGATGTGCCGAAGATCCCCATCTGATACAGTCCGAAAAGGATCACCACCACGCCGCCGATCCTTGCAAAAAGAAGCTGGTTGGATTTAAAAAACATGCCCGCCGCCGATACGCCAAGCCCCAGGACAAAGAAGGCAAAGCTTACGCCGATTACAAAAAATACCGTGTGAAGCATCACCCGGCTCTGTTTATAGTGGACCTTCCCATCCTCGCCCCGCCTTGCGGTGCCGCCGGAAAGATATCCGATATACAAAGGAATCAGCGGCAGCACACAGGGTGAAAAGAAACTTAAAAGGCCCTGGATAAATACCGCTGCCGCCGGTACGTTTACATCAAGTTGAAATCCCATTGGTCATCTCCTTTTTATGGTTTTTGGGCAGCTTCCGGCGGTCCATGCCGCCGGAAAGCTGCGTATTTATATCAATTATGCCGCAGAATAAAAAGTCTGCCATTTGCCGCTGCGGTAGCGGCCCACAAAGCACGCCGTGCGCACAGCCCAGTCTACCACCATGGCGGTCCACACACCAATGGCTCCCCAGCCAAGGCCCACACCGATCACATAGCTTAATCCCAGCCGGAAGATCAGCATGGAAAGAATGGAAACCACCATGGGGAACTTAACATCATTGGCTGCCCGCAAAACATTCGTCAAAGTAAAAGAGGCCGGCCACAAAAGAATAGCAAATCCGTCATGGATCAGCACCAGAACTGCTGCCAGCCCCAGAGTCTCCTGAGAAAGGCCGTACAGCCTCAAGGTAAGAGGCATGGTAAGGATCACGCCGGCGCAGCACAGTCCATTGATCAGGTACGTCATCTTCATAAGCCTTTTCGCATAATACCTGGCCTGGCCAAAATCCCCGGCTCCCACGCACCGGCCGATCACAGTAATCATGGCAAGATTCATAGCCTGCCCCGGCAGCACACCCATGCTGTCCAGATTATTGGCCACTGCATTGGCTGCGATCTGCACCGTACCGAAGGTAGCAATAATGCTGACTACCAGCACCCGTCCCAACTGGAAAATGCTGTTTTCCACGCCTCCGGGTATGCCGATGTGGAGGATCCTGCGGATCATATCCCCGTTCCAGGAAAGCGGTCCGTTTCCAATGCAGATATCCAGACTTCTGTTCCGGAGACGGATATTTAAGATCACGCAGGCTACGATCCTGGAAACCAGCGTGGCCAGAGCCGCTCCGGCTACTCCCATGGGAAACACGAAAACCAGCAAATAGTCGCCGATAATATTCAGTACATTCATCACTACCGAAGCCTGCATGGAAATTCTGGAATTGCCCATAGCCCGGAACAGGGCCGCGCAGGAATTGTACACAGCCAGAAAAGGATAAGAAACTGCGGAAATCACCAGATATGTCAGCGCGTTCTCCATAACATCCGGCTCGATTCCATGGTAAATCGTCTCCAAAAGCCCCCGCCGGAACAAGACCGCGCATACCATAATCACCGCAGAGATCACTGCCGTAATCAGCACCAGCTGATCTGCAGCCTCACAGGCCTTTTCCCTGCGCTTCTGGCCCAGATACTGGGAAGCCACCACCGCCCCTCCAGTAGCAACTGCCGCAAATATATTGATAATCAGGTTATTGATCATGTCCACCAGAGAAACGCCGGATGTGGCAGCTTCTCCTACACTGGACACCATCATGGTATCCACCATTCCCACCGTCACCGCCAGGATCTGCTCGATAATCAGGGGAATGATCAGTTTCCTTAAAGCTTCACTGGAAAACAGAAGGCTTTTGTCATCCTTCCTGTTTCTGCTTATTTCACTTTTTCCCGTCATCGCTTTATCCTCCGGCAGCCTACACACCATTTTTCGGGCAGATATCTTCCAGGCAGCATTTGCTGCAGAAGGGCTTCGTCCTTGCCGTGCAGACCGCCCTTCCATGGAAAACCAGCCGGTGACAGAAGTCGCTTCCTTCTTCCGGAGGAATGATCTTCCACAAAGCCATCTCCACTTTTTTCGGCTCCTTAATCTGGTCCACCAGTCCCATGCGGTTTACCAGACGGATACAATGCGTATCCGTCACAATAGCCGGCTTGTCGAATACATCCCCCATAATCAGATTTGCGCTCTTTCTTCCTACTCCAGGGAGAGCCAGAAGCTCGTCAAACTGATCCGGTACGTTTCCTCCGTACTTCTCCTTTAAGATCCGCATACATTTACTGATGTCTCTGGCCTTGCTGGCTCCCAGGCCGCATGGCCGGACAATCTCTTCTATATCAGCCGGGTCTGCCGCTGCCAGCGCATCCACATCCGGATACTTTTCATACAATTTCTCCACTACCACATTTACCCGTTCGTCTGTACACTGTGCCGCCAGCCGGACACTGACCAGAAGCTTCCATGCTTCATTATAATCCAGTGTACAGCCGGCATCCGGATACTCCGCCTTCAAACGCCGGATAATCTCCAGTGCCAATTCCTCTTTTGTCATAATCCTGCACCTGTCTTTCCTTTATCATTTCCATGGCCGCCGGTTCGAAAGGCCTGGCGGCGGACTTCAAGCTATAGTATAGCACATTCGGCATGAAGCGCAAAGTATCCGATAAAATCCATGAAGATTTTTCCTTTCGAAATCCGAAAGCGGCGTGTATAATAGAAAGAAAAAAGGAGATTTTTTATGAAATACATTGTTTATGATCATGAAGTGACAGGCCAGGACGAGGAAGGCCGCATCCTGGCCAGAGTGACTTTTCCTTTTGCAGCAGACCGTGTGGTAGATCTTGACCATACCACAGTAGACGCCAGTCTCCGGGGTCAGGGCATAGCCGGCTGCCTTCTGGAAAAAGCAGCAGAAAAGATCCGGCAGGAAGGCTGGAAGACACGCACCTCCTGCTCTTATGCAGAAAAATGGTTTGCAAAGCATCCCGAACACCAGGATCTTTTAGATCAGATGTAACCCATCTGCCGCATATCCTTTTGTGTAAACCATCATGTACCTGCCTGGCAGCAGGATCTTTCCTGCAGCCAAAACATTCCCGTGAAAGGAGGAATTCCCTTGCGTGATTCCTTTATTTTAAGCTGCTGCTCTACAGCAGACCTTACCAAAGAACATTTTGAATCAAGACAGATTTCCTACATATGCTTCCACTACCAACTGGATGGAAAAAATTATGACGATGACCTGGGGCAGACCATCCCCTTTGAACAATTCTATCGAAAAATGGCCGAAGGCGCTTCCACTTCCACCTCGCAGATCAATCCGGAAGAATATGCCGCCTATTTTGAACCTTTTCTGAAAGCAGGAAAAGATGTGCTCCATCTGTGCTTGTCCTCCGGAATTACCAGCACTATGAATTCTGCCTGTATTGCCCGTGATATGCTGGCCGAGCAGTATCCGGACCGTAAAATTTTCATTGTGGATTCTCTGGCCGCATCTTCCGGATGCGGACTCTTAATGGACCGGCTGGCAGACCTGAGGGATCAGGGCCTGTCTGTGGAAGAGACTTATAATTGGGTCCTGGAGCACCGGCTGGAAGTCCATCACTGGTTTTTTACTTCGGATCTTACCTTCTTCATCCGGGGCGGGCGGATCTCTAAAACCGCCGGCTTTATCGGGGGCGTATTAAATATCTGTCCTCTGCTGAATGTGGACAGCCAGGGCCGTCTCATCCCCCGTTATAAGATCCGAACAAAGAAAAAGGTCATCCAGGCAATTGTAGATAAGATGGAAGAATGCGCCTGGAACGGAGCCAATTATTCCGGGAAATGCTACATCTCCCACTCTGCATGCCGTCAGGATGCAGAAGCCGTGGCTTCACTGGTAGAAAAGCGCTTTCCTCATCTGGATGGACAGGTAGAGATTTACGATATCGGCACCACCATCGGAAGCCACACCGGGCCGGGCACGGTGGCGCTGTTTTTCTGGGGACCGGCGCGGAGTGACTGAAACTGCAGACCATCCCCGGGGATTCACGTCCAAGGCAATATAAAAACGCTGCCCTGCAATGCGCCGGGCAGCGTAATATTTTTACAGCACTTCTCTGCTTTCCCTCATTCCATGCTTTTTATTCATTTACATCAAGGGCGCCAGTATCTTAAGGAGCCTGCCGGAAAGCTTCCGCAGAACCGGATCTTTCTTAAGGTCCTCTTTGGACATAGGCTGGCACTTCTTCAATGTCTCATTGAAATCTTCCTCAATCTCGGCCACCTGCGGCACTTTATACAGATAGGCGGCACATTCAAAATGATGGTACAGACTTCGATAATCCAGATTTATGGTTCCCACCACCGCTTTCCGGTCATCACTTACAAAGACCTTGGCATGTACAAAGCCCGGCGTGTACTCGTAAATCTTCACGCCGGCGTCCAGAAGCGGCGGGTAGTAGCTGTGCGCCTGCGCAAAAGCCATCTCCTTATCCGGAATATGGGGAAGGATCAGGATCACCTCCACGCCGCGCTTTGCCGCAAACTTCAATGCCGTCAGCAGTTCATAATCCGGAATCAGATACGGCGTCATAATATGCACATACCGTTCAGCCCGGTTGATCATGTCCATATAAACCATTTCGCCTACCCGCTCATGATCTGTAGGCGTATCGCCGTAAGGAATCACATAGCCAGGCACATCTGCCGGCCGGCCGCCTTTCAGGTAAGGAGAATAATCCTCCTTAGGCCCGTCCACATTCCAAAGCTGGAGAAACATCAGCGTAAAGCTCTGGACAGCTTCTCCTTCCAGCATCACTGCCGTATCCTTCCAATGGCCGTAAACCACCTTCCGGTTAATATACTCATCCGCCAGATTAATGCCCCCGGTAAAGGCCACTCTGCCGTCAATCACCAGGATCTTCCGATGATCCCGGTTATTGTAGTGAGTGGAAATAAAGGGCCGTATAGGCGCATACATCTTTGCCTGGATCCCCATGGCCTCCAGCTTTTTCGGATAACTGTAAGGCAGAAGATACAAAGCGCAGGTCCCGTCATAAAGGAAGCGGACTTCCACTCCCTCCCTTGCTTTCCGTTCCAGAATTTCCAGAACCCGGTCCCACATGTACCCTTCCTTTACAATAAAATATTCAAGGAATATGAAATGCTTTGCTGCCTCCAGCTGAACCAGCATTTCTGCAAATTTATCCTCCCCCAGCGGGAAATATTTTACACGGGTATTGGAAAACACCGGGAAATTCTGGTTTTCCTTCAGATACCAGGCCAGAGAATAAAGCTCCGGCTCTTCCTCTTTCAGATGTTCCATTAATTCCGAACAGTCCGGAACGTATCTGCGGCTCTCCGAGATAATCTCTGTCAGCTGCCGGTTCCGGATCCGGTGTCCCGCCTCTTTCTGGGTAAAAAGGTAAAGGAACAGACCGAATACCGGCAAAGCCATCACCAGTACTGCCCAGGTCAGCTTTACCGTAGGATTCTCATCCTTATTCATCAGTTCCTCTACAATAGCAATGGCAAGAATTATATTTGCCACCCAGAAATACGGAATATAATGCTCCAGGCGCTGAAAAATAGCAAACAGGAAGAGAAACTGCGCCACAAGCAGAATGGCAACAACACCTGTCCGGCCAAATATAATTCGGAATATCCCCTGTTTTCCTTTCTGCAGGACCGCCTTCTGCTCATGTCCGCCCTGATTATGACTCATATCCTGTATTCCTCCAGTTTACGCTTTTCTTTTGTCTGCCGTTTCTTTCATCTTATCTGCTGCCCTGTCTGCATCAAATTATCAGGCGGCGCCATGGTTCCTCCTCTGTTCGCGGCTGCAGGCAGCCTGGAATTCACGCAGCTTCTCCTTTGCTTCATTTCCCAGATTTACCGGCACCTGGATCTGAACCGTAACATAATGGTCCCCCTGTTTTGACGGATCATTCATTGAAACAATTCCCTTTCCCCTAAGCCGGATCTTGGAACCAGACTGGGTGCCCGCCTTGATCTTGCACATGACAGCTCCATGTATGGTCTGAACCATAACTTCACCGCCCAAAACAGCCGTAGCAAAGGGAACCGCTGCCGTAGAATACACATCCATTCCCTTTCGTTCAAAACCAGGTCTGCTTCCCACCGTAACCTTCAAAAGAAGGTCTCCGGCCGGCGCGCCTGAGGCTCCCGGCATTCCCTTGCCGCGAAGCCGGATGCTCTTTCCGGTCTCGATTCCCGCCGGAATACGCACCTGCAGAGACTGAACGCTGCCGTCCTCTCTCTGGAGACGGATTATCTTGTCACAGCCAAAGGCAGCCTCATCAAACGTCACCGATACCTCTGCATTCAGATCCCGGCCCCGGCCGAAACCGCTTTGAGAAAAATCACCCTGGCCAAAACCGCTCCGGTCAAAATCTCCCTGGTTAAATCCGCCCCAGTTAAAACCGCGCCGCCTGGAACCGCCGCCAAAACCATCGGCTCCGGAAGTTTGGCCTCCTGATGTTTTTCCAAACATTCCGCCAAACAGGTCATCGAAAATATCATCCATATTTCCGCCTTCAAAATGATACTCCTGATATCCGCCGGAAGATCCGGAACCATTTCCAGTGCCGCCACGGAACCCCCGGAAACCGTGAAATCCTCCGTTTCCGCCAAAACCATAAAATCCATCAGCGCTTCCGGCCCCTTCCGCAGCCGCTCCCGTTCCGTCAAAAGCAGCATGGCCAAACCGGTCATACAGCTTTCTCTTTTCCGGGTCGCTTAAAATGGTATAGGCCTCCGTCACCTCTTTAAATTTTTGTTCCGCCTGAGCATTGCCTCCGTTGGAATCCGGATGATACTTTTTCGCCAGTTTCCTGTAGGCTTTTTTGATCGCTGCATCGTCTGCATCACGCTTTATTCCAAGAACTTCATAATAATCTTTTTTTGCCGCCATGTCAATCACCCTCGCTTTCTTAAGGCAGATTTACGGCTCCCTGCGGGATTTTTCATAATCTGCCCAAAACAAAGACGCTTGCATCATTTATCCTTCACCAGTATACGTAAAACAGCCCCGGAAGGAATCCGGGGATGCTGTGGTTTACTGTTCTATCATTACTATAACAAATATAGCATTTTGTGTCAAGGGGATAATTCTGCAAAATGCGATATTAATGGCGTTCTCAGAGGCCATCATGCGCCGCGCGGCTGACTTTCATAGCAGCTGCATCCACAGATACCTGTTTCCGGAAATACAGCCGCAGTTTAAGCCCGTCTTCTTATATTAAAGCAACGTAACTTCTACGTCTTCCATGGTCCTTATTCGGAAGCTCATATACCACGCAATGCTCTCCTGAGGCTCAAAATACAATGAAGAACAGGCCGCATGCGTTTTTACCAGTTTCCCGTCAGTCAGCTCTGTCATAACCTCCTCGTCAGCCCCGCCAATAATGCCGACAGCCGAAACACCGGCTCTCACAGGTCCTTCTTCTTCTGAAAGTTTCCGCCGGGGGCTGTCGCCATCGCCGCTGTCCTGAACCGCAAAACCGCATCCCGTAATCTCCGGATCCACCGTATATCTCAAGACTCTGTAATGACGCGGATACTTCATACAATCATCGCCAAAATCCGATTCTTTCAGTTCCTGCGCCTCATCCGTGTGGACAGTCAGCCTGTGCTGTACAGCAGTGACCGGGTGCAAAAACGTTATGACACGGCCTGCACAAGGTGAAAGAAAATGTCCTCCGGAAACAGACTCTGCATCCCGCTTCATGGACAATTTAAGGGATTTAAGAACCGAAGCACATTCTGCCTGCCCCCGAAAAGAGTATCGGTAAATGGACCAACCCCAAGAAAGATCAAGCCCATAATGTTCCAGCGCAGCCTTCGCCTCCATTTCCATCTGAAATTCTTCATTTAAGCATTCTGCGGGAATCCATGACACACTGCATCCACGGTCCCGCCGCAGTTCTTTCCCATTCAAAATAACACTGGGTTCAAATTCAACATGCAGCGGATGCTCCCTCATCATCTGTTCCTGCTGCTCTTTCGAATATTCATGGTTACTCTCATTCAGAAGATCCCACTTATCAATATACGCTTTCAGTTCAGCCGGATCACAAGCTTTGCAGAAATCGATCACAAGCCCCTTGCCGCAACGGTAGACTGCAGGGACATACCAACGTTCGCTTCCCCAGAAAAATTCCTTTTTCACCGGGATCTCCTTCCCTGCCGGGCCCTTGCAGCTCCAGAAACTGCTGTTGTAGGTTACTGACCAATTCATGCTTTATTGCACCTCCTGTGCTTTGTTTACATTACAATTTTTCTATTGAATATTCCACTCACTTAATGCGGTCTTTTCGAAGTTTCAGTGCAAGGCATTCGGAAATCCAGTGCAATGATTCTGATTGCCCGTGCAACCCTTTCTAATGGTCTTATGCACGAGTTGGTCGTGTAAATACATTATGGTGATCGATAAAGGCAATGTTTTCCAGGGATATTAAAAATCCGATTTCAACCCACGTCCCCGCGAGGGGAACGACGCAAGCAGAAACAACGTTATCCGGCTCTTCCTTTGATTTCAACCCACGTCCCCGCGAGGGAAACGACCGCGACCATATCGCAATCCGGCGCCGGACGTTCAAATTTCAACCCACATCCCCGCGAGGGGAACGACCAATCGTCCAATCCGGCTGGGAAGCGCCATCGTAAATTTCAACCCACGTCCCCGCGAGGGGAACGACCGCCGCACCGGGAAGGTTTATCAGACCAAATTATGATTTCAACCCATGTCCCCGCGAGGGGAACGACACATCATCCAGCAGGACGATGTTCCCATCATTGTCATTTCAACCCACGTCCCCGCGAGGGGAACGACTGGCCGTTCGCGATCACAGACGCCCCCACGCGGAATTTCAACCCACGTCCCCGCGAGGGGAACGACATCTCCAATCCTGGGGCTGCATTCACTGCACATTATTTCAACCCACGTCCCCGCGAGGGGAACGACATCTTTCGGCATTCCATCACCTCCTATACCAGGAATTTCAACCCACGTCCCCGCGAGGGGAACGACCATTTCCCAGGTGTACAAATACCTCTGGGATTAAATTTCAACCCACGTCCCCGCGAGGGGAACGACGGCAATTCTTACTAATTTTTCATTAAAATTTTTGTTTCATTCTGCCAAATTTATTTCAGTGTAATCGAAAAAAATATCCTTCAGCTATTTCTTTCTTAATTGTCATTCTTATTTCATGCATATTTTCCGGTGCGAACCCACTGGCAATTTCATGTACACTACCGATTCGCACCGAAAATGCAGCAACGATTTTACAGAATCAGTGTTTGATCTGCAGAAAGTCCGCGATCAACACCTACATGTTCTACTTTTGTCTGGTATTTATTTCCTAAATAGTAAAATCTTAGGCTATCCACATCCTTATCTATAATATCGGTCAATTTTGCCTTTAATGCAACGCACTGCGTGTTGTCTATAATGCACTCAAATACAGAGTTTTGCACTCTTCTGCCATAATTTACGCACTGCTTTGCAACCTTTCTCAGCCGACTCTTCCCTGCGGCTGTCTCCGTGTTAACATCATAGGTAATCAATACCAGCATTTTTTCACCTCATTTCCACAGAAAAACCGGATAACCGTCCAGATCTCCTCGTAAATATCTGGCAAGAAGCATCGCCTGAACATACGGAACCATTCCCCATTCAATTTTCTCCTTTAAGTAAGGATGGGTAATCATCTCTTTTTTCTTATTCTGCCATTCTGTTAGCACCTTTTTCCGAAGTTCATCATCCATGAGCACTGCGCCATTTTCTTTTCTGGTAAAATTCTTGCCGCTGATCATTTTTCGGTTGATCAGAGACAATACAAAACGATCCGCCAAAACCGCCCGAAGCTCCTCAATTAAGTCCAACGATAAAGAAACCCTCCCCGGGCGATCTGAGTGCAGGTATCCCACATACGGATCAAGTCCCACGCACTCTAATGCTGATGTAATCTGATTGGTAAGTAATGTATACACGAACGATAGAAGCGCATTCACATTGTCCATAGGCGGTCTCTTGTTCCTTCCATGAAAAATAAAATCTTTTTTCTGCTGTAAAATCAGCTGGTCAAACACGCCAAAATATATGCTTGCGGCCTCTCCTTCATATCCTCTAAGCTGCTCCTTTGTCTGACTTCCCTGAATTTGTTCGAGAGATTTTTTCAGAAAATTAGATGCTTCTTTTACTTGCTCAGCATCAATCTGCAAACCATGATCACGCACTGCACGTTCCAAAACCCATCGGGCATTATACACCTTTCCCAAAATACAGTTTTTTGCAATTTCCAAACTTACGATTTCATCTTTGCTGCTGGCATATTGCTGCTGTCTTAAAACCACATTTCCCTTCGTTTTTCCTGAAATCCTGGCTAAAAACTTTCCCTGGGGAGTAAGATAGCACAACGCAATATTTCTCTCCGCACAGGCGCCCATTAAAGCCGGGCTGGTTCCCCTATAGCCGAAAGAAACAATACTTTCCAGATTATGGAGCGGCACTCTCCCCATCTCCGTGTTTCCATCCAGGACAACTACATTTTCTCCATCTAAAGCCAAATAGCTGTTTTCTGAGGTAACATATAATGTGTTCAGCATCTTTTTCATTCTGTTTCCTCCCTCAGCATCTGACTGATGTATGTTTTCACCGGCTTCACTTTACTTATCTTAGGCAAACAAATTTCTCTTAATGAACAGGCATTGCAAGATTTATTGTATTTCACTTTCGGCGTATACTGTCTGTCATAATATTGGTGCATTTCCCGAAAACAATTCTTTACTTCCTGACGCAGATCTTCTGTCATTTCCACCGCTTCCCGTCGTCTTGTCTCCCCGTAAAAAATTGCTCCCTCTGAAATTTGCGCAGAAAACATTTCCTCAAGGCACATAATCTGGGCCGCCAGCTGCAGCTTATCCTCATCCGTCACTTTAGGTTTGCCCTTTTTATATTCAATGGGATAAATGGCATACGTTCCCCGATGACCGTGAAGTCGTATTCCCTCCTCACATCTGCGAAACTCCACCATATCACATTCTCCGCAGATCCCCATTTCACGAGAAGAAACAGGAAGAGCTCTGACAATAATCGTACCTTTTCGTTTTTCTGCAAGCAACGGATCATGAACCCTTCTGTGCATCAGCTCTCCCATCACTGTATGCGCATTTTCTTCCCACTGCTGTTCAATATGAATCAACGCCCACTGCCTTCTGCAAAACTTAAAATGCTGTATTCCGGAAATCATTAAATAATCGTCTTCCCCATACTCCATCAAATCATCCTTCTCACTTCTACTGAATCCGGGATTTTTTCTTCATGAATGCAAACCGTATAGTCCTGATATTGCCTGGGATACTCTATTCCTTCATTCTTTTTTACTTCCACAGCGTCAAACAATTTATATGCCGGACAGTCTCCCATTTCTTTACTGTGTTTAAATACAATCAGCTCCCGAACTGCCATTTTTCCCCTTGCTGCCGAATGATCATGCTCAAACATATCGATGATTGCTTCCCATAAAAGTTCCAAATCTTCCTCCGAAAATCCGGTTACTCTTCGCGCAAGATTGGCTGATACAAATCCTTCCGCACGGTACAATCCATAAGGAACAATGCTTTTTCTTCCCATTTCTGTGGTTTTGTTCTCTGCATCTCTCTCCGTAGTAATCGCAACTCTGGTAATGGTTATTTCCTGGCTGATAATCGGATCGATACTTCTGGCAAAACCAATCTGAACCGGGCCTCTCACCTGCCCACAATTCAGTGAAGCTTTCACAAAGGTCGTCATCACTGCGCCAAATGTACGAATATCATAAAAATGCTGGCACATATAATCCCGTAATTTTATATCCACATCAGGATCACTCTTTTTCAGTTTCTTTAAGCTCTCCGAAACTTTTTTATCCTCCGTTTCCATTATGCCAACTGCCTGGCAAGCTTCTCTGTCACTCCGGTTCAAAGGAATATCTTCTTTTATATATATCTTATACCCATCAGCATCCTCTTTTACAGTTTCAACATAGTTTCTGATCTTCCGCTTCAGGCAGACATCGGTTACCAGCCCCAATCCGCTTTCCGGGTCAATTCTGGGCATATTGCCTGCGTCAGGATCTCCATTGGGATTCCCATTTTCCACATCAAATAGTACAACAAATTCATACCGGTTTTTAATTGCTTCACTCATTGATTTTATCCTCCCGCTTTTCATATTTTTTCTGTGTCTGATGATAATATCCCAAGATAAATTTCCCCTGCTCTTCTAAGGATAACCGTTTAGGAAATGTCTGCAATTTCTCCATAATCCCCGTCAGCAGTTTTTCGTAATAAATCTTGGAACTTCCCTTTTCCCGCTCCAGTTTTTTTAAATGACTGTTTTTCAGTTTAATTAAAATCGGAAAAACCGACGCCGGCGCGCTGCAGGCTGAGTTGAAATAACGGTCCCGGATTGTTGCTTTGATTCCAGGATTTGCATCCATTTGAATTGACTCCAGTACGGAGAATAATCTTCCCAATACATACGCAGTATCACTGCTGTCTTCTTTTAATCCCATATACTGCTCTCCTTCCTCCCATTGATTATTGCGAATTAAATAAGCTTTAATTATCCCAGCCCTGCCCCAGGTAACTTTTCCCTGCTCTGCCTTTATCCGTATCAGAGTATTCGAATAAAGGCTGGCCGGATATCTGGCCCCGGATAAAACAGCCTGAAATACCATAGCCGCCATGCCGGGCACAGGCGCTTTTTCTTTTGACTTTTGATTTGCTGTCTCATACAGCATCTGCCTGATTCCCAAATATTCTGTCTCCACCCAGGATGGCTTAACCACCTCCATTCTCTTATAATGCCGGGAAATGTTATCAATAATATTTCCAAAGGAATTTTGATAGAAAAATCGCACTGCCAGCCTGGCCGCATTAGGCGCCAGGGCCAGAATATAAAATTTTTGTTCCGGATCCAATGCAGGCATTCTTACCTGATTAAGCCTGTCCGCTTTCAGATGACTAAAAATTCCTTTCATTTCTTCCTGATTATCCGGCCTGGGATCGGTCGCCATCATAAACGTTTTCTGGTAGATCTGCTTTCCACTTTCTGCCCAGAATACGATCATTGAATCCCCTAACGGAAAGGTATATTCACGCTGGTCTAAAAGGTAATTCAGCGCTGTCGTGTAAGCAAATTCTGCGTATTTTCCTACCGGTGCATTATAGCTTTGCTCTTTTCCATAAGATTCAAATGCCGGTGCATTAAATGAAACCAAAGCAGCACCGCTGGATTGAGCTCCGGGAACGCCTTTGATGGTTTTATGTATTCTGGAAATTTCAGTTCTCTTTCCTGTTACAAGACAGATCCCCTCCATTCCCCCTTCCCCAGCCATCCTTTCTGTTTCCCAGGCTTTTCTGACTTGAGGATCCTCCTGAGCAAATTCTGCCCCCATGCTAAAGATTAAATTTCCGCCTTCGGTAATTTCTTCCCAGTTTTCTTTCACCGCAGTACACTTCTCTGCCTCTTGGGGATTCCAGCTTTTAAAATGTCGACAGATTGCCCGAGACATTTCCCCGGGGACTTTTTCCAGTAACGATAGATGCTTTTCTCTGGCAGCTTCAAAGCATTCCATCACTCTTGAATTTGTTCCTTCTGCATCAATCCCCAGCAGATACTTTGAATTGTCACACAAAAAGTTAGCGGATACACCAGAAGAGCGGGTTACCATCTCCGGAACCATCAAAGGATGTGGCAACAGCACCTTCTTTTTCCCTCGTTCATGCTCTTCCTTTAATGAAACAATTCCAGTTATTTCCCCGTCTTTTGACAAATTAATGGCATAGGAAACTTTCGCCTGGCACCAGCCTTCTCTTGATACCTTTCCTTCTTCTGCCAGCTTTTCATAGTGCTCTGTCAAAGCCTGCAAAATCATCGTATCACCTCACAGTCTCTCAAATCCAGGACTCCATGTTTCATCACTGCCCGGAAAAACATAGGCTGCAGATTTTCCTTATCACTGTAATCCATATCAAAAAGCATAAATCCAAGATCTTTTTCTTCGACTTGATCGTAAGCCGTTTGAATTTCTTCCTCTTCGCACAGGCAAAAATGTGCAGGAAATTCTCTGCAGCCAAAATAAGGCATATGGAAACATTCTCCTCTCCGCAGACGTCTCATTATAATATCTTTAAATTTCCCCGGATTGTCTGTTTTATTTGCCTGTTCAGTCATTTCAAAATGTGCTTCAATCACATACTCCACGTCACTTAACAATAAGGATGCCCTCTGAACAATGTCCGCTTTTGTACTAAGGTATAAAGGTTTGGAAGCACCGTTATAAGCCTGAAGTACATTACTGGCCAGAACTTTGCTTTTTACTTCATTTCTTCGCACGCTGGTAAAATGAATCGGCTTCTTAACATATATTTTATCAATTACCCATCTTAAGCCCGGGTGCCAATAAATAGCCTCCATAATTCCTCTGGCCGCTGACGGAGTGATCACATCATAAGAGCATCTCTCTACTTTCATTTCCGGCCTTGAAAAAAGGGCATAGTCTCCCCACACGCGAACCTTGACCCCAATTCCCATATCGCTCTCCCCTTTCTGATTCTTTCTCCATAACCTTCATGTGCCGACAGCTGATGCACCAGCCGTCCCACAAAAATCCGGCAGCACATTTGGAATTTCTGAACTTATGCCGCCTATTCGGCGGCAGGATTCTCATGGTTAACCTTCATGCACCGGCTGCTGATGCATCATCAGGCTTTCACAGTATCTTCCCTTCCTGATAACACGCCGCAATGTAATCTCTGGGCTGATAATAAAAGTCTGTATTATAATCAGAAAGATGCTCGTCAATCCAGGAATGGTAAATTTCCCAGATTCCATCTACAATCCGATTATCTTCCCAAGTATCTTCAATCAATCTTTCGTACACTTCCCCAATATCCCAGTAATCCGGAACGGTATATCGGCATTCTTTCTCATTGTCAAAGTTGCCTTCTTTCATGCCGCTTTCCTCGATAAACTCTTCTGCCACAGCCGCTATAGGTTCACAATGCAAAACATCTGCATATTCATAAATTCGACGAATACGGTCTTTACCCAAGAAATCGGTCACCTCCTTTCTTGTCCGTTTCATTTTTCTCCCAATATATTCAATTAAACTGCAGGTAAAAAACAGGCGATTATTATTCTTACTTCCCATATACAACCTCGCTTCCCACAAATTTCAGCGTATCCAGAGCAGATATCGTATGGAAACTAATTTGATGAGTAGGATGCTTAAATTTTGCCAGCTCCCAAAATGCGGCCCGTGATATTTTTCCGTCAATAAAATTCTGAATATAATTGTAAATCGTATCATCCGCCATGGGACCCTCCACAATATCATATTGATGGGATTTTCCACTCCGGCAATCAACAATAAAATCCAGCCATGCCTCCGTCATTTCCGTGAAAACCAAATTGTTTAATTGATCATTTGGTGTATATTCATACTGATTTAGATAACCAGCCTTTCCATAACGCACAGCCCAACGCTTAGCCTGCTCCGGAAATTTGGTACAGTAAAACCCAAAATAAAAATCTTTATGATATTTAGCCTTTCTAATTTCCGGATATTCAACAATCTCACGACTTCCATGATATAAAAGCATTCTGTTCCCCCTTTTTATATATTCTTTATTTTCCGGGTAATATTTTATACTATAATGTAACTATACTACTTCTACTAGCTAATTGCAATACTATTTTATTTTTGGTCACATTAAATTTTGTTGAATTATAATATGCACAATAAATATTATTGAAAGTCGAAAAAAATTTGATATACTTTTATACGAGTCAGGAAAAACCTGTGGATTGAAATAACAAAATTTACGGTGAAATGAAAACAACAGCGATGCATGAAGAACCATCTTCAGCACCGCTGCTGTTTCATGACCACTATTCTGATTAGCTAAATTAGCTAAACATTGCGATCCCCGAATCAATTTCGAGATTCAGCCCCATCGTCTCCGTATACATGCTTTCATCTACAAGTTCGAAAAAATCCTCCATGTCTTCTGACACTGCCTTTACAGCGCCCGCGCCCCGCAGTTTTCCCAACTCCTTACTGTCTACTTGAACACAATACTGGCTCGCTTTCCGCATTTCTGATTTTGTATATCCTTGATACTTAATCCTCTGCAGAATTGCACTGGCCTCTTCTTCGCAATGAATCAATATTATCTTTGTATCCTCTTCAATTAAATTAAACTCCCCGCCGACCTTCGCAAAATTATACTTCATTTCGCTTTTGAATTCTTCCATAATTTTTTTCTTATCCAGACTTTCACCTCGGCAATGATATAACCGCTTAAAATACTCTTCAATTCCATCCAGGGAGGAAATATCCATTCCTTCCGCAAGCAAACCTTTCGTCACATCAATTTGCTGTCTCTGCCCGAGGACAACTTCCTTTTCTGCAAACTGAAAAATTAAAACACTGCTTTCTTCCGCCTTCCGTTTCCCCTCCCGGTTGCATCGCCCCGCCGCCTGGATTATGGAATCTGCGCCGGCCAGCTGCCGATATACCGTTTCAAAGTCAAGATCCACTCCAGCTTCCACCAAACTGGTGGAGATTAAAATGCATCGTTCCCCTTCCTTCAGTCTGTGCCGGACTTCTTCCAGAATCCTCCTTCGGTGTTTCGGATACATTGTTGTCGACAAATGAAATACGCTTTCTCCCCTCAGCTTCTTATAAAGCATCTGGGCTTTCCTTCTTGTATTCACAATACATAATGCCTGCCGCTCTAACGCCAGTTTTTCAATTAAATCCTCTTCCGTCACTGTCCCGAGATTTTGAAACCTCGTTCGTTCAAAAAATCGAAACTGTTCATCCATCCTTGGACATAATTCTGTCGCTTTTCTTCCGCCGGTGAAAAACGAACCTAATGCCGGCTGGGTCGCTGTGCACAAAACAATGCTTGACTCATAATGATCAATCAGCTCTTCCATCATGGCAATGCACGGCTTTAAATAATCATTAGGCAGCATCTGGGCTTCATCAAAAATAATCACACTGTTGGCAATATTATGCAGCTTCCGGCATTTAGAAGGCTTATTCGAAAACAACGATTCAAAAAACTGCACATTAGTGGTTACCACCAACGGTTTATCCCAGTTTTCTGACGCCAACTGCATTTTTCTTAATTCTTCAGCTCTTTTACCATCTTCACTGTCATAATCCACATTGCAATGATTTTCTAAAACATTTTGTTCTCCTAAAATGCTGCGGAATACTGCTGCGTTCTGTTCGATAACGCTTGTATATGGAATCACATAAATCACCCGATCCATATGATTCGTTACCCCATGGCTAAGAGCAAAAGCCAGGGAAGCAATGGTTTTCCCGCCTCCGGTAGGCACAGTAAGGCGAAACAGACCCTTTTTGCTTCTTCCCTGTGCCAGACAATTTTTTAAAATTTCTGTTCTTCGTCCATTTATCGTATCCCAATTCTTATTCTGAAGCCAGCCAGCAATATAAGATTCCAGTTTATCCAAAAGCACCTCCATGCTCTCACCAGAATCCCTTACTGTTTGCCCTTCAGTCATAAACCTTTCCGTATCTAAAAAATCAGCATCTACCAGGCAAGAATATATCATCCGAATAAACACACTAAGGGAAAAATCAAAATTTGCCGCTTTATCAGGATCAAATGGCTGTGACTTCAACTCAGGAATGTTAATCTCCTCCTGATAAGCCTGATAATCTTCTACCTTTTTCCCTTTTCTTCCCATCAAAGTCGAAGACTCTGTTGAACTTCCATAATCCGGCAATCCAGCATGATGGCCGGCAATACAATAACTTATGATGGGATACATCCCACCCTTTTCCCAACATAGCTGTGCTCCGGCGCTGGAATGATCCACCTGCTTATTATTGTTCCCTCTGATTCTTTTCTGAAAAGCTTCAGAATACTTTCCAATATCATGAAGCATTCCGCAGCAATATCCCCAATCCTTCTTTCCAAAAGAATCCGCAAACATTCCGGAAAGGCAGGCAGTTCCCTCTGCATGCATTTTTATGGTCTGTTCTCTTTTTCCTTCAAGATGCGCCAAATAATCCACACGTCCACCTCCTATCCTGGAAAGCTTTTTTCCTGCAGTAATCGCCTGGTCTGGCGAAAATTTTGTACGTAAATTCCAGACATAATCTCCACGTTGTCCTCGGCCCTATTCTAATCTATGCGTCCACGCAGGAAGCGACAAATGCATCTTCCTTTTTTCGCCGGTACGATCTATTTCAATCCACGCTTCCACGCAGGAAGCGACGAGTGATCCTGGGGCCTTTTTTAATTGGAGGAATATTTCAATCCACGCTTCCACGCAGGAAGCGACAGGGCTGGCGTTTGCCCCGTCCACAGATGTGACTATTTCAATCCACGCTTCCACGCAGGAAGCGACGCCTGGTGCACATGGAGGTTGGGCTGCTGCTACAGATTTCAATCCACGCTTCCACGCAGGAAGCGACCCAGCAGCGGGCGAAACGCTTAAAGTTATACTGGGATTTCAATCCACGCTTCCACGCAGGAAGCGACGAATTCCTCCACATCGATGATCTCTCCCTGGCGATTTCAATCCACGCTTCCACGCAGGAAGCGACGCTTTTACCCATCGATGCTCTACGGAAAACTGATATTTCAATCCACGCTTCCACGCAGGAAGCGACGTCACCAATGCCCAAGCGGCAAACCTAGTAGTGGATTTCAATCCACGCTTCCACGCAGGAAGCGACGAATTTTTTCATATCGTTTTGGATTTTTCGTAAATTTCAATCCACGCTTCCACGCAGGAAGCGACAGCAATTATCGCCAAATTTTATCTATCACATTTGTCCATTTTGCATATTTTTTCTCTTCAATATGTTATAGAAAATTTATTATTATTGTTTTTCGTATCATAATATCCCAATTCCCTCCTTTTCCCAGTGCGAATCTCCCGGTCACTCCATGTTTACTTCTATTTCGCACTGAGTCGTAACACTTAAGTTATCTAACAATCCCAATAAACTCACTTCTACATTTAGCAATCTATGTCTTAAAATTTATTATATCTGATTTTTTCCTTTCCACAAATACATCCTGAAACAGTCCAGCAATATCCCCCATTGCCTGACCATTACCCTCAAGCAACCAAGACATCCGTTTGTACATATTTTGCTTTTCCTTTTCACTGCAATATGATTAATGCAATCCTTTCATTTTTCGTTCATTTCTATTTGTTTTGCATCTTTCCTGATTTTCCCGCTCAATTATCCAAAAAATAATCACTGTCAATACGTTTAATACTATAAATCTTCTGAACGGAAACGCCTAAGTTATACTCAATCATTAATTCGGTCAGTTTCCTGCCATCTACCAGAATAATATGCTGGGCATCAGCAAACTCTCGTGCGCCTTTGGAAAATTTCGCTGTTGTAATAAACAGCCCCTTTTCAATCTTAGGCGGTCCCATCATTGCGCCGGCAAATTTTTGAATTTCCGGTTTCCCAATAGTAGTATTTGGCGCCCAGCGCTTTGCCTGTATGAAAATAAGATTGAACCCCAGCTTGTCCTCATGAATTACGCCATCAATTCCATCATCTCCGCTGATTTTTGTCACAAATCCATTGCCGTAATTCATAGACTTCATCAGATCTACAACCAGGTTTTCGAAAAACACCGCAGACTGACTCATAATCTCAGTCAGCAGATCATCTGCCAGTTCTTCATTCAATGTTTTATACACACGTTCAAATGTTTCCTGAGGTGTTTCCGTATCATCCTCTTTTCTAAGATTCGGAAATACTTCCACCGTCCGCCGTTTTTGAAATTTGGCAAACTCAGGCGACTGTTTCACAAGCAGTTCATTTGTTACTGGCTCCCTGCTTTCCAATATCCGTTTCCCCTCCGCTGTAATTTTTACATGCGCTCTCTGTGGTGCTTCCACTAAACCTGCTTTTTTCAAATATGTTTTTGCCCACCCGATCCGGTTATCATAGACGGTCTGTGTGCCGCTTGGAAGGCGCTCAGATAATTCTTCTTCTGTAAGATTAAGGGCGCGAGAAACCTTTATCTTAATTTCTTTCATCGTATAAACCTTGCCGTCATAAATGGCAGTAAGAAGAGGAATATATAATTCATTATATTTTGGCAGCGACATAAAATCATCCTCCACTTTTGTAAACTTCTAATTTGCCGGCTCTGACGTTCCTGGCGACGTTTCACAAATTTGCCTTACAAACTTTTAATCAACTCTTCCTGCTGTTGGCAAATTGCATCTTCGATTTCAACTAATGGTATCTCCATCATCGCCATATTGCTCAGCTTCAATAAAGTTTCAGCGCCTCCCAGATCCTCAAAACGGATCACTTCATCCTCGTCAAAATCATCTCCAAATTCATAAATTTCCTGAACCACTGTGGTCAATGTCTGATGCTCATCATAGTAAAGCGGCGAAAGAATCGATACCTGCTGTCCTCCTCTAAAATAGACTATCACCTCATGTAAAATCTCATTGATGTCAGAATCATTCCATCCTGCTTTTTGAATCAGACATTCTAAAAAATTTTTCATTTTGGGTGAGACTATATCCTCATCGCAGTCAGAATAGTAATCATCCAACGCTTCATAAACTGCCAATGGAACCTCACCTTCACTTACGGAAGAATCCCAGTTTGCAAAATAGGGCGGATCACATGCTTCATCTAATAACACCATGTGATCAATTTCCTTTAGATGCAAAAGCAATAATTTATTATTCATACATGGTATTACTCCGTATTTTTGTTCCATGATCCCATATATTTTTTCTTTTGTATCATAGCTGATGGGATACCAAAAATACTCTTCATGGGAACATAATCGTATCCCCAGGTGTCCCCAGAAGCCACGCATGCCGTCAAAAATTTCACCTCTGGTAAAATAGTCCGGCCTCGCCATAGGAACATTGAAATAATTTGTACCTAATATACCGCGGACACTGGTCTGAAAACAAAAAGCGATATCCCTTAGTTCTGCTTTCGTTGCCTCTGCACCACTTTCAATCTCTTTCAGCCGTTCAACGCAGATGCCCGTTACTTCCGCCACAGACTCATCTGCCAGCTTTAAGGCATTTTTCATCTGCCTCATTCTGTTAAAAGGATTTTTGATATCACTCATCAAAGAATCCGGAGAAACTCGAAGATAATCTAAAATTTTTGTGACATGTTTAATGAAATTTGTTCTATTCGTAATTTCTGCAGATAATATTTTATCTAGTGTAGGCCGTGATATCCCAGCCTCTTTACATAGCTGCGATTTCGTAATGGATTTTGCTTCCAGATATTTCTCCAGCTTGATCGCAAATGTACTCCTTCGATCAAATAGATCCGCCACCTGATACATACGCTGCTGCTCCCCCTTTTTATATAATGTCATATCCCAGAGACCGTCTTCCTGCTTTTCATTAAATACATTATACTATCCGCAGCAGAATGTGTAAATATTTTTTTTAATATTTACATTTTATTTTTGCCATCTTTTTTGTTATCCGTTGCATTATTATCTTTGTTCTTCCTAATATCCGCCCTCATTTTCAATAGCGGCATCTCTCCAGAAACGGAACTGCCGGATAGTTCCCCAATTAAAAATCCCTCACATAACCAAAACAGGCACTGATCGTGCCTGTCCGCCAAATACCCTATTCTGCAGAATAAACCATCATGCGCCGGCAGGCAGCGTACCAGCCATCCCATGAAAGTCTGACGGCGCATCTGGCATCCCTGAATTAACACCGCCTATCCGGCGGAAGAACTATCAAAGTAAACCATCATGCGCCGGCGGCCGACGCACCAGCCATCCCGCAAAAGTCTGGCGGCGCATTTGGCATCCCTGAATACAT